>Ga0207828_100182_pt1 | contig 50278 bp, 39 predicted proteins | sample TtaePargueraPR_11_FD_187276 | JGI IMG/M metagenome (GOLD analysis project Ga0207828, IMG submission 187276) | Aerobic enrichment media microbial communities from Bioluminiscent Bay, La Parguera, Puerto Rico - Tt and P2 (3) (SPAdes) | ecosystem: Environmental > Aquatic > Marine > Unclassified ...
CGTGGGTCTTGCCGACGGTGTGGCCGCCTGCGGTAAGCGCCACCGTCTCTTCATCGTTCATCGCCATGCGGGCAAAGGTTTCCCGCACCTGCGCTGCCGTCTTCAGCGGGTCGGGCTTGCCGTTCACGCCTTCCGGGTTCACATAGATGAGGCCCATCTGCACGGCGGCAAGCGGGTTCTCCATGGTTTCGGGCTTTTCGACATCTTCATACCGGCCATCTGATGGCTCGAGCCATTCCTTTTCCGCGCCCCAATAGACGTCGTTTTCCGGATGCCAGACGTCTTCGCGGCCGAATGCGAAACCGAAGGTCTTCAGACCCATCGATTCATAGGCCACGGTGCCGGCCAGAATCATCAGGTCGGCCCAGCTCAGCTTGTTGCCGTATTTCTTCTTGATCGGCCAAAGCAAGCGGCGGGCCTTGTCGAGGCTCACATTGTCCGGCCACGAATTAAGTGGCGCGAAGCGCTGATTGCCCGTGCCGCCGCCGCCGCGGCCATCAGAAATCCGGTAAGACCCGGCCGCGTGCCAGGACATGCGGATCATCAGACCGCCATAATGCCCCCAGTCAGCAGGCCACCAGTCCTGGCTGTCGGTCATCAGCGCGTGAACATCTTTTTTCACCGCATCGAAATCGAGGGTCTTCACCGCGTCGCGATAGGAAAAGTCTTTTCCCATCGGATTGGTCTTGGTGTCATGCTGATGGAGAATGTCGAGGTTGAGGGCTTCCGGCCACCACTCCATGACCTTGCCCCGCCGGGCCGTGTTCCCGCCATGCATGACGGGACATTTACCCCCTGTTTTCACATCACTTCCGTCCATGGTGCGCTCTCCGTTTCTGAATTATTGGCTCTATGGTGCCTGCCAAATTGCGGACCAGGGATGGCGGCGGACTGACTGCAACTGCGCCGCTTTTCCCGCATCCGCATCGCTATTACGGTTTGATTATAGCGTGGCCTCTCATTACTACAATTTTGATTTCGTTATAGTTGTGATAAGATTTTCCTATGAACGGCCTGACACTGAAACATCTTCGTTACTTCATGGCGCTGTCGCGGCACGGCCATTTCGGGCGCGCGGCGGAAGCCTGTGGCATCTCGCAGCCTGCGCTTTCCGTGCAGATAAAAGAGCTGGAGGCGCTGCTGGGCGCGCCGCTGACCGAGCGCAGTGCACGCCAGATCCGTTTGAGCAGTCTGGGCGAAGCGCTGGCGGAGCGGGCCCGCGAAATTCTGAGCGCGGTTGACGAGCTTGACGATCTTGCCCGCATCTCGCGCGGCTCCCTCGGCGGGCGGCTGCGCATCGGGGTGATTCCGACTATTGCGCCCTATCTGCTGCCGGGTCTCATCAAGGAACTTGCGGCGCATTATCCCGAGCTTGACATCCAGCCGCGCGAAGCGGTGACGCGCACGCTGCTGCGCGATCTCGGCGAGGGCCAGCTTGATCTGGCAATCGTTGCCCTGCCGGTTTCCGAATCCGCCTTTCATGAAGAACCGCTCTTCGAGGAAGAATTCGTGCTTGTCCGCCCGCTTGCGGATGCGGACAAGCCTGTGCCCAACCCGAAGCGGTTGCTCGAGATGCGGCTTCTTCTGCTTGAAGAGGGCCATTGCTTCCGCGATCAGGCCCTGTCCTTCTGCTCCCCTTCAGGGCTTGGCACACGCGAACTCATTGAGGGCAGTTCGCTCACAACACTGGTGCAAATGGTTAGCGCCGGGATCGGCGTCACGCTGATCCCCGAAATGGCGGTTCAGATGGAAACGCTTTCGGCACAGGTCTCGGTTGCGCGGCTGCCAAGGCCGCATCCCAAACGGACGGTCGGCATTGTCTGGCGCAAATCGAGCCCGATGGCGCCCCGTTTCTCAGAGATGGCCGAAACCCTGCGCCGTTTCGAACACGAAAGAAGAATGACAAGCGCGGGCGGCTAGAGCATGCCCCTTCACTCACTGAAGCCGCAAAACACCACTTTCTCAAATTGCGAATATTTTTGCACATCAGAATATTTCCCCCGCAAAAATCAAACACGCACTTTAAGATGCAGCTGTTGCCGTGCGTGCGCCGGGTTTCTTGACATTGCCTGTGATTGTTTCCGCTTACCGGGGGGTAGCGGCTGGACCTTTGTCTTAAGAAGCTTGCCCCGGGGCGATTCTCCTCCTGGTTCAGTTCGCTTTCTCAAAAGTCCAGTCACTTCGAGATGATTTTGCATCTGAAGGAGGTCAGGACATGTTGAGAAGAAAGTTTATCCGCCTAGCCGCCCTATGCGCCGCGGCGCTAGCGGCGGCGGGTGTTTCCGCAAGCGCGCAGGCGCAAGACAAGCCAAACATTCTGGTTATCTGGGGCGATGATATCGGCACCTGGAACATCAGCCACAACAACCGCGGCATGATGGGCTATGACACACCCAATATCGACCGGATCGCCAAGGAAGGCATTTCCTTCACCGACTATTACGGTCAGCAGAGCTGCACCGCCGGACGGGCCGCCTTTCTGGGCGGCAATGTGCCCGTGCGCACCGGCATGACCAAGGTGGGGCTGCCCGGCGCCGCGCAAGGCTGGCAGGAAAGCGATGTAACGGTTGCCGGTGTCATGAAATCTCTTGGATATGCCACCGGCCAATTCGGCAAGAACCATCAGGGCGACCGCGACGAACATCTGCCGACCAATCACGGCTTTGACGAGTTCATGGGCAATCTCTATCACCTGAACGCTGAAGAAGAGCCGGAGAACCGCGACTATCCCAATGATCTGACACTTCCTGACGGCAGGGCGTTCAAAGAAGCCTATGGTCCGCGCGGTGTCCTCAAAGCCACCGCAGGGGGCGAGATCGAAGATACCGGCCCGCTGACGAAAAAGCGGATGGAAACCGTTGACGAGGAAACGCTTGCCGCCGCCATCGACTTCATCAAACGCAAAACGGACGAAGGCACACCCTGGTTCGTGTGGTGGAACGGCACGCGCATGCATTTCCGCACCCATGTGAAGGAAGAGCACACGGGCATCGCCGGCAAGAACGGCAATGAATATCATGACGGCATGGTCGAGCATGACATGCATGTGGGCCAGCTTCTCGAACTTCTCGATGAGCTGGACATTGCCGAAGATACGGTCGTGCTCTACTCCACCGACAATGGCCCCCATTACAACACCTGGCCGGACGCAGGCACGACGCCTTTCCGCAGCGAGAAAAACTCGAACTGGGAAGGCGCATACCGCGTGCCGGCCTTTGTGCGCTGGCCGGAACATTTCCGTGAAGGCGAAACGCTGAACGGCATGGTCGCGCATGAAGACTGGCTGCCGACTTTCGCGGCCATTGGCGGCGATCCCAAGATCAAGGAAAAGCTGCGCGAGGGCACGGAAATCATCGGCCGCGACTACAAGAACTATATCGACGGCTACAACATGGTCGATTACCTCTCCGGCGACGCCGATGCATCACCCCGGAAAGAATTCTGGTATGTGAATGATGACGGCCAGGTCGTCGCCGCGCGATACAATGACTGGAAAGTGGTGTTCCTTGAAAACAGAGGCGAGGCTTTCGGTGTCTGGCGCGAGCCTTTTACCGAACTCCGGGTACCGCTGCTTTTCAACCTGCGGCGCGATCCGTTTGAAAAGGCGCAGCATAATGCCAACACCTATAATGACTGGTTCCTCGACCGAGCCTTCGTGCTTGTCCCGATCCAGCAAATGGCCGGCGAATTCCTCCAGACCATGAAGGAATATCCGCCAAGCCAGGAGCCGGGCTCGTTCAACCTCTCCACGATCGAAGAAAAGCTCAAGGACGGCGTCGGGAACTGATCCTCCTGACCAAGACCATCCCGCGGGAGGCGCTTTTCGCGCCTCCCGCCCTCTTCTTCAAGACGCGCATCTCAGGAGCCTGACATGATCCGTGCATTTGCAGCCGCAGTCCTGCTCGCCTCCGCTTTCACCGCGCAGGCGCTGGCCGACCCCCTGCCTTCCTGGAACGAGGGTGAAACCAAGACCGCCATTATCGATTTTGTGGAGGCGACAACCAGCGCCGAAGGCGGCCGGTTTATCGACCCCTCCGAGCGGATTGCCACCTTCGACAATGACGGCACGCTCTGGGCCGAGCAGCCCGCCTATTTCCAGCTTCTCTATGCTCTCGACAAGGCAAAGGAAATGGTGGCCGCCGATCCCGCGCTCGCGGAGAAAAGCCCGAACCTGAAAGCAGCGGCGGACGGCAACATGGAGGCCCTTCTTGCCGATGGCCATAAAGGGCTTCTTGAAGTTCTGGCCGCAACACATTCGGGCATGACGACAGATCAGTTCAAGGCATCCGTGGATGAATGGCTGGCCACCGCGAAACACCCCAAAACCGGGCGCCGCTATGACGACATGATCTACAAGCCCATGCTGGAGCTGCTGACCTATCTGCGCGAAAACGGATACAAGACCTATATCGTCTCCGGCGGCGGCATCGATTTCATCCGGGTGTTCTCGGAAAGGGCCTATGGCATTCCGCCCGAACAGGTGGTCGGGTCCAGCATAAAGGCCACGTTCGTCGTGACCGATGACCATGCGCAGACGCAGAAGAGTGCGGAGCTCTTTTTCATCGATGACAAGGAAGGCAAGCCCGTCGGCATCGATCACCATATCGGGCGGCGGCCCGTGATTGCGGTTGGCAATTCCGACGGCGACCTTCAGATGCTGCAATATGCGACGCGCGGCAAGGATAACGCGCTCGCCATTCTGCTGCATCACACAGACGCCGAGCGCGAATGGGCCTATGACCGGGACTCACATATCGGCACCCTCGATGAGGCGCTCGATGAAGCGGCCCGGGAAGGCTGGACCGTTATCGACATGAAGGAGGATTGGAGCGCGGTCTTTCCGTGAGAGCCTGAAGCGGCTCATCCGCCTTCAAGAGCGGAGGCCGCATTTCACTCGATTCAATGGGATCCGAGGAACTGGTGGAGCCAGGCGGAATCGAACCGCCGACCTCTTGCATGCCATGCAAGCGCTCTCCCAACTGAGCTATGGCCCCGTTCCAGTGCTGTCTGAAGGACCGGCTTCCCGGTCCCGCCGCTTTGGGGGCGGCTTTTGCGGGGCCATCCCTTCTCAAGGGACCGCCCGCCTCAGGGGGGCCGATATAGGACCGATCCTCCCCGAGATCAAGCAAAACTTGTAAGGGTTCGCGCCTGTTTCAAGCCGCGCCCGCCCGCCCGCGTTCTAGCGGTCGTCGTCGTCGTTTTTCACGCCGCTGCGCACGATGCCGGAAACGCCGTCATCATCGTCATCGTCGTCGGCCAGGAAGTCGTCCTCTTCATCGTCGAGATCGTCATCGACATCGATGTCGATATCATCATCGAAATCGATCTCGTCATCATCCGTCTCGTCGTCGTCCCGCGCCTCCTGCCGCTTCTTGGGCTTCGGCTTCGGCGTTTCGACAGGGGCCTTGGGCGCTTTCGCCTTTTTCGCCGCCGTATCTTCAGGCACGAAATCGTTGCCGCATTTCGGGCAGTGGGCAGGGTTCTTGTTGAGGTCGTAGAACTTCGCGCCACACTCAGGACAGTCGCGTTTTATTCCAAGTTCCGGCTTCGCCACGGCTCATGCTCCCCGCATCTCTGAACTGATTTTCCCATTGCCATGAAGCAGGCGTCCTGTCAAAACCTATTCGCACGGCACAGCGCCGGTTTGTTTATTTTCAGCCGGGACAACTGTTTAGGCTGGCATTTGAGCCGGTTTCGCGCCTTTGCGCGGCGCCCGTTGTCCGGCCCGTTCAAGGCCCGAAACTTCATGACTCTGACCGCCCACCCCTCCCGCGCGCTGACAGGCGAGATTGCCGTTCCGGGCGACAAATCCATCTCGCACCGGGCGCTGATGCTGGGCGGGCTTGCCGTGGGAGAAACACGGGTAACAGGCCTTCTGGAAGGCGAAGATGTGCTCGCCACGGCCGAGGCCATGCGCCAGCTTGGCGCAGAAATCATCCGCGAGGCGGACGGCACCTGGCGCGTTTTCGGGGTCGGCGTGGGCGGCCTCAAAGAGCCTGCCACGGCGCTTGATTTCGGTAATTCGGGCACCGGCGTCCGGCTGATGATGGGCATTGTGGCAGGCCACCCCATCACGGCCACGTTTACCGGCGATGCCTCGCTCTCCAAACGGCCCATGGGCCGTGTCATCACCCCGCTGAATGAAATGGGCGCAAGCGTGCATGCGCGCGAAGGCGGACGCCTGCCGCTCACGCTCACGGGTGCGGAACGGGCGCTGCCCATCACTTATCCGCTCCCCGTCGCCTCCGCCCAGGTGAAATCGGCGGTGCTTTTCGCCGGGCTCGGCGCGCCGGGCCAGACGACGGTGATCGAGCCCAAACCGACGCGGGACCATTCGGAACGCATGCTCAAGGCGTTCGGCGCGGATGTGGTGACGGAAGAAGGGCCGAAGGGGGTGCGCGTTGTCCGCGTGACCGGCGAGGCGGAACTCACCCCCTGCCAGATTGCCGTGCCGGGGGACCCTTCCTCAGCGGCCTTTCCGGTCGTTGCCGCGCTCATTACGCCAGGTTCCGACATTACGGTGCGCGGCATCACGCTCAATCCTCACCGGGCCGGGCTTTATGCCACGCTCATCGAAATGGGCGGCCATATCGAGTTTCTGAACGAGCGGGATGAGGGCGGCGAGCCGGTGGCCGATTTGCGGGTGCGGGCCTCTGCGCTGAAAGGCATCGAGGTGCCGCCGGAGCGCGCGCCCTCCATGATTGATGAATATCCGGTGCTGGCCATCGCCGCCGCCTTTGCCGAGGGTAAAACGGTGATGCGCGGGGCCGAAGAGCTCCGGGTGAAAGAAAGCGACCGCATTGCCGCCGTCGCCGCCGGGCTTATCGCCAATGGCATCGAGGTGGAAGAACTGCCCGATGGCATGATCGTGCAGGGCCATGGCGGCGAGCCGCAGGGCGGCGGACATGTCGCCACACACATGGACCACCGCATCGCCATGAGCTTTCTCGTTCTGGGGCTTGGCACGAAGAAGCCCGTCAGCATTGATGAGGGGCACATGATCGCGACGAGTTTCCCGGACTTCCTGCCGCTGATGCGGGGCCTTGGCGCGGAGATTGCCGGAGAGAGCGCATGATCGTCGCCATCGACGGACCGGCGGCGGCGGGCAAGGGCACGCTGGCGCGCCAGATCGCCGGTCATTTCGGCTACGCCTATCTTGATACGGGCTCGCTTTACCGGGCGGTTGCCCATACGGTGGTGCGGGCAGGCAAGGCGCCGTCGGACGCTTCGGCTGCGCTGGCCGCCGCCGAGCAGCTCGATCCCGGCGCCATCGACCAGAAAGCCATAAGGACGGCAGAAATCGGTCAGGCCGCCTCCATCGTGGCCGCCATGCAGCCTGTCCGGGACGCCATTCTCGCCTTTCAGCGGAATTTCGCGGAAAACCCGCCGGAGGGCGCCCCGGGCGCGGTGCTGGACGGGCGGGACATCGGCACGGTGGTTTGCCCGGACGCGGATGTAAAATTATTTGTCACCGCCAGCCCGGAAGTCCGGGCGCATCGGCGCTGGCTCGAACTCAAGGACTCGGGGTCCGGCGTTCTGGAAGCACAAATTCTGGATGAAGTGCGGGAACGGGACAAAAGGGACCAGGAGCGGGCCACCTCCCCCCTCATTCCGGCTGCGGACGCGCACTTGCTTGACACGTCGGATTTGAGTATAGAAGCGTCGTTCGAGGCGGCTCTCGCCATAATAGAGAGTGTGCAAGCCTGAGGCGCGATTTCCGGCCAGACCGGCTGGAGATGGTGCCTGCTCGCATTTGCGCCGCGGCGGTTTTGATCCGCCGGGGGCCCCGTTCACACAAGCTGGAAAACTTTGTTTCCATCCATGCCCTGTGGCGGCGAATGACCGCAGGGAAGACCGCCGGAGCCAACCGTCGGCCGGAAATTATATTGATGACGTTAGGAGAAACGACTTGTCAGAAAGTCTCAACCCGACCCGCGATGATTTCGCGGCTCTTCTTGAAGAAAGCTTCGAGCGCAATTCCGCCGAAGAAGGTTCGGTCGTCAAAGGGACCGTTGTCTCGATCGAAAACGACCTTGCCATTATCGATGTCGGCCTGAAAACCGAAGGCCGCGTCCCCCTCAAAGAATTCAGCACGCCGGGCAACCCCGCCAACCTGACGGTCGGCGATGAAGTGGAAGTGTTTCTCGACCGGATCGAGAACGCGATGGGCGAAGCGGTTCTCAGCCGCGAAAAGGCCCGCCGCGAAGAAGCCTGGGTGCGTCTGGAAAAAGCTTACGAAGCTGCAGAACGCGTGGACGGCCAGATCTTCGGCCGCGTCAAGGGCGGCTTCACGGTCGATCTCGACGGCGCTGTGGCCTTCCTGCCGGGCAGCCAGGTCGATATCCGCCCGGTGCGCGATGTCGGTCCGCTTCTCAACATTCCGCAGCCTTTCCAGATCCTCAAGATGGACAAGCGCCGCGGCAACATCGTTGTCTCGCGCCGCGCCGTTCTGGAAGAGACCCGCGCCGAACAGCGCCAGGAGCTCATCGAGAACCTCAAGGAAGGCGATGTGCGCGATGGTGTGGTGAAGAACATCACCGATTACGGCGCATTCGTGGATCTGGGCGGCCTCGACGGCCTCTTGCACGTCACGGATATTTCCTGGCGCCGCGTCAACGATCCGCGCGAAGTGCTTTCCATCGGCCAGACCGTGAAGGTCCAGGTCATCAAGGTGAATCCGGAAACGCAGCGCATCTCGCTCGGCATGAAGCAGCTTGAAGCCGATCCGTGGGATGGCGTGGAAGCGAAATACCCGGTCGGCACGCGCTTTACGGGCCGCGTGACGAACATCACCGACTACGGCGCATTCGTCGAACTGGAAGCCGGCGTGGAAGGTCTTGTCCACGTTTCGGAAATGAGCTGGACGAAGAAAAACGTGCATCCGGGCAAGATCGTTTCGACGAGCCAGGAAGTCGAAGTCATGGTGCTCGAAGTCGATCCGGCCAAGCGCCGCATTTCGCTCGGCCTCAAGCAGTGCATGGACAATCCGTGGTCCGCTTTCGCCGACCGTTTCCCGCAGGGCACGGAGATCGAAGGCGAGATCAAGAACATCACCGAGTTCGGTCTGTTCATTGGCCTCGACGGCGATGTGGACGGCATGGTGCACCTCTCCGACCTCGACTGGAACCGGTCTGGCGAAGACGCCATTCAGGACTACCAGAAGGGCCAGGTCGTCAAGGCCGTGGTGCTCGACGTGGATACGGACAAAGAACGCATCTCGCTCGGCATCAAGCAGCTCGATGGTGATCCCTTCGAAGCCGTTGGCGATCTGCGCAAGGGCGCAACGGTCACCTGCACGGTTGCGGCCATCCATGAGAACGGCATCGATGTGACGGTCGGCGAAGAAGGCATGACCGCCTTCATCCGCCGGGGCGAACTTGCCCGCGACCGCGGCGATCAGCGTCCCGACCGCTTTGCGGTGGGTGACAAGATCGACGCCCGCATCACCAACATCGACAAGGCCACCCGCCGCCTTGCCCTTTCCGTCAAGGCGCTTGAAATCGCCGAGGAAAAGGACGCTGTGGCGCAGTATGGCTCTTCCGACAGCGGCGCGTCGCTCGGCGACATTCTCGGCGCTGCGCTGAAGGAAAAGCAGACGGGCGACGACGACTAAATTTGTGGTTCGGCCTGCCGCTTTCGGGCGGCAGGCGGGGCGACAAAAGAGCGTTTACGGGCTAAGCTGCGGCCACATAGTTGCCCCAGCGATTGAAGGAACAGCCCCGTGCCGCTCGATGCTGATTTGATGATCGACAGGCGGCGCCTCAAGCGCCGCCTTTCTTTTTGGCGTTTTGCCGCCATTGCCGTTCTCGTGATCGGCCTTCTCCTCGCCTTTGCGCAGGATTTCAGTTTTGCGCCGGGCGGCTCGCATGTCGCGCGGGTCTGGATCGACGGCGTCATTCTCGACGACACAGAGCTGCAGGACATGCTGGATGACATCCGCGAAGATGACAGCGTGAAGGCCGTCATCCTGCGCATCGACAGCCCCGGCGGCACCTCCACAGGCTCCGAAGCGCTTTATGAAAAGGTCCGCGAGGTGGCGGAGGTCAAACCGGTGACCGCGGTGCTGGGCACGGTTGCCGCCTCAGGCGGCTATATCGCGGCTCTCTCCGCCGACCATATCGTCGCGCGCGGCAACACCATCACCGGCTCCATCGGTGTGCTCTTTCAATGGACGCAGCTCACCGGGCTTTTGGAGATGCTGGGTGTGGAGATGAAAGAGGTGAAGTCCGCGCCGCTTAAGGCTGAGCCGAACCCCTTCTCCGAGGCCTCGCCGGAAGCCATCGCCGCCACCAAGGCCATGATCGATGCTTCCTATGACTGGTTCCTCGGTCTGGTGCAGGAGCGGCGCGGCTTTGACGAAGCCACCGCCCGCAAGCTTGGCGACGGGCGGGTCTTCACCGGCTTTCAGGCCCTGGAAAACGGTCTGATCGACGCCATTGGCGGCGAAGACACGGCGCTGGCCTGGCTGGAGGAAAGCCGGGGCCTGGAACCGGGACTGCCGGTGGAAGATTGGGAAACACTTGAGCCTTCTTACGGATTCGTTGGGCTTTCAGGCCGCGCCTTTGGAGAGGCCTTTGGCGAAGCGGCAACGGAGGCAGCGCAAAAAACGTTGCAGACAGAGGGACTTACGCTTGACGGGCTCATGAGCCTTTGGCACCCTGACCGCCGCTGAGGGGTTTTGGGGGCGCGCGTTCCTACCCTGGACGCATAGAGGGGTTTGGGAACCATGATTAAATCGGAACTCGTTGCGAAGCTGGCGCAAGCCAATCCGCATCTTTTCCAGCGGGATGTTGAGCGGATCGTCGCGACGATTTTCGACGAGATCGGCGCAGCGCTCGCCCGGGGCGACCGGGTGGAACTGAGGGGCTTCGGCGCTTTCTCGGTCAAGGCGCGGCCTGCCCGCACGGGCCGCAATCCGCGCACCGGCCAGCCGGTTTATGTGGAAGAGAAATTCGTGCCCTTCTTCAAGACAGGCAAGGAATTGCGCGGCCGCCTCAATGAAGGCGATGAAGGGTCCGACGACGAGTGATTGCGCGGGCAAGCGCCGAGGTGCCTGCCCTCTCTTGGAGCCTGTTTCTGGAGCGTGCCTTGGTGAGACTGCTTTCCTGGTTCATTCTGGTGCCGCTTTCGCTGGCCACGCTTTATCTTGCCGTGGCCAACCGGCATGCGGTGGTTTTCAGCCTCGATGCCTTCGAGCCCGACACCCCGGCGCTTGCTCTCGAACTGCCGCTCTTTGCGGTAGTGCTCGCCTCCGTCTTTCTGGGCATTGTGATCGGGGCCCTGGCGGCCAGCGCCGGGCGATGGCGCAAGAACCGCCAGAAAGCGGCCGCCGGCAAAGGCCCGGCCAAGAAATCCGCCACCGCCGTCGTGCCTGTCAAAATGGCCTGACGGGCCTGTAAACCGCCCTATCTTACACATGAAGGTTCCCGGCGCATGGCCCCCGGGAGGCCCGCCTGCTATAAGGCAGGCTCCTCTTCCAAGGAGACGGAGATGTCCAAGCTCTTTCGCAATCCGGTCTTTTGCGGCCTCGATACGCACGACCTCGACGAGGCCGAACAGCTGGCCCAGGCGCTGGCGCCTGTGGTGGGCGGGCTGAAGCTCGGGCTCGAATTCTTCTATGCCTTCGGCCGGTCCGGCTATGAGCGGATTGCCGATACGGGTGTGCCGATCTTCCTCGATCTCAAGCTGCACGATATTCCGAACACGGTCAGGGGCGGTATCCGCTCGCTGCTGTCACTGCAGCCTGCGATCCTCAACGTCCATGCCAGCGGTGGCATCGAGATGATGCGGGCCGCGCGGGAGGCCGTGGACGATGAAGGCGATGGTCGGCCCTGGATCATTGGTGTGACTGTGCTCACCAGCCTCGATGAAGCGGACATTGTGCGGATGGGCATTTCGGGCAGCCCGTCGGACCAGGTGCGCCGCCTTGCAGGCGCGGCTCAGGAAGCGGGCCTCGACGGGGTTGTCTGCAGTGCGCATGAAGTGGAGCGGCTGCGCCGGGACTGCGGCAATGATTTCAAGCTCATTGTGCCGGGCATCCGGCCCAGAGGCTCGGAGACACACGACCAGAAGCGGGTGATGACGCCAGGCGACGCGCTGGCGCATGGGGCGGATATTCTCGTCATCGGGCGGCCCATCATCCGCGCGGCGGACCCGGCCCATGCCGCGCAGACCATCCTCGAAGACTTGCCTCCGGCGGCGTGAGAAATATGTCCGTTCAAGTCAAAATATGCGGCCTCAAGACGGAAGAGGCGATCAGCGCGGCAGCGGCAGCCGGGGCGAGCTATATCGGCTTCGTCTTCTTTGAGCGGAGCCCGCGCGCCGTCACGTTGTCCGAGGCGGCGAAGCTGCGCCGGGCGGTCCCGGAAGGGGTCTGGGTGGTGGCGCTGCTGGTCGATCCGGAAAATGCCTTTCTGGATGAGCTCGTCACTTATGTGCATCCGGATCTCATTCAGCTTCACGGCGCCGAAAGCCCCGAACGCGTTGCGGAAATCAAGACCCGCACGCGCATTCCGGTGATGAAGGCCATTCCCGTTGCCGGGCCGGAAGATGTGGAGAAAGCGGCGCTTTACGAGGGCCATGCGGATATGTTGCTGTTCGATGCCAAACCGCCTAAAACCATGACCGGCGCCCTGCCCGGCGGTAACGGGCTTGCCTTCGACTGGGAGCTTATCGCCACCCGCAAGCCGCAAAAGCCCTGGATGCTGTCCGGCGGGCTTGACGCTGAAAACGTCGCCGAGGCGATCCGGATTGCGGGCGCAGGCACGGTGGATGTGTCTTCCGGCGTCGAACAATCGCCCGGCGAAAAAGATGCGGACAAGATCCGCGCCTTCATCGCGGCTGCCAAAGGCGCCACGGTGAGCAAAGTAAAGGAGTGACGGGTTTGAGCGCCCTGCAGAATTCCTACCGGACGGGACCGGATGAGCGCGGCCATTTCGGCATTTTCGGCGGCCGCTTCGTCGCCGAAACGCTGATGCCGCTGATCCTGGAACTGGAAGAGGCCTATAAGGCCGCGAAAGACGATCCTGCCTTCCATGCGGAGCTGGACGACCTTGCGCGCCATTATGCCGGCCGGCCGAGCCCGCTTTACTTCGCCGAGCGCCTGACAGAGCATTTCGGCGGTGCGAAAGTTTATTTCAAGCGCGACGAGCTCAACCACACCGGCTCGCACAAGATCAACAACTGCCTCGGCCAGATTCAGCTGGCCCGGCGCATGGGCAAGACACGCATCATCGCCGAAACGGGCGCGGGCCAGCACGGCGTTGCAACGGCAACGGTCGCCGCGCGCTTCGGCCTGCCCTGCACGGTCTATATGGGCGCAACGGATGTCGAGCGGCAAAAGCCGAACGTCTTCCGCATGAAGCTTCTGGGCGCGGAAGTCATTCCCGTCACCTCCGGCACGGGCACGCTGAAAGACGCGATGAACGAAGCCTTGCGCGACTGGGTGACGAATGTGTCGGACACGTTCTACATCATCGGCACCGCGGCGGGCCCGCACCCCTATCCGCAGCTTGTGCGCGATTTCCAGTCCGTGATCGGGCGCGAGTCGAAAGAACAGATGCTGGAGCGCGAAGGGCGGCTGCCCGACACGCTGGTGGCCTGCATCGGCGGCGGCTCCAACGCCATCGGTCTTTTCCATCCCTTCCTCGATGATGAAGGCGTGGAGATCATCGGCGTGGAAGCAGCGGGCAAAGGCATCGAGACGGGCGAGCACTGCGCCTCGCTTGCGGGCGGAGAGCCAGGCGTGCTGCACGGCAACCGCACCTATCTTCTGCAGACGGAAGATGGACAGATCAAGGACGGCCATTCCATTTCCGCAGGGCTCGACTATCCGGGCATCGGGCCGGAACATTCCTGGCTGAAGGAAATCGGCCGCGCGCAATATGTCTCCGTGCGCGATGATGAAGCGCTTGATGCGTTCCAGCTTTGCACGCGCAAAGAAGGCATCATCCCCGCGCTTGAACCTGCCCATGCGCTGGCGCATGTCTCCAAGATCGCGCCGAAGCTGCCCAAGGATCACATCCTGCTCATGAATATGTGCGGGCGGGGCGACAAGGACGTGTTCTCGGTTGCCGAACATCTGGGAGTGAAACTGTGAGCACGCGTGTCGATGCCCGCTTCGAGAAGCTGAAGAAAGAAGGCCGGGCGGGTTTCGTCGCCTTCATCACCGCGGGCGATCCCGACGTTGAAACCTCTTTCGAGATTCTTAAGGGCCTGCCGGGGGCAGGCGCCGACATTATCGAACTCGGCATGCCCTTCACCGACCCCATGGCGGACGGACCTTCGGTGCAGGCTTCTTCCTTGCGCGCGCTGAATGCCGGTCAGACCATGATCAAGACGCTCGATCTGGTGCGCCGTTTCCGCAAGGGTGATAATGACACGCCGATCGTGCTGATGGGCTATTACAACCCGATCTATCATTACGGCGTTGATGCCTTTCTGAAAGACGCACTGGAATCGGGCGTTGACGGCCTGATCGTGGTCGATCTGCCGCCGGAAGAAGATGACGAGCTTTGCCTGCCGGCGCTGAAAGCTGGCGTCAACTTTATCCGCCTCGCGACACCGACGACGGATGACAAGCGCCTCCCAGCGGTGCTCGCCAACACGAGCGGCTTTGTCTATTACGTTTCCATCACCGGGATTACCGGCTCGGCCAGCGCCAAGGCGCAGGACGTGTCCGCCTCCGTTGAGCGCATCAAGCGGCACACGGACCTGCCGGTGGTGGTCGGCTTTGGCGTGAAGACACCGGAACAGGCGGCGGAAATTGCCGCCGTGGCGGATGGGGCTGTGGTAGGCTCTGCTATTGTGGATGCCGTGAAAGCGGAACTCGACGAAAACGGCAAGATGCGCGCAGGCGGCACGGCCCGCGTGCTTGGCCTGGTTAAAACACTTGCTGACGGCGCCCATGGCGCACGCAAGGCCGCGGCCGAATAAGCGCGGTGAAGGGAGTTTGAGAGATGAACTGGATTAACAATGTCGTCCGTCCGAAGATTCAAAAGGTCTTCAAGAAGCGCGACGTGCCGGACAATCTCTGGATCAAATGCGGCAATTGCGGGGAGATGGTGTTTCACCGCGATCTCGCCCTCGCGCTCAATGTCTGCCCTTCGTGCAATTTCCACATGAAGCTCGGCACGAAGGAGCGCTTTCAGCAGCTCTTCGATCAGGGCGAGTATGAAGAGATTGCGCTGCCGGAAGTGGCGGCTGACCCCCTGAAATTCCGCGATCAGAAGCGTTATCCGGAACGTCTGAAGGAAGCACGCTCGAAGACGGGCCGCAATGATGCCGTTACCGTGGCGCATGGCGCGCTTGACGGGATCGAGACGGTGATTTCCGTTCAGGATTTTGCCTTCATGGGCGGCTCGCTCGGCATGTCGGCCGGCGAAGGCATCGTAAAAGGCGCGGAAGAAGCGCTCGCCCGCAAGGCGCCTTATGTGGTGATTGCCGCGGCTGGCGGCGCACGCATGCAGGAAGGCATTCTCTCACTCATGCAGATGCCGCGCTCCATTGTTGCCATTCAGGCGCTGCGCGAAGAGAACCTGCCTTACATCGTGGTGATGACGGACCCGACGACCGGCGGCGTCACCGCCTCTTATGCCATGCTGGGCGATGTGCATATTGCCGAGCCCGGTGCGCTGATCGGCTTTGCGGGGCCGCGCGTGATCGAACAGACGATCCGCGAGAAACTGCCCGACGGCTTCCAGCGGGCGGAATACCTGCTCGAGCACGGCATGGTCGATATGGTGGTGCACCGGCATGAGCTGAAAGGCACGCTCGCCCGGCTTATCCGCCTGATGACGCATCGCCCCGCCTCGCCGCGCAAGGACGCGCTGCCCGTGACGCAGCCGCCCGTTCCCGCCGCGTGATCCGATGAGCGGGCCGGAAAGCTCCTCGCGCCTCACGCCTTACAGCGACCATGTGCTGGAGCGGCTTTCAAAGCTGCATCCGAAACTGATCGACCTGTCGCTCGACCGGGTGCACCGGCTGCTGGCCGCGCTCGGCCATCCTGAAAAACATGTGCCGCCCGTGCTGCATATTGCAGGCACAAATGGCAAGGGCTCAGTGCTGGCCACCCTCAAAGCCATTCTCGAAGCGGATGGTAAAGCGGCGCATGCCTATACCTCGCCCCATCTCGTACGCTTTCATGAGCGCATCTATCTCGGCGGAACGCCCAATGGCGCCTTTATCGATGAAGACGCGCTGGTCGGCGTGCTGGAAGAATGCGAGCGCGCGAATGAAGGTGCGCCCATCACCTATTTCGAGATCACCACGGTTGCCGCGTTCCTTGCTTTTTCCCGCGCGCGCGCCGATGCGTTGCTGCTTGAAACGGGCATGGGCGGGCGGCTCGACACGACCAATGTGATCGAAAAGCCCGCTGCAACGATCATCACGCCCATCGGGCTCGACCATCAGCAGTTTCTGGGGGAGACGATCGAAGAGATTGCCGGGGAAAAGGCAGGCATTTTCCGCCGGGGCGTGCCTGCCATCATCGGCCCGCAAGAAGACGCCCCGCTTGGCGTGCTGCTCGAGAAGGCCGAGCGTATTGGCGCCGAACCTTTTGTGCATGGCCAGGACTGGATGGCCTTCGAAGAACATGGGCGGCTTGTCTATCAGGATGAGGACGGGCTTCTGGACCTGCCGCTGCCGCGCCTTCAGGGCCGTCATCAGATTGGCAATGCGGGGATGGCGATTGCCGCGCTCCGGCGCGCCGGCATTTTTCAGCCGGAGGAAGACGCCGTCGCCCGCGGGCTCGAAACGGCTGAGTGGCCGGCCCGCCTGCAGCGCCTCAAGTACGGCCCCTCCTTTGCCGCCTTGCCCGATGATACGGAGCTCTGGCTCGATGGCGGGCACAACCCGGCGGCAGGCGTCGCGCTGGCGCAGGCGCTGGCCGATCTCAACGACCGCGCGCCGCGCCCGCTTTATCTCGTCTGCGGCATGCTGGCGACGAAGGATGCAAGCGGCTTTCTTTCCGCCTTCCGGGGGCTTGCGGGGCTTTGCGTGTCCGTGCCCATCGAGGGCGAGCATAATGCGCTGACCCCCGGCGAAGTTTCCGGCGCCGCGCGGCGGGCCGGGCTTCATGCAGAAGAAGCGCAAAGCCTTGCCGCCGCCATGACACGCATCGCCAAGGCGGCGCAGGACGCGAAGACGCCGCCGCGCGTGCTCATTTGCGGCTCGCTTTATCTGGCAGGTGACGTGCTGAGAGAGCACGGGTGAAGATTTCCCGCTCCTTCGTCACCCTCGCGCTTGACGCGAGGGTCCATGCTGAAGCTGCGGAAAATGGAGAAGCTGTTTGGACCCCGGGACAAGCCCGGGGTGGCAACGTGAGCAAGGTGCAGAGCACGGACTTAGCTTAAAACTCAATGTGTCACCCCGGCTTTATGCCGGGGTCCACAGTGAGGCAGCGGCAAGTCGCACCGCCCAATGGACCCTCGCGTCAAGCGCGAGGGTGACGAGGGAGGGGGCGTACGCGCCCGCAAACAAAAAGCCCGGCGCTGATGTCTCAGGCCGGGCTTTCGAACTTTGGTGCGAAGAACTCAGAGCGAGCCTTCGATCCATTCCTGAATCTTGCCCTTGGGCAGCGCGCCGACTTTCGTCGCCGCGACCTGGCCATCCTTGAAGAGCATCAGGGTTGGGATGCCGCGCACGCCGTATTTGGTGGGCGTGTTCGGGTTTTCGTCGATGTTGATCTTGGCAATGGTCAGCTTCCCGCCGAGATCGGCTGCGATTTCTTCAAGCGCCGGGCCGATCTGCTTACAAGGCGCGCACCACTCGGCCCAGAAGTCCACGAGAACGGGGGTCGAGGAATCGATGACATCGTTCTCGAAACTCGTGTCGGTCACTTTTGTCGTCGCCATATTCTGTCCTTTTCGGTTGCGCAAACCGCCGCGTTTTTGAACGGGCCCGGCCTGCTGCCTGCTTAGCAGTTTAAGTTGCCTTCAATCTAGGAACGCCGCCCCCTTCCGTCAAGAAAGGCCCTTGGCCCCGCGTCAAAACGCTGGGTAAGACCTTATGAAGGCAAGGTTTTTTCAAGAAGAGAGGGCTTTTTCGAGCATGGCAGCAGGAATTTCCATCAATCGCGGGCCGTCCGTCCATAACAGCGCACAGCGTATGGTTTTTTGCCCATAGACCTCTGCCAGCAGCGCGCGGTAGGCGGCAAGCTGGGCGACATAGGCGGGGCTCACCTCTTCGGCCCGGACGGGCGCAGGGCGATTCGTCTTGTAATCGACAATGAGGATTCCGGTTTCCGTTTCCACCAAGCGGTCGATCTGACCGTTCATGGGATGGGGACCGCGGGGCGTTTGAATGAGGCCCGCCACTGGCACTTCCGCGCGGGAGCCGGGGCCGAAGAGCGGCGCGAAGTCCGGCGCTTCGAGAACCGCTTTTGTAGCCGCCCAGATTTCATCCTGCGCTTCGGGTGGCAGCGCTTCTGCCGGGTTGGCCAGGAAACGGCGCGCGGCGGCGTCCCGTTCTTCTGGACCAAGCTCGGGCAGCGTTTCCAGAAGCCGGTGAATGAGGAGACCGCGCTTGAAGCGGGAGAGCCCGTCCGGGGCAAGCGGGGAAAGCGCGGCAGGTTCCTTCCCCGCCTCGCCTTCAAAGCGCGAAGGCGCAAGCGGGCGGGGCGGCGTTTCCTCTTCCGGCGCGGGGCGGCGCGCCCAGACCGGCAGCGGCGCCTCCTGCCTGGCAATTTCCTTTTCCGCCTTTGCCGGACCGCGCCTGCCTTCCTTGCGGCGCACGGGGCCGAAGGGGGTTTCGGCTTCTTCAAGCATCGCCTCAAGCCCCTCGCCGATCATCTCATACCAGGAGCCGCCGGACAGGGCGCGGGTCCCCTTGTATCCGGCCACATAAAGCCGGTCCTTCGCGCGCGTCATGGCGACATAGAGAAGGCGGCGGTATTCTTCCATCTGGAGCGCCCGGGCGCGTTCGCGCGCCACGCTTGCCAGTGCTTCATCATTTGCCTTGCGTACGGGCCAGAGCGGCATCCCGTCCGAGAACAAAAGCACGGGGTCGAATTTCGCATCCGGCACGGAGCATGTGTCGGGCAGAAAAACAATCGGCGCCTCAAGCCCCTTGGCGCCATGCACCGTCATGACACGCACTTCATCGGCGCCCTGATCCAAATCGCGTTTGATTTCCGCGCGGCCCGATTCAACCCAATGCACAAAGCCCTGCAATGAGCCTGCATGGTCCTGCTCATAGCGGAGCGCCAGGTTCAGGAACTCATCGACGGGATCGTTCACATCCGCGCCAAGGCGGGCGAGAAGTTTACGCCGCCCCTCCTCCCCGATCAGACGCTCGGCATAGAACTCATAAGGCCGCGCGCGGTCCGCACTGCCCAGCACATGGGAGAGCCAGGCATGCGCCGCGGCAAAGGGCGTCTCGCCCGCGCGCGCAGAAAGCGCCGACCAGAGCGTGCCTTGCCGGTTATGGGCAAGATCGAAAAGCGTTTCCTCATCAAACCCGACAAGCGGGCTCTTGAGCAGCGCGGCAAGGGTCAGATCATCTTCCGGCATGAGCGCAAAGCGGCCAAGCGCCAGAAGGTCCATCACCGCGATCTGCTCGGTCAGCACCATGCGGTCTGCACCGGCCACCGGGATGCCGCGTGTTTTGAGCGCGCGCACCATCTCTTCGACGAAGGCATTGCGGCGGCGCACCAGGATCATGATGTCGCCAGGACGGATGAGAAGGCCCGTCCCATGCAGCCGCTCGCCTTCGCGCAGCCAGTCTGCAATGGTTTCGCCGATGCGGTTTGCGAGCCTTGCCCGGGGAGAGGATTTTACCGGATAGTCGAGCGGCGCATCCCAGGGCAGTTCCTCTTCCATCTCCTCCGGTTCTTCCAGCGGCCACAGCTCGATCAGCCCCGCCTCGCCCGCCCGGTAGGCATGATGCACCACCGGGTCCCCGGAGGCGGAAAGGCCGGCCCGCGCCGCCTCGTTTTCGAAGACGCCGTCCACCGCCTCAAGCACTTCCGGCACGGAGCGGAAGGAGAGCAGAAGTTCGACCGGCGACCACTCCCCTTCAGCGGCTTTCACCCGCTTGGCGAACCAGTCCCGCATTTCTGAGAACTTTTCAGGTGCGGCGCCCTGAAACGAATAGATGGATTGCTTTTCATCGCCCACGGCAAAGACCGTGCGCAGTTCCTCGCGCGCGCCGCTGCCGGAAAGAAATTCTTCCGCAAGGGCTGCAATCACATCCCATTGCGCGGGGCTCGTGTCCTGCGCTTCATCGACCAGAATATGATCGAGACCGCCATCCAGCTTATAAAGCACCCAGGCGCTCATGGCGCGCCCGGTGAGGAGCGCGCGCGCGCGGATGATGAGGTCTTCATAGTCGAGCCGCGCATGGGCGCGCTTGATCGTCTCATAACGGGCGAGCAGCGCATCGCCGAGACGGAGCATAGCCTCGCTTGCTTCGGCAACGCGCACGGCGCGCAGGCGGACATCGAGGTCCATCATGCGTGCCTGTTCGTTTTCGAGAAGTTCCAGCGCTGCAGGGTCTTTTTCGGCGACCCCTTTGGTGATGAGGCGTTTCACCGGCTCGAGTTTCTGCGTGAAGTAGCTTGCCATGTAATCGGCAAAGCCTGCTGCGGGCGCAGCGAGGAAGGCTGCAATCTTCTCACTGCGCGCCGCGTCCGTTTTCGTGCCGGAGGCGAGAAGCTGCGCTGCATCCTTCAAGGCAGCCTTCGGCGTTTCTTCCGTGGCTCTTGCAAGAAGACCGGCTTCACTTTCCCCTTCCGTCACGCCGAGCTGCAGGCGCAGGGCCGCGACCGCGCCGTCCAGCCCGTCATGCGCATCAAGAAACCGGTGAAGATGGCTGCGCCCGCCGACAATGGCACCAAAGAGTTTTTCGAAACCAAACTCGCCCGCCACGCGGCTGACCAGCGCCAGCGCGCCGGAGAGCGGCGTTGTGCGGCCTGCCAGATCATCTTCGCCTATTGCTTCCAACAGACCGTGCTGTGCTTCGGCCATGAACTCCGCGCATGCGCGGTCATCCAGAATGTCGAAATGGGGCGGCACACCCGCCTCCAGCGGAAAGCGGTGCAGCAGGCGCTCGCAAAAAGCGTGAATGGTTTGAATTTTAAGACCGCCCGGCGTTTCGATGGCGCGGGCAAACAAAAGACGCGCGGCTTTGAGCCGCTCCGGTGTGATGCGCTGCCCATCCAGCTTTTCAATCTTTTCCGAAAGCGCCTCATCCGGCAGGAGGGCCCAGGCGCCGAGATCGCGGTAAAGGCGCGCCGCCATTTCCGCTGCCGCGGCCTTGGTGAAGGTGAGGCAGAGAATACGTTCGGGCGCCGTGCCCGCGAGCAGCAAACGGATGACGCGGTTGATGAGCACATGGGTCTTGCCCGCGCCTGCATTCGCCGACACCCAGACAGAGGCCGCGGGGTCCGCCGCGCGGCGCTGGGCCGCCTCGGTGACGGAGAGACGGGACGGCTCGCTCATTCGCCCTCTCCTTCCGCCCCGGCGGCGCTCCATTCCTTCACGCGGGCAAGGTGATCATAATTGCTGAAGCGGGCAGTGAACTGCACGCGGGGACGGGAGAGATAAGGCACCCCATCGCTTTCATAGGAAGCCAGCAGGGCGCGCAGGCCCGCCAGGGCCTCTGCTGCCCAGAGCGCGCCTTCTTCCGTGATGAGACGGTTTTCACCGCCCTTCTCCCCGCCCGTCAGGCGCAGATAGCGCAGATCTCCGGCAGGCTTTGCGCCGATCCCTTCAAAGCCGCCCGCCTCGGCAATCGCCGCTTCAAGAGGGAGCTGCGGCGAGAAACCGCTTTCCACCTGAGCAGCAGAAGGGGCAAAGCCTGTTTTGAAATCAAGGAGGGCAAGCGCGCCGTCCGCGCGTTCGTCGATCCGGTCGGCGCGGGCGGTGAGGGTGACGGGGCGTTTCAGACCCCCGATCTCCATGCTGCCTTTGCACTCGGCATGGACGCGGGTGACGCCTTCGCGAAGTTTTCTCTCTTCTTCTGCCGCCCAGGCCGCGATTTGCGCGAAACGCGGTTTCCAGAAGGCCGTGACCTCCGGCCTGTCGGGCGCGGCCTTGAAGGCGGTTTCGCCTGCTTCCAGCAGCGCGCTTTCAATGTCTTCCGGCAGGTTCTCAGGATGGGCGCGCATGAAGGCTTCCATCGCCTTGTGAATGACGATGCCGCGGTCGCGGGCGGCGGCGAAGTTATCAAGCGGCTCCAGCACGCGCAGGCCCAGCACCTTTTTCGCATAAAGGGCGTAGGGGTCGCGGATCAAGGTTTCAACATCCGTCACGGAAAAGCCGTCTGGCCTTGCAGCAAGAGGCGGGGCGGGGCGCGGCGGGTCCACGGGTTTCGGGCTCGCGCCGGGCTTGTCGAGTTCCTGTGCCCATTCGCACCAGACCTCATCGCGCGGCAGAGAAAGCCCCGCACCGCCCAGCAGGCTTTCCAGCCTCAAGAGCCAGCGCGAGGGCACGGCTGGCGCGCCATCGACTTTCAGCGCGCGGGTCAAGAAGGTTTCACGTCCGGATGCCGCCTGAATGAAGTCATGCGCGGAAAGGCCGATACGCCGCTCCGGCGAATAAAGGCCGAGATCGCGGCGCATGGGGCGGCTCAGCCAGGGGTCGACTTTCGTTTCCGCCGGCCAGACGCCTTCATTCAGGCTGCTGAGGATCATGCAGTCGGCCTGATACAGACGCGCTTCGAGCGGGCCGAGAATGGCAAGACGCGGATGGCGGCCAAAACGCGGGCGCACGGCCCGGCCTAGCGCCAGGCTTTCAAGAAAAGCGCGCAAGCCCCGCGGCGGCACGGGCGGCGCTTCTCCTGCCTTTTCAAGCAGGCCTGCAAAGAAGGTGGAGGCGGCCTCGCCTTCCTCACCTGCCCAGAGGCGCTCAGCGCCAGACGCGCCCTTCGCGGCGGCAAGAGTTTCGGCAATCGTGATGAGCCGTTCGGTCACGGCTTTCAGCGGCTGGGGCTCGCCGGTCCAGAGCGCGGCAAGCGGCTCAACTGCCTCTTCAAGCTGCGTGATGAGCGCGGCAAGGGCCGGGTCCTTTTGGCGGCGCTCTTCTTCATAGGCATGCAGGGCAAGGCGCAGCCCTCCCATGCCAGGCGCCGGGCGGGGCCCGCGCAGGAGCGCGCGTTCGAGGCGCCTTATATCCGCCTTGAAACGGCCAGGTTCCCCGCCCAGCGCGGCAAGCGGGTGTTTGAGCAAAGCCAACAGCGCAACCGGCGCGAATTTTTCTTCAAAGGCCTGCAGAAGAAGCCGCAGGAAAAGGAAGACCGGCGCATCGGCGAGCGGCACACCAGAGGAATCATCGATGCGGATGTTCCAGCGCTGCAGCTCTCCGGCGACGCGGCGGGCAAGCGCGCGGTCGGGCGTCACCAGCGCCGCGGTCTTTTCAGGCATTTCCAGAACGCCGCGCATGATGAGCGCGATGGCAGCGGCTTCCTCGCGCGGGGTTTGCGCTTCAATGAGGGTGAGCCCTTGCAGCGCGTCTTTCATTTCCTCCTTGAGCGGGCCGATCATGTCCCGCCAGCGGTCCGTCACTTCTGCCGGGCGCAGCGCTTCATTCAAAAGGCGCACGCGGGCGGCCTCTTCCCTCGCACTATCCGGCCAGGGCGCGACATCATCCCGCGCCGCGCCAAGCCTGCCGAGAAGCTGCTTCATGCCGAATTGCGGATGGGACTCGCCAATGGCGCCCCATGCCTCTTCATCGAGATCGAGATCCAGCCCCGGCAGCACCACTGCGCCTTGCGGCAGACGCGCAATGACAGAGAGAAGCTTTGCGGAAGCAGGCACGCTGCCCGTCGAGCCGGCGGCAATGACCGGACCTTTCGGCGGCTTTGCTTCCCAGGCCGCTGCCTGCGCTTCCAGTAACATCGTGCGGCGGGCGGCGGGATCGATCAGCCCGCGCTCTTGCAGCACGCCCGGCCAGTGGGCGGTGACGATTTGCAGGAATTCGAGCGTGAGCTGCCAGTTCTCCGCATAATCATGCGGCACCAGATCCTTCAGCGCGGAAAGAGAGACGCCCTCTGTTTCCACGGCATCCAGAAAGCGGCCCAGGTCGCCCGCCAGCGCGGCGGCCTGGCCCGGATCGGCAATGCCCGCCTTCGGGTTGACCTCCCCCCATTTCAGGATGAGGCGGGTGAGAACCATTTGCCGCTCCAGCCCGTCCATAGCGGGGGGGAGGGCGGCGCCGAGCGCCCCTTCAGCGAAACGGGTGCCGGGATCAAGCAGCAGTTCTTCCTCATCCACATCGCCCAGCGGGCGGATGGACGGCAAGAGCAGCGCCCGGCCATCCGAGGCACGCAGAAAGGCTTCGGAAAGTGCGCGCACGGCGCGGCGGGTGGGAAGCAGGATGGTGAGCTCGGAAAGATTGTCCGCCTGCCAGCGCCCGCCAAGGCCCGGGTCTTCAAGCAGCGCGCCCGCCATCGCATCGGCAAACCCCACGCCCGAAGGCATGGTGAAAAGCGAGAGAGAGCGTGCGGCGCGAGTCGTCATATAGGGAGTGTAGCGGAGTTTTCGTGCCTACGCTGGATCGTTGAACAGCACATTGGTCTTCAGCTTGCTCATACTGTCACCCCGGGCTTGTCCCGGGGTCCAAGCAGCCTCGCGGTTTGATGCGCCGTCCTATGGACCCCGGCATAAAGCCGGGGTGACCGCCGAGTTTGTGTTTAGCCGAGGAGCACAATCGCTGCCTCACAATTCCTGCATGAAGCGTTCAGCCTCTTTTAGATCATGGGGCGTGCCCACATGCATCCAGACGCCATCGAGGCGGAGACCGAAAAGGTGGCCTTCTTCCGCCGCCTTGTCCCAGAGACGGTTGGTGGAAAAGGCGCCGTCCGGCGCGCCCTCAAGCAGGCGGGGATGGAAAATCTGCACGCCTGCAAACATGAAAGGCGCGACATGGGCTTCCTTTCGGCGGATGAGACGGCCTGCCCCGTCCATGTTGAAGTCGCCAAGGCGGCACTCGCCGATGGTTGTGACGGCGGGAGCGAGCATCAAGAGCGCGTCCATTCTGGCCGGGTCCCAAAACGCCTTCATGCGCTCCATGACGGGGACCATACCTTCCGCCCAGACCGTATCCGAATTCATGACGAAGATGGGGTCTTCGCCGAAAAGCGGCCGCGCCTTTTTGAGGCCGCCGCCCGTGTCGAGCAATGCGTCCCGCTCATCGGAAAAAACGATACGCGGATGGGCGCGGCGCTTCAGATGAGTTTCCAGAATGTCAGCCTTGTAGTGAAGGTTCACCACCACTTCTTCCACGCCTGCCGCCTCAAGCCTCTCCAGCGCATGGTCGATAAGCGGCTTGTCCATGAAGGGGACAAGCGGTTTCGGCATCTTGTCCGTGAGGGGGCGCATGCGGCTGCCAAGCCCTGCGCCCATGATCATGGCTTTGCGGATCGCGGTCATCAATTACTCCGCAGACAGAATTTCAGCGCGCAGGGATTGCGGGACATGGGTATCCAACCAGGCTTTCAGCGGGGCCAGCACGGGGTGTCGCAGATCGCGCTCCATATAGCCGGACACGCGCGGCAGATGGGCGAGATAACCGGGCTTGCCATCCCGTTTCCAGAGGCGGACGAAAATGCCCATGATCTTGGCGTTGCGCTGCGTGCCGAGCACGGCATAGGCGGCGCGGAAGGCGTCTTCTTCAAAGGTGCTATCGGCTTCTTTCGCGCGCGCGACATAATAATCCAGCATCGCGTTTTCGCGCGCTTCCGGCACATCCTTGCGCGCATCCTGCAGCAGCGAGACGAGGTCATAGGCGCGGGAGCCTTGCTGCGCGTCCTGATAATCGAGAAGACCAGCGCGGGCCGGGCCCTTGCGCGCGCCCAGCCAGATGAGATTGGGCGAGTGATAATCGCGCAATGTCAGCACCGGCGCGCCCATGCGTGACAGCGGAAAGAGATCACGCCAAAGCGCGCGGTAGGCTTCTTTTTCTTCTCCCGGCAGCTCGGCGCCCTTTTTTACCGGGATATACCAGTCGGTCAGCAATTCCGTTTCAATGGCGAGCGCGGCGTCATCATAAGGCGGCACGTCATAGGTGCTGCCACCCGGCAGGGAAAGACGCGGCGGCGTGCCTGCGCCATGCAGTTCGATCAGCATGTCCACGGCAACGCGGTAAAGTTCATCGAGCGGCGTGCCGTCCCGCGCGGTGCCCGTTTCGATGGCGGGGCCGTAAAGGTCGTCCCCCAGATCTTCGAGCAGCAAAAGGCCTTGCGCCATGTCATGGGCATAAAGCTCCGGCGCGGAAAGACCGAGCGCGCGCAGATGCCCGCCAATGGCCACGAAGGGGCGGCAGTCTTCTGCCAGATGCGCGATGGCGGAATAGGCCTTGCGGGCGCCATCAAGCGGCGGGCCATCGGGGCCGGCGGGCGCGTTCATCAGAACGGCGCGGCCTTTTTTGCCCTTGAGCCGCTCATAAGCGCGGGTCGAAGCATCGCCTGCCAGCGGCCCCCGCTCCGCGTCTCCCCAGCCTGCTTTATCAAGAAAGGCGCGGATGGCCTCTTCACGCGATGCCATGACTTCCCCTCACATCTCATTCTTCACGGCGGCGAGCCGCGCGGCCCAATCGCCCGTCCCCTTCAAGAAGGCCCGGCGGCCTTTCCTACCCGGTTCAAGAAGGATGTCGAGCCTTTCATGCGGCAGCAATTCTTCAAGATTGCCCGGCCATTCAATGAGCGCTGCGCCCTCTTCCAGCGCCTCTTCAAGCCCCAACTCATAGATTTCGGCCGGATCAGCAATGCGGTAAAGGTCGAAATGGGCAAGGGAGAGGTCCCCCGCCTCATAGGTCTGCACCAGGGTGAAGGTGGGGCTCGGCACATCCTCCGGCGGGCGGCCTGAAAGGCTGAGGCGCTCCTGAATGAGGGCCCGCGCGAGGGTGGATTTGCCCATGCCGAGGTCGCCCCAAAGCGCCACGAGATCGCCCGCGCGCAAAATGCCCGCCAGCGCCCGGCCCAGACGCTGCGTCGCCGCTTCGCCCTCCAGCTCCAGCTCATAAGCCCCTGTCATTTCTGGCAGAATCGTCCGATGCTCGCTCATGGCAGTGTTTTACGCGGCTGCCTTGCCCCCCACAATAGCAAGGGCGGGCGCCCCGGCTTCATGAGTCATTCGGGCGGGTTTTAAGGGATACGCAGCGAAAAGCGCGTATTTCTTCTCCGTATATGAGGCATAGGGGGTTGATTTGAACGCGGGGAGCGGTCATGTTACCGCCTCAAACATGACGCTCCCGTCATTTTTAATTGCTGGCGGCAGGGCGGTGCGCTGGAAAACGCGCGTCCGGACAGCCGGGATGGAGCGAGGGAGCGGAACGGGCATGAGTGAGCATGTGGTGATTGTGGGCGCAGGGCATGCCGCCGGGCAGGCTGTTGCCAGCCTCCGGCAGGAAGGCTTTGCGGGCGAGATCACGCTGATCGGCATGGAGCCCTATCTGCCTTATCAGCGCCCGCCCCTTTCCAAGAAATTTCTCGCAGGCGAAATCGGTCTCGACCGGGTCTATTTCAAACCGCCGGAGTTTTACGAAAAGGAAGGCGTAAACCTGAAACTCGGCACGCGGGTGACAGAGATCGACCGCACCGCGAAATCCTTGCGCACGGATAAGGGTGAAACGCTTTCCTACACCAAACTCATTCTCGCCACGGGCAGCCGGGTGCGCGAGCTTAACCTGCCGGGCTTCGACCTTGATGGCGTTTTCTATTTGCGCACCGTGGACGACGTCGATGCGATCCGCTCCTATTTCAACAAGGGCGGCAAATGCGTGATCGTGGGCGGCGGCTATATCGGCCTTGAGGTTGCCGCCGTTGCCGCCAAGCACGGCATTGATGTAACGGTGCTTGAAATGGCGCCCATGGTCATGGCGCGCGTGGTCGATCCCATCGTCTCGCGCTTTTATGAACGCGTGCATAGCCAAGAAGGCGTCAAGATCGTCACGGGCGCCGCCGTCTCGGGCTTTGAGGGCAAGGATGGCAGGCTTACGAAAGTCACCTGCGGCGACGGCACGGCGCATGAGGCGGACTTTGCCGTGGTCGGTGTCGGCATTCAGCCCAATGTGGAACTTGCCGCCGAATGCGGGCTCGGCGTTGAGAACGGCATTACGGTGGACGAACTTTGCCGCACCTCAGATCCGGATGTCTTTTCCATCGGCGATTGCACGAACCATCCCAACCCGCTTCTGGGCGAACGGCTGCGGCTGGAAAGCGTGCATAACGCGCTTGAACAGGGCAAGACGGCAGCCGCTGCAATTTGCGGCAAGGAAAAACCTTATGCGCAGATCCCGTGGTTCTGGTCAGACCAGTATGACCTCAAACTGCAGATCACCGGCCTTTCCGCCGGTTATGACGAGGCCGTGGTGCGCGGCAACCCGGATGAGGGCCGTTCCTTTGCCGTCTTCTACTTGAAGGAAGGCCGGCTTATTGCCGTGGACGCGGTGAACCGGGCGCCGGAATTCATGATGTCCAAACAGCTCATTGCAAACAAGGCCCGCATCCCTGCGGAGAAGCTTCGGGATGAAAGCATCCACATGAAAGAGATGGCCGCCTTTTCCGAATGATGCGCGGCGCTGGTTAAGAGGAAGCGAGTATGACGAAGGTTATTTTCATCGAGCATGACGGCACGGAACATGAAGTGGATGCCGAGAACGGCACCAATCTGATGGAAGCGGCAACGAATAATCTCGTGCCGGGGATCGACGCGGATTGCGGCGGCGCCTGCGCCTGCGCGACCTGCATGATCTATGTGCCCGATGAATGGGCCGCGAAGCTTCCGGCGAAAGAAGACATGGAAGAAACCATGCTCGACTTCTGCGACCACAGCAAAGAGGACTCGCGCCTTGCCTGCCAGATTGAGGTCAAGGACGAACTCGACGGCATCCGCGTGACCATGCCCGCCTCACAGCACTGAGGGTTCGGGCGCCCCACCCCGCACTTGCAAATGATTTGCATGTAAAATAAGCTCCGTCCCGGGGGCGCCAGGCGCCACTACGGGTTCGGGATTGGCGCGATGGCGCGGGACGAAGTATCGCCCTTGATGGGGGCATTTCACGAGCACTACGACAGCCTGCTTGGCACGTTGGCGGGCCGCTTGGGCGACCTCCACCGCGCCAGCGAGGTTGTTCACGACACGTACCTGCGATTGTCGTCAAACCGCCCCACCGCACATATTGAAAATCCCCGGGCCTATGTCTTCCGCGTTGCGACCAATATTGCGATCGACCTCATTCGCCGCGAGCGCCGTTTCGCCGCGCCCATGCAGGGCGGCGGCGTGCCTGAAGACATTCGCGACGAGGCGCCGACACCCGAAGCCGTGCTCTATAGCCGCCAGCGCCTGAAACAGCTCGATGGCGCACTCGCCGAGCTTCCGGCGAATGTCCGCCGCGCCCTGCTTCTCGCCCGGGTGGACGGTCTCAGTCATGCCTGTATTGCCGAAGAACTCAGGGTATCCGAAAGCATGGTCGCGAAATATCTCGCCCGAGGATTGAGACATTGCCGCGATGCCCTTGGTGGCGAGACCTGAAAAGCGAAAAGTTCGCTGCAAGCTTCTTTTCCCGCATCGTCTATCTTGTGACGGATGATATTGTACAATGCAGCCGCCGCTCTTCGTGGTGGTCGCGGAGTGGTCATGGCGGGTGAGGCTCTTCTTGTCTTCTGATTTCGATAAACATTCGGCGCTTCAAGACGAAGCCTTCGACTGGATCGTCCGTCTGAACGATGGCGAGCCCTCGCCGGACCTGCGCCGCACCTTCGAGGCCTGGCGCAGGACAAGCGCCGCCCACAAAAAGGCCGCCACCGACGCGGAAGCCCTCTGGGCCGATATGGGGCGGACGGAATCCGCCGCCCTTCATCGCCTTGAAAGGGCGCGTGCCGCCGGCCGTTCTCCCCGTCCTCACGGAAGCCTTGCACTTTCCCGGCGCCATTTTCTCGCGGGCGGTCTTGCTGCCTCGGCTGCCGTCGTCATTGGCGGGGCGAGCTTTCGCGGACTTCTCGGGGCCCATGCTGACTTCGAAACCGCGACGGGCGAGCGCCGCAGCGTCAATCTGGCCGGCGGTTCCAACCTCTGGCTCAATACGGATACGGCTCTCTCGGTGGACGGGGAGCGGCGTGCAACGCTGCACCGGGGCGAGGCCTTCTTCGAGATCGCACGGGATGCAGGGCGTCCCTTTGTTGTCGGCATCGATACGTGCACTGTAAGCACGGCAAGCGCTGTCTTTGGCCTCCGCTGCCTCGAAGCGGATGGAATTGCCGCGCGCATTGTCGTCGCGTCAGGCGAGGTAAGAGTGAAAGCGAGTGGCGGCCGCTCCGCCGTTGTCGGCCCTGACGAAGCGCTTATCGCGCCCGAAGGCGAGGGCTCGTTCCACGTCAGCACTGCGGACGCCGGGGCCGAGTTCGCCTGGCAACGCGGGAAACTGATCTTCAATCGCCGTCCCTTCGGCGCCGTGGTCGATGAGGTCGCCCGTTTCCTGCCCGAGCGCATCGTCGTCCTTTCGGACGATCTCCGGCACCTCGAGGTCACGGGTGTCTTTGATCTCGACCGGCCCGAAGAACTCCTGCCTGCGATGGAACTCATCTTGCCCATCCGCGTCACCCGTCTCCCATTTGTCACGCTGATCTCCTGATTGCTGTTCGGGCACAGTTTTTTGCGATCCATCCTGCAAGATTCCTCTCCTGCATTCGTCATTCCTGTAACTGGCCGCCAACGAGTTGGGTCCAGTGCATTCGTCCGTGAAAAACAAGGGGATTTCGATGTTTGCAGGGGTTTCAAGGAAGCAAGGGCTGGCGCGTCTTGCCGCAGGGGTTGCGGCCGCCGCTCTTATGTGTGGTTTGGCTCCGGGGGTTGCGTCAGCTCAGCAGGCGGCCGCCGCTACCGAAGGAGCGGAGATTTCCCTCAACATCGCTCCGCAGAGCCTCGATGGCGCGCTCACCGCGCTGGCCGATCAGGCGAACCTCCAGATTCTCTTCACTTCCAGCGAAGTGTCGGGCCTTTCGGCCTCCGGCTTATCGGGCACCTACACGCCGGGCGAGGCGCTTGGCAGACTGCTCGCGGGCACCGGCTTTACCTATGAGTTCACGGGCGGCAATATCGTCACACTCCGCCGGCTGCCGGAAGCGGGCAGCACGACCGTGCTCCCCCCCATCATCGTCTATGGCGCAAAGAACACCACCACGCTTGAAGATACAGCCGCGAGCGTCGGCATCGTTACCGCCGAAGACATCGATTACGGTCAGATAACGTATCTACCTGGCGCGTTGCGCCGCCTTGCGAATGTTGAAAAGGGTGCCACCAACAATACGGGCATCGTCATCCGCGGCATGAATTTTGAAGGATTTTCTCCTGCCGGCGCGCCTATGGGCTCGATCTATGTCGATGGCATATTGCAGAGCCGCTACAATTCCCGTTTCGGTGCGCGCAGCCTTTGGGATGCCGAACAGGTCGAGGTCTATCGCGGTCCGCAATCCACCTTGAGCGGCCGCGCCGCAACGGCGGGCGCGATTTATCTAAAAACGAAAGATCCGGTATTCAAACAGGAGTTCGTGCTCTCGGCAACTGGCGGCAACAAGAATCTTGCTGGCGGAGCATTTGTCGTCAATACGCCGCTCAGCTATGACAATGGCATTGCGCTCAGAATCGCCGGCGCCTACGAGCAGCTTACAACAGAAATCGACTACCCCACATATCAGGCCTACGACAACTACGACGATTTCCGAACGGAGCTAAGCGGGAACATTCGCGCAAAACTGTTGTTCGAGCCGTCGGAACTTCCGGATTCTCGCGCCCTGTTCACCTACTCCTTTTCAAAGGATCGGCCGAACGAACGCCTGGTGGATCCTTTCTCGGGGAAGGGAGACTTTTATCTGTTGCCGACATTAGCCGAGTTCAGGGAAATCGAGGTGCACAATTCGGGTCTGGAAGTAACGCACAACATTACGCCCGCTCTCATGCTGACCTCTCAAACCAGCGTCACCTATGGGCTCACCGAGCGCGAGTCAATGGACAATGGTACGCCCGGCGTCGCCAACGCATGGTATGGAACCTATAAGGATACCCTTGCATCGCAAGAGCTGCGATTAAACTACGAACAGGGCCGGTGGAGCTGGGTTGCCGGCCTCTTCGGCAGTTATGAATACCAGGATTCCGATTTATTCTGGAGAGCCACGGAGTTTAGCCTGGCGCAAAAGTCTCTGTACAAGCGCAGGACGGAGAACCTAGCGGCCTTTGGCGAAGCCAGATACGAGTTTTTCCCGAGCTGGAAGGCAACTCTCGGCGGACGCGTCGACTATATCCAGGAAACGACTGAAGAAACGAACACAAGCACAGTTATTGGCACCGGCTCCACAACCACATCGACCGACGCCAGTATCAACGAAGTGAACGTCATCCCCAAAATTGGCCTTTCCAAAGAATTCAACGAATATCATGTGGCCGGGGTTACTTACTCACAGGGTTTTCGTACAGGCGGGTTTTACATCGATCAGGCAACCAATGAACCGGTACGATACGATCCGGAATATGCAGACAACTATGAGTTCTTTTACAAAGGGAAGTTTTTGGAAGAGAGGCTGAGGATAGATGCCAATGTGTTTTACACCCGGTATCGGGATCAGCAAGTGGAGTCCATTGCCCCGGGTATAGGCGGCGGCGTCATCGTTAGCAACGCCGCTTCATCCTATTCGTTCGGTTTTGAATTCGAACCTAATTTCAACGTCAATGAAAACCTGTCTGTCTTTGCATCGGCGGGTTACCTCCACACGGAGTTCGAGGAATTCGACCACCGCATCTACGGAGATCTAGCCGGGGAAAGCTTCCCGGAAGCATCGGAATGGACTGTCGCTTTTGGCGGGCTTTATACTTTCGACAACGGCTTCTATGTCGGCGGGGACGCCAAATTTCTCTCTGACTACAACGCCCGCTTCAATGTCGCCGCACCTCTCGAAAAAATGGATTCCCGCTTCACTGTGAACGCCCAAACAGGCATTCGGAAAAATAACTGGGAAATCAATGCATTTGTCGAAAACCTGTTCGATGAGCGTTATTTCACAACGCTAGAATTGCAAGGCAGCGGGGTTAACCCCACCTTTGCACAAGTCGGTCCGAGCAGATTGTTTGGATTGAACGTGAAGGTAAAATTCTAAGCAACGCCAAAGATTCACGGGCGGCGTCTGATCAGAGCCGCCCGTGAAATGCGCTCGGTACGAACCGTTCCAGCAAACCGAGGATGGCCTTGCGGCTGACCTGTTATTTGTCGGGCCTTTTGCTTACCGCCTCCTCGCTTTATTGGGTCCGGCCCTAATCCGCCGCTTGGGCCAAGCGCTCGCTGCTCTTGAAGTCGTGGTTCTTGAGCGGCAGCGAGCGCACGCGTTTTCCCGTGAGCGCGAAAAGCGCGTTGGAGACAGCAGCAGAGATGGGCGGCGTGCCCGGCTCTCCAAGCCCGCCAAGGGCCGCGCCCGACTCGATGAAATGCACATCGATCTGCGGTGCTTCGGCCATGTGCACCATCTCGTAATCGTGGAAATTGCTTTCCGCGACTGCGCCGTCCTCGATACTGATCTGCCCGTAAAGCGCGGCGGTGAGGCCGTAAATGATGCCGCCTTCAACCTGCGCTCTTGCTGTGTCGGGGTTGATCACTTCGCCGCAATCAACGGCAGCAACGACATGATGGACGCGGGGCCTGCCATCTTCACCGAGCGAGACTTCCGCCACTTCCGCCACGATGGACTGAAAGCTTTCCTGAATAGCGATGCCGCGGGCATGGCCTTCGGGGAGCTGCGCGCGCCACCCCGCCTTTTCCGCTGCAAGTTCCAGCACAGCAAGGTGGCGCGGGCGGTCCTTCAGGAGATCGCGTCGGAACTCGAACGGGTCCTTTTCCGCCGCATGAGCCAGCTCATCCACGAAGCTTTCGTTGAAGAAGGTGTGCTGCGTGTGCGCAACCGAGCGCCAGGGCCCATAGGGCACATGGACTTCGCTTTCCACGTAGCGGATGGACTGATTGGGCACGCCATAGGGAATAAGACTTGCCTCCGCCGGCTCGTCTTTGCGGACATAGCGGTTGACCCAGGTGACAAGACGGCCTTCCTCGTCAAAGCCTGCCTTCATATGGGCGGCAACGGCAGGGCGGTAATAATCATGCCGTGTGTCGTCTTCCCGGCTCCAGACGAGCTGCACCGGCATGCCCGCCTTCTTGGCGATCTCTACCGCCTGGATGACGTGATTGGGCGAGCTGGGCGACCGGCGGCCGAAGCCGCCGCCCATCATCAGGGGATGCACTGTCACATCATCGGCGGAAAGGCCTGTAATATCGGCCACAACGGCGCGGGTGCCGAGCGCGTCCTGCGTGCCGAGCCAGACCTCGCATTTGCCTTCTTCAAAGCGGACGGTGCAATTCATCGGTTCCATGGTGGCGTGGGCAAGGAAGGGCACGCGGTATTCTGCTTCCACGAGGCGGGCAGCGCTTTCAAGTGCGTCCGTGCCGTCGCCAGCTTCATGATCGGCATCGCCGTCCTTTTCGCGCAGGTCCTTGTCGAACTGGGAAAAGATGCTTTCGGTCGTGACGCTGCCATTACCGCCGTCAGAAAACCCGGCGTCGATATAGGCAAGCGCCTGCTGCGCGCGCCAGGTGTTATCGGCAATGACGGCGACACCGTCTTCGAGTTCGATCACCTGTTTGACACCGCGCATCTTGAGGGCTTCTTCCGCATGGACACGGACGAGCTTGCCACCGAAAACAGGCGCCTGAAGAATGGTGGCATAGGCCATGCCCGGCAGTTTGACGTCGATGCCGAACTCGGTCTTGCCCATCACCTTGTCTGGAATATCGAAGCGCTGCTTCGGCGTGCCGACAATGGTGTAGTCCTTCTTCTCTTTCAGCTTGGGGGTGGAAGAAGGCGTGAAGCCGGCGGCCGCGCCCGCAAGCGTGCCGAAGCTGGCTTTCCGGCCCGATGCTTCATGATGCACATGAGAGAGACGGGCAACGCATTCTTCTGGGCGGACATTCCACTCCTCGGCTGCCGCGCGGATCAGCATTTCCTTTGCCGCCGCGCCCGTTACACGCATGCCGAACTGGCCGGTGAAGCGCACCGCAGTGGAGCCGCCAGTGATCTGCAGGTTCATCAGTTCGGAGAGCTTGTTGACGGTGAAGTCCGCCGTGCCGTTCAGGAAGCCGGGCACGCCTTCGCCATTGGTCAAAAAGCCTTTGCCGAGCGGGCCATTGGCGAACTGAGGCAGGCCCGGCGCCTGCTCCATGCGCACCAGTTCCCAATCGGCTTCCATTTCATCAGCCGCCATCATGGGCAGCGCGGTGTGAACGCCCTGACCCATTTCGCCGTGGGGGACGAAGAAGGTTACCGTGTTGTCGGGAAGAATGCGCACCCAGTTTGTCAGCTGAATACCGTCGCCGGAAATGGCGCGAGCCGCCATCTCGCGCCGCGTGGGGCTTAGAACGCCGTAACCGATGACAAGGCCGCCGCCAAGGGCCGCGCCGCCGAGAAGGAAATGACGCCGTGTCGGTTTTTTCATCGCTTCCTCCCTCAGCCTTGCGCTTTTGCAGCGTCGTGAATGGCGGCGCGCACGCGCCCATAGGTGCCGCAGCGGCAGACATTCGTCATGGCAGCGTCAATGTCGGCATCGCTCGGGTCCGGATTTTCCGCGAGCAGCGCGGAGGCCGCCATCAGCATGCCCGACTGGCAATACCCGCATTGCGGCACCTGATGGGCGATCCAGGCTTCCTGAATGGCGCTCAGCTTTTGTTCACCGAGCGCTTCGATGGTCCTGACGCTTTGGCCTTCAACCATGCTGACCGGTGTGACGCAGCTGCGCATCGCTTGACCATCCACCTGCACGGTGCAGGCGCCGCAAGCGGCTATACCGCAGCCGAATTTCGTGCCGGTGAGTCCCAGTTCGTCGCGCAGCACCCAAAGAAGCGGCATGTCGGGCTCGACATCAAGCTCCCGCCGCTTGCCATTCACCTCAAGCGAAATCATCTTGGCCCTCTCCCATCCGTTCAGCGCGCGGGCCCAAGGCGGCTTGCAGGGCGGCGCGGCGCAATCTCAGAATTAAACCATGTGGTTCATTTTGAGGGGGATACAAGGCAGCGATCAACGAAAAATTTGTAACACTGCGTAACAGAGTGAGGCCTGCTGACCTGCTCTTTTCCGGTTGTCACTCGCCGGCGCGCAGCGCGGGACCTGCCCGCATTTGCGCAGCATGAAGAGGCAAATGGCAGGTGACGCGCGTGCCGATACCCGGCTCGGATTCAAGCGTTACCCAGCCGCCATGCAACTCCACGAAGCTTTTCACCAGCGCCAAGCCGAGCCCCGCGCCGCCCTGTCTGTCCGGGGCGCCGCGCGCTTCGAAGCGGTCGAAGACGGTTGCCTGGTGCTCGGGCTTGATGCCATCGCCCGTATCGGTGACGTAAAGAGCCACTTCATTTTCATTGCGTGCTGCGCCGATGGTGATGGCGTCCCCGGCCTGGGTGAAGGACAGCGCGTTCGAGAGCAGATTGAGCATGATCTGCTTGATACGGCGTTCATCCGCCTTGATGACGCCGATGTCCGGCGGGCATTCGACAGCGAGGTTGATCTTGGCCTTCTGCGCGGGACGCTGGGCAAATTCTTCGGCGGCATTCAGCACTTCGGCGATTTCCACTTCCGACACTTCAAGCGCCATGGCGCCCGCTTCCACGGTTGCCAGATCGAGAATGTCGTTCACGAGATCGAGAAGCTGGTTGGAGGAATCGAGGATGCCGACTGTATATTCATGCTGCTTCGGGGTCAGCTCGCCGAACATTTCCGCTTCCAGAATTTCACCGAAGCCGATGATGTTGGTGAGCGGCGTTCTGAGCTGATAGGAGACGTGGCTGATGAATTCGGATTTCAGCCGGTCCGCTGTTTCCAGCGCTTCGTTGCGCTCCCGCAGCGCGCGTTCCATGCGGGTGGAGTCCGTCATGTCCACGAAGGTGAGCAGCGTCGCGCCATCAGGCAGCGGCACCAGCGCATAATCGATCACCGCACCATCGGGCCGGTTGATGCGCCCATCATGTTCGGCGCGCACGGCCCCGGCGGAAGTGATGCGCGCGCGCAAATCCGTCCAGACAGGTTCATTGTCATAAAGATAGGCAGAGGCTTCGGCGAGTTCGTTGAAATGCGGCTCGCCTTCCAGCTGTTCCGGCTTGAAGTTCCAGATCTGCGCGTAAGCCGGGTTGTGCAGCTTGAGGCGGCCATCCGTGCCGAACACGGCCACCGCCTCTTTGAGATTGTCGAGGGTTTCGCGCTGCACATGCTCGAGCACATTGTAAGAGCTTTCGAGATGCAGCTTCTCCGTGACGTTCTCATAGACATAGATGAGGCCGCCAAAGGGATGCGCCTGGCCCATCACGCGCACGGTCTGGCCATCGGGCAGATGCCAGTATTCTTCCAGCGGCTCGGAAGAGCGGTAAAGATCGAGACGCTTTGCCTTCCAGTCCTGATAGTTCGCCTGTTCCGGCAGGCGGCGGGCAGCGCGCAATTGATCGAGCACCTCGCCGTCGCTCGGCCCCTCCTGCAGGAAAGCTTCCTCAAGGCCCCAGAGTTTTTCATAAGCCTCATTATGGAATTTGAGCCGCTTGTCGGGTCCAAAGATCGCCACTGCCGTGGTCAGCCGGTCAAGCGTGGTGCGGTGCGCTTCGATATGGCGCTTCAGCTCCTGCTCCATCTGCTCAAGCGCCGTCACATCCACCGCCACGCCTGCGATCTGTCCGGCCTCCAGGAGGAACTCCGTAACATCGAGCGCGCGGCGTTCACCGCCGATCACGGCGTGGGCCGTGCCCTTTGCTGGCGCCCCCGCGGTCAACTTCTGGTTCAGCGTGCGGCGCATATCATCCGGAGACAGATGAATCTGTTTTTCAAGCACATGATCGAGGTCCGGCGCTTCAACGGCGCGCACATAGGCTGCATTCGCCCAAAGCAGCATGCCTTCTTCGCTGCGCCGCCAGATGGGCAAGGGAATGCAGTCCACTTGCTCTGCAAGGCGGGCGCGCGCATTTTCCGCCGTCTTGGCGCGTTCGATCAGGCGGCTTACTTCGGCGCGCTCGCCCGTCACATCCCGCAGCCAGAGCACGGCCTGCGCGCCCGCCGGGCGGCCTTCGGCCTCGAAGATACGGCCCTGAAGGGTTTGCAGCGTCAAAGAAAAACGCGCACCGCGCGAGCGCAGGCGGTTCACCGCTTCACGCAGGTTCACCCCGTGCTCGCCCTCGAGGCGGGAAATGAAATAGTCGAAATCCACCGCGCCCGATGAAGGGTCCACAATGGCCGAGGTCGAGCCGACGATGCGGGCGCGCGCCTGCAACGTGCCGGGCGCGGCTTTCATGGTTTCCGGGGTCCAGATGAAAACCGCATCCGGCTCGGCGGCCAGAATGGCCTCGGCCGCGTTCACGCGGATCATCAGGCTTTCATAATCTTCCTGGCGCTGGGCATCGAGGCGGCGCGCGGCGCGCACGGTGCGCACGCCCCAAAGCGCGAAGAGATTGGCAAGGATGACTGCGGTCAGCGCCACAAGGAGACCGGCCACATAGGAAGGATCGCTTGCCAGCGCCGGGGCGACGCCCAGATCTACCAGCAGCGGGGCGAGACTGTCCGTCCATCCGGCCAGAAGGTCCGGCCCTTCCTGGGCGCGCGCCGCAGACGCGGCAAACGACGCTCCGGCAAACGCCGCAGCGCCCAGCCCCGCGCGCAGATACCGCGCCGCGCGCAGATACCGCGCCGCGCCTATTCCCCGCGTCCCAAAAATCATTCGCCGCCTATCATGCCCCCCAAAGGGCGGGTAAACCGGACCGTGCCGAAAACGGCACTTTTCCCATTGTTACAACATGTTACTTCGGCTTGCTCACCCTCCGCCACAGGTCCGTCAGGCCGTGTCCCGCATTCTAACGGAAAACCAGCGCAAGTGAGTCCCAAAGATCACACTTCATTGCAAAGCCGAATCGAGATCACCAGACCTCCCCATACGCAAAAAGCCCGGCCGCTTGCGGGGCCGGGCTTTTCGACACGTCTCTTCGCTCAAAACGTGCTGCGCTCGGCTTATTGCGAAAAACCGGTGCCCACTTTTTAGCGCCTCGCTCTAGTAGCGGTAATGATCCGGCTTGAAGGGGCCTTCGACCGGGACGCCGATATATTTCGCCTGATCGCCGGTGAGCGTCGTCAGACGCACGCCGAGCTTCGGCAGGTGAAGGGCGGCCACTTTCTCATCGAGATGTTTGGGCAGCACATAGACCTGCTTGTCGTATTTCTTGTGGTTGTTCCACAGCTCCATCTGCGCCAGCACCTGGTTGGTGAAGGAGGCGCTCATCACGAAGCTCGGATGGCCGGTGGCGCAGCCGAGATTGAGAAGGCGGCCTTCGGCCAGGAGAATGATGCGCTTGCCATCCGGAAATTCGATTTCATCGACCTGCGGCTTCACATTGTGCCAGCTGTAATTCTTGAGGCCCGCGACCTGAATTTCAGAATCGAAGTGACCGATATTGCCGACAATGGCGCGGTCCTTCATCTGACGCATGTGGTCAACGGTGATGATGTCCTTGTTGCCAGTGCAGGTGATGAAGATGTCACCGATGGGAGCTGCCTCATCCATGGTGGCGACTTCATAGCCTTCCATCGCCGCCTGCAGAGCGCAGATCGGATCGATTTCCGTCACCACCACGCGGGCGCCCTGGCTGCGGAGCGATTCCGCCGAGCCCTTGCCCACATCGCCATAGCCGCACACCACCGCCATCTTGCCGGCGATCATGACGTCGGTGGCGCGCTTCACGCCGTCCACCAGGCTTTCGCGGCAGCCATAGAGGTTGTCGAATTTCGACTTGGTCACGCTGTCATTGACGTTGATGGCAGGCACGCGGAGCTTGCCGGCCTTCGCCATTTCGTAAAGGCGCAGCACACCGGTGGTGGTTTCTTCGGAAATGCCGACCACATCATCGAGAAGCTGCGGATATTTGTCGTGCATGATCTGGGTGAGGTCGCCGCCATCATCCAGAATGATGTTGGGGCGCCAGCCATCCGGGCCTTCAATGGTTTCCTCGATGCACCACCAGAATTCTTCTTCCGTCTCACCCTTCCAGGCGAAGGTGGGGATCTTTGCGGCAGCCATCGCGGCGGCGGCGTGATCCTGGGTCGAGAAGATGTTGCAGGAAGACCAGCGCAGCGTCGCGCCGAGGGCCACCAGCGTTTCCATGAGCACCGCCGTCTGGATCGTCATGTGCAGGCAGCCGGCAATGCGCGCGCCCTTCAAAGGCTGCTCTTTGCCAAATTCCTCACGCAGCGCCATGAGACCGGGCATTTCGGTTTCCGCGATGGCGATTTCCTTGCGGCCCCAATCGGCCAGGGACATGTCCGCCACCTTGTAATCGGTGAATTCACTCATGGTTTCGCTCCTTGCACTTCCGTCTGGCGGGCTGGGGCGGGCTCCGGACAGAGGCCGCCCATTCAATCGAGAGCGCTTTCATAGCAAGGCACTGGCGGCCATGCAAGGAGATATAAAGAAATCTTTATATCTTTTTGTGATGGCGAATGAAGGACGGAAAATAGAGTGCGCGGCGCAAGCCGCCCTGGATTCCCACTTTCGCGGAAATGACGCAGGCAGAATGCAATGGCTTGGAAATTCTAGTCTTCTTCGCCGAAGCGGTTGGCGACGAGGGCGGCAAGCGCCTCTATCGCGGCTTCGGCATCGGGCCCTTCGGCCTGGATCAGGATGGACGAGCCCTGCGCGGCGGCCAGCATCATCAGCCCCATGATGGAGGTGCCGCCCACGGTCTGGCCTTCGCGGGAAACGCGGATATAGGCATTAAAGCCTTCCGCCATCTGGACGAATTTCGCCGAGGCGCGGGCATGGAGGCCGCGCCTGTTGACGATATCGACTTGCCGGGATTGGTCGGACATGAGGCTTCAGATTGCTTGCGGGCTGAGTTAGAAGAGAAAATGCCTAACTCGTGAGCACCTTGCTGGCAATCGAAATATATTTCCGGCCCGATTCCTGCGCCTGTTCGGCTGCGTCATTGAGGGGAAGCTGCTCGCGCACGCTGGCCAGCTTGATGAGCATGGGCAGGTTGATGCCCGCGATCACCTCCACATGCGCCTTGTCCATGATGGAAATGGCGAGGTTGGAGGGCGTGCCGCCGAACATGTCTGTGAGGAGAATCACCCCGTCGCCCGTGTCGGCCTTGGCCACCGCATCCAAGATATCCTTGCGGCGCTGCTCCATATCATCATCGGGACCGATGCAGATCGCGGTCATGTTTTGCTGCGGTCCCACGACATGCTCCGTCGCGGCCACGAATTGCTGGGCGAGCTGCCCATGCGTTACGAGTACTAGTCCGATCATCGGCGCCCTTGTTCCGCCGCCAGCTTGTCCGCCTTGGGACCGCTGGGGCTAACCCCTCTCGAAAGTGGCGGCTATCGTGCAACCAATGGGGCCTGCGTGACAAGACCAACACGCACGCAAAGGGCGATATTCGGCTCAATAGTTCGGGGGCGTGGCAAACGGGTCCTTAATCGTCCAGACGGCCATCCGGGCCCGGAAAGCCGCTGCGTCCAATGGCGCGCAGCGCCAAGGCGAGTTTGGCGGGAGCCGAAGGCTCGAAGGCGTGAAGCGCCAGGCGCGGCAAAAGGACGCCCGCCATTTCTTCGAATGCCGGCGGCGCCATGCGCGGCACCTCCCCCATCGGCACGAGATCGACGATGAGGCGCAGATCAGCCTGCGGCGCGTAAGGAAGCTCAAGAAGTCCGAGCCCCCGGATTTCGAGGAGCCCGGCCAGGCCGGCGGGCGCGGAGACGGTGAGGCCTCCGGGACTGGTGGTCACATCCACCCGGTCATCGGCCACGAGCCGGGCTTCTTCATCTGCCTGAAGCGTGCGCCAGGCGAGATCGGATTTGCCGCTGCCGCTCTTGCCGCGCAGAAGCACCGCATCGCCCTCCCAGGCGAGCACGGTACCGTGAATATTGAAGGGAGCCGCTGCCATTATCCGGCCACCGGCAGTTCAACCGCGAAGCGCGCGCCGCCTTCCTTCCGGTTCTCCGCCCAGATGCGCCCGCCATGGGCTTCGACGATCTGCTTGGAGATGGAAAGGCCGAGACCGGAATGACGTCCGAAGGCGTCCGGCCTGTCGGAATGGAAGCGCTCGAAGACTTTTTCAAGGCTCGCTTCAGGCACGCCCGGCCCTTCATCCTCCACCACAAGGCGCACCGCGTCCTTGCCGCGGGTGAGGCGCAGATAGACATTCCCGCCTTCCGGCGTGAAGGAAAGCGCGTTGTCGATGAGATTGCGCAACACCTGACCCAGCCGGTCGGCAACCCCTTTTACGCAGAAAGCCGTATCGGTGCGCGCACCCACCGGCATGTCGAACACCACATCGCGCCGGCCCGCCGTTCCGGTTTCGTTGAACAGGCTCACCACCGCTTCGGCGAGCGTGTCGAGGCGCACATCGTCAAGCTCCTGACGCGAGAGTTCCGCATCAAGGCGCGAGGCATCGGAAATGTCCGAAATCAGACGGTCGATGCGGCGGATGTCATGCTGGATGATGTCCATGAGCCGCGTCCGCTGCTCGGGGGTCCTGGCGACGTCGAGCGTTTCAATGGCCGAGCGGATGGAGGTCAGCGGATTCTTCAGTTCATGCGCGACATCGGCGGCAAAGCTTTCGATGGAATCGATCCGGTCGTAAAGCGCTTTGGTCATGTCGCGGAGCGAGCCTGAGAGTTCGCCGATCTCGTCCCGCCTTGCGGTGAAGTCGGGAATCTCGACGCGGGAGGACTTGCCCTTGCGCACGCGCTCGGCTGCTTCGGCAAGCCGGCGCACCGGTTCGGCGATGGTGCCCGCCAGCACGACGGAGAGAAGAACGGACACCGCCAGGGCGACAAGAAAGACCTGCACGATGGCAACTCTCTCTGCACGGACGATGGCGTCAATATCACCCCCCTCGGTCGAAAGCATGAGCGCGCCCTGCACCGCGCGGAAGCGCTGCACCGGCACGGCAACGGAGACGATCAGCTCCCCCCGGTCGGAAATGCGTTCCATGGTTGCCAGATCGCCGGTCAGCGCGCGGGAGACTTCGTCGTAAATATAGCCGTTCTGGCTGCCTGCCTCGCGGTAGCGCGGCAGATTGCGCACGGGCAGATATTCGCGCAGATCATCCCAGATCCGGGTGAAGAAGCCGAGGTCGTCCGAGCCGTCCACCGGCGGCAACTCGAAGAGAATGATCTGGCCTGCATCCGTCAGCTGGCGGGAATCAAGAATGAGCCAGCCATCCTTGTCATAAAGCCGGGCGCGGGTCTGCGTCGGCAAGATCAGACGGCGCAGGATGGGCGCCGCCTCCTCGGCGATGATGGGAATATCCCGTTCGGCGAAATAATCATCCGGGTTCACCCAGCGTCCGCGCTGGGACATTTGCTCGAGCGGATCGATGGTGCGGGTAGGGGGCGCTGCGGTCGCCGTTTCGCCGATGGCGCCGGCGATGATCTGCGCCTGGGTCATCAAGGATTGCTTGCGCGCATCGATGAGGCCCTGGCGAAACTGATTGAGATAAAGAATACCTGCCACCAGAAGGCAGAGCCCGACGACATTGAACACGATGATGCGGCGGGTGAGGCTGGCAAAACGCGATTGCAGCATGAAGCGGCCGAAGGCATTCAGCGTGGCACGCCAGATCTTTTTTGCGCGGGCCAACACGGCGTCTCCGGCTGAAGAGAAAGACTCTCCAGCCGCTTCATCCGGGCCGCCCTGATGCCGGTCCGCCTCCGCCATTCAAGCGCCTCAGCTTTCCTTGAACTTGTAGCCAACGCCGTAAAGCGTTTCGATGGCGTCGAAGCTATCATCCACCTGCTTGAATTTCTTGCGCAGTCTTTTGATGTGGCTGTCGATCGTGCGGTCATCGACATAGACCTGATCGTCATAGGCCGCATCCATGAGCTGGTCGCGGCTTTTGACATAGCCGGGGCGCTGGGCCAGGGCCTGGAGAATCAAAAACTCCGTCACGGTGAGCGTGACCTCGCCGCCGTCCCAGGTGCAGGCATGCCGGTCCGGGTCCATGGCAAGTTTGCCGCGCTCAAGCAGCGCAGCGGGCGGCGCGACCTGACCGTCGGCGCCGGGCTTGGGCGGCGCGGAGCGGCGCAGGATCGCCTTCACGCGCTCGACGAGCAGGCGCTGGGAGAAGGGTTTCTTGATGTAATCATCCGCGCCCATTTTCAGGCCGAACAGCTCGTCGATCTCGTCATCCTTGGAGGTGAGAAAAATGACAGGCAGTTCGGATTTCTGGCGCAGGCGGCGCAGCAGTTCCAGCCCGTCCATGCGCGGCATCTTGATGTCGAAGACGGCAATGTCGGGCGGCGCCGTCTGCAGCCCGGCCAGCGCGGAGGCGCCGTCCGTGTATGTCTGGACATGAAAGCCTTCCGCCTCAAGCGCCATGCTCACCGAGGTGAGAATGTTGCGGTCATCATCCACCAGCGCAATTGTCGGCATTCACTCGTCCTTTGCTTTGCTTTTTGGTTCCAGGCCCCGCCCCATGAAACCCGGCTTTTCACGATCTGTCCCGATTAAGCGGCGTTTTGGCCCAAATTGTGGCGCGGGCACTTTCCTTATCCCCGCCCTTTTCAAGCGGGGCAGTATAGGGCGGCAAAGGGGCTGGCGCCACGGCTGCGGCGGGAGGACCGGCCCTCTGACGCCGGGGCAGGCTGGTTTGACTTTATCCCCGGATACCGCAGACTGCGCTAAAATCGCCGGATCAACCGGCCTGGGGAAAGCTGGGAGCACATAGATGAAGAAAATTCTCGCGGGACTTGGCGTCCTGCTGATCGCGCTTATTGCGGTTGTCCTGATCCGCACTTTCATGGCGGCCGCCCCGGAGACGGCGGAAACGGCAAGCCTGCCGCGCATGATCGAACTCGACGTCGACGCTGCGGCCGCGCGCCTTGGCGAGGCGCTGCAGTTCCGCACCATCTCGAACCAGCTTCCGCAAGAAGGTGATGACGCGCCCTTCGTGGATTTCCGCAATTGGATGGAAGAGACCTATCCCGCCTTTCACGGCGCCACGGAGCGTGAAATCGTCAATGGCGCCAGCCTGCTCTTCACCTGGAAGGGAAGCGATGCCTCGCTCGATCCGGTTCTTCTGATGTCGCATATCGATGTGGTGCCGGTGATGCCGGGCACGGAAGGAGTCTGGGAAGAGCCGCCTTTTTCCGGCACGGTTTCGGACGGCTTCATCTGGGGGCGCGGGACAATCGACAATAAGGGCTCGCTCATCGCCATGGTGGAAGCGGCGGAGCATCTGGCCGCCCAAGGCTTTCAGCCGCAGCGCACATTGATGTTCGCCTTCGGCCATGATGAGGAAATCGGCGGACCGGAAGGCAACAAGGTCATCGGTCAGATGTTGAAGGAGCGCGGTGTCCGGCTGCACTGGGTGGCGGATGAAGGCGGCGTCATTGCCGATGGGCTGATGCCCGGGATCGACGGCAAGGTGGCGCTGATCGGGGTGGCGGAAAAGGGCTATGTCTCGCTCTCGCTGACCGCGCATGGCAAGGGCGGGCATTCTTCCATGCCGCCCAAGCAGACGGCGGTCGGCAAGCTGGCCGAAGCGATCGACAGATTGCAGAAACATCCCTTCCCTGGCGGGATCGAGGGACCGGCGAAACAGATGATCGATTCGCTCTCCCCGCATTCACCCTTTCTGCAGCGCATGGCCTTCGCCAATCAGTGGCTGTTCGGCTCTTACATCGAAAGCCAGATGAGCAAGAGCCCGGCCTCCGACGCGCAGATGCGGACCACCATCGCGCCCACCATGCTGCGGGCCGGGGTGAAGGAAAATGTGCTGCCGACCAGCGCGACGGGGATCGTCAATTTCCGCATTCATCCGCGGGACGATTTCGAGAGCGTGACGGCCCATGTGAAAGAGGCGGTCGGTGAAGAGATCGATGTCGAGATTTATAATGAAGGGCGCCTTCCTTCCGCCGTCTCGCCAACGGATTCGGAAGGCTTCCGACTCCTGTCGAAGACGATCCGCGCCACTTTTCCCGGCGCGGCCGTCGCGCCCAATCTCGTTGTGGGCGGCACGGATGCCCGGCACTATCTGGGGGTGAGCGATAATGTGTACCGCTTCATTCCGGTGGTGCTGGGCCCGGAGGACACGGCCCGCTTCCACGGCACGAATGAGCGCATCACGGTGGAGAATATGGGCCAGATGGTGCGTTTCTATGTGCAGCTCATCGAGGCGGGCACGGCGGGGGAGTAAGACCCCGCTCCGAAGATAACGCGCGGCGCCGTCCTGGCGCTTGACTCAGGACGGCGCCGTTTTTTCTTACGCCCGCTTCAACGGCAGGTGGGAGACCACGCGGAAGCGGAAGATGAGCAGCACGAAGGCGACATAGATCGCCGCGCCGAGGCCCATGAGAAGGCCGGGGGCGCCGAGACCGAGCTCGAAGGCCAGCAGATAGCCTGAGGGAATGCCGATCAGATAGAAGGAACCGATGAAGCGGAGCATGGTGGGCCAGACATCGCCCGCGCCCCTGAGCGCGCCGATGGTGGTGGCCACCGCCGCATCGACGGTGAGGATGAGGCCGGCAACAAGGAAGGTGACGCTCGCCACTTCGATCACCGCCGCCTCGCCCGTATAAATGCCCGCAATGAAACCCGGCACCAGCATGGCAAGCACGGCAAAGGGCGTGACGAGCGCGGCGCCGAGGCCGATGCCGACCCAGCCGGCGCGGCGCAGGTTCAAAGGATCGTTCCGGCCGATGGCATTGCCGACACGCACGGAGGTGGCGGAGGAACAACCGATCGCCATCATCAGGATAAGGATCATGGCATTGACGACGATGTGATAGGCCGCCAGCTCCGTATCGCCCAGATAGCCCGCCATCAGAATGAGGGTCTGGAAGGCGGCGGCATCGAGCGCCATCAAGACGGCCATGCCGATGCCCTGCTGGCGGAAGCGGCGGCCGATCTTGCCGCCGAGACGCCGCGCCTCCAGCCACCAGCGCGCCGCCCGGAAGCGCACGCCGAAGGGGTCTTCCCCGTCGCGCCAAGGCAGCGTGAGAATATAGGCAAGAACGGCGAGCGCGATGGCCCAGCGGGTGATGGCGGTTGCCGCGGCGGCGCCCACCGCGCCCATCGGCTCCACAAAGCCGGGCAGGCCATAGATCAGAACCATGTTGATCCCGACATTCAGGAAGTTGGCGCCGAACATGATGTACATGCCGACGCGCGGGCGCTGGATCGACTCCAGAAAATAGCTGGAGCAGATATAGATGAGGAGCGCGGGCATGGAGAGGCCGAAGGCACGCGAGACACCGCCGCCGCCCGCGGCCAGCTCTGCCGGCTGGCCGATCAACAAAAGCAGCGGCTCGCCGAGCACGCAGATAATGCCAAAAACGACACCGAGCGCGACGGCGTGATAAAGCCCGGCGCGCCAGGCTGCGCCCGCCTCGCGCCAGTCGCTTGCGCCATACGCCTGGCTGGCCAGAATCATCGTGCCCTGCAACAGGCCGATGGACATGAGCAGGAAGATCGACTGAATGGCAATGCCGAGCGCGAGATAGGCCAGCTCCGCCGAGCCGTAATGGCCGACCATGATGGTGTCTGCCGTGAAGATGCCGACCATGCCCGCGCGGGCCAGCACCACCGGAAAAGCAAGGCTTACCGTGCGGCGGATATGCAGGCCTACCGGCTCGAGCGGGGGAACGGATGCCGGGACGGCAGGCGAAGTGTCCATGAGGCGCGCCATGAGCTGCCTTTCGTTTCTTGTTCTAAGCGGGACACGCTTATCCAGGGCTGGCTGGGCGCGGCGGCAGGCAATGCGAAGTTCTCGCATCGGCGCAGCCGGTCAGTATATAAGAGGCTTATGGATCAGACCCAGGAAAAAGATCGCAAGTCTTCACTCGGCATGCTGGCCCGCTCTCTCGTGCGGCGCGGGCGTTTCGTTCCGATTGCCACTTATGACACGGGCGCCCAGGCGCCCTTCGCCAGCCTTGCGCAGACGGCTTGTCTTGGCGACGGCACGCCGCTTCTGCTCATCTCGCGCCTTGCCATGCATACACGCCATATCGAGGCCGCGCCGCGCGTCTCGCTGCTTTACGAAGCGCGGGAGACGGCGGACTCGAACAAGACGGTGATGAACCGGGCGCGGGTGAGCCTGCAGGGCAAGGCGGAAAAACTTTCCGGCAAGGCGCGCGCGGCGGCTGAGGCCCGCTTCACCGCACAGCACCCGGAAACGGCAGACTATGGCACCGCGCTTGATTTTGCCTATTACGCGGTCCACCCCACCGGCGGGCGGATCGTCGAAGGGTTCGGCCGGATTGCCAATCTTTCCGCGGCGGACCTTCTCTATGCCTCCGCGCCTGCTGACGACCTGATCCAGGGTGAGGCGGCCATCATTGCTCACATGAATGAAGATCATAGCGATGCCGTGGCGCTTTACGCAGCGGCATTGCTGGGCGAGCCGGAAGGCGCCTGGGTCATGACCGGGATCGACCCGGAGGGGACGGACCTGGCGCTTGATACGGAAGCAGGGCGGCGCTTTGCCCGGCTCGATTTTCCCGAGCCCGTGCATGGGCCGCTGGCGGCCCGGCACATGCTGGTAGCCATGGTTAAAAAGGCCCGGGGAGAGGGGTAAACGGCAGGGCCTCAATGCGGCCTTCCGCCCAAGGTTTCCCTTCCTAGCAGCCCCTTTCCCGGCCCGGCATCCGGTGCGGCAATTTCACGCCTTGAGGGGGCCGAATCCAGTTGCGCGGGCGGGGGTGCAACACTATGGTGACGCCCACTTACCGGGGCCCAAAATCTGGGCCCGGTTGTTGTTTCCGGGGCTGGCTGGGTGGTTCGGCCTCTGATTTGCTGGAACAGTTTCAGCGTCACGCGGGCGGGGCAACCTGTCCTTTTTGGTTACATTCGGTGCATCATATCCGTGGCGGGCGCGGCCCTATCCGTTTCCGCTTTCGGGAGGGAGAAAGGGCCTTGCCCCCAAGCACCCCCGCCAGGGCACCGCGAGACAGGCGACACTTAGGAGAGTGGGTGTGAAACAAACTGGTCTGAACATCAGTAAGAACGGCATCGATAAACAGGGCTTCACCAATGTGGCAGCTGCACATTGGAACTACCGCCCGGCGAAGCTTTTTGAAGAAGCCATCCGCAACGAAGGCGCCGAGATGTCCGCTTCCGGCGCGCTTGTGGTCCGCACCGGCGAACACACCGGCCGCTCCGCTCAGGACAAATTCGTCGTCAAGGATGCGAAGACCGAAAACGCCGTCTGGTGGGACAACTCCAAACCGATCACGCAGGAACAGTTCGACGTTCTCTTCAAAGACATGCTCAGCCACGCCGAGGGCAAAGAACTTTTCGTTCAGGATCTTTTCGGCGGCGCCGATCTCGACTACCGCCTTCCCACCCGTGTCGTTACCGAACTTGCCTGGCACTCCGCTTTCATTCAGAACCTGCTGATCGAACCCACGCCGGAAGATCTGCGCGACTTCGATCCGAAATTCCTCATCGTCAATCTGCCCAGCTTCCGCGCCGATCCCGAGCGCCATGGCTGCCGCACGGAAACGGTGATCGCCTGTAACTTCACCCAGCGCATCGTGCTGATTGGCGGCACGTCTTATGCTGGTGAAACGAAGAAGTCCGTCTTCTCCATGCTCAATTACGAGCTGCCGGAAAAGAACGTGATGCCGATGCACTGCTCGATCAATGTGGGCGAGCATAACGACTCGGCGATCTTCTTCGGCCTTTCCGGCACGGGCAAGACGACGCTCTCCGCCGACCCGAAGCGCGTGCTTGTGGGCGATGACGAGCATGGCTGGTCCGAGAACGGCGTCTTCAATTTCGAAGGCGGCTGCTATGCGAAGATGATCAACCTTTCTTCGGAAGCAGAGCCGGAAATCTATTCGGCCATTCAGCGTTTCGGCGCGGTGCTTGAAAACGTGGTTCTGGACCCGCAGACGCGCGAGCCCGACTTCACCGACAATTCGCTGACCGAAAACACGCGCGGCGCCTACCCGCTCTCCTTCATTCCGAATGCAAGCGAGACGGGCCGTGCGGGCCACCCGAAAAACATCATCATGCTGACGGCGGATGCCTTCGGCGTGCTGCCGCCCATCGCGAAGCTGACGCCCTCGCAGGCGATGTATCACTTCCTGTCGGGCTACACCGCGAAAGTGGCCGGCACCGAAAAAGGCGTGACGGAACCGGAAGCGACCTTCTCCACCTGCTTCGGCGCGCCCTTCATGTCGCGTCACCCCTCCGAATACGGCAACCTGCTGCGGCGGCTGATCGCCGAACACAATGTGGATTGCTGGCTCGTCAATACGGGCTGGACGGGCGGCGCTTACGGCGTTG
>Ga0207828_100183_pt1 | contig 49465 bp, 36 predicted proteins | sample TtaePargueraPR_11_FD_187276 | JGI IMG/M metagenome (GOLD analysis project Ga0207828, IMG submission 187276) | Aerobic enrichment media microbial communities from Bioluminiscent Bay, La Parguera, Puerto Rico - Tt and P2 (3) (SPAdes) | ecosystem: Environmental > Aquatic > Marine > Unclassified ...
CCCGTGCCCGGGGCGGGCGTCGCGCCGGGATCACCGATTACGCAGGCGGAAGCGCAGCAGGGTGCGCAATATCACGACCAGTTCGTGGCCGAATTCGGCGGCGAGGTGAGCGGGCCGCAGGCGAACTACGTCAAGGATGTGGGCCAGAAAATCGCCGTCCAGTCGGGCCTCGCGACAACGCCGGACGCCTTCGACGTGACGCTGCTCAACAGTTCGGTGAACAATGCCTTCGCCGTGCCCGGTGGCTATGTTTACGTCACGCGCCAGCTCGTCACGCTGATGAACAACGAAGCGGAACTGGCCGGCGTGCTCGGCCACGAGGTCGGCCATGTCGCCGCGCGCCATTCCGCCCGCCGCCAGCAGGCCGCCCAGCGCAACCAGCTGCTCGGCGTGCTCGGACAAGTCCTGTCGGGTGTCCTGCTGGGCGACACCGCGCTCGGCCAGCTTGGCCAGCAGATTTCCTCGACCGCGCCGCAGCTGGCTACGCTCAGCTATTCGCGCACGCAGGAACTGGAGGCGGACGGGCTCGGCGTACGTTACCTGACCAGCGCCGGCTACGATCCGCATGCGATGGCGACCGTGCTGGCCAGCCTGGCGGCGCAGAATTCGCTCGACGCCTCTTTGCAGGGGCGCGATGCGACCGTGCCTGAATGGGCTTCGACCCACCCCGATCCGGCGAGCCGCGTGCAGAACGCGCTCAGTCTTGCCGGCAATGGCACCGGCATCACCAATCGCGACACGTTCCTCACGCGGATCGACGGGCTAGTCTATGGCGACGATCCAGCGCAGGGGATGATCGAGGGCAGCACCTTCATCCATCCCGAATTGCGCCTGGCCTTCACCGCGCCGCAGGGCTTCTACATGCTGAACGGAACCAGCGCGGTGTCGATCAATGGCGATAGCGGCAAGGCGCAGATGACCAGCGCCGCCTATAACGGCAATCTGGAAACCTATGTGCGGCAGGTGTTCCAGGCGCTGGGCGGGGAGGGCAGCACGCTGGCCCCCGAGAGTGTCAACCGCACCACCATCAACGGCCTGCCCGCTTTGTATGGCACGGCCCGCGTGACGAGCGGCAGCAGCCAGGTCGATGTCGCCGTGTTCGCCTATGAATTTTCCAAGAGCCAGGCCTTCCACTTTACGGCGATCGCGCCGGCGGGCGGCATCGGGGTGTTCAATCCGATGTTCCAGTCCATGCGGCGGATCAGCAGCGCGGAGGCGGCGCAGGTCGTTCCCCGGCGGTTGGACGTGGTGACGGCTGCACGCGGAGACACGGTGCGCACGCTGGCGGCGCGCATGGCCTATACCGACGCGCAGGAGCAGCGCTTCCGCGTACTCAATGGATTGGCATCCAACGATCAGGTCGTGCCCGGCCAGAAATACAAGATCGTCATCCGGGGCAATTGAGCTTGCGACAGGCAAAAGAAAAGGGCGGCAGGTTGCCCTGCCGCCCCTTCTTTTTGGCTGGATTACCCGCGTAAATTACGGGGTCGTGTTCGAGCTCGCCAGCGTGCCGCTGACGGTCGTGAAGGTCGAGTTGAGCTCGTTGCCGAGGCTCTGCATCGCGGTGATCGCGGCAACCGCGATCAGGGCGGCGATCAGGCCGTATTCGATGGCGGTGGCGCCCTGTTCGTCACGGAGCAGCTTGTTGAAGAACTTCATGATAGTCTCCTGGTCTAGTCTTCGGTACCCGACTTGACCCTCCATTCTTGGATCAAGCGATTGGATCATTACGGTCGAGAAGTTGAGAAAAACCTAATTGCCCATCACGGAGGTGGCCGTGTCGCTGACGGTCATCCAGAGATCGATCGTGCCGGTTGCCGTCGACTGCAGAACGCCGATGAGGGCAATGACGATCAGGGCGAGAATCAGGCCGTATTCGATGGCCGTGGCGCCGCTTTGGTCGCGGAACAGCCGGGCAATGAGATTGCGTGCATGCATCGGTTAGCTCCCCCCGCGACTGCGGCCGATGACGCGATTTTCCCATTGCAGTCCTAACGAAAGGTTGATGGCGGTCATTCCGATGGAAAAGAAACCGACATCGCTCCGCGTGGTCGCAGCCGCGATCCGTGACGACAGGGGTCGTTTGCTGCTGCAGGAACGCCCGGCGCACAAGCATCATGGCGGGCAATGGGAGTTCCCCGGCGGCAAGGTCGAAACGGGCGAAAGCCGCCGCGCCGCGCTGTGCCGGGAGATAGCCGAAGAGCTTGGCCTGATGCTGGAGGAGCAGGCGATGAGCCCGGCTGGAAGCGCCGCGAGGGAGACTTCACAGGCCGCCCCGGGGATTGTTCTTTTTCTTTACAACTGCCCTGTCTGGCAGGGCGAGCCCGAAGGGCGGGAAGGGCAGCGTTGGGGCTGGTTCGATGCGGCGGAAGCTGCGCGGCTCGACATGCCGCCGCTGGACCGCGTGTTGCTGGCGGGGCTCGAAAGTTAGTTCCCTGCCCTATTGCCAAGCCGGAAACACCTCCCTATGTGGCGCCCTCCAAGCGCGCCCGTAGCTCAGCTGGATAGAGTACCTGACTACGAATCAGGTGGCCGGAGGTTCGAATCCTTCCGGGCGCGCCAATTCTCTTCTTTCGCCGAAAGAATCGCCTTTGGGCGATGTTAACCATGTCGAATGACATGGGCACTAAGCTGCCGGCGGCGGTTTTCGGCGGGAATTCTATCTGGTGTCCGGCATATCACAGACCGATGATCCGGCAGGGCGAGGTTTCGGCCTCGACGCGCGGATGGCGGATGCCGCCTGGCTGGTGGGCGCCGGAGCGGTGCTTTTGCTGCAGGCCGCGCTCATCCTCGGCCACGAGCATTTCGTCGATGAGTGGCAGGCGTTGCAGATCGCGGTGCAATCGCCGGATCTGGTCGCTCTGCTCGCGAATTTGCACTATGAGGGGCACCCGCCGCTTTGGCATCTCGTCCTGCGCTGCCTGTCGGCGCTGGTCGGCCCGCATCATGCCCTGCCGGTGGCTAGCCTGCTGTTCGGCCTCGCCACGCAGTGCCTGATTCTCTTCCGCAGCCCGTTTCCGCGCTGGGCACGCCTTGCGATCGCGCTCAGCGAGCCGATTCTCTTCGAATACGGGACGGTGTCGCGCAGCTATACGCTCGGCGTCATGCTGACCTTCGCGGCCCTGGCCGCGTGGGACCGGAAGCGGCTGGTCTGGCTCCCGCTCGCGCTTCTGCCGACGGTCGAGTTCTTTTTCGGCCTGATCTCCGCCGCGCTGATCCTGGCCCGCTTCGGCGAAAAGCGAATCTGGCGGCCGGGCCTCGCGTGTTGGGTGGTGCTGGGGCTGGCCGCGGCATGGACGGTGATCCCGGCGGCAGATTTCGTGTCCGCTTACGATGTGGCCCAGGACCCGCTGCGCCGCGCCGTTATCTGGCTGCTGAACCTGTCCGTGCTCGCCTTCCCGTTCCAGTGGGACCACGGCCCGCATTGGAACTCGCCCGCGCCGCTCCCGATGTTCCTCACCCTGTGGCTGCCCTTCCTCTATCTGTGTTTCGACCAGACGCGCGGCCGGCTGCCCGATCGGATGTCGCTGCTCGTCTTCATGCTCGTCTTCTTCATCTTCTTCGTCTTCTTCTACAATCTCGGCATCCGGCAGTTGATGTTGGTGAGCGTGCTGCTGGTCGCGCTGCAATGGCGCCATTCCGCGCGCGGCGAGGGGCTTCGCTGGCCGTTCAAGATCTGGATTCTGCTGGGCGCGGGCTGCGGGCTTGCAACGGCGGCCGTCAATTTCGCCATGCCGTTCAATAGGGATAGCCGCGCATTGGCGGTGATCCGCGAGCGCGGGCTGGAAGGCGAGCACTGGGTTTCCGTTCCAGCCCAGCATGGCCAGGGCATCTCGGCGATGAGCGGGATCCTGTTCGAAGGGCCGGAAAACGGCTGCATGAGCGATTTCGTCCGCTGGAATTTCGCCCGGACCGTCAGGTCTTCGCCCCAGCTCACCCGCTGGACGGAAACCGCGCTGCAACAGGACGGCCGCTTCTATCTTCTCAGCGAGGTTCCGCTGGAAACGGGCGCCGATGCCGTCCTGCTGGCCCATATCCCCGGCGGCTATGACGGTGCGCAATATTATCTCTACGAAGTCGGGCCGGGCCATGTGGAAGAGCGCGGCGCCCGCCCGCGCTGCGTTCCCGGGATGCGCCCGATGCCACCGGCTGCCCGCTGATCGGGCGATTTAGCCGGCGCCGGATTTCCGGGCGAGGAAACCTTCCGCCAGCCGGAACCCCCTCTCCACTTGCCGGTTTGATCAGCAAGCAGAAACAGGAGCACCCATGGCCCCGGCAGAGGATATTTTCGCACGCCTGAAACAGGACCACGACCGGCAGCGCGCGCTGCTCGAACTCATCGACCGCACGCATGGCGATAGCGAGGAGCGCAGCGAGCTTTTCGAACGCTTCACATATGAAGCCAAGAGCCACGCGGCGGCCGAAGAGCAGGCGCTTTATTCCACGATGATGCGCAAGCCCGAGACCACCGACGAGACCCGCCATTCGGTGGCCGAGCATCACGAGATCGAGGTCGCGTTGAACGACCTTGCCGCCACCGATATGTCGACCGGCGTCTGGCTGACGAAATTCCGGCAGCTCAAGCACGATTACCTCCACCATATCGAGGAGGAGGAAGACGGGCACTTCAAGGACTTCGAGAATTACCTTACGAGCGAGGACGAGCAGCACATGCGCGACGTTTTCGAACGCCGTAAGGACGATGAATGCGCCAGGGCCGAAGTGACTCCCAAGCTGAAGGAGGACGCCAAGGAATAAGCGCCGGCCGGAGGGCTAGTTGGGCAAAGAGGAACACGCGGTCGAAGGGTTCGACGACGCTTCGGCTGAGCCGGGTGTGTGGCGTTATGCGATGGCCGACCGCGTTCGCGTTATCGTCGACGCGGAAGACTATTTCGCGCTGATGCAGGAGGCGATGCTCAAGGCGCATCACCGTGTGCTGCTGATCGGCTGGGATTTCGATACGCGCATCCACCTGACGAAAGGCAGGCGCTGGTGGCAGAAGGGATGGCGCAAGCTGTTCCCCTCGCGCCTTGGCAGCTTCATCGTCTGGCTCACGCGCCACCGGAAGGACCTGGAATTCCGCATCCTCAAATGGGGATTCGGCTTTTTCAACTTCCTCTCGCGCGGATCGATGGTGTTCGACCTGATCCGCTGGGCATTCCACCGGCGGATCGATTTCAAGCTCGACAGCGTGCACCCTCTGGGTTGCTGCCACCACCAGAAGATCGTGGTGGTGGATGACCGGCTGGCCGTTTGCGGCGGTATCGACATGACCGGCGCCCGTTGGGACACGCGCGAACACCGGGCCTTCGATCCGCGCCGCTCCGGGCCGGACGGCAATCTGCACGGCCCCTGGCACGATGTGACGATGATGGTCGAGGGCGATGCCGGGCGCGCGCTCGACGCGCTGGGGCGGGACCGCTGGGTTCGCGCCGGCGGCAAGCCGCTGACGCCCGTGCCATCCTCGCCGCGCAGCGCCTGGCCCGACGAATTGGAGCCGCATTTCGAGCAGGTCGAGATCGGCATCGCGCGTACGCGCGCCGCCTATAATGGCTGGCCCGAAGTGAACGAGATCGAGCAGCTCTTCGTGGCCCAGATCGCTCGTGCGAAGCGCTTCATCTATATCGAGAACCAGTATTTCGCCTCGCGCGTGATCGCCGAGGCGATTTCGGAGCGGTTGCAGGAGGAGGATCCGCCGGAGATCGTGCTGATCCATCCGGCCACCGCGCATGGCTGGATCGAATCGAGCACCATGGACCCGATCCGCACGCGGCTGGTCCAGGCGATGGCGGAGGTGGACCGGCATGGGCGGTTCCACATCTACACCGCGCATTGCGGGGACGCGCCGATCTATATCCATGCCAAGCTCCTGATCGTGGATGACGAGGTCCTGCGCATCGGCTCGGCCAATTTCAACAATCGCTCCATGGGGCTGGACAGCGAATGCGACGTCTTCATCGACGCGGCGCGCCCGGCCAATCGCCACTGCGAGGAGGGCATCCGCGCGCTGCGCCATTCGCTGCTGGCCGAACATTGCGGGCTGGCCGTGTCGGAAGTCGGCCCGCTGATCGAACAAGCGGGCTCGATGGCCGGGATGATCGCCGCTCTCGGTACGGAGCGCGAGCATCGGCTGGAGCCCTATCATCCCGGCGAACTCTCGGATTTCGAACGCGAACTGGTCGATCGGGAGATGTTCGATCCGGAAGAACCGGCCGAACTGTTCGAGATCATACCGCGCAGGCGTGGCCTTTTCCGTCCCGGCAGCCTATTGGGGCGCGCCATAGACAAGCTCGACAAGATCGAGAGAAGAAGAAAGATCCGCAAGAATGAGCAGCCTGGTCGGACCCGATGAGGACGATCCGCGCGGGAAGCCTCCCGTGCCCGAAGACGTACAGGAAGCGATCCGCACGCTGATCCGCTGGGCGGGGGACGATCCCACGCGCGAGGGTCTGCTGGACACGCCCGCGCGCGTGGCCCGCGCCTGGAAGGAATATTGCGTCGGCTACGAGGAAGACCCGGCCACGCATCTCGACCGCGTGTTCGAGGAGGTGGGCGGCTATGACGAGATCGTGCTGCTCAAGGACATCCCGTTCCAGAGCCATTGCGAGCACCACATGGCCCCGATCATCGGCAAGGCGGCGATCGCCTATCTGCCGACGAGCCGGGTGGTCGGCATCTCCAAGCTGGCCCGCGTGCTGCATGGCTATGCCCGGCGGCTGCAGATCCAGGAACGGCTGACGGCCGAGGTCGCGCAGTGCATCTGGGACAATCTGGAGCCCAAGGGCGTGGCCGTGGTGATCGAGGCTAGCCATGCCTGCATGACTGCGCGCGGCGTGCGCACGCCGGGCGTCAACATGGTGACCAGCCGGGTGATGGGCACCTTCCGCCGCGATCACAAGAGCAGGCAGGAAGTGCTGCAGCTGATGGGCTATTGATGCGGGTGCCGCGCGACCCACATTTCGGGATTTTTCGGAGTATCATGGAATGACTGCGCTTCTCGTGCGCGGCGGCCCGAAGCTGACGGGCCGCATCGAACCTTCGGCCAACAAGAATGCGGTGCTGCCGGTTCTCTGCGCCACCCTGCTGACGGACGCGCCGGTGACCTTGCGCAACGTGCCGGAAATCACCGACGTGGTGCGGATCGTCGATTTCTTCGGTGAGCTCGGCTCCAAGGTCACCTGGGACAAGCAGGAGAAGCGGCTCGATATCGATCATTCGACGGTCGACCGGAACGCCAAGGCCCGCCTACCGCAGGCCATGCGCGCCTCGATCATGATGATACCGGGCCTGCTCGCGCGGCTCGGCGAAGCGCGGCTCGAGCATGAGGTGAAGGGCTGCACGCTCGGCGCGCGCGAGATCGATCCGCATGTCGCCGTGTTCCGCGCGCTCGGCGCGGAGGTCTCGCAGGAAGGCCCCGAGATCGTCTTCCGCGCCACCGGCAAGGGTGAGGCGGCGCGCATGTGGCTCGAATATGCCTCCGTCACCACCACCGAGAACTTCATCCTCAGCGCGCTGACGGTGAAGGGCACCTCGCAGATCGTGAACGCCGCCTGCGAGCCGCATGTGCAGGAAATGTGCACCTTCCTCGAACTGCTCGGCGCCAAGATCATCGGCAAGGGGACCTCGATGGTCTCGGTCGAAGGCGGCATGGAGCTGGGCGGGGCGGACTATACCTTCACCGAGGATTTCCACGAGATCGCCACCTTCCTTGCCCTTTCGGCGGTGACGGGCGGCGATATCTCGGTGCGCAATGCGCAGCCCGAACACATGATGTTGATCGACCGGACTTTCGCCAAGTTCGGCGCCGAAGTGACGCATGAAAATGGCTGGTCGCGCCTCAAGGCGCCGGAACAGCTCAAGGTGGAAGAGAACTTCACCTCGCACCTCATCACCAAGGTCGAGGCGGCGCCATGGCCCTATATCCCGGCCGACCTGCTGCCGATCTTCATCGCGCTGGGCGTGAAGGCGGAAGGGCAGACCATGTTCTGGAACAAGGTCTATGAAGGCGGCCTCACCTGGCACACCGAGCTTTCGCTGTTCGGCGCACACACGCTGCTCTGCGATCCGCACCGGCTGATAACCTTCGGCGGCAACCACCTTGCCCCGGCGACGGTCACCTCGCCCTATATCATCCGCGTGGCGATCGCGCTGCTGATGGTGGCGAGTTCGGTCGAGGGCGAATCGCGCATTCTCGATGCCGATCCGATCCGCCGCGCGCATCCGGGCTTCGTCGAGAATTTCATCTCGCTGGGCGCGGACGTGCAGTGGGAAGCCTGAACCGGCTCCTCTCCTGATGCAAAAAGGGGCGCCGCAACGGGCGCCCCTTTTCGTTCAAGCGTTAGCTGGGCTCAGAGCTGGCCGAGCATGTGCTCCGCGCTGCTGACGTTGAAATCGCCCGGCGCTTCGACATTCAGCTCGGTCACCGTGCCGTCGTCCACGATCATCGAGAAGCGCTGGCCGCGCTTGCCCATGCCGAAGCCGCTGCCGTCCATCACCAGGCCCACGGCCTGGGCGAAATCGCCATTCCCGTCGGCCAGCATGGTGATGTCCTCGCTGCCGTCGGCCTTGTTCCAGGCGCCCATCACGAAGGCGTCGTTCACCGCGGTGCAGGCGATCTCGTCCACGCCCTTGGACTTCAGCTCCGCCGCCTTTTCCACGAAACCCGGCAGGTGCTTGGCCGAGCAGGTCGGGGTGAAAGCGCCGGGCACCGAGAACAGCGCCACCTTCTTGCCGGCGAAATAATCGGCCGACTGCACTTTTTCGGGGCCTTCGGCGGTCGCCTTCACCAGCGTCACGTCGGGCAGCTTGTCTCCCTTGGAAATCGTCATAAGCGGAAAATTCCTTCTGTCTCCGTCCGACTGCGTAGATAGGGCAATCCCGTTTCGGCGCAACCGGCGGCTGCGGATCAGGCCCGGGGTTTACGAAGGGGGGCGGTAGGGTCTATGCGGCACCTGAATCTGGCGCCGCGTGGAGCCCCGGCAGCGCTTTCACCCTAAATCGCAGGAGAAGTGTAAGTGGCCACAGCAGCTGCAGAGCATGATTACATCGTCAAGGACATCAGCCTCGCCGAATATGGCCGGGACGAGATCGCCATCGCCGAAACCGAAATGCCCGGCCTGATGGCCACGCGCGAGGAATTCGGCGCGAGCAAGCCGCTCAAGGGCGCGCGCATCACCGGCTCGCTGCATATGACGATCCAGACCGCCGTGCTGATCGAAACGCTGGTCGCACTGGGCGCCGAAGTGCGCTGGGCGACCTGCAACATCTTCTCGACCCAGGACCATGCCGCCGCCGCGATCGCGGACCAGGGCATTCCGGTCTTCGCCATCAAGGGCGAGAGCCTGGCCGATTACTGGGACTATGTCGGCAAGATCTTCGACTGGTCGAACGAGGGCGATCCCGATCTCACCTGCAACATGATCCTCGATGATGGCGGCGATGCCACCATGTTCGCCCTGTGGGGCGCGCGCATCGAGGCCGGCGAGACCATGCCTGATCCGCAGAATGCCGAAGAGATCGAGATGCAGCGCGCGCTGAAGGAATTCCTCAAGCGCAAGCCCGGCTATCTCACCGCCACGGTCAAGGCGATCCACGGCGTTTCGGAAGAGACCACCACCGGCGTCCACCGCCTCTATTCGCTGGCCAAGCAGGGCAAGCTGCCTTTCCCGGCCATCAACGTGAATGACAGCGTCACCAAGTCGAAGTTCGACAACCTCTATGGCTGCAAGGAATCGCTGGTCGACGCGATCCGCCGCGCCACCGACGTGATGCTGGCCGGCAAGGTCGCCTGCGTCGCCGGCTTCGGCGATGTCGGCAAGGGCAGTGCGGATTCGCTGCGCAATGGCGGCGCCCGCGTGATGGTCACCGAAATCGACCCGATCTGCGCGCTGCAGGCGGCGATGGAAGGCTATGAAGTCGTCACCATGGAAGAAGCGACCAAGCGTTGCGACATCTTCGTGACCACGACCGGCAATGAGGACGTGATCACCGCCGAGCACATGAAGGCGATGAAGCCGATGAGCATCGTCTGCAATATCGGCCACTTCGATTCCGAGATCCAGATCGGCGCGCTCGACAATTACGACTGGAAGGAAATCAAGCCGGGCACGGACCTGGTGACCTTCCCGGACGGCAAGCAGATCCTGGTTCTCGCCAAGGGCCGCCTGGTCAATCTCGGCTGCGCCACCGGCCACCCGAGCTTCGTGATGAGCTGTTCCTTCACCAACCAGGTGCTGGCGCAGATCGAGCTGTTCACCAAGGGCGACGAATACGACAACGACGTTTACGTCCTGCCCAAGCATCTCGACGAGAAGGTGGCCGCGCTGCATCTCGACAAGCTGGGCGCCCAGCTCACCAAGCTGAGCCAGAAGCAGGCCGACTATATCGGCGTGCCGGTGGAAGGGCCGTTCAAGCCCGATCACTACCGCTACTGATCGCGGCAATGATGCCATGCGCCTCCCATCTGTGTGGAGGCGCATGGCAGCCATTGCATCCGCCGTGCGCGCCGCATAGCTGACTGCGCATGGAATTTTCGCCCATCGAGCTGGTTCTGCTGGGCCTGCTGCTTGCCGGCTGGACCTTCGGCGCGGTGTGGCTGGTTCTGGCCGCGCAGAAACGCGCCCGGCAGGCGCGCGCCGCGCGCGGCACGGCCCGCCGGCTGAGCCACATGATCGAGGATTCGCCCGCCGTCCCACTGCTGGTGCGGTCCGACGGCAAGATCGAAGGGCCGGACCGGCTGGCGGCCTGGCTCGGCCTCGATGCCTTGCCTGGCTTCCTCAGCGAGCTTGCCGGCGTGGGCGCCGGGCTCGATCCGGACGATCTCGCCCATCTGCGCGATGCGGTGCGCCGCACGCAGAAGACCGCTTCCCCTTTCCGCATGGTGGTGACGCCGATCGGCTCCAGCAGGAGCCTGGCGATCCGCGGCCACCTCGCCGATCCGGTGGTGGCGCAGGGCGGCGCGGCGCTGGTCTGGTGGTTCGACTTTTCCGAAAGCCAGAGCGAACTCAGCAAGCTGCGGGCCGAGACTGCGCGGGCCAAGGGCGATTTCGCCGCGCTGGTAGGCCTGATCGAGGCCGCGCCCATGCCGATGTGGTTTCGCGGCGACGATGCCCAGCTGCGGCTGGTCAACAGCGCCTATGTGAAGGCGGTCGGCGCGAAGAGCGCGGATGCGGTGGTGAAGGAACAGATCGAGCTGATCGAACCGGTCGACGGGCTGACCGCCGCGCAGATCGCGCAGCAGGCGCGCGACAAGGACTTGCCGGTGGAGCGGATCGTGCAGGCCACGGTCGGCACCCAGCGGCGCACCTTGCGCGTCAGCGACCTGCCGCTCGGCCGGGAAGGCGTGGCCGGCTACGCCATCGATATCGAGGAGATGGAGGAGCAGGCCCGCGCCTTCCGCGCCTTCCGCGAGGCGCAGCGTTCCATGCTGGACCAACTCTCTATCGGCGTTGCCCAGTTCAATCCCGATCACCGGCTGGCCTTCGCCAACCAGCCTTTCCGCCGCATTTTCGCGCTGCCGGGCACCACGCAGCTCGATCCGCCGGAATTCGATCGCTTCCTCGATATCGCCCGTGATGCCGGGCGCCTGCCCGAGCTGCGCGACTTCCCGGCCTGGCGGAAGGAGCTGGCGGGCTGGTTCTCCAAGGGCGACGCGACCGAGGATGCCTGGACGCTGCATGACGGCACCCATCTGCGCATCGTCGCGCAGCCCATGCCCGATGGCGGCTTGGTGATGGTGGCGGAGGACCGCTCCGAACAGCTCGCCCTTTCGGCCACGCGCGACACGCTGCTGCGCACCCGGACCGCCACCTTCGACAGCCTGTTCGAATCGCTCGCCGTTTTCGCGCCGGATGGGCGGATGCAGCTGTGGAACCGCCGCTTCCCGGAGATATGGGGTCTGCCCGAGGAATATCTCGACGAGCATCCGCGGGTCGAGGAATTCCTCGATGCCATCGGCGCCCGGCTGCAACGGCCGGCGCAGCGCAAGGCGATCGGCGAGGTGGTCCGCGCGGCCACGCTGGACCGCAAGCAGCGCAGCGGGCGGGTCGAACTGTCGGACGGGCGCACGCTCGAATTCGCCGGCGTCCCGCTGCCCGACGGCAACGGCCTGCTCACCGTGCTCGACGTGACCGACAGCAAGAAGGCCGAGGACGCGCTGCGCGAACGGGCACTGGCGCTGGAGGAGGCGGATGCGGTGAAGACCCGCTTCCTCGCCAATATGAGCTATGAATTCCGTACCCCGCTGACCTCCATCGGCGGCTTCGGCGAATTGCTCCAGAGCGGCATGGCGGGGGAACTGAGCCCGCTGGCGAAGGAATATGTCGATGCCATCGTCACCTCGGTGGAGCGGCTTTCGACGCAGATCGAAACCGTGCTCGACCTGACCCAGAGCGAGGCCGGGCTGCTGCCCATTGCCTCGGAGGAAGTGGAGCTGCTGCCTTTCGTTACCCATATCGTGCGCGAGCGCGAGGAGGCGATCGAGAGCGGCGGGCTGACGCTGGACCTGCGCGGTGACCGGACAGCGGGCAAGGTGATGGCCGACAAGCGCCAGCTCGGCCGGGCGCTTGGCAATATCCTCGACAATGCCATCGCCGCCACGCCCAAGGGCGGGCGCATTCTCGTCGCTTTGTCCCGCCGCCAGAAGGGCGTGCGGATCGTCATTTCGGACAATGGCGAGGGGATGAAGCCGAGCGAACTGGCGCGCGCGCTCGACGGCTATCGGATCGGTGCGGACGGCAAGCCGGCCAAGCGCCGCGGCGGGCTCGGTCTGCCGCTCGCCCGGCAATTGATCGAAGCGCATGGCGGGCGGCTGGACCTGCAATCGGAAAAGGGCAGCGGCACGACTGCCACGATCACCCTGCCGTGATCGTCGACCTGCCCGACCTGGCGGCGATGGAAGCGCTCGGCGCGCGGATCGCGGCGCAATTGCAGCCGGGCGATGTCGTCGCGCTCACGGGCGGGCTCGGCGCGGGGAAAACCACGCTGGCCCGCGCGATCATTTCCGCGCTCGGCCATGAAGGGGAGGTTCCCTCGCCGACATTCACCATTGTCGAAACCTATGATCCGCCCTCTGTCCGGCTGCCGCTGGTTCATGCCGATTTCTACCGGCTCGAACATCCTTCCGAAGCCGAGGAGCTGGGGCTCGACGATTACCGCGAAGGCGCGGCGCTGATCGCCGAGTGGCCGGGCCATGCCGGCGGCTTCGCGCATGAGGCGGGCTGCCTTTCCGTCACGCTGGAAATTGCCGGCGAGGGCAGGAAGGCGATTGTCGAACCCGGCGCCAATTGGCAAAGCCGTTTCTTATGAGCGAGAGGCTGCCCGAGGGGCTGGACGAATTCCTGGACGATGCCGGCTGGGGCGGGGCGGAGGTTGAACCGCTGCCCGGCGATGCCAGTTTTCGCCGCTATTTCCGCATCCGCAACGGCGCGGAAAGCGCCATGCTGATGGATGCGCCGCCGCCCAACGAGGACCCCGCGCCGTTCCTGCATGTCGGCAAATGGCTGACCCAGCAGGGCATGCGCGCGCCCAGCATCTACGCGGAGCGGCCCGAACGCGGCTTCGTGCTGATCGAGGATTTCGGGCAGGACCGGATGCGCGACTGGCTCGATTCGCATCCCGAGGCCGAGCAGGACGTCTATGCCCGCGCGATCGACGCGCTGGTGGAATTGCACAGCCGCCCGCCGGGCCCGTTCGATCCCTATGACATGCCGACCTATCGCCGCGAGGCCGCGCTGCTCACCGAATGGTATTGCCCGCTGATGGGGCTGGATGTGGATGCTGATGGCTATCTCGCGGCCTGGGATGCGGCGCTGGCACCGATGCTGCCGCGCCAGAGCCCCGGCGTCACCGTGCTGCGCGATTACCATGCCGAGAACATCATGCTGCTGGCCAATGGCGAGCAGGGCCTGATCGATTTCCAGGACGCGCTGGTCGGCCATCCGGCCTATGATCTCGTCTCGCTGCTGCAGGATGCCCGGCGCGACGTTTCGCCGGAACTCGAGCGCAAGATGCTCGATCGCTACCTTTCCGCCGTCAGCGCCGCGCCCGATTTCGAGGCGGATTACGCCAGGCTCGGTGCGCAGCGGAACGCCAAGATCGTCGGCATCTTCGCGCGGCTGTGGAAGCGGGACGGGAAGCCGCGTTACATCCCGATGATCCCGCGCGTGTGGGAGGCGATGGAGCGCGACCTGGCGCATCCGGCGCTGGCCCCGGTGGCCGAATGGTTCGCCGCCAATATCCCGCAGGAAATCCGCGACACGTTCGGCGGGGAAATCCAGTGAGCAAGCTCGCATCCGATACCGCGATGGTGCTGGCCGCCGGGCTCGGCAAGCGTATGCGGCCGCTGACGGCGACCCAGCCCAAGCCGATGGTGCGGGTGGCGGGCAAGCCGCTGATCGACCATGCGCTGGATCGCCTCGCCGATGCCGGCGTGGCGAGGGCGGTGGTCAACGTCCATTACCTGGCCGATGCCATCGTTGCCCATCTGAAAGAGCGCAAGGAGCCGATCGTCACCATTTCCGACGAGCGCGACCTGCTGCTGGAAACGGGCGGCGGCATGGTGAAGGCGGCGGATCTGCTGCCCGATCCGTTCTTCAGCGTGAACAGCGACAATATCTGGCTCGACGGGCCTTACGACGTGTTCCGCGAACTGTCCGAAGCGTGGGACCCGGAGCGGATGGATGCGCTGCTGCTGCTCGTGCCGCATACCGGCGCGCGCAATTTCCGCGGCAAGGGCGATTTCCACATGAACGGCCACGGCCAGCTTATCCGCCGCCGCTCCGGCCGGGTGGCGCCCTTCGTCTTCACCGGCGTCCAGCTCGCATCAAAGCGGCTGCTGCGCGATGCGCCGGAAGGCCCGTTCTCGACCAATCTCCTGTGGGACCGCGCGATCGAGGAAGGCCGGTTGCACGGCCTCGCCTTCAATGGCGAATGGTTCGAAGTGGGCAGCCCGCAAGCTATCAAGCCGACAGAGGCCGCGCTGGCCGGTGGCTGATCGCCCCGGACCAAGGCTCTATTCGATCGCCGCCCATCGCGGCTTTGCCGATGCGCTGGTGGCGGGGCTGGTGCCGCGTTACGCCGATCCCGAATTCGGCCTCGCCCGGCTGACCCTGCTGCTGCCCAGCAGCCGCGCCATGCGCACGGTGAGCGAGGCTTTCATCCGCCATTTCGGTGAAAGCGACGCGCCCGGCCTGCTGATGCCGCGCATGGCCGTGGTCGGCGATCTCGATCTCGACGAGACGCTGGGATCGCTGCTCGATCCGCTGGGCGCCGGTGCCGATATCGCGCCCGCCGCCGACCCGACCCGCCGCTGGCTGCGGCTGGCCGAACTGATCGGGGAGGAACGCGGCAAGGACGCGCCGAAAGGCAGCGCCTTGCTGCGGCTCGCCTTCGAGGCGGGGCGGGCGATGGACCGGCTGCTGGTGGAGGAAATCCGGCCCGAACAATTGCTGGAGAACAGCGTGCTGGACCTGCTCGGCGATCTGGCCGGGCATTGGCAGGATAGCTTGCGAATCTTCGCGCGGGTGCAGGCGCGCTGGCTGGCCGAATTGCAGGAGCGCGGGGAGCTGGATGCGGCGGCGCGGCGCAATGCGCTGTTTCGGCTCGCGGCGAGGCGCTGGAAGGCCGATCCGCCGCCAACGCCGATCGTCGCGGCAGGCGTCACCAGCGCCGCCCCGGCATTGGCCGGGCTGCTGCGCGTCGTGTCCGAATTGCCGCAAGGCGCGGTGATCCTGCCCGATCTCGATCTCTCCATGCCCGCAGACGTGTGGGACGAATTGGGGGAAGCGGGCGCGCCCGATGCGGAGACGCCGCTGGCACGCAGCGATGCCGTCACCCACCCGCAATATCACCTCAAGCTGCTGCTCAACCGCATGGGCGTGGCGCGCGAGGAGGTGCAGCATTGGCACCGTGCGGGCATGGGCAAGGGGCCGCCCGAGCGCAGCCATGCCATCTCCAGCCTGTTCCTGCCGCCCGAAGCGAGCAAGGCATGGGTCGGCCTGCCTTCCGAGAAGCGCAGCCTTTCCGGGGTGCGCCTGATGCAGAGCGCCAATCCCGAGGAAGAGGCGCAGGCCATCGCGCTGATGGTGCGGGAAACACTTGAAGAGAAAGAAAAACGTGTCGCCGTGATCACGCCAGATCGCGGGCTGGCGGGGCGCGTTGTGCAGCATCTGCGGCGCTGGAACATCATGGCCGACGATACGGCTGGGCGGCCGCTGCCGCAGACCCCGGCGGGGCGGCTGTTCCTGCTGCTGGCGGAAGTGGGCGCCGAGCAGGCCGCGCCCGTACCGCTGATGGCGCTGCTCGAACATCCGCTGGTGCGGCGCGACGCGAACCGCGCCGAATGGCTGGAGGCGGCGCGCAAGCTGGAACGCCGCCTGCGCGGCCCGCGCCCGGCGCCGGGCCTGGAACCGCTGCGGGCCCATGCCGAGAAGGCGCGGCTCGGCGAGTGGTGGGGCGAGGTGGAAGCGATCCTCGGCCCGCTCATGGCCGAAGACCAGGCGCCGCTCGCCGGTCAGTTAGACCGGCTGGCCTCGGCGGGCGAAGCCCTGTGCGGCGACAGTTTGTGGGACCGCGAGGATGGCCGCTCGCTCTCGGCCTTCGTGGAGGAATTGCGGCTGCAGGCGCGCGAGATCGGCACCATGCTCGATCCGGCCGAATTGCCCGCCGCCTTGCGCGAAGCGATGGACCGCGTGGCGGTGCGTCCGCCCTATGGCGGGCATCCGCGCGTTTCGATCTACGGCCTGCTCGAATCGCGCATGACCCGCGCCGATCTGGTGATCTGCGCCGGTCTCAATGAGGGGAGCTGGCCCGCCACGCCCTCCGCCGATCCGTTGCTGGCGCCGCCCGTACTGCGCGCGCTCGGCGTGCCGGGCAGCGATTTCCGCATCGGCCTTGCCGCGCATGACCTTGCCGGGGCGCTGGGCGCGCCGGAAGTGGTGTTGAGCCGCTCCGAGCGCGACGCCTCGGGCCCGGCCATCGCCTCGCGCTTCTGGCTGCGCGTCCGCGCCTTGCTGGGGGACGATCTCGTGCAGCGCCATGAGGACCAGCGCCATGTCGCAATGGCGCGGGCGCTTGACGATGGAGTGACAGCTCCACCTCATCCACGGCCAGCACCGATGCCCTCAAAGGAACAGCGCAAGGTCGACATCTCGGTCACCGCGCTGGATGCGCTGCGAGGCGATCCCTATCAGTTCTACGCTCGGCGCATCCTCGGGTTGGCGGCGCTCGATCCGCTAGATGCTAGACCATCGCCGGCATGGCAGGGCACGCTTGCCCACGAAATATTGCGCCGTTGGCACCAGGAGCGCGGCGATATCCATGCAATCGCTTTGGAAGAACTGAGTGAGATGAATGCCCATCCGCTGATGCGCGGGCTGTGGCAGCCCCGTCTCTTTGAGGCACTTAAATGGGTGGCTCAAAAGGTGGGCGACATGGTGGATCGCGAGGTACTGGCCACCGAACGCAAATGCGAGATGTGGTTCGATGGTGTGCGAATCCACGGTCGGACGGATCGGATAGACCGATCATCTGACGGCACGCTAACAGTAGTCGACTACAAAACTGGATCGCCGCCTTCAGCCGCCGAAGTTGCCAAGGGATATCGTCTGCAATTGGGGCTCACGGGCCTGATTCTCGAAGCTGGTGGCGTGGAGGACGTGAAAGGCGACGTCACCGGTTTCGAATATTGGTCGCTGGCCAAGCAGCGCGGTGGGGACGGGTTCGGCTATGTGTATGAGCCGCTGAAGGTCGGCAATCAGCGCACCGGTTTGGAACCGCAAGATTTCCTGCCGGAGACACGAGCTTTTCTACACGATGCGATCGCCGGGTGGATACTTGGCGACAGACCATTCGAGGCCAAGCCCAATCCCGATTTTCCCGGCTACAATGATTACGACCAGCTTATGCGGCTCGACGAGTGGATGGGGCGCGAGGAATGAGCGGCAAGGTCTATAAGCTGCAAGGCGAGCAGGCGCTGGCGGTCGATCCGGCGGACAGCGTCTGGCTTTCGGCTTCGGCGGGGACCGGCAAGACGCAGGTGCTTTCCGCCCGCGTGCTGCGCCTGTTGCTGCGCCAGGATGTGCGGCCCGAACAGATATTGTGCCTCACTTTCACCAAGGCCGGGGCGGCGGAAATGGCCGAGCGCGTGAATGCCGTGCTGGCGAGCTGGGTGCGGATGAAGCCGGAGGCGCTGGCGGGCGATTTGGTGGCGATCGGCGCGGATGCTTCGCCCGAAACGCAGGCTCGGGCCCGGACGCTGTTCGCCAGCGTGCTCGATTGCCCGGGTGGCGGGCTTCGCATCGATACGATCCACGCTTTCTCGCAATGGCTGCTGGCCGCCTTTCCCGAGGAAGCCGGACTGATTCCCGGCACGCAGGCGATGGAGGATCGCGACCGCGACCTGCTTGCCCACCGCGTGCTCGCGGAACTGCTGGTCGATTGGCAGGATCGCGGGGAGGAGGCATTGCTCGGCGCGCTCGAAATGCTCTCCCTGCGCATGGGGCCGGACGGCGCGCGGAGCTGGCTGATGCGCTGCGCCAATGCGCGCGAGGCATGGTTTGGCTCGGGAAGCTGGCAGGAACCGATCGAGGAGCGGGTGCGGCAATTGCTCGGCCTCGCCGCCGATGCGGGGCCGGAAACGCTCGCGGCTCTGTGCGCGGACGATGCGTTCGATGTCGGCTCTTTGCGCGCCTGCAGCGAGGCCAATGCTGCATGGGGCACCAAGACCGGGTTGGACAACGCCGATGCGATCGCGGGCTGGCTGGCCATGTCTCCCGCGATGCGGGCCGAGAATATCGGGGACATCACCAGGGCGCTGTTCACGCAGAAGGGCGAGCCGCGTTCGCTCAAATCGCTGGAGAAACAGGACGCACTCTATCCGCGCAATGCGGAGGCGGTTCAGGCCAGCCTTGCCGTGGTGCTCGAACACAAGGCCCTGCTCGATGTGGCCGCCTATGCGACGCCTGCCCTCACGGTCGGGCGGCGCTTCGCGCTGGCATGGGAAGAGGCCAAGCAGCGCGAAGGGCTGGTCGATTTCGACGATCTGATCCGCCGCGCGGCGGCCTTGCTCGCCGATGGCGGGCTGGGCCCGTGGATCCGCTACAAGCTCGACCGGCGGATCGATCATATCCTGGTGGACGAGGCGCAGGACACGAACGAGGCGCAATGGTCGATCATCCATGCGCTGACCGACGATTTCTTCTCCGGCGAGGGCCAGCGGGACGGCAAGCTGCGCACGATCTTCGTGGTCGGGGATTACAAGCAGGCGATCTTCCGCTTCCAGGGCACGAGCCCGGAGAATTTCAGCCGCGCCAAGGAACGGTTCCGCAAGGCCATGGCCGAGAGGGCCGAGGCGGCGCGGGCCTTGCGCGAAAATATCGATGCCCGCGAACTGGTCGATCTCGGGCTCGGCCGGTCCTACCGCACGGCGCAGCATGTGCTGACTTTCGTCGACAATGCCGTCGCCGCGATCGGCCCTGCGCAATTCGGCCTGCACGATGCCCCCGATCCGCATGTCGGCGACGAACGGCCCGGCCTCGTCACGCTGTGGAAGCCGGTCGATACGCAGCCGGAAGACGATGACGGCGAGGATGCGCCCGACAACTGGCTGCCCGCGCCCGAACGGCGGATGGCGGACAAGATCGCCGAGCAGATCAAGGCGCTGATCGGCACATTCCCGCTGGCGAAAGGAACGAAGCGCACCGCGCAGCCCGGCGACATCATGGTGCTGGTGCGCAAGCGGCGGGAACTGGCCGGCCTGATCGTCGCCCGGCTGCATGCGGCGGGCGTGCCGGTGGCCGGCGTGGACCGGCTTCGGCTTGGCGCGCCGCTGGCGGTGAAGGACCTGATGGCGGCGCTGCGTTTCGCCGCCCAGCCGCTCGACGATCTCAGCCTTGCCGGCCTGCTCGTCTCGCCGCTGTTCGGCTGGAGCCAGGAGCAGCTTCTCGAGCATGGCTACCGCGCCGAGGGCGTGAGCATGTGGAACCAATTGCAGAGCAGTTGCAGTCCCGATGCAAAAGCCACCGTGGCGATGCTGCTGGAGCTGCTTGCCCGTGCCGATTTCGAAGTGCCGCAGGCGCTGCTGCACTGGATGCTGGTCGGTCCCTGGCAGGGCCGGCGCAAGCTGGTCGCCCGGCTTGGGCGCGAGGCGAACGATCCGATCGACGAATTGCTCAATGCCGCGCTGGCCTATGCCTCGGCCCATATTCCGAGCCTACAGGGCTTCATCCAGTGGTTCGATGCGGGCGAGGGCGAGTTGAAGCGCGAACCCGGTGCGGGCGAAGGGCTGGTGCGGGTGATGACCGTGCATGGCTCCAAGGGGCTGCAGGCGCCGATCGTGATCCTTGCGGATGCTACTGGAAACCCGGACAATTCCCCGGTGCGCGGTCTCTCGCTGGAGGATGGCGGGCGCGAGATCCCGCTGCCCGGACTGCGCAAGCAGGAGAAGGTCAGCCGTATCGCAGAGGCCGAAGAGGCCGAGAAACTTGCGGAGCGTCAGGAACACTGGCGGTTGCTCTATGTCGCCATGACCCGCGCGGAAGAGGCGCTGTTCGTCGGCGGCGCACTCGGAACCCGCGACAAGGGCGAGCCCGCGCCCGATAGCTGGTATGCGCGGCTTGCCCCGCTTTTCCCGGGCGAGGCGATTGCCGATCCGATCTGGGGCGAGCGGCGCGAATGGGGCGAACATGCCGAACCGGCAAGTGCGGCCGGTCAGGCGGAATTGCCGATTCCCTCGCCCCTTCCTTCATGGGCGACCACGCCGATCGGGCCCGAACCGCGCCCGCCGCGCCCGCTCGCGCCATCTTCCGCGGGCGAGGAGCAGGGCGCGGACCCGCCGCTCCCGCCCGAGATTACCGCAATCGCCGCAAGGCGCGGCGTGCTGATCCACCGACTGCTCGAACGCCTGCCCGATATTGCGCCGGGCGAGCGGGAGGAGCGGGCTAGGGCCTGGCTGGCGCGCAATGCCGCGGACCTGCCGGAAGAGGAATGCGAGGACATGCTGGCCCGCGCGCTCGCCGTCCTCGCCGAACCGCAATGGGCGGAGCTGTTCGGGCCTTCCGCGCTCGCTGAGGTTCCGCTGGCCGCCACGGTGGAGGGGCAAGTTATCGCCGGCACGGCCGACCGGCTTCTGGTCGAGCCCGGCCGCGTGCTGGTGGCCGATTTCAAGACCGCCCGCCGCCCGCCCATATCGCTCGAACAGGTCCCGCTGGCGACGCTGAAGCAGATGGGCGCCTATGCGGCGGCGCTCGGCACGATCTATCCGGGGCGGCGGATCGAGGCGGCGCTGCTTTACACGCAAACCCCGCAATTGATTGCCATTCCCGCCGAAATGCTGGCGGCCCACAAACCCGGCTTGGCCGCCATGCAGGAAAGCTTGGGCGGGTAAATGCTTGTCTGAACGGCGAGCGCGCCTAGATTTGCCTCACACAACAGGAGCACGAGACATGGCCACGAAAAGCGTCACCGATTCCAGCTTCCAGACCGACGTCCTCGATTCGGACAAGCCGGTGCTGGTGGATTTCTGGGCGGATTGGTGCGGGCCCTGCAAGATGATTGCACCGGCGCTGGAAGAGATCAGCGACGAACTGGCCGACCAGGTCACCATCGCCAAGATGGACATCATGGAAAACCCGGAAGTTCCGGGCCAGCTCGGCGTGCAGTCGATCCCCTTCATGGTGCTTTACAAGGGCGGCCAGCCGGTCGCGCAGAAGCTTGGCGCGGCGCCGAAGAGCCAGCTCAAGGGCTGGATCGAAAGCGTTATCTGAACAGGTCAGGCGGGCAGGGCCGCGAGCCGGCCCGCCAGATCGTCCCACAACACGGGTGAGGCCGCGCCGATCAGACCGGTGCGGCCAACCTCGTCCACGCGATAGGGCGAACCGTCGGGGCGGGCCGCCCTGCCGCCGGCCTCGTTGAGCCACAGCACGCCTGCGGCATGGTCCCAGGCGAGCGTCCGTTCGAAGATCGAAACGTCGTTCACGCCCAGCGCCAGCCGCGGATATTGCTCGGCTGCGCAGAAGGGAATGTCGACCAGCCTATAATAGGGCGCGATCCAGTCCATCATCGCTTCCCGCTTCGCTTCGTCCATGAACAGCAGGGAGATCGCGGCCACGGGCGGCGTCTCGCCGGTTGTTCGCGCGGCAATCTTCTCGCCGTTTATGAAGGCGCCCTTGCCCTTGTGGGCGACGCATAGCCGGTCGCTCAGCACATCATAGATCCAGCCCGTATGCGCCTCGCCGCTGCTGGCCATCGCCAGCAATATGCCGAAGGGCGGCTTGCCGGCCGCGAAATTGCGCGTGCCGTCCACCGGGTCGATGATCCAGCAATCGCCTTTCAGGCCATCCAGCACGGCGGGATCGGCATGGGCGGCTTCCTCTCCCACGATGGCGAGGCCGGGGACGATCTTCTCCAGCCCTTCTGCCAGCATTTCCTCGGACAGCTTGTCGGCCACGGTGACCACGTCGTCGGCCGCCTTGGCTTCGATCTGGTGCGCGGCAAGCTGCTGGTAATAGGGCAGGATCGCCTTTTCGGAGACCGCCCGCAGCAGGTCATGCACTGCCTGGTGGAAGGCCATGACGTTCATGAGCGATAATCGGCGTTGATCGAGATGTAGCCATGGGTGAGGTCGCAGGTCCACACGGTGGCGCGGCCATCGCCGAGGCCGAGATCGACCTCCATGTTCACCTCGCGGCCCTGCAAATGCTCGGCCACCGGCGCCTCGTCGTAATCGGCGAGCGGCAGGCCGTCGCGCGCTGCCCAGACTCCGCCGAAACCGATCGAGAGCTTGTCGCGGTCGGCCGGTTCGCCGGCCTTGCCCACGGCCATGACGATGCGGCCCCAATTGGCGTCGCCCCCGGCAATGGCCGTCTTCACCAGCGGCGAATTGGCGATGGCGAGGCCGACCTTGCGCGCGCTCTCGTCCGAAACCGCGCCGCTCACGCGCACCTCGATGAATTTCTGCGCCCCTTCGCCGTCGCGCACCACGAGATGCGCAAGCTGGCTGCAGACATCGTGGATCGCCGCGGCGAAAGCTTCCGCGCCCGGATCGCCGAACGAGGAGAGCGGCGCGTTGCCGGCCTTGCCGGTCGCGAAGGCCAGCACGGTGTCGCTGGTGGACGTGTCCGAATCCACCGTGATGCAGGAGAATGTCTCGCCATTGGCGGCAGAAAGGCATTGCTGGAGGAAGGCGGGCTCCACCGCCGCATCGGTGAACACATAGCCGAGCATGGTCGCCATGTCGGGCGCGATCATGCCGCTGCCCTTGATGATGCCACCGACCGTGATGCGCTTCTCGCCGATCACCGCCTGCGCCACCGCGCCTTTTTCGAACGTATCGGTGGTGCCGATCGTTGCGGCCGCCTGTTCCCAGCTGCAGGTTTCGGCTTCCAGCACGGCGGAGACGCCGCTACGGGCCTTGTCCATGGGCAGCGGAACGCCGATCACGCCGGTGGAGGAGACGAACACTTCCTGCGGCGTGCAGCCGAGATGATCGGCCACCTGTTCCATGATCTGCTCCACCGCCTCGCGCCCGCGATAGCCGGTGAAGGCGTTGGAATTGCCGGCATTGACCACCAGCGCCCGCGCACGGCCCGCCTTCACCTGCTCGCGCCCGAGTTCGACCTCGGTGGAACAGCAGACATTCCGCGTGAACACGCCCGCAACGCTGGTCCCCTCGGCCAGTTCGACATAGGTGAGGTCGCAGCGATCCCACTGCTTGTATTGCGCGCGGGCGATGCGCAGCGTCACCCCGGCGATCGGCGGGATTTCGGGGAAGGGCAGGGCGAGCGGAGAGCGTTCGAGATCCATGACGGCGCCTTTAGACCGCACCCGCCGGTGCGTAAACGCGCTTCGGTGCTGGACCTTCTGTACGCAAACACCTATCTTCCCGCGCAATGCTACGTCAGCTTCTCGCCGTTTTTGCCATGCTTACTGGCCTTGCCGCTCTCGCGGAGCCGGCCACTGCGCATATGGCGGAGATCGAGAATGTCGGGCTGACCCAGCAGCAGGAGCGGGCCTGCGCAATGCAGAGCCATGCGGCGGTTTTCGCCGCCGGGCCGATCAGCGAACGGCCTGATGAGCCCAAGATCTGCCCGCGGCCGCAGATCGTCGTCATGCTGCCGCCGCTGATGCTGCAGGTTGACCGCGCGCACGAATAGAGCGCGTTTCCCACGCCAGATTGCACCATTTCCGGGGCCGCGCCACGCCGCGCGGCCACATACTTATTTCAAAAGAACAGGATACGCCCATGTTCGGCGCGCTCGCCAAATCCCTCTTCGGTTCGGCCAATGACCGATATGTGAAATCGCTCGACAAGATCGTCGGCCAGATCAACGCTCTCGAACCGCAATTGGAAGGTTTCTCCGACGAGGAGCTTGCCGCCCAGACGCAGAAATTCCGCGACCAGCTGGCCGAGGGAAAGTCCCTGGACGATATCCTTCCGGAAGCCTTCGCCACCGTGCGCGAGGCGTCGAAGCGCGTGCTCGGCATGCGGCATTTCGACGTGCAGATGGTCGGCGGCATCGTGCTCCATCGCGGCGAGATCGCAGAAATGCGCACGGGCGAGGGCAAGACGCTGGTCGCCACGCTCGCCACTTATCTGAACGCGATTGAGGGCAAGGGCGTCCACGTTGTCACCGTGAACGACTATCTCGCCAAGCGCGACGCCGAGTGGATGGGGCGGCTGCACGGCTTCCTGGGCCTGACCGTGGGCGTGATCGTGCCCAACCTGCCGGAACACCAGCGGCGCGATGCCTATGCGGCGGACATCACCTACGGCACGAATAACGAATTCGGCTTCGATTACCTGCGCGACAATATGAAGCATGAGCGCAGCCAACAGGTGCATCGCCCGTTCAATTACGCGATCGTCGACGAGGTCGACTCGATCCTGATCGACGAGGCGCGCACGCCGCTGATCATTTCCGGTCCCACCGAGGACAAGTCCGAGCTCTATGTCTCGATCGACGCGATCGTGAAGGGGCTCGAGGAAGAATATTACGAGACCGACGAGAAGGCGAAGAGCGTTTCGCTGACCGAGGAAGGCGTCGAGGAAGTCGAGAAGCGTTTGATCGCGGCCGGGCTGCTCGAAACCGACAATCTCTACGATGTCGAGAACACGCAGGTCGTCCACCATCTCGACCAGGCGCTGCGCGCAGTCGTGATGTTCAAGCGCGACATCGACTACATCGTGAAGGACGACAAGGTCGTCATCATCGACGAGTTCACCGGCCGCATGATGGATGGCCGTCGCTGGTCCAACGGCCTGCACCAGGCGGTGGAAGCCAAGGAAGGCGTGAAGATCGAGCCCGAGAACCAGACGATGGCCTCGATCACCTTCCAGAACTTTTTCCGCATGTATCCCAAGCTCTCCGGCATGACCGGCACTGCGGCGACGGAAGCGCCCGAATTCTGGGACGTCTACAAGCTCAACGTCGTCGAAATCCCGACCAATTTGCCGGTGCAGCGGATCGACGAGGAAGACGAGTTCTACAAGAACACACAGGACAAGTTCAAAGCGATCGCCAAGGCGATCCGCGAGAAGAACGAGATCGGCCAGCCGGTCCTGGTCGGCACGGTCTCGATCGAGAAATCCGAACTCCTCAGCAGCTTCCTTGACAAGGAAGGCGTGAAGCACGCCGTGCTCAATGCCCGTTTCCACGAGCAGGAAGCGCATATCGTGGCGCAGGCCGGGCGGCTCGGCGCGGTGACCATCGCCACCAACATGGCAGGCCGCGGCACCGACATCCAGCTGGGCGGCAATGTCGAATTCCGCACCGAGGACGAATTGCGCGACATGGCGGAAGGGCCGGAGCGCGATGCGGGGATCGCCCGGATCAAGGAAGAGGTTGCGGCGGAAAGGCAGAAAGTGCTCGAAGCCGGCGGCTTGTTCGTGCTCGGCACTGAACGGCATGAAAGCCGCCGTATCGACAACCAGCTGCGCGGCCGTTCGGGCCGCCAGGGCGATCCGGGCCTGAGCCGTTTCTATCTGTGCCTGGAGGATGACCTGTTGCGCATCTTCGGGCCGGATACTCTGTTCGCCAAGATGATGAATTCCAACCTCGCCGATGGCGAGGCGATCGGCTCCAAATGGCTCTCCAAGGCGATCGAAACCGCGCAGAAGAAGGTCGAGGCGCGCAATTACGAAGCGCGCAAGCAGGTCGTCGAATACGACAATGTGATGAACGACCAGCGCAAGGTCGTGTACGAGCAGCGCGCCGAGATCATGGACAGCGAGACCGTCGACGATGTCGTGGTCGAAATGCGCAACGATGCCATCAATGCGCTGGTCGCCGATGCCTGCCCGCCGGGCTCCTATCCCGAGCAGTGGAACATTGCCGGCCTCAGGGAAAGGGTCGCCGACGTCCTCGGCCTCGAGCCGCCGTTCGACGAATGGCTGGAAGAGGAAGCGGTCGAGCCCGAACTGATCGAGGAACGGCTGCAGGAGCTTGCTGAAGAGAAGATGCAGGCCAAGATGGGCGAGTCCGATCAGGGCATCTGGCGGCAGGTCGAAAAGAGCATCCTGCTCGACCGGCTCGATCATCACTGGAAGGAACATCTCGCCACGCTCGATGCGCTGCGCCAGGTTGTGTTCCTGCGCGCCTATGCGCAGAAGCAGCCGATCAACGAGTACAAGCAGGAAGCCTTCGGTCTGTTCGAAAGCATGCTGGAGACGATCCGCGAGGACGTGACGCGCGTACTGCTGACGATGGAACTGCGACTGGCTCCGCCGCCTCCGCCGCGGGACCTGCCCGATCTGCCGGATTTCCTCACCGGCCATGTCGATCCCTTCACCGGCGACGACGATTCCAGCGATGGCGACGGATCGCGCGGGCAGGAGGCGCTGTTCGGGGCGTTGGCCGGTTCGCCGATGGCCGCTGTCGGCCCGGGCGGTGCCAATCGCGACAATCCCTATGCGGAGATGAATGTCAGCCGCAACGCGCCGTGCCCCTGCGGTTCCGGCAACAAGTACAAGCATTGCCACGGCGCCGCCTGACGCGGCGCCGGGCATTGCCCCAATCATAACGGATGTTATGATCGCCGTCCGGAGGGGAGACGGCATGGTTTCGGGTCAGCCTGTTCATGGAAACCGCGGCGGCGGGGCGGATGGCGATGGATAAGCGCCTGCCCCCGCTACTGGTGGCGGTGTTCATCAACATTGCCGGTTTCAGCCTGATCCTGCCGCTGCTGCCCTTTTACGGGCAGGTGTTCGATGCCGGGCCCTTCGAGATCGGGCTGCTATTCGCGGCCTACAGCTTCGGCAATGTTTTCGGCGAGATCCACTGGGGGCGGCAATCGGATGTGTGGGGCCGGCGCAAGGTCCTCGCCGTCACCACCTTCATTGCCGGGCTCAGCTATTTCGCCTTCGCCTATGCGCCCAGCCTGTGGGCGGCGATCGGCATTCGCGTGGTCAGCGGCTTCTTTTCCGGCACGCTCAGCACCTGCCAGGGCTTTATTGCGGACGTCTCCCCGCCCGAGCGGCGCGCCAAGACGATGGGCTATTTCGGCGCGGCCTTCAGCCTCGGCCTTGCATTCGGGCCGGTGATCGGCGGCGTTTTCGCGGGCGACGACGTTGTGGCGGCGAGCTTCCGCCTGCCCATCTTCATCGCCGGCGGTTTCTCGATCCTCGCCTCGATCTGGTGCCTGCTGGTGCTGAAGGATGCCGTGCCGCCCAAGGGCAAGGGCGCGCCGCTGCCGCGCTATCACGAGGCCTTCACCTTCGTCGGCGGCCAGCCATTGCTGCTGCGGCTATTCGTGATCTCCTTCTTCGGCATTGCCGCCTTCGCCTCTATGGAAGCGGTCTATGGTCTCTGGAGCGAGGAGAATTTCGGCTGGAGCGCGCATGATCTGGGCTTCGCCTTCCTCGCCATCGGCGGGGGAGGGCTGTTCTCCCAACTGGTGCTGATCGGCCCGCTGGCGCATCGCTTCGGAGAGGCGCGGGTGATCCTGATCGGGCTCGGCGTACTCGCCGCCTCCATGCTGCTGCAGCCGATTATCCGCACGCCGATTTCCGGCGTGGCGCTGATGGGCTTCCTGATGATGGGCCACAGCCTCGCATTCCCTTCCGCCGGCGCGCTGCTGTCGCGCAATACACCGCCCGAACGGCAGGGCGGGACGATGGGCCTGCTAATGGCCTCCAATGCGATCGGCCGGATCCTGGCCCCACCGCTGTTTGGCCTGATCTACGAACAGGTCGGCCATGACGCGCCGTGGTATTTCGGCGCGGCGATGATCGGGCTGGTGGCGCTGATGGCCGGCCTTCCTGCGGTGCGGATCAGCGACCGGGCCCGGTCGGCCATTCCTTCCGGCTGAGCCATACTTAAGGTCGCTTGTGCCGCGGCGCAGAAGCGGGCAAGTTTTGCTTTCCGTACTGTATCGCACGCGAGCGCCAAGGGGGGCAGATGGCGGACGATCGGCAAGCGGGCCGGCACAGGTCGCTCATTGTCGCATTGCCAAGCCTCGCAAAGGATAGCGGGGCGTGGGAGGCCTTGCGCGATGCTCTCAATGAGCGCGGGCTGCTGGCCGAGGAATCCGACTGGCTGATCTACGATCATCACATCGGGCGGCTCTCCCGCTTGCGGCTGCAGGACGTCACGCGCGACCTGGAAGCGACCATTGCCGGGCAATGGCGCGCCAATGGCGGTTATGACGAGATCACGCTGGTCGGCCACAGCGTCGGCGCCTTGCTGGTGCGCAAGGCCTGGCTGAATTGCGTCGATCCCGATCAGGGAGACGAATTCACGGGCCGGGCCTGGGGCAGACGGGTCAAGCGCTTCGTGCTTTTCGCCGGGGTCAGCCGCGGGATCGACACCGAAACGCTGCCGCTGTTCATGCGGCTGGCCACGCGGCTGTTCGAGGCCTTGCCCGGGACATTCTCGGTGGAGGACATGTTTCGCGGCTCGAAATTTATCACCGATCTGCGGATCAGCTGGATCCGCCATTTCGCCCGCCTCGCTCCGGAAGAGCGGCCGACCACCGTCCAGCTTCTCGGCACCCATGACACGATGGTCGGCCGGGACGACAGCATCGATCTGGCCGCCTTCCCAGACAATCCGGCATGGAATGTGCCGGGGGCGAAACATGCCGATCTCCACCGCGTCGAACAGCTTCGCAATCCGCTCCCGCGCCTGCAGCTGATCGCGGATGCCTTGCAGCATGTGCAGAAGCCGGATCCTTCGCCGGTCGCGCGCCCGGAAGCGAAGAAGGTGCTGATGATTGTCCACGGCATCCGCGCCTCGCGCGTCGACGATTGGGTGCAGCGCGCGAGGACGCGCGCGCAGGAGCGCTGGAGCGACGTTGAGGTGGTCACGCCCACCTATGGCTATCTTTCCGCGCTGCGTTTCGCCCTGCCGAGCTTCCGCCGCCGCTATGCGCGCTTCTTCCGCGATTTCTACACCGAGACGGTGTCACGCCATCGGCGCGCCTCGATCAGCGTGCTGAGCCACAGCAACGGCACCTATGCGCTTGGCCGCTGCCTGCATGATTTCGGCTCGATCAGGCTCCAGCGCGTGGTCGTGGCGGGGAGTGTGCTGCCGTCGAATTTCCAGTGGACGCCGCTGATCGACGGCAGGCGGGTGATGGGCGTACGCAGCGATGGCGGGCATCTGGACTGGCCGGTCGCGATCATGTGCAGCCTGCTGCGCGGGCTCGGCATGCGCGATGTCGGAACGGGCGGTTTCGACGGCTTCATGGAAAGCGGGCTAACCGAAGACGTCCGCTATCATCGCGGCGGGCATGATGCGATGCTGAGCGAACGGAACATCGATTCCATGCTGAGCTTCCTGTTCGAGGGGACGCCGGCCGCGCGGACCGACGAGATGGTCGACGATTCGCCGTGGATGCGCCGCCTGTCCCGCGCGGCGGGCTATGCCGGGCTGCTGGTGGCGGCCAGCATCACTCTGCTGATTGCCTGGCTGGCGCAGGGACACCATTGGGGCGCATTGGTGGCGGTCCTGATCGGGCTGGCGTTATTTCTTTTCGCCGCCGACATCGCCTGACGGTGCCCAGCTGAGCGGGCGGGCCACGTCTTCCAGCGGGCGCCGTTCCGCCGCGACCCCGTAAAACAGGGTCACGATCGCGGCGACCAGCATCAGCGCGGCGCCGAACAGGTATCCGATCAGCACCTGCCCACGCGATCCGCTCTCGATCAGCAGGCCGAATACCCAGGGCGCCACCGCGCCGAGCAGCGTGCCGAGCGCGTAGAAGACGGCGATGGCGAGGGCGCGCATTTCTAGAGGGAAGTTCTCGGCTGCGGTCAGGTAGGCGGCGCTGGCGGCGGCGGAGGCGAAGAAGAAGGTCACGCTCCAGCACAGGGTCTGCGTGGTTGCAGTCAGGTGCCCGGCCTCGAAGGCGAATCCGGTGGCGGCCAGCAGCAAGCCGGAAATTGAATAGGTCAGGATGATCATCGGCCGCCGGCCCCAGCTGTCGAACAGCCGCCCGAGCAGCAGTGGGCCGAGCACGTTTCCGGCCGCGAAAGGCAGGATGTAATAGCCGACCTGCCCGCTGGGCACGGAATAGAAATCGGTCAGCATCATCGCATAGGTGAAGAAGATCGCGTTGTAGAAGAAAGCCTGCGCCGCCATCAGCACCAGGCAATAGAAGGTGCGCTTGGGGTAAGTGTGGAACAGCGCGCGAAACACCTCGCCCATCGGCGTGGACTTGCGTGCATGGACATGCGCTTCGACCGGCGGATAATCGGGAATATGATGGCCCTCGGCCTCGATCCGACGCTCGATCCCGTCGATCACCCGCTCGGCCTCGTCGGCATGGCCATGCGTCGCCAGCCAGCGCGGGCTCTCGGGCAGGAAGCGCCGCAGCCAAAGGATGAACAGCCCGATCGTCGCACCGCCGAAAAAGGCGATGCGCCAGCCATATTCGGGATCGATCACGCGCGGGTCCAGCAGCACGATCGAGGCTCCGCTGGCCAGCGCCGCGCCGACCCAGAAGCTGCCGTTTATGACCAGGTCGGTCCAGCCGCGCCGCCGGGCGGGGACGAGTTCCTGTATGGCCGAATTGATCGCCGAATATTCGCCGCCGATCCCCGCGCCGGTAAAGAAGCGCATGATCGCGAAACTGGGCAAGTCCCATGAGAAGGCGGTGCCCGCCGTCGCCAGCAGGTAGAGCCCGAGCGTGATCGAGAACAGCCGCTTGCGCCCCCAGCGGTCGGTCAGCCAGCCGAAGAACAGCGCCCCGCCGACCGCGCCGACCAGATAGGCGGAATTGGCGAAACCGACATCGGAGGCGGAGAATTGCAGCACCGGGCTTTCGCGCAGCGCCCCGGCGACCGATCCGGCGAGCGTGACTTCCAGCCCGTCGAGGATCCAGGTGATGCCCAGCGCCACCACCACCAGCCAGTGGAACCGGCTCCAGGGCAGGCGGTCGAGCCGCGCGGGAATCGCGGCGGCGGGATGCGCGGGGCTGCTGGCGATAGGGCACTCCTTGGATCGGTCCGGGCGCAGACTAGGCGATTGGCCCGATCCATCAAGATCGGGGCCAGCCTGCCTTGCCAGCGCAAGGAACTCGCGTAGCATGCGCGCATTGGCTCACAGAGGCTCCGGGAGACAGGTTCATGAGATATGCCAGCTTGGCGGCGATTGCCGTTTTCACCCTTTCCGCATGCAACAGCGCGACGGCCGAACAGGAGCCCGCGGCGGAAGCGACGGCCGATGCAAGCAGCGCGATTGCCGATGCGGTCGCCGATCCGCTGCGGCCGGAGCAGGACAAGGAGCGCGACGCGAATCGCAAGCCGGCGCAGATCGTGGAATTCGCCGGGGTGAAACCCGGCGACGTGGTGGCCGAAATCGCCCCCGGCGGCGGCTATTACACGCGCATCCTCGCCAAGGCCGTCGGGCCGGAGGGCCATGTCTATGCAATGATGCCCGAATTCTTCGCCAATCGTCCGGGCGGGCTGGACGGGATCAATGCGCTGGCGGCGCAATATCCGAATGTCACCGTGGTGACCGCCGATTTCACCGATTTCACGCTCGACCAGCCGGTTGATCTCGTCTGGACGACCGAGAATTACCACGATTTCCATAACGGCCCGACCGCGAACATCGCCGGCGTGGACGCTTCCGTGTTCAAGGCGCTCAAGCCCGGCGGGATATTCTTCGTCGAGGATCACTCGGCGCCCGGCACCGGCACCGATGCGACCCAGACGCTTCACCGCATAGATCCGGCTGCGGTGATCGAGGAAGTCACCGCAGCAGGCTTCGAACTGGATGGCCAGTCCGACATCCTCGCCAATCCGGACGATCCGCACGATGTCGGCGTGCGCGACCCCTCGGTGGCGGGCAAGACCGACAAGTTCGCACTGCGATTCAAGAAGCCGGAATGATCGCCGCGCCGGGCCCCTTGCGGGCCCGGCGAGGGCAGCGATCAATTGTCCTGGAAAGGAGTGGCTCCCCGAGTTGGATTCGAACCAACGACCAAGTGATTAACAGTCACCTACTCTACCGCTGAGCTATCGGGGAGCAGCCCAGAAACCCGCGTTCCCGGGCAGGGCTGGGCCTATATGATCGGGGTTAAGCTTTTGCAAGCCCCGAGCGGGGGCGAAATCGACAGGCCGATCATTCAATGCGCGAATTGCTCGGCGACGATGCGTTCGTCGAGCGCGTGGCCCGGGTCGAACAGCAGCGTCATCTGCGTTTCGCGGGCGATTTCCAGCCGCACTTCCGCCACGTCGCGCACCTCGCGCATATCCGCCACGGCGGAAACGGGGCGCTTGCCCGGCTCGAGCACGCGGAAGGTCACGCGGCTGCGGTCAGGCAGGATCGCGCCTTTCCAGCGGCGCGGGCGGAACGGGCTGATCGGCGTGAGCGCGAACATCTGCGAATCGAGCGGCAGGATCGGCCCGCTGGCCGAGAAATTGTAGGCGGTGGAGCCGACCGGGGTGGAAAGCAGCACGCCGTCCCCCGCCAGTTCGGGAATTCGCACCCGGTCGTTCACGCTGATCTCGATCTTCGCGGTCTGCCGCGTCTCGCGCAGCAGCGAGACTTCGTTGATCGCGTAAAAGCCGAATTCCTCGCCCGCCTGGTTGACGGCCTGCATCCGAAGCGGCGCGACCACCATGTGCCGCGCACGGGCGAGCCGCTCGCGCAGGCGGATATTCTTCTGGAAGCGGTTCATCAGGAAGCCGACCGAACCGAGATTGAGACCATAGACCGGGATCATGCGGCCGGCGTCGATCATCGCATGCAGTGCGCGCAGCATGGTCCCGTCGCCGCCGAGCACGACCACGAGGTCGGCCTCTTCGAGCGGCACCCAGTCTTCCGCGTCGCGCAGCAGTTCGGCCGCTTCCTGCGCGCGCGGCGCGGAGGAGACGACCAGCGCCATGCGTCCGTTCTCGATGCCGGTCTCAGCGCTGATGCTCGCGTTCATGGGCACAGTCCTATGGAGCGTCGTCTCGATTTGCAACGCACGCCGTGCAGCGCGAGACTTGGCTGCGACAATCGGTCATGGGCCAGACATGACAAAAGAAGAATTGGCCGAGGGTCGCGATCGGCTGACGGGTTTGATCGGCGCCGATGCCGCCTGCGCGCAGATCGCGGGGTGGCAAGCCGAAGCCGCGCAAGCGGGCGAAACGCCGTCGGTCCATGCGATGCTGCTGGGCCTCAGGCGGTTCGAGGCCGTCAACCTGGCCTTTGGCAAGACCGCCGGCGACCGGGCACTGACCGAGGTCGCATCGCGCCTGCTCCATTTCGCCAAGGACGAGATGGAGGGGGACTGGCTCGTCGCGCGTATCGCAGGCGGCACCTTCCTGCTGGCCGGAAACGAAGCCTGCAGCCGCGAACGCTGGCAGTGGCTGGCCGACGAGCTTGCCCAGGCGGTCGCGATCCCGATTCCCGGCAGCGGAGCAGGCGCGGGCGGCACGGTGCGGCTGTGGCCGCGCGTGTCGCTGCTGCGCGCGATGCCCGGAGAGCGGCCCGAGCGGATGCTGGACAGGCTCGCCGCGACGCTCGACCGCGCGCAGCAGGAGCAGGGACGGCGGCTGCTCTGGGTCGATGGCGAAGTCTCGCTTCCCGGCCGGACCTCGCGCCAGCTCGAAGCGGACCTTCTCGCCGCGCTCGATCGCGAGGAAATCGAGATCCTGTTCCAGCCGCAATATGATTGTGTGGACGGCCATATCGTCGGGGCCGAGGCACTGGCGCGCTGGCAGCATCCCGAGCTGGGCCGGATTGGCGCGGGCGCGCTATTCGCGATTGCCGAGCGGGCGGATCATGTCGGGCCATTGTCACGCCACATCGCCAGCGCGGCGCTGGCAGCGGCCGCGCGCTGGCCGGAGCATCTGCGCCTGTCGCTCAATGTCACGGCGGCGGATCTCGGCACCGGGAAATTCGCCGATTCGATCATGCGCGAAGTCACCTCGGCCGGCTTTCCGCCCGAGCGGCTGACGCTTGAAATCACCGAGCAATTGCTGGTCACCGAACTCGATCGGTCGGCCCGGCGGCTGCAAAAACTGGTCGATATCGGCATTCGCATCGCGCTCGACGATTTCGGCGCGGGCTTCAGCAATTTCCGCTATCTCAAGGCTTTGCCGCTGCATTACCTGAAGCTGGACCGCAGCATGGTGGACGGCATCGCGGAAAGCTCGCGCGATCTGGCCGTGTTGCGCGGCATCCTCGCCATGGCCAGCGCGCTCGATCTCGAAGTCATCGCCGAGGGCGTGGAAAGCGACGAGCAGCGCAAGGTGGTCACGCGCGAAGGCTGCACGGTGTGGCAGGGCTTTCTCGGTTCCCCGCCGCTCAGCGCGGAGGAATTCGCCGCGCTGGCGGGCTAGGCCGCCTTCTTCTTCTCTGCGCGCTTCACGATGCCGCTCAGCCCCTTGGTGAGCTGGAACAACCCGTTTAGGCGGCTCTGCGGGTCCCCCCAAGCGCGGTTGATCACCAGCTTCATGTCGGGCCGCAGCTTGGCCGTGCCTTGCAGCCGCTCGACATAGGCGATCAGGCCGGCCGGGTCGGGGAAGCTGTCCTGGTGGAAACTCACCAGCGTGCCGCGCGCGCCCACATCGATCTTGGCGATATTGGCGCCGATCGCCTGGTGCTTGATCTCGATCAGGCGGACGAGATTGGCGGTGGGCGCGGGAAGGGGACCGAAACGGTCGATCATCTCCGCCGCCATGCTCTCGATCTCCGCCTTGTCCTTCGCGTCGTTCAGGCGGCGATAGAGCGCCATGCGCACGGCCAGATCGGGCACGTAATCCTCGGGGATCATGATCGGCGCATCGACGGTGATCTGCGGGCTGAGCCCGGAATTGTCCCGCTCGAGCCCGGCATCGCCGGCCTTGGCGGCCAGGATCGCATCTTCCAGCATCGACTGGTAAAGTTCGAAGCCGACTTCGCGGATATGGCCCGATTGCTCGTCGCCGAGCAGATTGCCGGCGCCGCGAATGTCGAGATCATGGCTGGCGAGCTGGAAGCCCGCGCCGAGACTGTCGAGATCGCCCAGCACCTTGAGCCGCTTTTCCGCCACTTCGCTGAGTGCGGTATCCTTCGCCGTGGTCAGATAGGCATAGGCGCGCAATTTGGCCCGGCCCACGCGGCCGCGCAGCTGATAGAGCTGCGCAAGGCCGAAACGATCGGCGCGATGGATGATGATCGTGTTGGCGCTGGGGATGTCGAGTCCGCTTTCGACGATGGTGGTCGATAGCAACACGTCATATTTCTTCTCGTAGAAGGCGCTCATCCGCTCTTCCACTTCGCCCGCGCCCATCTGGCCATGTGCGGTGACGAATTTCACTTCCGGCACATGCTCGTGCATCCAGTCCGCGAGCGGTTCCATGTCGGAAATGCGCGGCACGACGATGAAGCTCTGCCCTCCGCGGTGATGCTCGCGCAGCAGCGCTTCGCGCATCACCATGTCGTCCCACTCCATCACATAGGTGCGCACGGCGAGGCGGTCGACCGGCGGGGTCTGGATGGTGGAGAGTTCGCGCAGGCCGGACATGGCCATTTGCAGCGTGCGCGGGATCGGCGTGGCGGTCAGCGTCAGCACATGCACATCGGTGCGCAATTGCTTGAGCTTTTCCTTGTGGTTGACGCCGAAGCGCTGCTCCTCGTCAACGATCACCAGGCCCAGCCGCTTGAATTTCGTGCTCTTGGACAGCAGCGCATGGGTGCCGATCACGATATCCATCGTCCCGTCTTCCAGCGCGTCGCGCGTTTCCTTCATCTCCTTGGCGGGGACGAGGCGCGAGAGGCGGCCGATCCTGAGCGGGAAACCGGCGAAACGTTCCGAAAAGCCCTGGAAATGCTGGCGTGCGAGCAGGGTGGTGGGGGCCACCACGGCGACCTGCTGCCCGGCCATGGCGGCAACGAAGGCGGCGCGCAGGGCGACCTCGGTCTTGCCGAAACCGACATCGCCGCAGACCAGCCGGTCCATCGGCTTGCCTTCGGAAAGATCCTTCAGCACGTCGTCGATCGCCGCGTCCTGATCGTCCGTCTCTTCCCAGGGGAAGCGTTCGACGAACTGGTTCCAGCTCGATTCCTCGGCTTCCAGGACCGGCGCCTTGCGTAGTGCGCGGGCGGCGGCGGTGGCCATCAGCTCGCCGGCGATCGCCTGGATGCGTTCCTTCAGCCTCGCGCGGCGCTTCTGCCATGCCTCGCCGCCCAGCCGGTCGAGCACGCCGCCCTCGTCGGAGGCGCCATAGCGGCTCAAGACGTCGATATTCTCGACCGGGATGTAGAGTTTGTCGCCGCCGGCATATTCCAGCATCACGCAATCGTGCTGGCTCTGGCCGACCGCGATCGGCTCCAGCCCGAGATATTTGCCGATACCGTGATCGAGGTGGACGACGAGATCGCCGCGATTGAGCGCGGAAAGCTCGGCCAGGAAGGCGTCGGAATCCTTCTTGCGCTTGCGCCGCCGCACGAGCCGGTCGCCCAGCAGGTCCTGCTCGGTGACAAGTTCCAGCTCGTCATTGGCGAAGCCGGTATCGAGCGGCAGCACCATGGCGACGGTCTGGCCCTTGGCCGAGAGGCCGAGCGCTTCCTGCCAGCTATCGGCGAGCTTCGGTTCGGTCCCCGCTTCGCCGAGGATCGAGGAGATTCGTGCGCGCGATCCGGTGGAATAGGCGGCGAAGAGCGGCCGCTTGCCGGATTTGCCGATCTCGCGGAAATGCCTCGCCGCCGCTTCATAAACATTGTCGCCGCGCGAGCGTTCGGGCGCGAAATCGCGGGCCGAGCGGAAGCCGAAATCGAGCACTCGCTCGCTCTCGGGCTCGGCGAATATGCCGGCGCGATGGGCCGGGCGCTTTTCGAGCGCTTCGGTGAATTCCGCTTGCGACAGATAGAGTGCATCGGTCGCCAGCGGGCGGTAACTGCCCGCCGCCTGCCCGGCGGTTTCGCTTCGCTGGCGGTGATAGTCGGCCACATCGGCCAGCCGTTCCTCGCCCGCCTGGATTGCGGCGGAATCGATCACCAGCACGTCGTCATCGGCGAGATGGTCGAACAGGGTGGAGAGCCGTTCCTCGAATAGCGGCAGCCAATGTTCCATGCCGGCGAGCCGCCGCCCGTCGCTCACCGCCTGATAGAGCGGGTCGCCGGTGGCGGTGGCGCCGAACTGCTCGCGATAGCGGCTGCGGAAGCGTTTGATGCTCTCTTCGTCGAGCAAAGCCTCGCTGGCGGGCAGCAGCAGGTGCGAATCCAGCGTGCCGGTCGTGCGCTGGGTGGAGGTGTCGAACAGCCGGAGCGATTCCAGCTCGTCATCGAAGAAATCGAGCCGCAGCCCCTGTTCGAGGCCCGAAGGATAGATGTCGAAGATCGAACCGCGCACGGCGAATTCGCCGCTATCCACCACCGTATCGGTGCGGCTGTAGCCCTGCCGCTGCAACAGGGCGGCGAGGCTTTCATGGCCGATCCGTGTGCCCGGCTTCAACTCGCGCACCGATTCGCGGATACGGAACGGCGTCAGCGCGCGTTGCAACACCGCATTGACCGTGGTCACCAGCAACTGATCGCCCGGCCTGCCCGATTGCAGTTGATAGAGCGCGGAAAGCCGCCTTGCGCTTACCGAAAGGGCGGGGCTGGCGCGATCATAGGGCAGGCAATCCCAGGCCGGGAATTCGATCACCTCCAGCTCGGGCGCGAACCAGCGTGCCGCATCGGATATGGCGCGCATCGCCTGCTCGTCTGGCGCGACGAACACCGCGCGGGTCTTCGCCGCGCGGGCGAGATCGGCCATTACCAGCGGCTGCGCCCCGCGCGCGACGGAGGATAGCGTAAGCGGGCGGTCGGCTTTCAGGATACGGCTGAGATCGGGCATTCGCTTGGGTCAAGCCTTCGGGCTGCAAGAGTGTTCCGGGCACACGCAAAAACTCGCCGGCGCTTACAGGAGGGGGTGCGCCGGCGAGCCTTTGTGCTTTCGCCTATGCCCTAGGGGTCAGGGCGCGAAAAGCGCAAGCTATATGGTAACGTAATCGAGCTTTTGGAGTGCTTCGAGCAGCGGGCCGCCATATTGCGGCGGCACGGGCGCGGATTTGAGCGCCCAGGCCATCACATCGACATCGTCTTCCTCGAGCAAGGCCTCGAACCAGGCGAGCTCCGCCTCGCCCCAATCGGCGTGATGCGCATCGAAGAAACCGCCGATCATGTAGTCCGCCTCGCGCGTGCCGCGATGCCAGGCGCGGAACTTCGCGCGGGCGAGGCGGGCGGCGGGGGGAGCGCTTTCGGTCATAGGCGGCCTCTAGCGGGGCCGGCCGCCTGCGTCATCCCCCCCGCGGGCGGGGGTGACGCAGGCGGGGGTGACGGGGATGGGGGAGTGGGATAGTTCGAGCCGATGCGCCCCGATCTCCTCAACCCGCTATTCGCCGAGACCGAGAGCCTCGAAGGCGTCGGGCCGAAGCTGAAGAAGCCGCTGGAGAAGCTCGGCCTGACGCGGGTGAAGGACCTTGCATATCACCTGCCCGACCGCTTCGTGCAACGCCGCGCCGTGACCGATCTCGACGAGGCGAGCGTGGGCGAGCAGGTGGTGATCGCGCTAACGGTGACGGAGCATCGCGGCGGCGGATCGTCGCGCGCGCCCTATCGCGTGCTGGCGCAGGACGAGAAGGGCAATGTCGTCGCGCTGACCTATTTCGGGCGCGCCTCCTATACCGCGAAGAAGCAGCTGCCGGTGGGCGCGAAGCGCTGGGTGGCTGGCAAGCTCGATCGCTATGGCGACATGCTGCAGATCGTCCATCCCGACCAGGTGGAGGAGGACAGCGCGGGGGCGATGGGCCGTCTGATCGAGCCGGTCTATCCGCTGGCCGAGGGACTGACCCAGCCTCGCGTGGCCAGCCTCGCGCATCAGGCGCTGGAACGCTGCCCGCAATTGCCCGAATGGATCGAACCCGGTGTGCTGGAGAAGCATGGCTGGGCCGATTGGCGCGAGGCGCTGGCGCTGGCCCATCGCGGAGAGCATCCGGCGGCGCGCGACCGGCTCGCTTATGACGAGATGCTGGCTAATTCGCTGGCCCTGCTGCTGGTCAAGGAAGCCAATCGCAAGCGGCGCGGGCAGCCGCTCAAGGGCAACGGAAGCCTGCGCGGCAAGCTCGATCTGCCATTCCCGCTGACCGGCGCGCAGCAACGGTCCAACCACGAGATCGAGGGCGATTTGGCGCAGGAAGCGCCGATGCTGCGGCTGCTGCAGGGCGATGTCGGCGCGGGCAAGACGGTGGTGGCGCTCGAAGCCATGCTGGTGGCGGTGGAAGCGGGCGCGCAGGCGGCGATGCTCGCGCCGACCGAGATCCTCGCGCGCCAGCATTACGAGACCTTGCGCAAGATGGCCGCGCCCACCGGCGTGCACATCGCGCTGCTGACCGGGCGCGACAAGGGCAGGGCGCGCGAGAGTATATTGATGGGCCTGCTGGATGGCAGCATCCAGATCGTCGTCGGCACGCATGCGATCTTCCAGGACGCGGTAAACTACCGGAATCTCGGGCTTGTCGTGATCGACGAGCAGCACCGCTTCGGGGTTTCGCAGCGCCTGCAGCTGGCCCAGAAAGGCAAGCGCACGCCGCACACGCTGGCCATGACCGCCACGCCGATCCCGCGCACGCTCACGCTTGCACAATATGGCGAGATGGATGTCAGCCGGCTCGACGAAATGCCGCCCGGCCGCCAGCCGATCGACACGCGGGTGATCTCGGCCGAGCGGATCGGCGATGTGGTGGAAGGGCTCGCGCGCCATCTCGATAGCGGGGCGCAGGCCTATTGGGTCTGCCCGATGGTGCGCGAGAATGAGGGCGAGGACCTTGCAGCGGCGGAGGCGCGCCATGCCGCGCTGAAGGAGCGGTTCGGCGATACGGTGGTGCTGGTCCATGGCCAGCTCAAGCCCGAGCTCAAGGACGCGGCGATGGAGCGGTTCGCGAGCGGCGAGGCGAAATTGCTGGTGGCGACCACGGTGATCGAGGTCGGCGTCGATGTGCCCAATGCCACGCTGATGGTGATCGAACAGGCCGAGCGTTTCGGGCTTGCCCAGCTCCACCAGCTGCGCGGCCGCGTGGGGCGGGGCTCGCAGAAATCGGTCTGCCTGCTGCTGCGCGGCGAAATGCTCAGCGAAACGGGCCGCCATCGCCTGGCGCTGATGCGCGAGACGCAGGACGGTTTCCGCCTGGCCGAGGAAGACCTCAAACTGCGCGGCGGCGGCGAGCTGCTCGGCACGCGGCAATCGGGCGATACGCCGTTCCACATCGCCGAGCTCGAGCAGATCGAGCGCCTGCTGCCAATCGCGCATAGCGATGCCCGGCTGCTGGTCGAACGCGATGGCGGCCTCGCCAGCGAACGCGGCGAAGCGGCGCGGGTGCTGCTCTACCTGTTCGAGCGCGATTGGGGCGTGCAATTGCTGCGCGGCGGCTGAAGTCAGCCGAGCGCGTCGAGCCTTTCGGAATGTTCCAGCCAGGCCGCCTCGGCGGTCTCGATCAGGTCGGACAATTGCGCGCGCCGCTGCGCCAGATCGCCCATTGAGAGCTTCGCCAGGTCGGCCGAGGCCTGCGCCGGATGGGCCATCGCCCCGTCGATCGCCGCGCATTGGGCCTGCAAGCGGGCCAGCTCCTTCTCCGCTTCGGTGACCTTGCTCTTGAGCTGGCGCGCTTCCTCGCGCTGCTTGGCCGTGCCTTTGCCCTTCTTTGCCCCGTTCGGCTTGCCTTCTGCCTTGGGCTGGTTCCGGCCGAGCACGAAGTCGATATAATCCTCCATGCTGCCGGAAAAATCGCGCGCCGTGCCATCGTCGACCAGCACCAGCCGGTCGGCTGTGAGCTCCACCATGTGCCGGTCATGGCTGATCAGGATCACCGCGCCGGCATAGTCGTTGAGCGCCTGCACCAGCGCCTCGCGCACATCGACATCGAGATGGTTGGTCGGCTCGTCGAGGATCAGGATATGCGGCGCGTCGTAGGTGATCAGCGCCAGCGCCAGCCGCGCCCGCTCCCCGCCGGAAAGCTTGCCGACATTGGTCGTGGCCTTGTTCCCGGCAAAGCCGAACCGCCCCAGATGCGCGCGCACGGCGCCGGGGCTTTTGCCCTCCATCGCCCGCGTCATCAGTTCCAGCGGCGTGTCGCCATCGGCCAGCTCTTCCACCTGGTACTGCGTGAAATAGCCGACCTTCATCTTGCCGGAGGAGAACATCTCCCCCTCCATCGGCGTCAGCTGCGCGGCCAGCAGGCGCGCCAGCGTGGTCTTGCCATTGCCGTTGCGGCCGAGCAGCGCGATCCGGTCGTCCGGGTCGATCCGCAAATTGAGCCGCTTCAGCACGGGCTTGTCTTCCGCATAGCCGACCGATGCGAGATCGAGCGTTATCAGCGGCGGGCGCAGTTCGCTCGGATCGGGGAAGTCGAAGCTCATGCTCGGATCCTCGATCAACGCGGTGATCGGCTGCATCTTCTCCAGCATCTTGGCGCGCGATTGCGCCTGCTTGGCGGTGGAGGCGCGGGCGCTGTTGCGGGCGACGTAATCCTGCAGCCGCGCCCGCTGCGCATCCTGCGCCGCCTTGGCCGCGGCAAGCTGCGTCGCGCGCTCGGCCCGCTGGCGCTCGAAACTGTCATAGCCGCCCGGATAGAGCGTCAGCTGGCCGCCCTGCAGGTGCAATATGTGATCGACGACATTGTTCAGCAGGTCGCGCTCATGGCTGATCACGATCAGCGTGGCGGGATAGGATTTGAGGAAATTTTCCAGCCATAGCGTCGCTTCGAGATCGAGGTGGTTGGAAGGCTCGTCGAGCAGCAGCACGTCGGGTTCGGAGAACAGCAGCGCGCCCAGCGCCACGCGCATCTTCCAGCCGCCCGAGAAGCTGTCCAGCGGGCGGGCCTGCATATCCTCGTCGAAGCCGAGGCCGACAAGGATGCGCGCCGCGCGGGCGGGGGCGCTCCATGCGTCGATCGCCAGCAGCCGTTCATGCACGTCGCCCAGCCGGTCGAGATCGGTGCAGTTCTCCGATTCCGCCAGCAATTCCATGCGTTCGACATCGGCGGCGAGCACGGTGTCCAGCGGGGTGGCGTCGCCCGCCGGTGCCTCCTGCGCGATATAGCCGAGCCGGGCGCGTTTCGGCATCTCGATCTCGCCGAGATCGGGCTCGAGTTCGCCGATGATGGTCTTCATCAGCGTGGACTTGCCGGACCCGTTGCGCCCGACCAGACCCACGCGCCCGCCCGGCGGGATCGCCGCCGTGGCACGATCGAGAATGGTGCGCCCGCCAAGCCGCACGGTGATACCGTTGATTGTCAGCATGGGCGCCCGTTAGCAGCAGGCGCGCTGCAATTCGAGCGCGCGATGCCCTATGTTCGCGATTGGAAGCCTTTTTAATTGCAGGGCAAGGAAGCCCTACCTACACCCGCGCGATCCATAACCGAGCGAACTGCCCTTGATCCTCTCCCCTTTCGAATGGACGATTGCCAAGCGCTACATGCTGCCCGGGCGCGGCGAGGCGGTGATCGCGCTCGTCGCCTCGATCAGCATCGGCGTGGTCATGCTCTCGGTCGCCATGCTGGTGATCGTGATGAGCGTGATGAACGGTTTCCGCGCCGAGCTGCTCGACCGGATCGTGGGGCTGAACGGCCACGCGATCATCCAGGCCTATGGCGACAAGTTCGACGACTGGCAGCAAGTGCTGGACGAAGTGCGCGAAACGCCGGGCGTGGTGCGCGCCTCGGCGCTGATCGAGAAGCCGCTGCTGGTCACCTTCAACGGCAGGGCGGAAGGCATCATTCTGCGCGGCAATACGCAGGAGGATATCGCCCGCCTATCGCCCGACGTGCTCGTGGGCGACCTTTCCACGCTGAAGCCGGGCGAGAACAATGTCGCAATCGGATCGCGCCTTGCCGCCGATCTCGGCGCGACTGTCGGCGATGTGATCACGATCATCAATCCGCAGGGCCGGGCCACGCCATTCGGCACGGTGCCGCGCCAGATCGCCTATACGATCACGGCGATTTTCGAGATTGGCGTCTATGATTACGATCAGTCCTTCGTCGTCATGCCGATCGCCGATGCGCAGACCTTGCTGCTGATAGGCGACACGATTGGCATGATCGAAGTGAAGACCGAAAATGCCGACAAAGTCGGTGAAATCCTCGCGCCGATCACCAAGCAGCTCAGCGGGCGGGCGGTCGTCACCGACTGGAAGAGCATCAACAGCTCGCTGTTCGAAGCGCTGGAGGTCGAGCGCGTGGCGATGTTCTTCGCCCTGTCGATCATCGTGCTGGTCGCCGCTTTCAACATCCTGTCCTCGCTGGTCATGCTCGTGCGATCGAAGACGCGCGACATCGCCATATTGCGAACTATGGGCGCGCGGCGGAAAAGCCTGCTCAAGATATTCGTCACCACCGGGTCGGTGGTCGGCGCGGTCGGCACGCTGGCCGGGCTCGCTCTGGGCTTCATCGTGCTGTTCTTCCGCCAATCCATCATTCACGCGATCGAGTTGGTCACGGGCCAGAACCTGTGGGACCCGCAAATCCGCTTCCTCACCGAACTGCCTTCGCGGACCGATCCGAAGGAAGTGATCGCCATCTGCGTAGTGGCGATGGGGCTGAGCTTCCTCGCCACCCTCTATCCGGCCTATCGCGCGGCCAGCACGGATCCGGTGCAGGTGCTGCGTTATGAGTGAGCCGGTCGTCCGCCTGAGCGGCCTCACCCGCAGCTTCGAACAGGGCGGCGTGCGTATCGACGTGCTGCGCGGGGTCGATCTCACGGTCATGCCGGGCGAGATCGTCGCCCTGCTCGGGCCATCGGGCTCGGGGAAATCGACCATGCTGCAGGCCGTGGGCCTGCTGGAGGGCGGCTTCGAAGGTTCGATTTCGATCGCCGGCACCGAGGCCAGCAATCTGCCCGCGGCCGAACGCACCAGGCTGCGGCGGGACCATCTGGGCTTCGTCTATCAGTTCCATCACCTGCTTCCCGACTTTTCCGCAGAGGAGAATGTCGTGCTGCCGCAGCTCGTCGCCGGCGTGAAGCGCGCGGCGGCGGATGAGCGGGCGCTGGAATTGCTCGAGGCGCTGGGGCTGACCCAGCGCAAGGATCACCGCCCGAGCCAGCTTTCCGGCGGCGAGCAGCAGCGCGTGGCGGTCGCCCGCGCGCTGGCCAACAAGCCGCAGCTGGTGCTGGCCGACGAGCCGACCGGCAATCTCGACGAGGCCACCAGCGACAAGGTGCTGGGCCAGTTTCTCGAACTCGTGCGCGGGCAGGGCAGTGCCGCCCTGGTCGCCACGCATAATGAACGGCTCGCCAGCCGCATGGATCGGCTCGTCCGGTTGCAGGAAGGCGTGCTAGTCTAGCCTATCCGCGCGCTACGGCGCGCGTCACCGACCGAGGAGGAATTACCGATGACCGACCATCCGAGCACGTTCCAGGGCGAAAGCGGAGCGTCGGACGGAATCGACTGGGACGATCACGCCACCGTGCATAGCGTGAGTGACGGGCAGGGCGTGCTCGATCCGCTGAAAAGCCTGCATCGCGGCACACTGGCCGAAATGGTTGCGCTGGTCAGCCGCATGCCCGCGGAAGAGCGCGCGGGGCTGGCGATCCAGAAGGCCGGCGACCACCTGCTCGGCCCGGCCGAGATCATGGCGCTCGCCGCACGGGACGATTTCCCCGGCTGATCCTGTCAGGAGCCGGACGGCTGCCGCGCCTTATCGGCGGGCATTGGCGAAAGGGTTACATCCCCATCGCCGGCCCGCCCGATAACACGACGGAAATCGCGCTGATGACGATCATCACGACGATGACCACGAGGACGGTGGCGGCGGTGTAGGTCACCGCCTTGTCCTTGGGGATGCCCATCATCGGGCCGCAGCCTGTATAGAGCAGGTAGATGCTGTAGAGCCCAAGGATGGTGAGCACCGACAGCATCGGGACGAGATTGAAGATGCCCGCCAGCCAGGCGGCCGTCATCGCATAGACGACGAGCCTGAACGCCTTCGGCCAGCTCTCCTTGCCGCCGAATTTGGGGCTCAGGTAATTGGCCACGAAAGCGGCGACGAACAGCCCGGCAAGGGCCAGCACGTAATCGACGATGGTGGACGTGATCAGCCCCATCAGCGGCGGGCGGTAGCTCATGCCGAGATAGCCGAAGCCGAACAATTGCAACCCGATCAGCGAACAGACCGGAGCGATGGCGGCCAGCGGCATCGCATATCCGGTGAAGGCCGCTTTCCAGTTATCGCCCTCGGCGGCGATTCGCGGCCATTCCGCCGTTGGACTCTTCAGGATGGCTTTCGCGCGTTCGCCCATTGCCGCGCCGCTCGACGGGATTGGAGACTTCTCGTCCATTGGTACCCCCCATTTGTGATCGCTATCGCATTGAACGAGGGAAACACGGCCGACCCGCCATGAAAAGCGGAAAATGACCTTTTCCCCAAGCGGCCATTGGCAATCTCTTGAACCGCCGGCCGAAGCGCCGCAAATTCAGGGGATGCCTTTCGCTCCCTTCGTCCCGCTTCGCGTGCTTTCCAGCTATTCCATGCTCGAAGGCGCGATCGACCCGAAGGCGCTGGCCAAGCTGGCCAAGGAACGCGGCTATCCCGCCATCGCTATTTGTGACCGCAACGGGCTTTACGGCACGGTCGCCTTCGCCGCCGCCTGCCGGTCGGAGGGCGTGCAGCCGATCGTTGGGACGCTGCTCGGCGTTGCGCGCGGGGAGGGCGGAGAGGTGATCGATTTCCTGCCGCTCTATGCGCAGGACAATCAGGGGTGGGAGAATCTCTGCCACCTCGTCAGCAAGGCGCATCTCGATCGCCCGCTGGAGCTGGAGCCGCATGTCACGCTGGCCGACCTCGAAGGGCGCACAGGCGGGCTGATCGCGCTGACCGGCGCCAGCGAGGGCGCGATCACCCGGCTGCTGGCCGATGGCAAGCGCGATCATGCGGAGGAAATTGCCGAGCGGCTCGCGGGCCTGTTTCCGGGGCGGCTCTATGTCGAGATCGCGCGGCGCGGCAATGCGATCGAGGAGGCGGCCGAGGGCGCGCTGATAGATCTTGCCTACAGGATGGACCTGCCGCTGGTCGCCACCAATCCGGCCAATTTCGCCGAGCCGCATATGCATGCCGCGCATGACGCCATGCTGTGCATCGCCCATTCGACGCATATCGACAGCGCCGAGCGCCCGCGCTCCATCGCCGAAGGTTTCGTCAAATCGGCGGCGCTGATGGAAGAGACTTTCGCGGACCTGCCCGAAGCCACGGCCAACACGCTGGTCGTCGCCCAGCGCTGTGCCCTCGCGCCGCCCAAGCGCAAGCCGATCCTGCCGAGTCTCGCGGGCGACCAGGAAGGCGAAGTGCGGATGCTGGCGGAGGACGCGCGCAGGGGCCTCGAAGCGCGGCTCGCCGCCTATGAGAACCTCTCCGAGGAAGAACGGAAGACCTATTTCGAGCGGCTCGAATATGAGATCGGCATCATCACCGGGATGGGCTTCCCCGGCTACTTCCTGATCGTCGCCGACTTCATCAAATGGGCCAAGGAACAGGGCATACCCGTGGGTCCGGGGCGCGGCTCGGGCGCCGGCTCGCTGGTGGCCTGGGCGCTGACCATCACCGATCTCGATCCGATCCGGCTCGGCCTGTTGTTCGAACGCTTCCTCAACCCCGAACGCGTTTCCATGCCGGACTTCGATATCGATTTCTGCGAAACCCGGCGCGGCGAGGTGATCCGCTATGTGCAGGCCAAATACGGCCATGATCACGTCGCCCAGATCATCACGTTCGGCAAGCTCAAGGCGCGCGCCGTGCTGCGCGATTGCGGGCGCATCCTGCAGATGCCCTATGGCCAGGTGGACCGGCTGACCAAGATGGTGCCCAACCATCCGACCGATCCATGGACCCTGCCGCGCACGCTCAACGGCGCGGCCGATTTCAAGCGCGAATACGATAACGACAACGAGGTGAAGCGGCTCGTCGATCTGGCGATGCAGCTTGAGGGTTTCCCGCGCAATTCATCCACCCATGCGGCGGGCGTGGTGATCGGCGACCGGCCGCTGTCGGAATTGGTGCCGCTCTATCGCGATCCGCGGTCGGACATGCCGGTGACGCAGTTCGACATGAAGCATGTCGAGGATTCCGGGCTGGTGAAGTTCGACTTCCTCGGCCTCAAGACGCTGTCCGTGCTGCAAAAGGCGGTGGACCTGCTGGCGCGCCGCGGGATCGAGGTGGAGCTCGAAAAGCTGCCCTGGGACGATCCGGCGGTCTTCGCCCTGCTCAAGCGCGGCGATACGGTCGGCGTGTTCCAGCTGGAATCGGAAGGCATGCGCCGCACGCTGAGCGCGGTGAAGCCGACCAAGTTCGAGGATATCATCGCGCTGGTCTCGCTCTACCGGCCGGGCCCGATGGACAACATCCCGCTATTCGGCAAGCGCAAGAACGGCGAAGCGCCAATCGAATATCCGCATCCCAAGCTGGAAGGCATCCTTGCCGAGACCTACGGCATCTTCGTCTATCAGGAACAGGTGATGCAGGCCGCGCAGATTCTCGCCGGCTATTCGCTCGGCGATGCGGACCTGCTGCGCCGCGCGATGGGCAAGAAGATCCAGGCCGAGATGGACGCGCAGCGCGCGCGCTTCGTGGAAGGCTGCAAGGAAGTCTCGGGCATCGAGAAAGCCAAGGCCAACGAGTTGTTCGACTTGATCGACAAGTTCGCCGGCTATGGCTTCAACAAGTCGCACGCCGCCGCCTATGCGCTGCTGTCCTATCACACGGCCTGGCTGAAGGCGCATTACCCGGAGGAATTCTACGCCGCCTCCATGTGCTTCGACATGCACCAGTCCGAAAAGCTGGCCGTGTTCGTGGACGATCTGCGCCGCAACGGCATCGCCCTGCTGGGGCCGGACATGAACCGCTCCGAAGCCGAATTCAGCGTCGAGCAGACCGAGCTGGGCCATGCCGTGCGCTATGCGCTGGCCGGCATCCGCAATGTCGGCGAACGGGCGATGGAACAGGTCGTGGCCGAGCGCGAGGCCGGCGGGCCTTTCGAGTCCTTGGAAGAGCTGTTCCGGCGCATGCCGCAGGGGGCGATGAACCGGCGGCAGCTTGAAGGGCTGGCCGGAGCCGGGGCCTTCGACAGCCTCGAACCCAATCGCGCCAAGGTGCTGGCCAATGCCGACATGTTGCTGGCGGTGGCCGATGCAGCGGTGCGGGAGCGGCAGAGCGGGCAGGCCGGCCTGTTCGGCGGGGAGGACCATAGCGAGCCCTCGCTGCGGCTTGCCGATGCCGAGCCGTGGAGCCGCGCCGACCAGATGGCCGCCGAGCGCGAGAATTTCGGCTTCTTCTTCGCCGCCCACCCGGTCGAGCAATATCGCACCGTCGCATCGGCCAATGGCGCACGCTCCTATGCCAGCCTGCTGGAAGAAGGCGTGGTCGGCGGGCGCAAGCCGGCCGTGATCGCGGCGATGGTGGAAAGCGTGAACAAGGGCCGCACGCGCAAGGGCGCCGAATTCGTGCGCGCCGATTTCTCCGATTCCACCGGCCAGTTCAGCGCCGCCTGTTTCGAGGAAGGGCTGGTCGCCAGCTTCCAGAACTGGGCGGCGGACGGCACTTGCGTGCTGCTGCAGGTCGAACTGGATTCGCCGAGCCCGGAAGAACCGCCGCGCGTGACGGTGCGCGGGGCGCGGCCGCTTGCGGAAGTCACCGACAGCGCGCGGATGATGCTGCGGCTCGATGTCTCGACGGTGGAGGCGCTGCAACAGCTGCGGCTCGTCCTAGCCGAAGGCGCGCCTGGCCGGGGCGAGGTGCTGGTGTGCCTGAAACTGGGCGAGACCCGCGATCCACTATTGCGGCTCGGGCGCGATTTCGCGCTCGATGGCCAGCTGGTGGACGAACTGGCGCAGATCGAAGGCATTGGCGTCGTCGCCTTCCAGCCGCAAAGCGGCCGTTCGCGGCTCCGCCTCGTCGCCTGATTTCAACCTGACCTGACAGAAAAGGGCCGGAGGATTTCTCCCCCGGCCCGTTTTCGTATGCCTTGCGGCTGTGTCGCTTACGAGCCCGAGCCGGGACCGTAAGTGATTTCGACACGGCGGTTCTGCG
>Ga0207828_100185_pt1 | contig 49218 bp, 38 predicted proteins | sample TtaePargueraPR_11_FD_187276 | JGI IMG/M metagenome (GOLD analysis project Ga0207828, IMG submission 187276) | Aerobic enrichment media microbial communities from Bioluminiscent Bay, La Parguera, Puerto Rico - Tt and P2 (3) (SPAdes) | ecosystem: Environmental > Aquatic > Marine > Unclassified ...
CAAGCCGGGCGCCAGGTGTCATTCAGTCTCTTCTTTTTACCGCCCGGCTTCTTGCTAAAAACCGGTGTCCACTTTTTCGCGCCTCGCTTTTAACGGCCGGCCTGATAATTCGGGGATTCCCGGGTGATGGTCACGTCATGCACATGGCTTTCGCGCAGTGACGCGTTGGAGATTTTCACGAACTCGGCCCGCTTCTGGAAATCCTCGACGGTCGCGGCGCCCGTGTAGCCCATGGCTGCGCGCAGGCCGCCCACAAGCTGGTGCAGCACGGAGCCCATGGGGCCTTTATAGGGCACCTGACCTTCCACGCCTTCCGGCACGAGCTTGAGCGAGTCCTTCACATCCTGCTGGAAATAGCGGTCGGCGGAGCCAATGGCCATAGCGCCGACAGAGCCCATGCCGCGATAGGCTTTGTAGGAGCGCCCCTGATAGAGGAACACCTCGCCAGGGCTTTCATCGGTGCCCGCAAAGAGCGAGCCGATCATGGCACAGTCGGCGCCTGCCGCAATCGCCTTTGCAAGATCGCCGGAGAACTTGATGCCACCATCGGCGATGACGGGCACGCCCGCCTCTTTCGCGACGGACACGCAGTCGAGGATCGCGGTGAGCTGCGGCACGCCGACGCCCGCCACAATGCGCGTGGTGCAGATGGAGCCGGGGCCGATGCCCACTTTCACGGCGTCCGCGCCGGCATCGATCAGCGCTTTTGTGGCGGCAGAAGTTGCCACATTGCCTGCCACGACCTGCACGGCGTTTGACATTTTCTTGATGCGTTCCACTGCCTCGGCAACGCGCACGGAATGGCCGTGGGCGGTATCGACAATGATGAGATCGACGCCGGCATCAATCAGCGCCTCAGAACGGGCAAAGCCTTCATCACCGACGCTCGTTGCCGCCGCGACGCGCAGGCGCCCCTGCTCGTCCTTGCAGGCATTGGGGTGAAGCTGTGCCTTTTCGATGTCCTTCACCGTGATAAGACCGACACAGCGGTAATCATTATCCACCACCAGCAGCTTTTCGATGCGGTGTTTATGAAGGAGGCGCTTTGCCTCTTCCTGGCTGACGCCGTCTTCCCTCACCGTGACGAGGTTTTCCTTCGTCATCAGGTTGCGCACGGGCTCACTCTGATTATCGGCAAAGCGCACATCGCGGTTTGTCAGCACACCGATGAGCTTTCCCGAGCCCGGCTCCACAACGGGAATGCCGGAAATGCGGTTCACATCCATCAGGCCCAGCGCGTCGGAGAGGGTCTGGTCCGGGCCAATGGTGACGGGGTTCACCACCATGCCGGATTCGAATTTCTTCACCCGGCGCACATGATCGGCCTGCAGGTCATGGGCCATGTTCTTGTGCAGAACGCCCATGCCGCCCGCCTGCGCCATGGCAATGGCCATGGGGGCTTCGGTCACGGTATCCATCGCCGCTGAAATGAGGGGGATGCCGAGTTGAATGGATTTCGTGATTTGGGTTTTGGTGCTGACTTCTGCCGGCATGACGCTCGATTGAGCGGGCTGCAGCAAAACGTCATCGAAGGTAAGGGCTTCTCTGAACATGGGCGCCAACCTGACCTTTCAAGAGGAGTGTTGGCGCTGGTTCTTAACACTCCCCAAGGGGAATGCAAAGCGAAGAGATGATCACAATCGACGCATAGGGGGCCTATTTTCGCAAAGCGGCCCCGGCCTCATGCCTCCTCATCTTCCTCAGCCGCTTTCGGCCGCCCCCGGAAGCCTGTCGCCAGAACATACATTTCAGCCGAATCGGCGCGGCTTGCTGCGGGTTTTACGTGGCGCACGGTGGTAAAATCCTGCTTCAGGCCGTCCAGAAGCTCGCCTTCCGTGCCGCCCTGCAGCACCTTGGCGCAGAAGGTGCCGCCTTCGGCCAGGACTTCCCGGGCAAACTGGGCGGCGGCCTCGCAAAGGGCGATGATCTTCAAATGGTCGGTCTGGCGGTGCCCGGTGGACGAGGCCGCCATGTCGGAGAGCACCACATCCGCCTCCCCGTCCAGCACCTCTTTAACCTTGTCGTCCGCCCCCTCATCCATGAAGTCGAGGTGAAGCTGGGTGGTGCCGGGAATGGATTCGACCTCCTGCAGGTCAACGCCAATGACGCGGCCCTTACCTTCAAGCGACTTCACCCGGGTTGCGGCCACCTGGCACCAGCCGCCGGGCGCGGCGCCGAGGTCCACCACCCGGGCGCCGGTTTTCAGGAAGTGATGCTTGTCGTCGATCTCGATGATCTTGTAGGCGGCGCGGGAGCGGTAGCCATCGCGCTTGGCTGCCGCCACATAAGGGTCGTTGAGCTGCCTCTCCAGCCAGCGGGCGGAGGATGTGGTGCGGCCGCGCGCCGTCTTCACGCGCACATGAAGCCCGCGCGCGCCGGACTTCTTCTTACCGCCACTCTTTTTACCGCCTGATCCGGCCACTCTTACTCTCCCTTGGCATCCGCCGGTCCGGCTTCGCCCTTGTTCTGACGTTTGCCGCGCCGTCTGCGGCGCTTGCGTTTGCGCTTCGGCATATCTTCACTCATCAGCGAAAAAAGAATGCCTTCGCGCAGGCCCCGGTCCGCCACGCGCAGGCGGTCGGCAGGCCAGGTGTTGAGGATCGCCTCCAGAATAGCGCAGCCGGCCAGTACGAGGTCCGCCCGCTCGCGCCCCACACAAGCATGGGCGGCGCGCTCCTCGAAATTCATGGTCAGCAGCTCGCGCGTCACGCCGCCGACGGAGGCCGGCTCCACCCAGGCGCCATCCACCTTGCTCCGGTCATAGCGCTTGAGGCCCATCTGCACGCCCGCAATGGTCGTCACGGTGCCTGAGGTGCCGAGCAGATGAAAACCGCTCTCCTTCAACACGTCATGAGCATCACGCGCGCGGAACTCATCCAGATGTTCCGTCACATGCGCGACCATGGCGTTATAGACGCTGTCCGTCACATCGACACCGCCAAAATGCTCGGCCAGTGTCACCACGCCGCAGGGCAGCGATGTCCAGTCTTCGATCACGGCCCGCCCGCGTGTGGACCGGCGCACCCATATCAATTCGGTGCTGCCGCCGCCAATATCGAAAACGAGGGCCGCGCCGCATTTGGGATCGATCAGCGGCGCGCAGCCGGAGACCGCCAGCCGGGCTTCGTCTTCCGGTGTCACCACATCAAGAACGAGGCCGGTTTCCCGTTCCACCCGCTCGATGAAGCCGGCCCCGTTCATCGCCTTGCGGCAGGCTTCGGTGGCGATGGTGCGGGCACGGGTCACATTGCGACGCTGCATCTTGTCGGCACAGACCTTGAGCGCTTCGAGCGCCCGGTCCATCGCGCCCTGCGAAAGCTCGCCGGTATGCGCCAGCCCCTCGCCCAGCCGGACAATGCGGGAAAAAGCGTCGATCACGCGGAAGCCGTTCCTCCCCCGGCGCGCGATCAGCAGGCGGCAATTATTCGTGCCGAGATCAAGCGCACCATAGACGGGGGTTTCCGGCTCTTTATCCTTGGACGGGTTTTCCTTGGCAAAAGGCGTACGGACGGGTGCGGCCGAGCCCGCAGGCTTTGCCGCAGCAGGGCGCTTTCTGCGCCTGCGCTTTCTTTTGCGCAGCCCCTCCTCCTTGTCACCGGATGCGCCGCCCGCCTCGGCGGGTGCGCCCCCCGGCTGGGGAGTGGCTGCGGCGGGGCTCTCCACCGGACGGGTTTCCCCTTCCGGCCCCGGCTCACCAGCCTGGTGCACGTTCATCAGACCCGGGAGGCATGTTCTTGAGCAAACGGCCCTTCCGCCACGCCCCGCACCGGGTTCCCATATTGTTAGTTGGTCCAACTGTAACACCGGCGGCGGGGATTAGAAACCGCGGGGAAAATGCCTGTCTTTTCGCATCACCCTGCCGGCGCCCCGTGGAATATGGCGCGTTTCACCTCTATAGTCTCGGTAATGGGAGAAGGAGCTAAAGGGATGCCGCGCAGCGCCCTCAGACTTGTTGCCCTGTTCAGCATGTTTCTTGGCAGCTTTCTGCTGATTGCAGGAAGCGCATGGGAGTTGAGTGCCCAGGGAGAGGAAGCGTCCGGCACGGCGCTTGTCCTCCATATCGAAGGGGCAATCGGCCCCGCCACCTCCGACTACATCGCCACCGGCCTTGAAACAGCGCGGGCGCGCGGCGCCAAAGCCGTCATTTTGCAGATGGACACGCCGGGCGGGCTCGACACGTCGATGCGCGAAATCATCCGCGCCATTCTCGATTCCTCCGTGCCCGTTCTTTCCTATGTGAGCCCTTCCGGCGCGCGGGCGGCGAGCGCAGGCACTTATATCCTCTATGCCAGCCATATCTCGGCGATGGCGCCGGGCACCAATCTTGGCGCGGCGACGCCCGTTTCCGTTGGCGGCGGCGGGCTGCCCATGCCTGGCGGCGGGCAGGACAAGCCTGAAGCCGGAAAAGACGGCAGCGAAGAGAAAGAGGATGCTGGTTCCGGTGATGCCATGAAGGCCAAGATGGTGAATGATGCGGTCGCCTATATCCGCTCGCTGGCCGAGATGCGCGGGCGCAATGCGGACTGGGCGGAAAAGGCGGTGCGGGAAGCCGCCAGCCTTCCCTCTTCCGAGGCCTTGAAGGAAAACGTCATCGACATTCAGGCGGCCAGCATCCCCGATCTGCTCGATCAGGCTCATGGCCGGACCGTCCGGCTTGGCGGGGAAGAGGTAACGCTTGCCACCAGGGGGCTGACGAGGGAAGACCTGGCGCCGGACTGGCGCAATGAACTTCTGGGACTCATCACGAGCCCCAATGTCGCGCTTATTCTCATGATGATCGGCATTTACGGCATCATCTTCGAATTCATGAATCCGGGCGCGATCTATCCGGGCACGGCGGGCGCAATCTGCCTCATGCTCGCACTTTATGCCTTTGCCGCGCTGCCGGTGAATGTGGCCGGGGCCGGGCTTATTCTGCTTGGCATGGTGCTGATAGCCGGGGAAGCTTTTTCGCCCTCCTTCGGCGCGCTCGGCATAGGCGGCACCATTGCCCTGCTGATCGGCGCGACCATTCTGATCGACACGGACGCGCCGGGCTTTCAGGTTTCCTGGTATGTGCTGGCCGGTATTGCCGTGACCACGCTCGGCTTTACTTATCTTGTGGCGCATCTTGCCGTCTCTTCATTCCGCCAGCACGTGACCACAGGCAAGGAAGAGATGGAAGGCATGTCCGCCACGGTGCTCGACTGGGAGAACGGGCGCGGCTTCGTGCATGCCCATAGCGAGCGCTGGCGTGCGGTGTCGGATGCGCCGCTGGAGGCTGGGGACACTGTCACCATCGACGAGATCGATGGGCTCACGCTTCATGTTTCACCACAGAAAAAACCAGGATCAAGCCGCCGCGCGCTCTAAGCCAGCCGGGCCTTGCTCCCTTAGGAGGTTCTGATGTTCGGAAGTTTTGCCTTTTACATGCCGATCCTGCTGATCGGCATTGCGTTTCTCGCCTCCGCCATCAAGATCCTGCGCGAATATGAGCGCGGCGTCGTCTTTACCCTTGGCCGCTATACCAGCACAAAAGGCCCCGGTTTCATCATCATCATCCCCATCGTCCAGCAGATGGTGCGGGTGGATTTGCGCACCCGTGTGCTCGACGTGCCGACACAGGATGTGATCTCGCGGGACAACGTGTCGGTGCGGGTCAATGCGGTGATCTATTTCCGGGTTGTCGATCCGCAGAACGCCATCATTCAGGTCGAGGACTTCATGCAGGCGACGAGCGAACTGGCGCAAACCACGCTCCGTTCCGTACTCGGCAAGCACGAACTCGACGAAATGCTCTCCGAGCGCGACAAGCTCAACGCCGATATTCAGGACATTCTGGATACGCAGACGGATAGCTGGGGCATCAAGGTCGCCAATGTCGAAATCAAGCATGTGGATATCGATGAGAGCATGATCCGCGCGATTGCCCGCCAGGCGGAAGCGGAACGCGAGCGGCGCGCCAAGATCATCAATGCGGAAGGCGAAGAGCAGGCCGCGCAAAAGCTTCTGGAAGCGGCGCAAATTCTCTCCGGCCAGCCAGAGGCCATGCAGCTTCGTTATCTCGGCACCTTGAACACGATTGCCGGGGAAAAGAACTCCACGATCATCTTCCCCTTCCCCACAGAACTTGGGAAAATGCTTGCCCGCTTTACGGAAGATGACGGGAAGTGAGCTGGCGCCGCTCTCTAATCGGTGAAAAAGCGCCCCTCCTCATCCGTCATGCCCCGGCTTGTCCGGGGCATCCACGCCTTTCTTTTCCGCGTTCCTGTGCCGCCATGACGGTTCTTTCCATTGCGTGACCGCACTATTTGACACGTTTCCGGGGCTTATGTATAAGCCGCGTGAAATTCCCTGCTGGGGGATAGTTTAATGGTAGAACCGCGGACTCTGACTCCGCTAGTCCAGGTTCGAGTCCTGGTCCCCCAGCCAAATTTCCCTTGAAAACCTGTTTTCTGAACGCCCTGCGCCGCCGCGGGCCGCCCTTGGCGTGCCTTCCTCTCATGCGCCGTTTGACAGGGCCGCATTTCCCCTTTACATGCGAATAATTCGCAAGAAACTGTAGAGGCCACATGGGGCGGCGTCTCACTTCTGTCGGGGTAAAATGGCTTCCGGGCGGCGCGATCAGGATATGCTGGGGATACTCGTCACCCGCCGCGGGGATCTGGTGAATTACGCCAGCGCCATTGTCGGTGACCGCGGGCTTGCCGAAGACATCGTCCAGGACGCCTATTTCCGCCTCAAGCGCTTCGGCACCGGCCAGGCCTCCGGCGATCTTGATGAGCCGGTCGGCTATCTCTACCGCACCATCAGAAACCTCGCGATTGACGGACGCCGGCGCCAGCGCCGGGAGCGCGCCATCTTCGTGATGGATGGCACGGCCGGATCGGACAATATTGCCGAAAACAGGCCGGGGCCGGAAGACGAAGTGGCGGCGCGGGATGATTTGCGCCTCTTGCAGGACATTATGGCGGAACTGCCCGAACGCGCCCGCATCGCGCTTGAAATGCACCGCTTCGGGGGATGCAAATTCGCCGAGATTGCCGAACGGCTGGATGTCTCCGTCGGCACGGCCCATGCACTGGTCGTCGGTGCACTGGAGCAATGCAAGACGCGCCTTTCCGGCACGGGGAAGAAATAATGCGGCCCCTTGAGAAAAAATTTGAAAAACCCGCGCGCCTCTTCGTTTATTTAGCAGACCCTCATGGAAGCGCCGGCTCATGAACGAGACATTGCCACCTCCTGAAACCGCGAGCGAATGGATCGCTGCCTTGCAGAACGATCCTGAGGATGCCGCCTTGCGCGCGCGGCATGAAAGCTGGCTGGAGCAAAGCGAGGCGAACCGGGCGGACTGGCAGGAGATACTGCGCGTCTGGCGGCTGATGGGTCAGACCGTTCCCGCTCACGCGCATGAATGGGCCGGCTATGTGGCCCGGCCTCACGCCCCGCTTCGCCCTCTTCCAGGCCTTCGCGTTCTTCCCGCGCTCTTACGCAGGCCCGCGGCCCTTTCTCTTGCGGGCGCTGCGCTGGCGGCCTGTTTGCTCCTTCTTGTTCAGACCGCGCTGCTTCCCCTTGGCGGAACCGGCTTTGAAACGGATATTGCCGAAAGCCGCCTCATCAGCCTGCCGGATGGCAGCCGCATGTTGCTGGCGCCCGGCAGCTCTGCCGAGATCGATTTCGATGAGGATGCGCGGCGTGTCGCGCTTTCCGGCGGCGAAGCCTTTTTTCATGTCACGCCGCGCGAGGATCAGCCCTTCACCGTCGTAACGCGGGAGGTGGCCGTCACCGTCCTCGGCACTGCCTTCAATGTGCGCCAGGGCGCGCTCGGCAGCGATGTGGCGGTTGCCCATGGCAAGGTGCAGGTGAATGGAACCGCACAGACCGCAGATCAATTTCAGCTCACCTCCGGCGATATTCTGCGCATCGGCACAGACGGGCGCGCGCTGCGCCGGAGCGCCGAACCCGGCCTCATTGCCGCCTGGCGGCAGGGCCAACTCATTGCCAATGACCAGCCGGTGGCCGACGCCGTTGAGGTGCTGGAGCGCTATTTTGACGGCTGGATCTTCATCCGGGGCGAGGACCTTGCCCATCAGCCGCTCACCGGCGTTTACAAACTTGCCGACCCGAAAGCGGCGCTGGAGGCGATGGCCGAGGCGCAGGGCGCCCATGTGCATCAAATTTCGCCCTGGATCCTAATTATTTCAAAGGGTTAGCGGAAAACCGCACGCGCCGCCGTTTTTTCAAAGTTTTTTTGAATATGCGCGCGCCGCCGTCGTTGCTTCCATAAGAGGTGATTGTAAGTCTCAATTGCAGGGGGACTCCGCCTCATCGCTCAACCAACCAAGAATTCAAGCGGAGATGACTTTATGACGGGGGTTATTCAGGCGGCGGCCAAGGGGCCGTCCGCACGCGCATTGCGCCACGCCATCATGCTCACCACAGCCTTGACCGCCCCGGCTTTTGCCGCGGCTGCTCAGGCCAATGACACGCCCGCGCCCATGCTCATGGCACAGGCTGGGCAGCACAGCTTCAACATTCCGGCCCAGCCGCTTCCCTCAGCGCTGGCGCTGTTCGGCCAGCAGGCGGGGCTTCAGATTTCCGCTCATGGCGATGCCGTGCGCGGCCTCAACACCAAGGGTGTCAGCGGCACTCTTTCCACGGATGCCGCACTGCAGCAGCTTCTTGCGGGCACCGGCCTCAGCTACCGCATCTCCGGCGACGGCACGGTGACGATTGAAAATCCGGAAACGGGCGAGACGGAATCGGGCGCCATCAAGCTGAGCCCCATTCTGGTCGAAGACCGGCACGGCCTGGACGATCATGCAGGCGCAGCAGACCGCGCGCGCTCCATCACCATCACGCAGCAGGATCTCGAACGGCGCAATCCGACCACCGTCAAAGACGTGTTCGCGGGCGAGTCTTCTGTTTCCGTCGGCGGCGGCATTCCGCTCAGCCAGAAGGTCTATGTGAACGGCATCGAGGAAACGAACCTCGCCGTCTCCATCGACGGCGCGCGCCAGAACAACAAGGTGTTTCACCACAATGGCACCAACTTCATCGACCCGGCTCTTCTGAAAGCTGCGCGCGTCGATCCGGGCGTTGCCCCGGCCGATGCAGGCCCCGCAGCGCTTGGCGGCGCCATCGTTTATGAGACTGTCGATGTGGATGACGTGCTGGAACCCGGCCGCGACTTTGGCGGCTTTTCGAGCCTCAGCTATGAGACGAACGGGGAAACCTTCATTGCCGATTTTGCAGGCTTCGGCCGGGCGGAAGGCTTCGAAGTGCTGGGCTACGTCAAGCGCGCGGATGGCGAGAATTATGATGATGGCGATGGCAATGAAGTCGTCGGCTCGGGCGCCGATCTCCTCTCCCTTCTGGGGAAAGCCGCCTTTGAAAGCGAGAACGGCCACCGCTTCGAGCTTTCCGCCGAGCAGGTGAACGACAATGCCAACCGGCCTTTCCGCGCCAATATCGGGCGCCTGACGAACCGCCCCGCCCAGGTGGTACGCGAATATGACCTGACGCGCCGGAACTTCACCTTCAACTATTCCCTGCCGTCGGCAACGGGCATGTTCGACCCGAAGGTCGTGCTGGCCTATAGCGAAACGACGGTGGATGTACCGGAGCCCTTCGGCAGCGAAGGCCTGACGAGCAGCTTTTCGGGCAAGATCGAAAATGATTTCAATCTGAGCGAGCACGACATCATCACCGCCGGTATCGACTTTTATGACGACACGGCCGAATACAAAGACCCCGGCACGGACGCGCAGGAAAGCGCGACCAATGGCGGCATCTACGCTCAGGCGCGCCTCCAGCCTCTTGACCCGCTCCGCCTTTCCTTCGGCGTGCGCGGCGATTTTCAGGAGTTTGAAGGCATCGACGGCTCCACGCACGACAATAGCGGGCTGAGCGGCAACGTCTCCGCCGAATATGACGTGACGGATTTTCTCACGCTGAACGCCGGCTATTCCAATGTCTGGGGCGGCATTGCGCTGGCGGAGAACTATATCTTTGACCCGGCCTGGGACTATTCGGGCGGCATCGATCCAGTGCGGGCGGAAAACCTGACCGCCGGCTTCAAGACGCTTTATGAAGGCTTCTCCTTCGGCGCCAACATCTTCCGCTCCGATTTCGAAAATGCGCGCGACCCCGTCTGGGGCGTCAGCCCTTCCATCACCGTCGACTTCGAAACAGAAGGCTACGATGTTTCCGCCGGTTACACTTGGGGGCCCGGCTTCGTGCGCGCCACCTACACGGATACGGAGATCGAAGTGGACGGCCAGGCCACCAACTCGGACGCCACGCAGTATCTTGGCGCACCGCTGGGCCGCATCATTGCCGTGGAAGCTTCGCACCGTTTCGATCCGCTCGGCCTGACCATTGGCGGCACGATCGATGCAGCGCTTGAGAACACGGATCTTTCGAACAATGCCAAGCAGGAAGCTTACGAGTCCGTCGACCTTTACACGGAATATCAGCCGCAAGCCGCGGACTATCTGACCTTCCGTCTTGAGGCCAACAACATCTTCGATGAGACCTATGCGGACCGCGCGACCTATGGGCAGGAGTTTGCCAATGTCGTGCCGCTTTACGAAAAGGGCCGCTCTTTCCTCATCATGACGAAAGTGCGTTTCTGAGCCGGGTTCTTTTTCCCGACCCGGCACTTTCCGCCCGGGACCGGCATTGCCTCGCCGGTCCCGGGTTTCTTTTACCTGCAGGACGACAAAAAACCGGCCGGGAAGCCCCGGCCGGTTTTCTTTGCGGAGAAGCGTGTGCTTACCAGCTGTATTTCAGCGTCGCATAGACCGTACGGCCTTCGCCCCAATAGCACCCCGTCGCCGACAGGCATGTCGAGACATATTCCTTATCGAAGAGGTTGCTCACATTCACCGCGGCGCTCACCCCTTCAAGCGATGAAGAGAGCGTGCCGAGATCGTAGCGGATCGCGGCATCGGCAAGCGTGTAGCTTGGCACATCGAAATTATTGGCGTTGTCGCCAAAGGTCTGGCCCATATAGCGCACACCGCCGCCAAGACCGAAGCCGGTGAGCGGCCCGTCCACGAAGGTATAATCGAGCCAGCCTGAGGCCTGATGTTTTGGCACGAAGGAAAGACGGTTGCCCTGATTGGAAACACCGCCGGCATTCGGATTGTCCTTGGTGATCTCGCTATCAGTATAGGCGTATGACGCGATGAAGGAGAGGTTCTCCTGCAGCTCCGCCTTGCCTTCCAGCTCGATCCCCTTCGTCACCACCTCGCCCGTTTGCGTGCGGAAAGTGGTGTTGACGGGGTCCGGGGTCAGCACATTCGTCTGCGTCAGCTCGAAAGCCGACAGGGTGACGAAGCTTTTCCATCCTTCTGGCTGAAACTTGACGCCCGCTTCGATCTGCTCGCCCTCCGTCGGGTCAAACATGTTGCCGTTCCTGTCCGTGCCGGAAGCAGGCTGGAATGACGTCGAATAGCTGACATAAGGCGCCAGACCGTTCTCGAAATTGTAGATCGTGCCTACGCGCCAAGTGAAGGCGGTGTCCTCCTGATCCGCATTCGTGGTGCCGCCGCCATTTTGCGTGCGGGTCTTGGTATCGGCCCAGTCATAACGCCCGCTCAGCATGAGCGTCAGATTACCGATCTTCGCCTGATCCTGTGCATAGAGCCCTGTCTGGTCCCGCTCCTGATCGATGCGCATGGCAACCGGCGGGCGCGTTACGGTGACGGCGCCATAAACCGGATCATAGGCGTTGAAAGGCGTCATGATGGGCGCAAGGGCCGTTTCCTCAAACGTGCTGTCTTCGGCCGAGTAGTCGAGACCCGCAAGGAAGGTGTGTTCCACCGGCCCGGTGCCGAACTCGGCAATGGCCTGCGTGTCGACAGTCAGCATTTCGGAGGTTTCCGGAAACGCCCAGGCGTAACGCAGCAGCGCGGAGGGATCGCATGCGCCGAGGCAGAAAGCCTGCACGCGCTGGGTGTCCACATCCACTTCGCCATAACGCAGGTTCTGGCGGAGAGTCCAGACATCGCTCAGCTCGTGACTTGCTTTATAGCCAACGAACCACTGCTCATTGGTGAAGTGGTCATAGCCGGGCTCGCCCACGAAAGTATCACGCGGCAGTTTTGCATAGACATCCGTATAAAGCGTGCCGTTTGCAGGCAGCGCGGGCGCGCCGCCGCCGCCTTCGGAGTCGATCTTCTGATATTCGCCGAAGAGCGTCACCGAGGTTTCATTCGTGGGCGCAAAGGTGAAGGATGGCGCGATGAAGGTTTTTTCTTCCTCCACATGATCGAACTGCGTGTCCGAAATCCGGCCAAGCCCGACCAGGCGGAACAGCATCGTGCCTTCTTCATTCACCTTGCCGCCAAAGTCGAAAGCGGCCTGCGCGCGGTTGTGAGAACCGGTTTGAAGCTCCACTTCGCGGATGGTTTCTTCCGTGGGACGCTTGCTCACCATGTTGACGAGACCGCCCGGCGCGGCCTGGCCGTAAAGAATGGAAGCCGGACCTTTGAGCACTTCCACACGCTCGAGATTATAGGTCTCGATGCGGGGCTGCGCATAGCCGCGCGCGCCGAAAGGCAGGCGCAGGCCGTCGAGATAACGTCCCGGCGTGAAGCCGCGCACGGTCAGCCAGTCATGGCGCACATCATTGTCGCCATATTGTCCAACAACCCCCGGCGTGTAGCGCAAGCTTTCCGTCACGCTTTGCACGCCCTGCTCTTCCATCTGATCGCGCGTGACGACGTTGATCGCCTGCGGTGTTTCGATGAGCGCGGCATCGGTTTTCGTGCCCGTCGCGCTGCGGGTGGCAACAATGCCGTCGACCGGGCCGCGGGCGCGTTCCTTCATCAGATTGCCTTCGACGAGCAGCGGGTCGAGCTGCACGGCACCGGCCTGATCCCCCTCGCCCGGCTTAAAGAGCGAGACGGCATCCGCACCCGTAAAACGGTAGGTAAGCCCCGTGCCTTCCAGCAGTTCGCCCAGCGCATCCGAAACCGTGTGCGTGCCGCTCAGGGAAGATGAACGCAGGCCCGCCACCTTTTCCACATCGAAGAAAACCTGAATGCCTGCCTTGTCCGCAAAAGCGAGCAGCGCGGCGTTCAGATCCTGCGCGGGAATGTTGAAGCTCAAGGTCTCATTGGCCGGTGTTTCGGCAGCCGCCGCTTCGCCTGCGCTCATGGCCGGCAGCGCGATAAATGCCGTTCCGGCCGCCAGCGCCGCCGCGCTTACCGTCGCCCCCAGCCGGGTGCGCCAGGCTTTCCGCGCGGTTCCATACACGTCACGAACCCCCATTTTGTCAGTCCTTTCATAGGCTTACACATTTTTCGCAAATGACACTCATTTGCCCTCTCCGCCTAAGACGGTTTTTGCAGCCAGACTCAGTAAAGGCGGGGCGATTTTTTTGAGGGTCAGTACAGAAGGGTCACAAGCGGCGGCAGGGAAAGCGCGGTGAGATCAAGCTCGCGCGCCACCGTTTCGAGAATGGCGTCCGGGTCACGCGTATCGAAGACGCCGCTCACCTTGCGGGCCGCGAGCGCACCATCGGCAATGACGATGCGCCGGGCGTGATAGCGGTTCAGCTCGTCCACCACCTCAGCCAGGGGCACCTGATCGAAGATGAGACGGCCGCGCCGCCAGGCCAGCGCCTGGGAAAGGTCTGCGGGCACAAGCTCGCCAAGCCCTGTATCCGCGCCATAGGACGCAGCCTCACCGGGTGAAAGCACGAGGCTTGCGCCGGCGCTGCGGCCATCACGGAAGGCCGTTACTTCCACCTGATGCTCTGTCACCGTGACGCCGGTGCGGCCTTCACCCCTGACCACCATGAAGGCGGTGCCGAGGGCGCGGGCCGTGCCCTCTTCCGTTTCCACGATGAAGGGACGCCCGCCCTTTGCCGCAGCGGGCGCGGCTTCAAAATAGGCAAGACCTTCCAGAAGTTCGATGCGCCGCTCATCATCCGAATAATGAAGTGCGATGGCGCTGGCCGGGCCAAGCTCCACGCGGCTGCCATCAGGCAAGATGATTTCCGCCCGCTCACCATAGGCAGTTGCATAATCGGCGCCACTGAAGGTGAAGGGATTGTTCTGCATGAAAAGTCCCGCCGCCACCGCAAGCGCCAGGCAGGCGGCAAGAGCTGCGGCACGAAGAGCCGGGCGGCCGGCAAAACGCGTCCTGCGCGGCGCAGGCGCCTTTACCCCGCCCATCACGCCCCAGGCGTGCCGGGCTTCGGAAAAGGCGGTGCGGTGCGCGGGGCTTTCAGCGAGCCAGGCATCCAGCCCGGCGCGCGCAGCGGCGTCAAGCGGGCCGCCGCCAAGGCGCACCACCCATCTGGCTGCTGCCGCATCGATCTCATCTTGCCGGGCTTCTTCTGCCACCTTCATCACTCGTTTTTTGCCGCTGCTTTCTATGACGTCCGGGCACCGCAGATCCGGTAATGCGGCGCCTGTTTTTTCTCAACTCGTTCCCGGCGGCTCGCGCAGCGCCTGCATTACATGCTGCAGCGCCTTAGCAAGGTGCTTCTGAACCGAGCTTTCGGAAATGCCGAGTTCTTTGGCCACGGCGCGGTAGGTCAGGCCCTCCACGCGTGCCAGGACGAAAATCTGCTGGGTGCGCTCCGGCAATTCCCGCAAGGCTGCGCGCACACGCGCCAGTTCCCCGCGCATGCCAAGCACGTATTCCGCGGACGGGGCTTCATCTGGAATGGCGGTGAGAACAGTGTCCGGCGCGGGCGCGGTTTTCTCCCGCCCTTCCCGGCGGATGTGATCAACCGCGAGATTATGGGCCGTGCGGTAAAGATAGGAGCGCTCATGGGTGATGGTGCCCGCCGCCGCGCCGCCGCTCTGGCGCATGAACCGGATAAAGGTTTCCTGCGTCAGATCGGCGGCGGTCTCGGCATCGCGCAGCTTGCGCGTCAGATAGGCCTGCACTTCCCGCCCATGGGCGAGAAAGAGACGTTTGATGTTCTTGCCCGGCACAGGCGGCGCCCACCCTCATTTACAAAACAGGCGGGAACCTAGCGTAATTGCGATGCATTCGCAATTATTGATCCGGGCAAGCGGTTACGCCACGGAGAGTTTGACGTCGATATTGCCGCGTGTGGCGTTGGAATAAGGGCAGACCTCATGGGCCTTGGCGACCAGGTCTTCGGCCTCGGCCTTCTCAATGCCCGGCAGCGTCACGGCGAGCGCGACTTCCAGGCCGAAACCGCCTTCCGAGCGGGGCCCGATGCCGACTTCCGCCGTCACATCGGCCTCAGCCGGGACTTTCACCTTGGCCTGGCCTGCCACGACTTTGAGCGCGCTCAGGAAGCAGGCGGCATAACCGGCGGCGAAAAGCTGCTCGGGATTGACGCCGTCACCGCCGGCCCCGCCCAGTTCCTTCGGGGTGGCCAGTTTCACATCAAGCGCGCCGTCCAGCGTGCCCGTGCGGCCATCGCGGCCGCCAACGGCTTTGGCAGAGGTGCGGTAGAGAACGTTTACAGACATGGGGATCTCCTTCAGGGCAGATATTAAATTTTGTGCGATTTAATCGTGTGCGATATAAATAAGCCGGCCCCGGCACAAGTCAATCCCTTGCGATAAGATCGTGTGCGATTTATTTAGAGGGCAGATCAAGGAGCCCGATATGGCCAGACGCAAAGCCCCCTCGCCCGCCCCTGCCGCAGAAGAGACGCTGCCGCTCGATGATTTTCTCTGTTTCGCGGTCTATTCGGCAGGCCATGCCTTCAACAAGGTCTATAAGCCTCTGCTCGAGAAGCTGGGCCTCACCTACCCGCAATTCCTCGTCATGGTGGCGCTCTGGGAGGAAGACGGGCAGACCGTCTCGGGCCTTGGGCACAAGCTCTCCCTGGAATCGAGCACGCTTACCCCGCTTCTGAAGCGTCTTGAAAGCGCGGGCTATGTTTCCCGCGCGCGCGATGCCAAGGATGAGCGGCAGGTGCGTGTGCGGCTCACGAAAAACGGCGCGGCGCTACAGGGCAAAGCAGGCGATCTTCCCGCCTGCATTCTGGAAGCGACGGGCATGAGCATCGAGGAGCTGCAGGCGCTGCAGAAGCAGGTCATGCAGCTGCGCCGCTCACTGGAGGCTTACGCTAAGAAGGCCGCATGAAGCGCTGGTATCTTTATATGCTCGAATGCAAGGGCGGGCGGCTCTACACCGGCATCACGGTGGATGTGGAAGCCCGCTTCGCCGCGCATGTGGCAGGCCGCGGCGCGAAATTCACCCGCGCCTTCAAACCCTCCCGCATCGCCTATGTGGAAGAACATGAAAACCGCGCCAGCGCCAGCGCGGCGGAAGCCCGCATCAAGGCGCTTTCTCCGGCGGAGAAACGGGCGCTGACCGCCCTCAGCCCATAAGCCAGCGGAACGCGCGCGCCACCGCTTCCTTCCCGTTTTCCCGCACCGGCGTCCCGTGTGCGAGCAGTACCTTCTCGATGGGCCAGGACAGGATTTCCGAAATCGCTGCCCGCGCCGCGCGGCGGCCGGTAAAGGCCAGGCGGAATTTGCGCGGCACGGCGGGCGCCTCCCCCATCATCAGATCGAGCTTTGCAACAAGCGCGCGCCAGCCTGAAAACCAGCCTGGCGGAAACTGCTGAATGAGGTCGGTGAAAATCACCGTGCCGCTCTTCTTGTGAAAGAACACGGTCTCGGCGGTGATGACGTTGCCCGGCACGAGCACCTGATCGATCTCGCCCGACCATGCGGGCATAGGCCCGCTTTCAAGATCGCCGTCAAAGGCAAGGTCCGGGCGCTTTTCGCGCAGGCCCGGCGGGGCATGGAGCATCGCCTGGGGGTAAGCCTGCTTCCATTCGGCAAGGGAGAGATGATGCAGGGAGTTGGGCGCGATGAGATGTTCGACAGGGCCGAGCTTTTCCACCTCGCGCCGCAGCGCTTCGGTCAAGGGAATGGGCGACCAGATGAAAAGACCGCCGCCTGAGAGCCGGATCACGGCCATGCGCAACGGATAGCGGAACCCGGCCACCTCCGCCTCTGCGCCTTCGCCGATCCAGATCTCCTCGCCAAATGCCTGCAACATGCCCGCCCCCTCTAAGCCCGCAAAAGCCTAGAAGCAGCACGGGAGCGGCGCAAGCACCGCTCCCCTTCAAAAGTCACTTTCCGACAGGCTCAATCAGAATGGCAGCATCGGCCAGTCGGCCGAGCTGAGGGCAACGACGGTCAGCGTGATGAGCGCGGTGAAGGAAATGGTCCAGACCAGGCCGCGAATGTAAGGAATCCCCACCGCATAAAGCGGCAGATAGATGATGCGCGCCGCGGCGAAGATGATGGCGGCCCACTGCGTCACCGCCGTGCTCACATCCATGAAGGCAAGAATGATGACGATGCCCAGAAAGAAGGCCAGCGTTTCATTGAGGTTGCGCAGCGCCCGCGTCAACCGGCCAAGCAGAAGGGAGTCGGGCTTCTCCGACGGTTTGTCCTGCGCGGTGTTTGCATAATCGACACCGTGCACCCGGCGGAATTCGATCGCCTGCCACATGACCTGAATAAGGCCGAGCGTGATGACGGCAAGAGCCGCAAGAAGTTCAACGGTCATATTTTCCCCCCGGTGTCCGGCGCCTCCGCCTGAAACGGCTTCAAAGACAGCGCCCTGATGAAACGCAACTTATGATGCGCTCATTATACCTAGCGAGGTCCTGCCCCCGCCTCAAGACACAGAGACGTGAGACCGGGAACCGCCGCAGCGGCGCCCGGTCTCATTGTCTTACATGTCGATGGCAAGATGCGGGCGGCCATCAGAGGTTTTCTCGACAGACGCGCCCGCCGGGCCCACAATAGCGGTCAGCCGTTTGCGGAAGTTCGAGAAGGACTCGAAGCTCACCACATCCACCGCCTCATCCAGCTCCAGCGTCAGGCGGAACCAGCCCGGCCCCACAGTTTCCACCGCAAGGATCTCGCCCTCGATCTTCTGGGAGAGATAGCGCCCGCTCACCGGGTCTCCCACCCGCCAGACAATGGGCGGCCTGTTGCCGATAGCGGCATGCAGGGTGTTCCAGTCGCGGCATCCATATTGGCGGGCGACAAGTTCAAGCGCATGGCCATGGCCGATCTTCGTGCCTTCGCTTTCAAGCTGTGCCCGCAGGCGCTTTGCCTGTTCCTTCGCCGCCTCAAGGGAAGGCAACGCGCTTTTGGGAAATGTGTTGGAAGTCTCACTCTCCGGCGACATCCCACTCTCCTTCTTTCAGGCATTCCGTGTCTTGGGATGGGCGCCCGCATTGCCACCTGCACGAAATGCGTGAAGGGGAAGAGAGATCGTCAAAGCCAGAACTTCACCGTGACCTTTGGGTCTGCGGGCGGCAGGCGCCTGGAACCTGCCCTTTCGATATCGGGATGACGGGAAAACGTCAAATGGATTTATGGAGAGGGGCCCAGGGGCGGCATACGCAGAACAAGCCGCCCCTGGAGTCCCGCTTTCGCGGGAATGACGAAGTAGAAGGCGGGCGCCTCAGCCCGCCTCCGCAACTGGCGCACCGCCAAACCGCTCTCTCAGCCGCGCGGCGGCCTTGCGCACCACCACATAAAAGACGGGGGTGAAGATGAGGCCGAAGCCTGTCACGCCCAGCATGCCGAAGAAGACCGCCGTGCCGAGGGACTGGCGCATTTCATAGCCCGCGCCCGTGCCCAGCATCAGCGGCACCACGCCCAGAATGAAGGCGAAGGACGTCATGATGATGGGCCGGAGGCGCAGCTTAGCCGCATCCACCGCCGCTTCCGTGAAGGACTTGCCTTCATCCTCGCCCTGCTTGGCAAATTCCACGATCAGGATCGCGTTCTTTGCCGCAAGGCCGATGAGAACGATGAAGCCGATCTGAACGAGAATGTTCACATCAAGCCCGCGCATCAGCACACCCGTCACCGCCGACAGCAGCGACATGGGCACGATGAGGATGACGGCAAGCGGCAGCGACAGGCTTTCATACTGCGCTGCCAGCAGCAGGAAGACGAAGACCACCGCCAGCGAGAAGGCAATCATGGCGGTGTTGCCGGCAAGGCGTTCCTGCAAGGCAAGCTCCGTCCATTCAAAGCCGAGGCCCTGGCCGAGATTTTCCGCCGCTGCGCGTTCCACCGCATCCAGCGCCTGGCCCGTGGAGAAACCTGCCTCCACATCGCCCTGCAATTCGGCTGCCGGATAGAGGTTGTAGCGGGCCACACGGTCCGGTCCCACAATGTCGCGGAAGGTCGTGACGGAGCCGAGCGGCACCATGCCGCCATCGGCATTGCGCACCTTGAGGCGGGCAATGTCAGCCGGATCATTGCGGTAGGTATCCTCCGCCTGCACGTTCACGCGGAAGGGCCGCCCGAAGGCCGTGAAGTCGTTCACATAGGCCGAGCCGAGATAAACCTCCAGCGCACTGAAGACATCCGGCACCGCCACGCCAAGCTGTTCGGCCCGCACCCGGTCGATATCGACATAGAGTTTGGGCGTGTTCGTCTCGAACATGGTGAAGGCCGACGTGGCTTCGGGCTGGCCGTCCACTGCCTCCACAAGCGCCGCGGTTTCCGCCTGCAAGGCGTCATAGCCAACGCCGGAGCGGTCCTGCACATAGCCTTTGAAACCGCCCGCATTGCCGACGCCGCGCACAGGCGGCGGCGGCACGACGAGGATCATCGCATCCTGATAGGCCCCGAACGTCTCGCGCAGCTCTTCCAGCACCGCGTTCACGTCATGGCCCGAGGCCACGCGCTCGCCAATATCCTTCATGGTGAAGAAGATGGCGGCGGAGTTCGAGGCCGTGGTGAAGGTTGCGCCATTCAGCCCCGCAAAGGCCGCGGCATGTTCAATCTGCGGGTTGGCAAGGCCATCCTCGATCACTCGTTCCATCACGGATTGCGTGCGGGCCAGAGAAGCGCCCGGCGGAAGCTGAATGACGGTTATGACATAGTTCTGGTCCACCGGCGGCACGAAGCCCTTGGGCGCACGGTCAAACTGCCAGCCCGCCAGCGCAATCAGCCCGGCATAGACGGCCAGCATCATGAGCGAGGCGCGGATGGCCCGGCGCACCAGCGCGGAATAGCCGCGCGAGGTTGCGTCAAAGCCCTTGTCGAACTTCTCGAAGAACCAGGCAAGCGGGCGCTCCCATTGCTTCAGCTCCTCCTTCTGTTTCTTGGGCTTCAAGAGCAGCGCGGAAAGCGCGGGCGAGAGCGTGAGCGAAACACCGGCGGAGATTACCGTTGCCGTGGCAATGGTAACGGCGAACTGGCGGTAGAACTCGCCGGAAATCCCTTCGAGAAACGCCGTCGGGATGAACACCGCCGAGAGCACCAGCGCAATCGCGATGAGCGCGCCGCCCACTTCATCCATTGTGGCATAGGCCGCATCCCGTGGGCTGAGGCCCTCGTGGATTTTGCGCTCCACATTTTCCACCACGACAATGGCGTCATCCACCACAATGCCGATGGCAAGCACCAGACCGAACAGCGACAGGTTATTCAGCGAAAAGCCGAAGGCCTGCATCACCGCGAAAGTGCCGACGAGCGAAATCGGGATCGCCACGATGGGGATGATCGAGGCGCGCACGCTTTGCAGGAAGAGAAAGACGACAAGCGAGACGAGAATGACCGCTTCATAAATCGTCTTTTCCACTTCATGTACGGACTCGGCCACGAACTCAGTCGGGTTCCAGATCACCTCATAGGCAAGGCCTTGCGGGAATTCCTTCGACATCTCCTCGACAGCGGCAAGCACACTGTCCGCCGTTTCGAGCGCGTTGGAACCCGGCTGCTGGTTGAAGAGAAGCGCCACGGCGGGGCTGCCGTCAAGCTGGGCATTGGTGTTGTAGTCCCGCGCGCCAAGTTCGATGCGCGCGACATCCTGCAGCCGGACAAGGCGTCCGCCCGTATCCTGCTTGATGATGACATTGCCGAAGGCTTCCGGCGTTTCAAGGCGGCCCTGCGCCTCGACGCTGATCTGGAAGGCGCCCTGGGCATCGCTGGGCGGCGCATCGATGACGCCGCCCGCAATTTCCACATTCTGGCCGCGCAGCGCCGTCACGATGTCCGTGCCGGTCAGGCCGAAGCCCGCCGCCCGCTCCGGGTCGATCCAGATGCGCATGGAATATTCACGGAAGCCGAAGGCCTGGATCTGCCCCACCCCATCAAGGCGCTGCAAACGGTCGCGCATTTGCAGGCGCACATAATTGGAGATGTAAAGCTGATCGCGGCTTTCATCCGGCGAATACATGTGCACCACAAGCAGCGCGTCGGGGTTTGCCTTCACCGTCGATATGCCAAGGCGGCGCACTTCTTCGGGCAAGCGCGGCTCGGCCAGCGCCACGCGGTTCTGCACCAGCACCTGCGCCGTGTCGAGGTCGGTTCCCGGCTCGAAGGTCACGGTGATGGTGGTCTGCCCGGCGGAAGAAGACTGGGAGGTGATGTAGAGCATCCCCTCCACGCCGTTGATTTCTTCCTCAATGGGCGCGGCCACGGTTTCGGCCACCGTCTTGGCCGAAGCGCCGGGATAATTCGCCACCACCTGAATGGTGGGCGGGGCAATGTCAGGATATTGCGCCACGGGAATGGAGACATAGGCCACGCCGCCGACAATAAGCAGGATGATCCAGATGACGCCGGCGAAGATCGGCCGGTCGATGAAGAATTTGACGGCGTTCATGGTGTTGCCTCCATGTCCTCAAGAGAGAGGGTCCTCAAACGAGCGGGCGGCGCAGATTTACTGCAGCCGCTTTTCGCTCAGTTGAGCCGTTTTCAGAAGTTGCGGGATGACGGGTTCCTGCGCGGAAACGAACTGCGTTCCCTTCACGACCACGCGGTCGTTCTTGCCAAGTCCCGCCCGCACGATGCGTTTGCCGTCCACTTTCGGGCCGAGCGTCACCTCGCGCCGCTGGGCGACATCATTCTCATCCACCACCCAGACGAATTTCGCGGACTGGTCGGTCTGCACCGCATTATCCGGGATCAGCACCGCTTCATATTCGCTGGAGCCCGGCACGCGGAGCCTGGCGAACATGCCTGCTGCAAAAATGCCGTGCGGGTTGGCGAAGGTCGCCCGCCCGCGCAATGTACCGGTCGAAGCGTCGATCTGGTTGTCGATGAAGGTCAGTTCGCCTTCATGTTCAAAGCCGTTTTCATCGAGCAGCCGGAGTTCCACGCGGCTCGGCTCGCCGCCCCAGACGGCGCGGCCATTTGCATCGCGGCGGACATATTTCAGATAATCGGCCTCGCTCACCGTGAACTCGAAATGGATCGGGTCGGTGGAAACGATGCTGGTGAGCAGCGTGCCGCCTTCCGCCCCGCCGGTGATAAGGTTGCCGCGGCTGATGAAATTATCGCTGATGCGGCCGGAGACCGGCGCGCGCACTTCCGAAAATTCCAGATTGAGCCGGGCGGTTTCCACCCGTGCCTTCGCCGCTTCCAGCGCGGCCTCAGCTTCCTTGAGGGCGGTTAGCCGGTCATCGGCAGTTGCCTTGGAGACGGCGCCGCGTTTCACAAGCTCCTGCCCCCGGCGGTGTTCGCGCCGGGCATTTTCAAGGCTGGATTGACGGCTGGCGACATCGGCTTCCGCCGCAGCCAGTTCCGCTTCGAAGGGGCGCGGGTCGATGCGGAAGAGAAGATCGCCCTCTTCCACCATGTCGCCATCTGCAAAGGCCACTTCGTTCAGATAGCCGGAGACGCGGGCACGCACTTCCACATTTTCGATGGCGCGGAAGCGGCCCGTATATTCGTCCCATTCCACCAGCCGCTTTGTCAGCGGTGCGGCGACGGTGACTTGCGGGATTTCCGGCTCTTCCGCGCCGATGGCTTCGGAAGGCCCGACATCGAGCCGCAATCCGGCAAAGGCCAGACCGCCGACCAGCAAGGCGGCTCCCAGATAGGCGGTGCGTTTGGAAAGCAGCGTCCGGCCCAGGCGGTGCTCAGCCTGGTTTTCCTGTGCATTTCTGTTGTCGAAAGTCGGTCCGGTCATGGGGGCGGTCCTGTTTTACAAAAAGCCTGCGGGGGCGGCCCCGAACCGGCGGGGGAGTCCGGTCCGGGGCCAGGGGAGGAGCGAGTCAAAACTGCGGTTTGATTGAAACAACCGGCCAGCGGCGGGCCGATGAGTGGCAGATGGGGACGGGATGGAAATTTATTAGTGCGGTGCAACTTACTTCATTCGAAAGCACTGCTTTTGTCATAGGCAGGCTCTCAAGCCCGTCCCCAATTCGCGGCTTGCGGATGGCCCGGCCAGCCGGGCTTTGCCGATCGGCAAATAATTTCCCCAAGAATCATCAGGCTATCCGTCACATTATTGACATTCGAATGTCAGGAGAGACCGCTTTTTCCCGCACCTGCTCATTGTTTTCTGTCAGGAGCCTTCCCATTTGACCCTCTATCCCGCGGCCCAATGCGGGTTTCAGGAAAAGGGGACCTTTCTAATGACCGCGCAGCTTTCGACGGCCTTGACCGCTTTTGTGTGCGCTGCAGAAACAGGCAGCTTTGCCGCGGCGGGGAAAATGCTCGGCATTTCCGCGCCTGCGATCGGCCAGAGCGTCAAACGGCTGGAAGAAGCCTATGGGGTCGTCCTGATCCGCCGCTCCACCCGCAAGATGAATCTGACCCCCGAAGGCGCACTGCTTTATGAGCGGGCGAAGGAGCCGCTCAAGGCGCTTGAGGATCTCGACCGGGTGTTCAACGACAAGCGCAGCCTGGTTGCCGGGCCCCTTCACATCACCGCCCCGGTCGGACTTGGCCGCCGCATCGTTCTGCCGCTGATCGGCGCGTTCAAGGAGCAGTATCCGGATGTGGTTCTCGAACTCGACTTCACTTACGAGACGCGGGACTTCATCGATGACGGGGTGGATGCCGCGTTCCGGCTCATGTCACCGGAGGACTCCTCTCTCATCGCGCGGCGCCTGACCTCCAATGAATACTGGACCCTCGCCTCCCCCTCCTATCTTCAGCGCCACGGCGAACCGCAACATCCCAACGAACTCGTCAACCACAGCATTCTTGCCTGCCGGAAAGAAAAAGGCGGCCCCGCCTTTGCCTGGCATTTCGATGTGGAAGGCGCGCCGCGCACCATGCCCCTCCAGCCTGCCTTGACGCTCAACGATCCGGACTCTCTTGCAGAGGCGGCCCTGCTCGGTCTCGGCGTGGTGCAGCTGCGGGACGATTATGCGGCGCATCTTGTTGAAGGCGGCGGGCTCCAGCGCGTGTTGCCCGGATTCTCCGCGCCCGCGAACGGGCTTTACCTCTGCTATCCTTACAAGAACAACCTGCCAGCCCGTGTGCGGACCTTTATCGACTTCGTGATTGCACGCGCGAAAGACTGAGCAGCTGCTTTCTTCGTTAACACCCGGTTAAGAGTTTGCGCCCGTTCGGATGGCGCTTAGGAATGAAAGTGTCCTCTTTTCGCGGTTTGCGCAGGGCAGAGTGAGCAGCCCGTTAACATCCACAGGGCAAACGCTTTTTTCCGTCCCTTAACGACACGTTATATATTTCGCTCCAATCTCATTGTTCATAACTGGGGCTACCGGGGTTGGACGACGGATTCCATGGCTGAAATTGCCGAAAACGGAATGGCTGCCGGCACAACGGCGCGCACATTCCTGCAGCTCAAGCGGCAGGAGGGAGATGCGTCTGCGCAGCCGCGCGACTATTCGCTCAATCCCTGGACGCTGCGCTTCCGCAATCCGAACATCGAGCTGAAGTTTGCGACGGAAAACTTCGCGCGCTACATTTCCATTCACCGGCTTAGCATCACCATGGGTGCGATCATCTTCGCGCTGTTCGGCGTGCTCGATTATTTCATCGTGCCGGACATTCTTTATGAATCCTGGTTCATCCGCATCGGGATCGCCTGCCCCATCCTTCTGGGCATCGTCGCGCTCTCCTATGCGCCATGGTTCTCACATAAAAATCAATTCTGGCTATCACTTTCCATGGCAACGCCCGCTTTCGGCGTCATTGCCATGATCTCGATTGCCGATGCGCCAGGCAGTTATCTTTATTATGCCGGGCTGATTGCCATTATCGCCTATATCAACTGCACGTGGCGGATGAGTTATCTCTATCCCTGTGCGATGACGGTGGTCTCTCTCGTTTCCTATGAAACCGTTATTCTCTTCATCAATCCGGTGCCGCCGGACATTTTTCTGAACAACAACGCTTTTCTGGCGCTGGCCACGGGCGTTTCCATGTTCATGAATTATGTTCAGGAGCTGCATATCCGGCGGAACTTCATCGATGCGGAGCGGCTTCGCCAGGAGCGCGAGCGTTCCGAGCAGCTTTTGCAGGCATCGGAAGCGGCCAACCGGGCAAAGAACGACTTCCTGGCGATCATGAGCCATGAGCTCAGAACACCGCTCAATGCGATCATCGGTTTTTCAGACATTATCGCGAATGAGATGTTCGGCCCGATCAGCCATCCGAAATATGCCGATTACGCCTCAGACATACGCTCAAGCGGCTCGCATCTTCTGTCGATCATCAATGACATTCTCGACCTTTCCAAAGCCGAAGCCGGCAAGCTGCAGCTCGAGGAACGGCCCATCGATCCTGTGGAATCGCTCAATCAGACGATGCGCATGTTCCGCCAGCGCGCCGCCGAGCTTGAAGTCCGGCTCTCCTTCCGCATGCAGGGCGACATTCCCTGGATCATCGCGGACCCGCGGCTTTTCAATCAGGTGGCGATCAATCTCACCTCGAACGCGCTCAAATTCACGCCGGAGGGCGGCTCGGTGAAGATCGAGCTTGGCCGCAACAGCGCGGGCGATCTGGAATTCAGCGTGGAAGACACCGGCATCGGCATCAAGGAAGGCGATATTTCGCGCGTCTTTGAGCCTTTTGTGCAGGTGGAAAGCGCGCTCAGCCGCACGCAGCCCGGCACAGGCCTCGGCCTGCCGCTGGTGCGCAAGATCATGGCGCTCCATGGCGGCTCGGTCGATCTGAAGTCGATGGTCGGGAAAGGCACGCGCGTTGCCGTTACCTTCCCCGCCAGCCGTTTCGTTGCTGCCGGCGCCCATGAAGAGATGCGCTGGGCGCTCAGCTAAGCCTATTTACGCCTCGGGCTTGCGCACAATCATCAGATAGACGCATTTGGTCGGGTCCTCTTCGAGCGAAATACGCTCGCAGTCGAGGCCGTCCACCATTGCCCACATGTCTTCTTCCGTGCGGTAAACGAGGCTCCAGTCGGTCACCATCTCCAGCGGCCACTGGCACGTTTCCCGTCCCACTTTCACATTGGCAAGGATGAGATACCCCCCCGGCGCGACCTGCGCATAAAGGTCGTGGGTGAGCGCCTTTGCCCGGCGGTGCGAGAGATAATCGTAAAGACCGAGGCTGTAGATGATGTCCTGCGGCGGCAGTGAGTTGAAGAGCGTACCCGCGCGCAGGAGCTGCGCAAAGGACGCCTGCAGGCACTGCACCCGCGCGCGGCCCTGATGGCGGACGACCTGACGGTAGGCATGCTCATAAGCATAGGTCAGTGCGTCATGATCCTGGTCGATCAGGGTGAAGTTCACCGGACGGGCCAGTTCATCCGTTTTCAGATAATCGGCCACCTCAAACGCCGAGCCGCAGCCGAGGTTAGCGATATGCATGGGCGTGCCGCCCGCCGTTTCGGCCACTTTTTCCGCGAGGAATTTCTGCGTCATGCGCAGCCGCGTGCCGACGCAGGCGCCGGTCTCGATGCCGATGCGGTGCAGGAGCTTTTCATAAGGCGTGTTGCCGATCCGCTCCCACTTATAGACGTAGTTCATGATCTGATAATCGCCGGGATAACCGAGCGGCTTTTCATAGCAGCGGCGCATCACCGGGCCGGGCATGAAGTCCGGCGTCAGCACCCGTTCCGAATAGCGTTTATGCGCGGCCAGCGCGACCGGGTCCTTGAAGACCGGTTCCAGAATGTCGCTGCCCTTGTACCAAAGCTCTTTCCACTGCGGCACGATCTTGTCTTCGCAGGCAATCAGCGCTTCCAGCAGCAGCCGTTCGCGCTCCTCACCCGTCGCCTCGAGCCTCTGCTCGAATGTCTCCAACAGTTCCTTGTAGGACCGGAAGAGATTGACGACATCGGCTGAGAGGGCCCGGAACTCGGGCAGCACATCGGTGGCTTCACCAAAATGCGGGTCGGAGACGGCCCGGTGCAGCAAAAGATTGTGGTGTTCGGTGACGATGGCGGGAATGTCGATGAAGCCGGATGTCAGCTCCAGCGCAACGGTGGCGCGGATGCCGTTCGGCTCCACACGCTTCACGCGCCCTGCTCCCTTGTAGATCGTCTCCTCACCCAGCCGGATCGCCAGCGGCACTTCCGCGCCGAGCCGGTCATCCCAGGCATCAAGCTCGGTGCTTTGCACCGCAAGGCCCGTCATAGAGACATCTTTCAGCGCCGCCCGGTCTCCATCGAGATCCACAGCCGGCACCATATCGTTGAAAATCTGTTCTGGGCGGTAGCGCTCTGCCCGGTAAAACATTTTGCGGCCAGAGGCCCCCAGTAACTCTTCGTAACTCCGCATCACACTATCCCTGCCATGAGGATTTCAGTCAGGAAGAGAGAATCAAATTTCGTTACCCTTTGCAAAGGTTAATAAAATCTAAATAGAGTTTTAGTTAATACGGCGCGTGAATTTTCTGTGAGCCTCACTTCATGTCACTCCTGCGTGCCTCTTTTGTCACCAAAGAGCAATAAAGCAGGCACGAGGAGCCAGTCGACGAAGAGCGCGGCGCTCACAACGATGGCAGCCTGCATGCCAAGCTGCCAATTCACCTCGAAGCCTGAGAGCGAGAGAATCGCAAAGCCCACGGTCAGCGCCACGGTTGTGACCAGCATGGCCACGCCGACCGTGCTGAAGACGAACTCGATCGCCTCTTCCGGCGCTTTGCCGTCCCGGCGGGCTTTCAGGTATTTCGACAGGAAATGAATCGTATCATCGACCACAATGCCAATCGTCATGGCGGTGAGCACGGAGCCCGCCAAACCGATATCGCGGTAGAGCAGCCCCCATATCCCGAAGCCGATCACCGCCGGAAACATATTCGTCAGTAAGCTGATGACACCGAGTTTGAAGCTTCTCAGCGCGAGCGCGATGATGACGCCAATCGCGAGCACGGAAATGGCCGTGGAGATCAGCATGGCGCGCGCATTCAGACCCGATAGATAGGAAAAAATGACGTTGATGCTGGTGCCGCGGGTCCACATTTCCTCCGGCGCGTTCTGAGCCAGCCAGCCTTGCGCCCGCCTATTGAGGGAGCGGATATCGCCTGAGGTCACGCCGCGCATGGTGGCGGTCACGCGGCTTGCTGAACGGGACACATTGATGCGGTCCGTAATTTCCGCGCCATAGGGCAGCGAGAGCTCGTAAATCAGGAAGTACTGGGAAATCAGATCCCCATTTTCCGGCAGGGCTACTTCTGCTGCCACACCACTCTTGCCGCTCATGTGCTTGTGGATGCGCCGCGTGATCTGCGTGATGTCGCTGACCGCGAGCACGCCCGGCTGCGCGCGCAGCCAATCCGAAAACTCGGCCACTTTTTGCTGATAGGCCGGGTCATAGACGCCGCCATCCCTGCCCGCGCCGAGATCGAATTCAATAATGTTCAGCCCGGTAAGGTGTTTCTCCGCAAAATCGGAAGCATTCCGGTATTCGAAGCGCTCGTCGAAATAGCGAATAAAGTCATCATCGAGCCGGATGCTCATCAGCCCCTGCGCCAGAATGATGGTAAGCGCGGCAATCAGCGCCACCCAGATATAACGGCCGCGGATCGCCAGCCAGGCCACGCGGCGCAGTCCCGTGCCGGCATGTGCAAGCCGTCCCTTGAAGGGAACGAGCGCCATGATCGCCGGCAACACTGTGAAAGTGAGCACGAAGTTGACTGCAATGCCGACCGCGACGAGGGCGCCCATCTGGTTGAGCGGCGGCGAGTCCGCCCAGAGCAGCGTCAGAAAGCCGATACAGGTGGTGAGGCTCGTCAGCGCCACGGCCCCCTTGTTGATCTCCAGCCCTTTCAGGATTGCCTCTTGCTGGGAGAGGCCTTCGGCGCGCAGCTGCAGAATGGCGACCACCACATGGACGGAAGAGGCAACGGCGATGGTCATGATGATGACGGGCGCGGCCACGGTGGAGGGGTTGACCGCATGGCCGAACCAGCCCGCCACGCCCATGCCCGCAAGCGCGGAAATGTTGAGCAGCGTCACCGTCGCCAGAAGCGCCGCGCCGGACCGCAGGAAGAGAAGCAGCATGAAGCCTGCCGCCAGAAGACTCAGCGGCACGAGCAGCTGCACATCCGTCAGCGCGGCTTCCATGAAGGCGCCCATCAGCATCACATTGCCTGTCGCCTGCACTTCAAGGCCGGGATAGTCCGCTTCGATGCGCGCGGCCAGCGCGCGGGAGGCGGCGATGATCTCACGCACTTCCGCCGAGGCTTCTTTCGGCAGTTTGAAATTGACGTTGACGCCTGCCGCGCTGCCATCGGGCGACATGAGGCGGTTGACGATCAACGGGTCGGCCTTGGCGATCTCTTCCACTTCCGCGGCGGCCTCGGCCGTCAGCGCGGCCGGCGCGTCCACCAGCTCGCGGACGATGAAGGTGTCGCCTTCTGAGGTGACATGCGGGAAGTTGGTGAGGCTGTCCACCTTGGTCGACTGCGGAAGCTGCCAGGCTTCTTCCGTCAGTTCGGCAACGGCCTGCAGCCCTTCGGGGGTCGTCACCTTGCCGTCCGGCGCCGCCACGACGAAGAGCACATTGTTGTTGTGCTCGTATTTCCGTTCAAAGGCCTCAAGCTCGAGCAGATACTCGTTCTTTTCGGAAAAATAGGCCCGCGTGTCGGAGGAAAGACGGAGCCCCAGAAGGCCAGCCATGCAGGCCAAGAGAATCAGGGCCGTGACAAGCAATACTGTCCACGGCTGGCGAACCGCCCACGCAACGCTTCTCATTCCCCGCTTCCCCCGCCCATTTACCGGCGCAACTCGCTCTTTATTGGCAAAAAAACCGCATTCGTGCCGGTTTTTTCCACCCGGACACCCTCTCCTCCCGTCTTATACTAGATTCACGGGTTTATCCAAGATTAATCCGGGCAACGATGATTTAACGAAATTTCTTTCAAAATGCACTTTGGGCGGGAAAATGAGGGACCTCCGCGAGGAGAGGATTTTGCTGCCCGGTTGCCAAGGGATGTGAGGCGGCGCGCGGCCTGCGCGCGGCCAGCCAACAAGAAGCGGGGTTGCATGGCAGGGACTAACCTGCTGAGTGTCGGCACGGCTGAACTGGGAAAAATGCCTATCCGGGAGTTCGTTGAGGGCCTGGAATGCATGAACCCGGAAGCGATCCGACGTTTGAAACGCGAGAGGAAACTCTCCGCGGAACATCAGCATGCGCTCGACATTTTTTTACGGGACCATCCCAGCAAGCGGCTGAAGCGGCCGGATAAGGAAGGCCGCCTGTCCGCCCGCGGGCAAGCGCGGCTGAAACGCAAGCGCGCGCGCGAGGAATCCGCGCAAAAGGCACAAGCTGCCGAAACCGTGCGCAATGCGCTCACCCCCGCGCGGGAAGAAAAGCCAAAGCTCGACGGATATATCGAACTCATCATCCGCCTCAAGGCCTGGTGGGAAGGCGTGGACGCGGCCATCATCCGCCGCAAATATGAAGAAAAAGCCGCCAAAAAGAAAAAAGCCGCCCCGCCGCCCACCGATATGAGCATCGAGGTGGACGACATTCACCCGCAATTCGCCAATGACCGCTGGACAGATGCGCGGCTCGATGTGTCTGAATTGCTTTGGGGCGAGGGCTACAGCCTGCCAGGCGGGCGGGTATTCGCGCTCAAGCTCGTCAAATCCCTGGCGCTGCGCCCGGAACACACTTTCGCCGATCTTTCCTCAGGGCTGGGCGGGGGCACGCGCGACATTGCGCGGCGCTATCAGCTTTGGCTGGAAGGCTATGAGCGCGAGCCCGATCTTGCCGATTACGGCAATGATTTCTCCATCGAGGAAGACGTGGACGCGCAGGCGCCCATCAAGCATTACGACCCGGAAAAACTGGGCCTTCAGGAAAACCGGTACGACGCCATCATGATCCGGGAGCTGATGTTCTCGGTGGAAGACAAGAGAGGCCTGCTCACCGAAATCGGACGGGCCCTCAAGTCGGACGGCAATCTGCTCTTCACGGATTTCGTGCTGACCGACCGGAAACAGGAAACAGACCTTCTGGCCGCCTGGCGAACGGCGGAACCTTTCCGCGCCCGGCCCTGGACGATGGACGAATACCGCCAGAATCTGGCCGACATGAAATATGTCGTGCGTGTGTTCGAGGATATTACGGACGAGTATGTAGCCCTCATCAATCAGGGCTGGAAGCAGGTGCTTGACTCCGTCAAGAAGGGCAACATGTCCCGGGAACTAGTGGACGCGCTGATGGCCGAAGGCCAGATGTGGCTTGCCCGCTCCAGGGCACTCCAGGAAGGCCGGCTGCGGCTTCTGCGCTGCCACGCCATCATCCGCCACAAGGTGAACCGGGCCATGTCCGACTCGCTGCGGATCGACTGATTTCCGCCCCTTCTTCCCTTCCCGGACCAGCCTCTTCAGCCATTTTTAACGGCGTTCGGCCTTTTTCGCCCCTGCGTCAATTCGGGCCTTGGCAAGACATATATCGTTCCTATATAGGGCCTATCGGTCCGATATAGGTGGCCTTCCGCGCCATTTTCGGTCCGCAAACGGATAGGCAGCCAACGGGAAACCAAGATCCATGGATGTGCGCACCTTATGCCTCGGCACGTTGATGCTGGGGGATTCCACCGGGTACGAAATTCGGAAAATGTTTGAGGAAGGGCCTTTCCACCACTTCCTGGAGGCGAGCTATGGGTCAATCTATCCGGCGCTTACCCGGCTGACGGAAGAAGAGCTTGTCACCTGCCACGCCGAGCAGCAGGAAAAACGCCCCGACAAGAAGGTCTATTCGATCACCCGCAAGGGCCGGAAAGCTTTTACCGACGCGCTGATGGAGCCGCTGGCGGAAGACAAGTTCCGCTCGGAGTTTCTTTTCGTCATGCTTTTCGCCCACCTGCTGACGCCGGAGCGTGTGAGCGCGCTGATCGACGAGAAGCTGGCCGAATATCAACAACAGAATGACCGGATCGAAGCGGAAACGGAGATCCCGGCGCCTGGCACCATTTTCGTGCGCGAGCTCGGCTGGCACATGCACAAAGCCTATATCGATTATCTGTCGAGCCACCGCCATCTTGTGGAAGACATTGCCCGTGCGGCCTCGAAGAGCGGCAATGCGAGCAAGAGCACTGCCGCGACCGCGAAAAGCCGTGGCGCTTCATCCAGAACCACTGCGAAGGGGAAAGCTTCGCCGAAAAACACGGCAAGAAAAGGCGAGCTGGCGAAAGTCCGCTGAGCCTCCAGCACCGAGACTGCGTAGAACAATAGAGCGCCCGCATCAGGCGGCCGCAAAAACGGGTTAAGACCAATGGCTATCAAGCGTTCCTACATTATTGCCGCCGTTATCGCCGCGCTGCTCGGTGCCTGGATTCTGTCTGGCCAGATCGGCGGCAGCGAGGAAAGCCCGGCCGAGGTGACGGCTGAAAATGGGCAAGACGCGCAAGAGGCCGGCGAGTCAGGGCTGATTGCCGTGCGCACCCGTACCGTCGGCTCGGAACCGCGCACGACGCGCGTCAATGTGCGCGGCCGCACGGAAGCCGTGCGCAGCGTTGTGGTGCGCTCCGAAGCCACGGGCAGCGTGACGGAAGTGCCGATCGCCGAAGGCAGCGCCGTCGAAGAAGGCGACGTGTTGTGCCGCCTCTCTCTCAATGCGCGCGATGCCCGCATGGCAGAAGCCGAGGCGTTAATGCGCCAGCGCTATCTCGAATTCGATGCAGCCCGCAAGCTTGCGGAAAAGGGCCACCGCTCCGAAACGCAGGCAGCGGCCGCCCGGGCCTCCTATGACGCCGCGGTCGCGCTCGTCAAACAGGCGGAAGTCGAGCTTTCCCACACCAAGATCACGGCGCCCTTCCACGGCATTCTGGAAGAGCGGCTGGTGGAAGTGGGCGACTATCTGAATGTGGGCGACCCCTGCGCGCGCGTGGTCGATCTCGACCCCCTCCTGATTGTCGGGCAGGTCGCTGAAATGGATGTGAACCGCATTTCGGTCGGCTCGCAGGGCACAGCCCGGCTCATCACGGGGGAAGAGGTGAACGGCCATGTGCGCTATGTGGCCAAAACGGCCGATCAGGCCACCCGCACCTTCCGGGTGGAAATGGAAGTGCCGAATGAAGATCTCTCGCTGCGCTCCGGCGTGACGGCGGAAATCAACGTACCGGCTTCGGAAGTGATGGCGCACAAGCTGCCTCCCTCCATTCTGACGCTTGCCGATGACGGCTCCATCGGTGTGCGCACGGTGGACCGGAACAATGCCGTGCGGTTCTACAAGATCAGCATTCTGGAAGACACGCCGGACGGCGTCTGGATCAGCGGCCTTCCGGAACGCGTGCGGGTCATTACGGTCGGCCAGGAATATGTAAGCGAAGGCCAGCAAGTGCGCGTGGTCGATGAAACCGCGCTGGGGAGCGCCCAATGAACGCCTTTATCGACGCCTGCTTTTCGCACTCGCGCACCGTTCTCACCGTTATGGTGCTGATGGTGCTTGCGGGCATCAGCTCCTATATCTCGATCCCCAAAGAGGCGGACCCGGATATTCCCATTCCGGTTTTCTATGTCTCCATCACCCATCCGGGCATTTCGCCGGAAGATGCCGAGCGGTTGCTCATCAAGCCGATGGAAATGGAATTGCGGGCGCTGGAAGGGCTGGAGGAAATCACCTCCATCGCCTCGCTTGGCCATGCCGGGATCATTCTCGAATTCGATGTGAGCTTCGATAAGGACAACGCGCTGGCGGATGTTCGGGAGAAAGTCGATTTCGTCCGGCCCAAGCTGCCATCCGAAACGGATGAGCCGACGGTGACGGAATTCAACACCGCCCTCTTCCCCGTCCTGATTGTCACGCTGTCAGGTGACGTGCCGGAGCGCACGCTTTATCAGCACGCGCGGCGGCTCAAGGATGAAGTGGAGAATGTGTCCACCGTTCTGGAAGCCAAGATGGTGGGGCACCGGGAAGAGCTGCTCGAGGTCGTGATCGACCCTGCAAGGCTCGAATCCTATCAAATCTCGCAGCAGGAACTCATTCAGGCGATCACGCAGAACAACAGGCTGATTGCAGCCGGTTCGCTCGACACTGGCGAAGGACGTTTCTCGGTAAAGGTCCCGGGGCTGATCGAGGACGCAAGCGATGTCTATTCCCTGCCCATCAAGGTGCAGGGCGACGGCGTGGTGACGCTGGGCGACATCACGGATGTGCGCCGCACCTTCCAGGACCCGACGGGCTATGCCAGCTTCAACGGCAAGCCCGCCATCGCACTGCAGATCACGAAACGCATCGGCACCAATATCATCGACAATAACCAGCAGGTGCGGGCCGTTGTCGACAAGTACACCGAAGACTGGCCGGGCTCCATCAAGGTCGGCTACACGCTGGACGCCTCGGACTGGATTTTCCGTTCTCTCGGCTCGCTGGAAAACTCGATCATGACGGCCATCGCCCTTGTCATGGTGGTGGTTCTGGTCGCGCTTGGTCTGCGCTCTGCGCTTCTCGTGGCGATTGCCATTCCCACGTCCTTCGTGATCGGCTTCTTCTTCATGTCGGTCACGGGCATCACCATGAACATGATGGTCATGTTCGGCCTCCTGCTCTCCGTCGGTATTCTGGTCGATGGCGCCATCGTGGTGGTCGAATATGCGGACCGCAAAATGGCGGAAGGGCTCGACAAGCGTGATGCCTACAGGCTCGCGGCCAAACGCATGTTCTGGCCCATCGCCGCCTCGACGGGAACGACGCTCGCCGCCTTCATGCCCATGCTGTTCTGGCCGGGCGTAACCGGCAAATTCATGTCCTATCTGCCGATCACCGTTATCGTGGTGCTGACGGCCTCCTTCATTACCGCCATGATCTTCATGCCGGTTCTGGGCGGCATTTTCGGCAAGACGGATGAAAGCGGCAACGAGACGCTGAGGCAGCTTGCCGGTGCTGAAACAGGCGACATACGCGCCCTGCCCGGCTTCACGGGCACCTATGTGCGGATGCTGGACAAGCTCGTCAAGCGGCCGGTCATGGTTTGTCTGGCCTCTGGCGGTGTTTTGATCGCAACTTTCTTTGCCTATTCCATGTGGAACAACGGGCTGGAATTTTTCGTCGAGACGGAACCTGAACAGGCCATCGTCCTGGTGAGTGCGCGAGGCAATTTCTCCGCTGCCGAAGCGCTGACAATCGCCAAAGATGTCGAAGACATCGTCCTGGATACGCGCGGTGTGAAGACGGTGTTCACTTCTACCGGCACGAATTTGGGTGCCGGTCCAGGGTCCGGCAACGACCGGCCCGTGGATATGATCGCGGAAATGATGATCGAGCTGAAACCTTATGAGGAGCGCGGACCAGGGGCACCCATCCTTGCGTCTATCCGTGACCGCGCGTCCGAACTGCCCGGTATCAATGTGGAAGTGCGCAAACGTGAAGACGGGCCGCCAACGGGCAAGGACATTCAGGTCGAACTTACGGGTGAGAACTATCAGAACCTCGTCCGAGCCGCGGCCATGGTCCGCCAGTTGATCGATACGGAAATCACCGGGTTGATCGACATCGAGGACTCGCGCCCGCTGCCGGGTATTGAATGGGTCATGACGGTGGACCGCGAAATGGCGGGGCGTTTCGGCGCGGACATCACGACAATCGGCGCGACGGTACAGCTCGTCACCAACGGTATTCTGGTGGACAAGTACCGGCCGGATGATGCCGAAGATGAAGTCGATATCCGTGTCCGCTTCCCGGACAGTTTCCGCACGCTGGATCAGTTCGATCAGCTTCGTGTGCAAACCAATAGCGGGCTCGCGCCGCTTTCCAGTTTTGTGGACCGCCAGGCGCAGCAGGAAGTCAGTTCCATCGAACGCATCGATGGCAAACGCCGCATGCGCGTCAATGCCAATACGGCCTTCGACCCGGCGACGGGCGAGAAGATTAACGTCAACGCAAAAACCGACGAAGTGGAAGCGGCCATCGCCAAGCTGGACCTTCCGCCCGGCATCTCGTGGCGCATGCGCGGCGCGAATGAGGAACAGCAGGAATCCGGCGCGTTTCTGGGCGGTGCCTTGCTTGCGGCGCTCTTCCTGATGTTCATCATCTTGCTGACGCAGTTCAACAGCTTCTATCACTCGGTGCTGACGCTCTCGACGGTGATCCTATCCACCATGGGCGTGCTTCTGGGCATGGTCATCACGGGGCAAACCTTCTCCGTGATCATGACGGGCACGGGCATCGTGGCGCTGGCCGGCATTGTGGTGAACAACTCCATCGTGCTGATCGACACCTACCAGCGCCTGCTGGATGACGGTTTTGAAATGACGGAAGCCGTGCTGCGCACGGCAGGCCAGCGCTTGCGGCCGATCCTGCTCACCACGATCACGACCATGTTCGGCTTGCTGCCGATGGCGCTGCAGATCAATGTGGGCTTTTTTGACCGTTCCCTCAGCATCGGCGGGCCGGTTTCGGCCTGGTGGGTGCAGCTTGCGACCGCGATCATTTTCGGCCTCGGCTTCTCCACCTTGCTGACACTTGTGTTGGTGCCGGTACTGCTGACCGTTCCGCCGCGGGCCAAGGCCCGGATCAAGCGGCTTGCCGGCCGCTTCCGCCGGCACGAACCGGCAGGCAGCTATCCCGCGGAATAGAAAAGCGGGCTTAGTCTGCCGCCGGGCGGAGCGAGATGTATTGGCGGTCCTGAATGTCGCGGCGCCAGGCGCCTTCTGCCGGACCTATGGGCGGGGCGGAAGGCGGCGCTTCGACGACGAACATGGCGGCGAGTATGCGGTAAACGGTCCCATCCTCGCCCGCCATGGGCAGCGCCACGGTTTCCAGCGTATAGCTGAGACTTGCGCGGTCTCCCTTGTCCACTGGCGTTTTCATGAGTGTCACCGCCGCGCTTGGCCCCTGCAGGACGCGCTGCAGATGCGCCCGCAATTCCTCCTGCCCCTCTTCGGCGACAAGGCTGTCGAGCGTTTGGCCCCTTAGTTCTCGCCCGTAAAACTCCACCCATTCCGTGCCCGCTAGACGAACGACGCAGCCCCGCTCCGGCTCTGCCTCAAGAATGAGCACAAAGGGAAGCAGGCGCGGAATATGAAGCGGATCGAAGTCAGACCAGCGCGGCACGGCGCCTTCTTTCGAAAGGCCTCGCCAATAGTCGAAAAGCTTGCGGCAATCGACATTGCTGAAACGGATGTCCGGCAGCATGGCCTCTTCTCCCCCGCTCGATGCCCGTTTTTCTTTTTTGTCCGGATAACGCTGCGTTCCAATACAGGCGCGCGGCAATTTGCTCAAGAACTCCACTCACCAATATGGTTAATTGAAATCCGCAGTCTTATCGTGCAAATAGAAGAAGGGGGGTATGTTCCCGGAGTTTTTGTAGCGTACTCGTGTTCTCCACTGGGCGATGGACTTCAGAACAGATGCCGAAACAGTATCGACGCTACTCGAGGCGCGTGTGGCAAGCGTATTTTGATTTCATGGATACGCTTTGCGGCGTACGCGAAGTATTGCTCGGCGGTGAAGTGGAAGCGTCGATCATGCGGGCGCTTCTGGTGCGGCGTTATATCGACCGGGCGGGCGGCACCAATGTCACCTCACTTGCCGCGTCCATCGGCCATCCGCGCGAAACGGTGAAGCGCAAGGTGGATGCGATGATCGCCAAGAATTTCATCGCCAAGGATGACGACAACCTGCTTACCGTCACCGACAATTTTGTCCGTGAAGTCTTTGTTCCTTACACCCAGACATTCGAACATATCTTACGGCTTGCCGATGCGATCCGCATCGATCAGGAGCGCACCGCCTCCCCCGCTGCGGCCCAGTCTTCCGGGGCCGGCCGGCGCATGCAGCGATAGCCACTCAAAGAGGAAAGTTGCCGTCTTCCGGCACCGGCGCGGACCGCGTTTTGAGATAGCGGTAGCGCAGCGCGCCGATGGGGAGCGAGCCTGCATAGAGCAGGCAGAACCCGGCCAGCGTGGCCCAGGGATAGCTCACCAGAAGCGCGGCAAAAAGCGCGACCATCAGCAGCACAGGCAGCACCTTGTCCCGGCTGATGCGCACACCAAGCCGCTTGCCCGAGAAGGTGGGCACCCGGCTCACCATCAGAAAAGCGATCAGCCCAGTATAGAGTGCCACGAGAAATGGCACCGCCTGCGCGTCGAGCGCGCCGTGGAAGCTGAGATAGAGCGGCAGCATGACGAGCCCTGCCCCGGCGGGTGCAGGCACCCCTACAAAGTAGTTCGAGGCCCAAACCGGCTTGTCCGGATCTTCCGTGCCGACATTGAAGCGCGCCAGGCGGAGCGCGCAGCAGACCGCAAAGCCAAGAACGGCGATCCAGCCGATGCCGCCCAAATCGCTCAAGGTCCACAGATAAAGCATCATCACGGGTGCTACGCCGAAATTGACGAAATCGGTCAGGCTGTCGAGTTCCGCGCCGAATTTGGTGGTGCCTTTGAGGAGGCGGGCGATGCGCCCGTCCAGCCCGTCCAGGATGGAGGCGAAGAGAATGGCGCCCACGGCGATCTCGAAGCGGCCTTCCAGGGCAAAGCGAATGGAGGTGAGCCCCGCGCAGAGCGCCAGCACGGTGATGGCGTTGGGCACGAGGGAGCGGATGGGCAGCGGCTTCAGGGCGCGTTTGCGGTAATAGCGCAAATGCGGCTTGTCACGGTCCTGTCCTTTGGGGGAATGAGGTTCTGCCATATCTGCCCGTGTCCGGTCCTTGAATCCCAGCATAGCCTAACGTTTACCCCCTGCGGCCCGGTTAACGGATCGCCGCTTCACGCCGTTCTTCGGACGCTTCAGTATCCGCCAGCACAGTCTCGCCTGCAACCGCCAGCTGGCCCACGGCGACGAGCGGGGCCATGCCCGGTTCCAGATAGACGTCCACGCGGCTGCCGAAGCGGATGATCCCGTAGCGTTCGCCCGTCTCATAGCTCTGGCCTTCCACCGCGCCATTGACGATACGCCGGGCAACGAGGCCTGCAATCTGGACGGAAACGAAGGTCTTGCCGTCTTCCGTTTCGATAACAATCGCAGCGCGCTCGTTCTCATCGCTCGCCTTGTCGAGATCGGCATTGAGGAACTTGCCAGGCTTATAGGCCGTGCGGGTCACGCGTCCGGCAACCGGCACACGGTTCACATGGCAGTTGAAGACGTTCATGAAGATGGAAATGCGCGGGCGCAGTTCTTCGCCAAGCCCTAGCTCCGGCGGGGGCGCGGCTTCCGTGATCATGTTCACCACACCATCGGCAGGCGCAATGACCAGCCCCTTGCGGGTCGGCGTCAGCCGGTCCGGGTCGCGGAAAAAATAGACACACCAAAGCGTCAGGATGACGCCGATCCAGCCCAGCGGCTCCCAGATGAGGAAGAGAACCAGCGTGGCGATGGCGAAAGCGATGATAAAGCGCGTTCCTTCCCGGTGAATGGGGACAAGCAGGGAAGTGAGGGCGTCCATATAAAGCTCCTTGGCGCGTTGACGTCTTGACGTGTTGAAGGGGCAGTTTACGCGGGGGCCGGTTTTTTTGCCATGTTTGTTGCCGGATTTCTCGTGCGGGCCGCTTCCCGGTCCTCTTCCTGCTGATTTTGCCACATGGCGGCATAGCGCCCGCCAGAGGCCAGCAGCGAGGCGTGGGTGCCGCGCTCGGTGATCTCGCCTTCGGCCAGCACCAGAATCTCGTCCGCCTCCACCACGGTGGAAAGCCGGTGGGCAATGACAAGCGTGGTCCGGCCCCGGGAAATCCCGCGCAGGGCCGACTGGATGTCCCGCTCGGTTTCCGTATCGAGGGCGGAAGTTGCTTCATCCAGCATGAGAATAGGCGGGTTCTTGAGGATGGTGCGCGCAATGGCGACGCGCTGTTTCTCCCCGCCCGAAAGCTTGAGCCCGCGTTCGCCCACCATGGAGCTCATGCCTTGTGGCAGGCGCTCGATGAACCCTGCGATCTGGGCAAGCTCAGCGGCGCGGGTCACTTCTTCATCTCTGGCCCCTGGTCGGCCATAGCGAATGTTGTAACGGATCGTGTCGTTAAAGAGCACGGTGTCCTGTGGCACGATGCCGATGGCATGGCGCAGGCTTTCCTGCGTTACCCCGAAAATATTCTGCCCGTCGATCGTCACCCGGCCCTCTGCCACATCGTAGAAGCGGTAAAGGATGCGGGAGATGGTGGACTTGCCGGCCCCGCTCGGGCCGACCAGGGCAACGGTCTTGCCTGCGGGCACCTCAAAGCTGATGCCCTTCAGGATCTGGCGTTCATTGTCATAGGAGAAATGCACCCCCTCGAAGCGGATCGTGCCGCCCTTGACCTGAAGCGGCTTTGCGTCCGGTGCATCCTTGATTTCCGGCGGTATGGAAATGAGGTCGAACATGGTTTCCATGTCGATCAGGGCCTGGCGGATTTCGCGGTAGACCATGCCCATCAGATTGAGCGGCTGATAAAGCTGCAGCAGAAAGGTATTCACCATCACGAAATCACCGACGGTCAGCGTGCCATCGGCAACGCCCGCCCCTGCCATAAGCATGACCGCGACAAGGCCGACGGTGAAGAGCGCGGCCTGGCCTGCATTCAAGAGCGAAAGCGAGGTGGCCGTTTTCACGGCAGCGGCTTCATAGCCTTCCATGGATCTGTCGAAGCGGCGGGCCTCATGCTCTTCATTGCCGAAATATTTGACCGTCTCGAAGTTCAGAAGACTGTCGATGGCCTTGGTGTTGGCTTCCGTGTCGCGGTCGTTCATCTGGCGGCGGAAGCGCGTGCGCCATTCCGTCACGGTGAAGGTGAACCAGATATAGATGCTGACTGTCACGCCCGTGACCGCCGCAAAGCGCCAGTCGAACACCCAGGCGAGGATGCCGCAGACCAGCACCAGTTCGATAAGCGTCGGCGCGATGTTGAAGAGCGTGAAGCGCAGAAGAAAGTCGATTGCCTTGGTGCCGCGCTCGATGACGCGGCTCAGCCCGCCGGTGCGCCGTTCCAGATGGAAGCGCAGCGAGAGCGCATGCATGTGCTGGAAGGTGCGCAGCGCCACCGCGCGCACGGCGCTCTGCCCCACCCGCGCGAAAAGCCCGTCGCGGATTTGCGCCAGCGCCACCATGAGAATGCGTGCCGCGCCATAAGAAAGCACCAGAAAGACCGGCACCGCGATGAGCGCAGCCGTGCTTTCGGCGCCTTCCGGTGCCAGGGCATCGACCGCATCCTTGTAGAAGAACGGCGCATAGACGGTGGCCGCCTTGGCCCCCGCCAGCGCGATGAGCGCCAGCACCACGCGCGCGCGCAGGTCCGTCCGCCCCTTGGGCCAGAGATAGGGCAAGAGGGAGCGAAGCGTCTCAAGATGATGGCTGTCCGGCGATTCCGCCCTCTCTGGAGCGGGATGCGCACCCATGCTGCGCGTCATAAAGCCAGCTTGCCTCCGATGCCGTTTGAGAACAAGAAAAAGCGCCCCGCCATGCCCGGCGGGGCGCCTCTGCCTTTAGATAGGGGTTTGCGGCGGAAAGGCAAGCCTCTCACGCCTTCAACACGGCCTGGGATCACTCCCCGGGCGTGGTGAATACCTGGCCGGGATAAATCAGGTCCGGGTCGCGGATCTGGTCCTTATTGGCCTCATAGATCACCGTGTAGCGGAAGCCAGAGCCATAAAGACGGCTGGCGATGCTCCAGAGATTGTTGCCCGGCTGAATGACCACGCGGCCTTCGGCAAGCTGGCGTTTCACCGTTTCCGGCTCACCCCGCTCGAAGGGCACTTCGATGCGGGCAGTGACCTTGCCTTCGCTATCGATCTGGTCAATGCGCAGGCTGTACTGGCCCGGCGCCACGGCATCGCCCGGGCGCAGTTCCCAGGCGCCTTCTTCATCCGCGCGGGCTTCGCCCAGAAGCTCACCGTCCACATAAAGACGCAGCGCGGCGCCCGGCTCCGCCTTGCCAGAGATGATGAGGTTGCCGTTCTCGTCGTAATCCACAGCCTCAAGCGTGAGAGCCCCGGTCTCTGCCTTGACGCCGCCGCCCTGCAGCACGCGGCTGGCCTTGCCCGGTTCGCTCAATACCACCAGTGTTTCCTCGCCGGGCTGTTCAGGCACAGAGATGGCGACCTTCTGGATGGAGTCCTTTTCGCTGCCGTCCGGATTGCGGGCGGTGAGCGACAGTTCGAAATCACCCGGCGCAAAGGGTTCATCAAGCACGATCACCCATTCGCCTCGATTGTCGGCAATGGCGGTGGCGACAACCTCGCCGTCCCGCTTCAGATCGACTTCCGCGCCCGGCAACGCACGGCCTGCGACAACGGCAGAGCCGTCACGCTCAACACGCACAATGTCGAATGTGGGAATGGAGGGGTCCGCTTCTTCATCGGCGGCGGCCGGTCCGGTGTTCTGATCCGTCTCGCTGATGCCGGGTGTTTCCGGCGCCGTCGCGGTTTCGTCATCGCCAGAGAATAAGAAGAAGGCAATTGCCCCGACCAGAACGGCAATGGCCACCCCCGCCCCGATGAGCATGATCCGATTATTTTCCATCTCTATCCCCCTCCTTCTCAGCCCTGTTTCCGCCATTCGAGGATCGGCCATTCCGACTCGAATAAGATAAGGCTAAAAAGGCTCATGGTTAAATCCGCTCTCCCGGTTCACACCCGCTGCCGGAAGCCCCTGTCTCCGGATTTGCTAGCGCGCAATTACGGCACCAATGTGAAGCCTTGCCAAGGGGCGGCGCAAGCATCAGATCCGGTGACGGGGTTTAAGGTTAAGGAATGTCCATGAAGCCTGAGAATATCTGTGTTTATTGCGGCTCCAGCAGCGGGAAAAACCCTCTCTTTGCGGCGCAGGCCCGTGCCTTCGGCACGCTTCTGGCGGAGGAAAATGTGGGCCTTGTCTATGGCGGCGGCGGCATCGGGCTGATGGGCGAGATTGCGCGGGCCGTGCTCGGCGGCGGCGGGCAAGTGACGGGCATCATTCCCTCCTTCCTCAACGACCGGGAAATTCCGCTTCATGAAGTGACAGAACTCATCGTCACGGCCTCCATGCACGAGCGCAAACAGCTCATGTTCGAAAAGTCGGATGCCTTCGTCGCCTTTCCCGGCGGCATCGGCACGATCGAGGAAACCATCGAGATGATGACCTGGGCGCAGCTCGGCCGGCACACCCACCCCATCATCTTCGTGAATGTCGGCGGCTACTGGGACCCGCTTCTCAAAATGCTGGACCATGTGATTGAGGCCGGGTTTGCGCGTGCTTCCGTCCATTCGCTCTATGCGGTGGCGGACCGGATTGAGGATGTGCTGCCGCGGATTTCCGCCGAACTTTGAAACTTTTGCGCGGGAAGACGTTCATGTCCTGTGGAACTCCCAAAAGGCGGAGGACAGGACATGCCCGGAAAATCCATGGCGTCCATCAAGGACGAGAAAACCTATGAAGCCTTGCGCGGCGAAGGCATGAGCAAGGAAAAGGCGGCGCGGATTGCAAATGCGCGCGCCGCCGGCGACAAACCTTTCAAACAAGGCGGCAAGGCCCCTCCTTACGAAGAATGGACGAAGGAGGCGCTTTATCAGAATGCGCGCCGGATCGGCATCGAGGGCCGCTCGCGCATGACGAAGAAAGAACTTATCCGCGCTCTGCGGCGGCACTGAGGCGGGCCAATTTACGCAATTCGCGCTCGCGCCACCATGTATCGCCGCTGAAAATGGCCAAACCTGCCCAGATCAGCGCGAAGGTGACGATATGCGTATCCGTCAGCGTCTCGCCATAAAGCCAGACAGCGAAGAAAAACTGCAAGGTCGGTGCGAAATACTGCATGAGGCCGAGCGTGGCCAGCCTGATGCGCTGGGCGCCATAAGTGAAGAGCAGAAGCGGCACCGCCGTCATCGGCCCCGTCATCATCAGCAGAAAGATGGTCCAGGCATCCCCACCGACAAAGCTCGTGCCCGCTGTGCCTTCCAGCCAGAGAAGATAGCCAAGGCTCACAGGCAGCAGCACCAGCATTTCAACGAGCAGGCCTTCCACTGCGCCGACCGGCGTGATCTTGCGCAGATAGCCATATCCGGCGAACGAGAAAGCCAGGAAAAGTGAAATCCAAGGCAGCTCACCCAGAGCCCAGGTCATATTGGCGACGCCTGCCGCCGCCAGCACGACAGCAACGATCTGCGCTTTGGAAAGCTTCTCTGACAGAAAGAAAACACCCATCAGCACGCTGACAAGCGGGTTGATGTAATAACCAAGGCTCGTTTCGACCACGCGGGATTCATTGATCGAATAAATGAAGACGAACCAGTTTGAGCCGATGATGAGCGCGGTGAGCGCCAGTGTGCCGAGAATACGCTTGTTCTTCAGCGCGGCGCGGAAAAGCCCGAAGCGGTGCAGCGCCCAAACCGCGGGAACGAGCAGCAGCACGGTCCAGACGGAACGGTGCGCCAGCACCTCGAAAGGCGAGATTTCAATGAGCTGCTTGTAATAGATCACCGAGACGCCCCAGAGCGTATAGCCGAGGCCAGCGGAGATGGTGCCAAGCATCGCCTCGCGTGAGGGCGCAGGGATCGCAGGCGGCGTGGCGGGTTCGTTCGCGGTATTTGTCATTTTGTTCTCTCGGGCAGTCACCCGCACGCATCGTCCTTTCCGCAAAAGCGGAAATCCAGAGCCATTTTGCTCGGAATTTGCAGCCCCTGGGCCCCCGCTTTCGCGGGGGAGACGAAAAGTGTGGAATTCAACTCAAACGAAATTCAGGAAGAAGAGGCCGGTGCCTTGAGTGTCGGTTTTCGTTTGACCTCCGGGGCAGGCGCGCCATCGCGCATCAGTTTATAGGTGATGCTGTCGAGAAACGCCTGGAAGGCGGCATCGACGATGTTCTCCGAGACGCCCACGGTGAACCACCGCTCGCTGGTTTTCCTGTCCGCGGTTTCGATGAGTACGCGGGTCACCGCTTCCGTGCCGCCGGTCAGGATACGCACCTTGAAATCCACCAGAGTCAGGTCATCCACATAGGACTGATAGCGGCCAAGGTCTTTCGTGAGGGCCTGCGCCAGCGCGTTGACGGGGCCGTTGCCCTCGCCCGCCGACAGAAAAGTCTTGCCGTCGATCTCCAGCTTCACCGTCGCTTCGGCGACCGTGACGCGTTTTCCGAGCGCGTTGTACCGGCGCTCCACCAGCACGCGGAAGGACTCGACATTGAAGTAGTCCGGCACGGTGCCGAGCGCGCGGCGGGCGAGAAGCTCGAAGGAAGCTTCAGCGCCGTCATAGGAATAGCCCAGATATTCGCGTTCCTTCACTTCATCCAAGAGCTGCTGCACACGCGGGTCTTTGGCGTCTACATCGATGCCCGCCGCTTCAAGCTGGGCGAGCACATTGGAACGGCCCGACTGATCGGACACCAGAATACGGCGCTTGTTGCCGACGCTTTCCGGCGGCACGTGCTCATAGGTGGTGGGGTCTTTTAGAAGCGCAGAGACGTGGATGCCGGCTTTCGAGGCAAAAGCGGACTCGCCCACATAAGGCGCATAGCGATGCGGCGCGCGGTTGAGGATTTCATCCAGTGTGCGCGAGACATGGGTGATCTCTTTAAGCTGGTCGAGACTGACGCCGATCTCGAACCTGTCCGCAAATTCCGGCTTCAGAAGCAACGTCGGGATAAGCGAGACCATGTTGGCGTTGCCACAACGCTCACCCAGACCATTGAGCGTGCCCTGCACCTGGCGCACCCCGGCGCGGATGGCGGCAAGGGAGTTCGCCACCGCGTTTTCCGTGTCGTTATGGGTATGGATGCCGAGTTTTTCACCGGGCACATGTTTCATCACTTCACCTACGATGCGCTCGATCTCATGGGGCAGCGTGCCGCCATTCGTGTCGCAGAGCACAACCCAGCGCGCGCCATTGTCGATGGCGGCCTTGAGGCAGGCGAGCGCGAATTCGGGGTTGGCCTTGTAGCCATCGAAGAAATGTTCGGCATCGATCATGGTCTCGCGTCCGCGGCGGACGGAGGTCGCTACCGTGTCTGCGATGGAGTCGATGTTTTCTTCCTTGGTGATGCCGAGAGCGACATCGACCTGAAAGTCCCAGCTCTTGGCAACGAAGCAGCAGGCCTTGGCCGTGGAATCGAAGATCGCGGCAAGGCCGGGGTCATTGTCGGCGGAGCGCCCTGCCCGTTTGGTCATGCCAAACGCAGTGAAGGTGGCGCGCTTCAGGCCCGGATCTTCGGCAAAGAAATTCGTGTCGGTGGGGTTGGCGCCGGGATAGCCGCCTTCGACATAATCAATGCCCAGTCTGTCCAGCAGGCCCGCAATGAGACGCTTGTCCTCGACGCTGAAATCCACGCCCTGCGTCTGCGCGCCGTCGCGCAGCGTCGTGTCGAAGAGATATAGACGTTCTTTCGTCATCGGTCCCGTCTCCGCCGGTTCTTCCGGTCATTGCCCATGCAAAAATACGCGAACTCCCGCCTGCCGCCGGCCGGTTCGTCGAGCTTCGAGATTGGGAAGAGCATGAGCGAACGGCGGCGGCTTGCGTCAGCCGCGGATAATAATCCCGTTAATCTTGATCCCGGCCATCGCCATCATCGGACCAACTCTTATCGCTCAGGTTAAGAACTTGCCGCTCAGGTCAAGTTTTGCCCGAAAGCCGGGCTTTTGCCCGCTCCGGCCCGATTAGAGGTAGCAGGTTTGCCAGCTCAGGTCCATGCCGAAGTCCGGTGAGCGCAAGGCGAAGCGGCATGAAGAGGGCTTTTCCCTTGCGGCCCGTGGACGATTTGAGGGTATCGGTCCAGCTTTTCCAGGTGCTGCCATCCCAGGGCTCGCCCGGCAGCGCGGCCAGGGCCTCCGCCACGAAATCCGCATCTTCCGGCTCGATCACAGGCTCCACAGGCCCCTCGATCACATGCCACCACTCGGCAGCGCCGTCGAAAAGGGTCAGGTTCGGGCGCACCGCTTCCCAGAATTCGGGGCTGTCCATCCCCCTTTCGGCAAGACGGGTTTTTACCGCCTCATAAGGCGTCTTGTGCAGAAGGCCCGCATTGAGGCGTTCGATCTCCTGCGCCTCGAAGCGGATCTGCCCTCTGCCCAGCTTGGCGATGTCGAAGCCCTTGGCGAGTTCGTCCAGCGAGAGCAGCGGTTCCGCCGCCTCTGCCGTGCCGAGCAGCGCGAGCATGCAGTTCACCGCCATCGGTTCGACGCCCATGGCGCGAATGGCCTCCAGCGTGTAATCGCCCAGCATGCGCTTCGAGAGCGGCTTGCCGTCCGGGCCGATCAGCATGGAGTGATGGCCGAACCGGGGAAGCCTTGCCTCCAGCGCGTTGAAAATCTGGATCTGCGCGCCGGTATTGGTGGTGTGATCGTCACCGCGGATCACATCCGTGACGTTCATCTCCATATCGTCCACAACGCTGGGGAGCGTGTAGAGGTAGGTGCCATCCTCGCGGATAAGCACCGGGTCGGAGAGGCTTTTGCAATCGACTCGGACGGACCCCAGAATAAGATCGTCCCATTCCACCGTTTCCGGCTCCAGTTTGAAGCGCCAATGAGGGCGGCGGCCTTCGGCCTCCAGCTTCTCTCTTTCCTCATCCGTCAGATCGAGCGCGGCGCGGTCATAGACCGGCGGCAGGCCGCGGGCGAGCTGGCGCTTGCGTTTCCGGTCCAGCTCATCCGGGGTTTCATAACAGGGGTAAAGACGGCCGGCCTGTTTCAACCGCTGGGCGGCGGCGTCATAACGCTCGAATCGTTCCGACTGGCGGTGCAGCGCGTCATGGGTCAGGCCCAGCCAGGCGAGGTCTTCCAGAATGCCGTCCGCATATTCCTCCGTCGACCGCTCCCGGTCCGTATCGTCCAGGCGCAAGATAAAAGTGCCGCCCTGCGATTTCGCATAAAGCCAGTTCAGCACGGCCGGGCGGCCATTGCCGATATGAAGCTTGCCAGTGGGGCTTGGCGCGAAACGGACGGTAACGGTCATGGCTCTGCGTCTTTCGGGTTCGGCTTGTTCTGTCTGAATGTTCCCGTCATGCCCCGCTTTATGCGGGGCATCCACGGAGACACATTCGGCGCTTCAACAAGTTTCCGTGGATGGCCCGGACAAGCCGGGCCATGACGTTGTTGGTATTGATTGAATGATATGCAGCTTCATCTGCCACTTCATCCTCACTCCCGCGCGTCGCGGAAACCATTGGTGATCGGGTAGCGGCGGTCACGGCCGAAATTACGCACGCCGATCTTCACGCCGGGCGCCGCCTGGCGGCGCTTATACTCAGCAACGTAAAGCAGATGCTCGATGCGTTTGACCAGCGCGCGGTCATGGCCCATGGCCACGATGTCGCGAACCGCCATTTCCTTTTCGACCAGACATTCAAGAATTTCATCAAGCACATCATAAGGCGGCAGGGAATCCTCGTCCTTCTGATCTTCGCGCAATTCGGCGGAAGGCGGCTTGACGATGATGTTATTCGGGATCACCTCGCCTTCCGGCCCGCGCGCACCTTTGGGCAGCACCTTGTTGCGCCAGGCGGACAGTTCGAAGACCTTGGTCTTGTAAAGATCCTTGATCGGATTGTAGCCGCCATTCATGTCGCCATAGAGCGTCGCATAGCCGACCGAGACTTCGGACTTGTTGCCCGTCGTCACAACCATGTGGCCAAACTTGTTGGAGATGGCCATGAGGATGACGCCGCGGGTGCGGGACTGAAGGTTTTCTTCCGTCGTATCGTTATTGGTGCCGCTGAACATCTCTTCCAGCGCGCCCAGGAACCCTTCAACGGGGTCGGAGATCGGCACCACGTCATATTTGACGCCGAGCGCCTGCGCGCAGTCTTCGGCATCCTTGATGCTTTCGCCGCTTGTGTATTTGTACGGCAGCATGACGCAGTGGACCTTGTCCGCGCCCAGCGCATCCACCGCGATGGCGGCGCAAAGCGCGCTGTCGATGCCGCCGGAAAGACCGAGCACCACGCCGGGGAAGCGGTTCTTTTCCACATAATCACGCAGGCCCAGCATCAGCGCCTGATAGATGCCGGCATTGCCCTCTTCCACCAGCGCGCGGTTGCCTGCCTCGCACACCCAGCTCCCGCCTTCGCGGCGCCACTTTGTGGTGACGACGCTTTCTTCCCAGGCGGGAAGCTGCACCGGAAGCCCGCAATCGGCATTCAGCACAAAGGAGCCGCCGTCAAAGACAAGCTCATCCTGCCCGCCAAGCTGGTTCACATAGACAAGCGGAAGCCCGGTTTCCTTCACGCGGGTGACGGCGTGATGGACGCGGG
>Ga0207828_100186_pt1 | contig 49118 bp, 48 predicted proteins | sample TtaePargueraPR_11_FD_187276 | JGI IMG/M metagenome (GOLD analysis project Ga0207828, IMG submission 187276) | Aerobic enrichment media microbial communities from Bioluminiscent Bay, La Parguera, Puerto Rico - Tt and P2 (3) (SPAdes) | ecosystem: Environmental > Aquatic > Marine > Unclassified ...
GATAAGGCCAGAAAACAGGAAAGCCGGTCTCCGCAGGGAATTAAGCCTTGCAGCATGGTATGCACGCACACCTTTGGTTACATTTGCATACTTCCTGGAAATTTCTTCCTGCCGATGACGCGTGGCCTGCCATAGATCATCGTCAACAATACGCAACCCCGGCACCTCAGTCCGAACCCACTCGGTTTCAGGGTTAAATCGAGAAACCCGCCTTCCAGTCGCCGGGTTCTTTACATAATGAAGCCGGTTCCAGACCAGCACGCCGATATAAAGCTCGTTATTGACGATACCAGTCCCTCGGGAAACATGACCACGAATGGTCGTATCACCCCAAACCCGACCATACGGTCCGGGTATGCCCTCCCGATTGAGATCAGCAGCGATCGCCTTCGGACTTTTACCCGCCGAAAATTCACGGAAAATGCGGCGAACAATTTCGGCTTCTGCCTCGTTGATTTTTCTCTCGCCCGTAACTGGCTCGCCATCGCTGTTCAGACGCTTTACAACATCATATCCGTAGCAAACTCCGCCGCCGGACTTACCGTTCTCAACACGACCACGAATACCTCGACGGGTTTTATCGGCAAGGTCCTTGAGAAAGAGTGCATTCATGGTGCCCTTGAGGCCAACATGCAATTCGGAGATTTCACCTTCAGTCAGGGTAACGATACGCACTCCTGCGAACTTCAGATGTTTGAACAAAGTTGCAACATCTGCCTGATCCCGGCTGACACGATCCAATGCCTCTGCCAGCACCACATCGAACTTCTTCGCCTGCGCGTCCTGCAACAGGCTTTGAACACCCGGTCGCAAAGTTATGCTCGCACCCGAGATTGCTGCATCTTGGTAAGTACCGACAATTCGCAACTTCTCCCGTTTTGCCTGCTCCCGGCAAATACGGAATTGATCTTCAATGGAGTTTTCACTTTGGTTGTCAGAGGAGTAACGGGCATAAAGCGCTGCACGGGTCATGAGGCTTTCCTTTCTCTTAAAATAAAAGGTTCACCCTTTGGGGCCATGCCCCTTTATCTCTTCCCCCAATGTGGCAGGACTATTGTCATTAGCTGCCCGACGTTGCTTTTTCTCCCAAGCTGCGAAATGTTCTCGGGCTATTTGGTGGCCAACGGCACGTGCGACAGCCCTAATGCGGTCTGAATCTCCCTGCCTCCCATCGTCCGATACGCCGTTATCATTGGCTGGAAATGGGACACTTTTCCTTTCTCGCCTATTCTTGATCATGAACTTGCTTCTTGTGATAAGAGAAGATGTTAAAATAATGATGGTAGAATAGTAAATTGGGAACCATCCTTATTTACGATCAGCAGCCCCTCACGTTAACCATCAGATTCAATGCGATATCCACTGTACCCAACAGCTCATTATATCGACTTATCACTCCAAGCACGGTTGAGAATTTCGACACTAGGGTCGAAATTGACACTGATGACAACGGCGAGGCACGGCATACTAAAAAGAGAGCCAAGGCCAACTGGCAAAACTTCATGGCACATAGCAGCGAGCTCTCACCCCACTCCCTAAAGTATAGCCACAATTCGTGGTTAAGATTTAGCTTTGGGCGAGGAAATTAATCGTGCGACTTTCAATTTTTAGCACTGTATATATGCGGCTAATAGAACTCAATGATTTGAAAATACTCATGTTTCCTCACAGAGCGAGCTAGTGAACACAGCTATTAACAACATCGTTTTCACACCCAAACCATCTAATTGAGGCCTCACAACTCCGGCCAATTCGACCAACAAACATTGACTTCCACTCGAATTTCCTTAGACTTCCATTGAATGGAGGCTGAAAATGAGTGGAAATTTCTACAACTTTGCTGCAATCCGTGGCGTTCAAGCTGGATCGGAATATTATGTGGTTATGGTACCTCTTAAAATGGTACCAAAAATCTTCGCATTTGATAGTCAAGATCTGCCTGCTGATTTGAGAGCACAACGTGTGCTATCGAATGTTCGTGTGCCTCAGATAGCAGCCTATCTTTCGGACAATTTCGAAGAGTACATTCTTTCCTCTCTCTGCGCCTCTATTGATGGTGATTTGGAGTTTTCACCTGCAAATGACAGCCTTCAGTTCCGAAATGTGGGGGTACTTAGACTGTCAATGACAGCACGGATTATTCTGAACGACGGCCAGCACAGAAGAGCCGCAATCGAAGAAGCTCTAAAAACCCGACCCAAGCTCGAAAACGAAACCATCTCCGTAGTCCTTTTCGTCGATCAAGGACTAGCACGTTGCCAACAGATGTTTGCAGACTTAAACAAGAACGCCGTGAGGCCATCCGGTTCACTAAATGTGTTGTACGATAGAAGAAACCCATTGGCACGGTTGAGCACAAACGTACTTGAAGCTATCCCATTCTTTCAAAGTTTTGTGGAACTTGAAAAAACATCGCTCTCAAACCGCGCGAAGAATCTATTCACCCTCTCGAGTTTGAATCAAGCCAACCAATGGCTGGCTGGGCCAAATGCGGATCGGTTTGGGAAAGACACTGATAAGATCGTGGTGAAGTATTGGTGGAGCATTTCTGAGGCGATCCCAGATTGGCAACGACTGATGCTAGGCACCATCACTTCTGGTGAACTGCGAAAAGAAACAGTCCACGCACATGGAGTTATGCTTCAGGCTATGGGGGTTATGGGTGCACGGCTGATCGAAGCAAAACCTATCGCTTGGCCTTCATCTTTAAAATCGCTTTCTACGATCAACTGGAGCAAACGGAACACCGAACTTTGGCGGCCTCGTATTATGGGCGCCAACAGGATTGATGGAAGCACTAAATCAGTTCATTTAGCAGCAAATGTTTTGCTTCAAGCAGTCGGCCTCCAACTTAATGAAAAGGAGCAAGCAAATGAGGTCGCTTATGTCGCCTCATTGAGCGAACAAGTGGTGAATGCATGAACTCAAACCCAGACATTCAGATGAAAAACCCAAAAGCTAGTATAAATCTGGCCGCTCTGAAAGAACACATTCGAGCAGTCTACCGGGCCGATGACCGGCCTTGGGTTATCGGCTATAGCGGGGGCAAAGACTCCACATGTGCACTCCAACTAATTTGGAGCGCGGTGCAGGAGCTATCTGTAGAGGATAGGCGTAAACCAGTCTACGTACTTAGTTCAGATACTCTAGTAGAGACGCCGATCATCGTCAATTACATCGACGAAACTCTCGCGGCTATCAATGCAGCAGCTGAAATTCAGGGGATGCCGATTTCAGCGCAAAAGGTTGTACCAGAGATTTCAGACAGCTTCTGGGTAAACCTTATCGGCCGTGGCTATCCGGCACCATCAAAGAGATTCCGCTGGTGCACAGAACGACTAAAGATCGACCCTGCCAACACTTTTATCAAGAACCGCGTCGCGGAGTTTGGTGAGGTTGTCATGGTTTTGGGCGTGAGATCCTCGGAAAGTGCGACGCGTGCACAAGTTATGTCGCTGCACAAAATCGATGGCACAGCCCTATCCAAACATTCCACGCTTCCTGGAGCATTCGTCTTCACACCGATTGAGGCCTTCAGTGTCGACGATGTCTGGGCATTCCTACTTCAAAATGAGTCCCCTTGGGGCTCAGATAATAGTGACCTTTTGGCGATGTATCGAAACGCCCAAGCAGGCGAATGCCCACTTGTTGTCGACAAACAGACGGAAAGCTGTGGGAATTCGCGTTTCGGTTGCTGGGTTTGTACGGTCGTCACTCAAGATAAAGCGATGGAAGCTTTGGTCGAAAATGGCGAAGAGTGGCTAGAACCACTTCTGGATCTACGTAATGAACTCGCAGCAACACAAAACCCTGATAGAAAGCGGGAATTCAGAGACTTTAAGCGCAGAGATGGCTCGGTTACTTTTGTCGGCGATGCGGAAACATCAATTCCTGGCCCCTATCTCTTCGACTACCGAAAAGAGCTGTTGCAAAAACTTCTCGAAGCACAGGAGTTGGTCAATACGAATGCTCCGCCGGGCGAAAAAACTACTCTGATACAGGACGAGGAGCTTCGCGAAATTCGCAGAATCTGGAGAAGCGAAGAAGGTGATTGGGGCGACGCAGTTTCCAAAATTGTGATGTCCATCACAGGCAGGAAACTACCCCTCGATGGGACGGATAACTATGAATTTCAACCGAGCGACGCTGAAGTTCTCACTAAAGTTTGCAGTGAACACGATCTTCCTCCACGCCTATTGGCACAACTCCTCGAAGCAGAACGCTCAGTTCGAGGACTGAAACGACGAACACATATCCATAGAAAAGTCGCAGCAATTCTCGAACAAGAGTGGAGAGGCGAGGACGCAGTCCTAGAGGAACGCAAAGAGCGACTTGCACTTCAAAGGCAACACGCTTCATCAGACCCGCTTTTTGAGACAGAAACATGATACTGCAATCTCTCCGCCTCCATAACTTTGGTCTTTATGGTGGACATCATCTGTTCGACCTTACGCCAGACCCAGAAGCCAATAAGTCGGTCATATTGATAGTTGGGCACAACGGGTCTGGTAAAACTACCTTCCTTGAAGCTGTCCGGCTAGCGCTTTACGGTAAACGCTCGCTTGGCCCTCGCGTTGGGCAGGCTGAATACGAGCAATACCTTCTTCGTCGGATCAATAGTACTGCTCAGGAGCGAAACGCATATGTGGAGCTCGTGTTCAAGAGCCAACATCTCGGAAAGGATGACACCTATACTGTTCGGAGATCGTGGGCATCCCGAGGCGCAAGTGTCATAGAGGCTCTACAATTTGATCGCAATGGGAACGCAGTCGACGAGATCCCGCGTGATGATTGGAACCACTATCTTGAAGACATAATACCAGCTGGTGTTTCACAGTTGTTCTTCTTCGATGGCGAGAAGATTCAGGATATAGCAGATAATCAGGATAATGCAGGCCTATCTGAGGCTATCAAATCCCTACTAGGCATCGACATAATCGACCAACTTAGGGGTGACTTGGCACTTTACAAATCACGCAACGCAGACCATCACAACATTCCAGATCCAGAAGCGCCTAAACGAGACTTAGAAGTGGCAAAAACCGAGCTCGTTATTACCGAAGAGCAAATCGGCTCGCTTGCTTCCAAACGCATTCAGCTTGCCCGCCGCAGTGAAGCAGCTCAGCTTCTTTTTGAGCAAGAAGGCGGCTCAATTGCGCTCAGCCGCGACACTTTAACGGATGAATTGAAGAAAACAGAGACAGAGTTAACCAAACGCACCGCCGAATTCAAAAGTCTAGTAAATAGTGCAGCCCCCTTTGCACTAGCTCCAAAAATTGTAGCTACGTTTTCTTATGAAGTTGAACGATCCAAAAGACTGAAATCCAACAGAAACATTGAGGAATTTATTACTTCATTTGAAAATAAAATGAACAACAAAACTGACGGTGACTGGACGGCTTCTCATTTCAAAGCGCTCAGAACCTTCTCGGATAATGAATATACAACAGATACCACGATTTCGCTGAGCACTGATCCGGATTGGGTTCTTAGCAAACTCGCCATTGTAGCAGATGAGCGCGTCCAGGTCGCAACTTTGTCCACAATACTCAGCGAACTTCAAAGCAAGCGTACGATGCTTCGAAATCAACTTAAGAACTTCAGGCCAGGTGGTGCCACCGGTGCTTTTGAAGAACTAAAGAAAGCGGAGTATGAACTTGGAGCACTTGAGGCTGAGCTTAACCGCAAGCGAACTGAAGCGACACAATTAAGAGCACTTGTAGAGCGATTAGATCGAGAGCTACGCAAAGTGCAAGACGCCATTTTTGATACAGCAAGAGCAGAGGAACAGAGAGATCTCGCTACCCGCGCTCAGGCTGCCTTAAACGACTATGAAAAACGCATTGTTGAGATGCGGTTAGCTTCACTCTCCAGTCATTTCATTGAGGCGTTCAATGGCTTAGTCAAGCGCAAGAGGCTTGTTCAAAAGGTTTTGGTAGACCCTGAAACCTTTCACATTAGGCTATTCCGAGCGGCAGATGAGGAAATCACTCCTTCAGAATTGTCTGCCGGCGAACGTCAGCTATTTGCGATATCAATGCTATGGGCTCTCGGACGGACCAGCGGGCGAGAATTGCCGATGATTATCGACACACCACTGTCTCGTTTAGATCGGCAACATCGAACCAGCTTGATGGCAAACTATGTTCCCCGCACCAGCGCCCAAGTCGTCATGCTATGCACGGATTCAGAGCTAACCCCCGATCTCGCCTCGATTATTGAACCGCACGTGAAGCGTCGTTATCAAATTGGAGTGACTGATGAGGGACTAACCACGACGATATCGGAAACTCGGCCAACTAAGACCAGCAGCGCAGTGGAGTTCTCTCGTGCACATTAATAAATTCCGCATTTCACCTACTGCAACAGGGCACGCAAAAATTGTTGCGCAACGCGCGGGTCTAACACCCAACCTAGCATGTAGAATGGCCATGCTTTTGTCGTTCGAAGCAGGACCTGTAACTGGTAACTCTGAAGATTATCAAGATGGGCAGGAATTTAATGCATATACATTATTTGGAGATTTCCAACCCATCTTTATTGATATGCTTAAATTTGTTGAGTTCGGCTTGGAAGACGTTGACGTCAACGAAAGCGTTCTTCTGGAACGGCTTCGCTTACACATAGACCGTGGGATTCGACAATTGTCTGTGCGGATCAAGTCTCCAGCAGACGCAGCAGAACTGATTGCAGGGAACGTTTGAACCAATGGCAAACCCGATCTATCTAGACCACAATGCCTCAACGCCAATTGACCCAGCCGTTCTAGAAACAGTAATTCGCATAAGCCGGGACGCCTATGCCAACCCATCAAGTATAGAACATAATCAAGGCGCCGCCGCGGGTAAAGTTGTTGAGGATGCACGATCTCAAATTGCAGAGTTCGTTAACTGTAGAGCGTCGGAAATCCTATTCACGAGTGGATCCACAGAAGCAAACAACTTGGCAATTCTTGGATCATATCCAGAGCTTAAGAAAACTGGTCGAACCCATTGCATCACATCGTTGATCGAACACCCATCGATTTTGGCTTGCTTCGACCATCTCGAAGAGAAAGGTGCCCGGGTTACCCGGCTGGGAGTGGATGAAAACGGGCAGATTTTGTTAGATGAGCTCTCTGATGCGTTATGCAGTCAAACTGGTCTTGTCTCTATCATGGCCGCGAATAATGAAACGGGGGTTTTACAGCCGATTTCTGAAGCTGCACACCTAGCAGAGGCTGCCGGGGCGTTATTCCACACAGACTATTCACAGGCTACCGCTTATATGCCTTTAGACCTAAACGGAACTCCAATCCATATGGCCAGTTTTTCTGGTCACAAAGCTTATGGTCCCAAAGGTGTTGGAGCACTCTATCGCTCCATCCGGAAACCCAGGGTCAATCTTCACCCAGTTCTGTTCGGTGGAGGGCAGGAGAAAGGACTTCGAGCTGGAACGTTGAACACTCCCGGTATCGCGGGACTCGGTCACGCTTTTGCACTGATTGGCGAAAAGTGGAACGACGACGCGCGAAGGATTGGTGCCCTCAGGGATCGACTACAGGAAGAATTACAAGATAAGATCTCGCTCCAGATCAACGGTTCGGATGTACCTAGATTACCAAATACACTATCGCTAAGCATCGACAATGTCGTCCCACAGGCCTTAATGCAGAAGCTCAGGAACGACCTTTGTTTTTCAGCATCCAGTGCGTGCGCGACTGAGCATGTGGCAACATCTCACGTCCTTCAAGCAATGTTTGGAAAGACCCCCCGAGCACGAAATGCTTTCCGCTTGGGACTGGGGCGCCAGACGAAAGAGCAAGACATTGCCAAAATTGTCGATCTCTTAGTATGGGCAACGTCAGAATTACTACTTCTGCGGTCTATCTAACGCAAAGGTAATTGCCCGACGCAATAGCCTCTCGGTAAGCAACATGTTCGGTATCAATGTAACAAGCTACAAGTCGGTGTGCGTCAAAAAGTGCTTCTCTCAATCCAAAGAACGGACGATAGCTACCCTTGGCCAATTGATGACGTATTGCTTGTATAGTTGCATTTACCATACCCGTCGAAAGCAAATTTCCCGCCATTTCAAGAGCGTTCCATGCCCCTTGAAAAACCAGTTTCCCTGCGACAAACCGCTCCTTGGCTCCAGACTTCATGTCATGATATTCTGAAGCTGGACGACACATGAGACTTTCTCCATGCACATCGGTATCTAGCGCGATACTCTGTAGCGCTACAACGGTATGAAGGTTGTCGTATACACTACCCATACTGAATGTTCTCCGTTAGTGGCGAGGCTGCCAACCACTCTAAGTACACGCAGAGCGTGAATTCTAAGTGACACCAAAAAGATCTTACCGGAAATATGGGTCCTGGCAGACCACAGTTCGTCAAACGGCTCTTGCTGCGCCTGCAACTGATCGTTTAAAGAATCGATTTCACTTTGCAAGACGTGTTCCAACATCATAGATATATCTGAACTCCTCAACAGGCAGCACATTACACCTATCTTCAGTCACCGAATCGTGTTGATCATTTCGCATTAGACATGGTCACAATGCGCCGTAAGTTAGTATTTTTAAAGCCAAGATGTTACTGCTAAGCTCTTATTGATGATGAAAAATCTTTGAGCCTTCATCTTTGCACTCGAATAAAGCAGCTATTATCCATGTCACTTAGCCAGCTACCAATATTGCCGTCGCTCAACACATCAACCAATAGGATGATTTCTGAGTTCTATGGCCCTGCTTTAGCTTTGGCCAATCGGTACGACCGAGGTGTTGGTTATTTTACATCAAACTGGCTTCGTTTAGCCTCTTCCGGATTGGCCGTTTTCGCCGGAAATGCGGGGCGCGCAAGGTTTGTCGTAAGCCCGCATATGGGTTCGGAAGATTGGGCAGCACTGAATCAGGGAGATCAGGCAAAAACGGACAGCTTACTTTACGAGAGTTTGAAAAGTGCCGTAGAGAACCTACCGTTCGCCCTAGAAACTCAAACGCTCACAGCTTTAGCTTGGATGATAGCGGATCAGCTATTGGACATACGCATCGCAATTCCTAGAGGCGATCTTGACGGAGATTTTCACGACAAATTTGGCATTTTTCTCGATAACCATGGAAACAATGTCGCTTTTCACGGGTCTCAAAACGATAGTGCGAGTGCTTTCCGCAATTATGAATCCATTAGTGTATTTTACTCGTGGGTTGACGAACGTGAAGCACAGCGGGTCTCTGAGCACAAGTATCGCTTTCAACGCCTTTGGGACAATCAAGACCCAAATGTTCGTGTACTCCCTTTGCCGGACGCAATCCGAAGAAACTTGGTTCAGTTCACGAACAATCAAGGCAGGCCCTACAAAGCGCCACCAAGCAAGCCCCCAACTCTATCCCAAGACAAATGGGCCCATCAAACTGAAGCCGTTAACTCCTTTCTTGAAGCAAGGCATGGCGTGTTGGAAATGGCTACCGGCACAGGCAAAACCAGAACTGCCTTCAAGATTCTTGACGAGCTGTTAGAACGCGCACAAATCAACGCCGTAGTAATCACAATGTCCGGGACTGATTTACTGAATCAGTGGCACAAATCTGCCATCGGAAATTCAGATCTTGCAGTATTTCGCCACTTCGGAAAGTGGAAGGAAGCTTCTGCTTATATGACTTGCCGACTACCTAAAATACTTTTGATCGCCCGGCAGCAACTCAAGAACATTATCCCTTACCTTCACGACAAGGATGTCGATAAGTCTTTACTTATTTGCGACGAAGTTCACGGGATGGGGTCGCCGTCCATGGTTCGGAATCTGTCTGGGCAGCTTAGCAGATTCCGTTATAGGCTGGGTTTAAGTGCAACTCCGGAACGTGAGTACGATCAGGAAGGAAATGCCTTCATTACTGAGGAAATTGGTCCAGTCGTTTTCGAGTTTGGGCTGGAAGACGCCATAAAGAGGGGCATCCTCTGTGACTTTGAATACACAGCACTCAGCTACACCTTGTCTGACGATGACAAAGTGCAAATCCGTGACCTGATCAAGCGGCATCATGCGAAGCAAGCTGCGGGTGAGTTAGATAGCGATGAAGCCCTTTACAGAGATATTGCGCGCGTTCGCAAAACAACAAGAGAAAAAATCCCTTCTTTTGAGAACTTCCTTGCTGACAAACCACATCTTTTCAGGAGGTGCCTCATCTTTGTCGAAACTGCGGAGTTCGGTAAAGATGTACAGGAATTGCTGATGAAGGCTAAAATCCCATACCACACGTATTTTCAAACGGACGAGAGCGAGAACCTCAGACGATTTGCAGAGGGACGACTAGAGTGTCTTATAAGTTGCCATCGACTGTCGGAGGGTATCGACATTCAATCTGTCCAGAACATCGTGCTCTTCTCCTCCTCGAGGGCAAAGCTCGAAACCATCCAAAGATTAGGGCGCTGCTTGAGAACGGATCCGGGGAACCCAACTAAACGCGCGCATGTACTGGATTTCGTAGACTTTTCTGAACAAGAAAACGAAAGTACTGAAAACGCCTCAGCAGATATTGACCGCTATAAGTGGTTTACGCAGTTGTCGGCGGTTGCGCCATGCGATGGAGAGCACAATGGGCCAACAAAGTGAAGTAGACCACGACATTGTGGATGCTATAACAGACGCACTGACAAAAGCGGGACTGCAAGACACCCCTTATGGGAAGAAACTCGAACGGCGGTTAATCAACAAACTGATTGGCCAGTTTGAGGAATCCGATCTTTTTGATCTCATCGAGGACCTTCCTCTATCGAATAAAGGTAGGTCAGAATGAGGGTAAAGATAACTGGGTGGCGTGCCAAGAACCTAAGGGGTTACCTTAGAGATATTGATATTGATCTTTCAGCGCATCCAAAGCGCTGGACTTTATTCCAAATGCCTAATGGTACAGGAAAAACCACAACAATGCGTCTCTTTCGCGACGCACTGACGGGAACACACTTATCTACAGAAGAAATTAACAGCCTAAAGGCTGATGATTCTGTTGAGAATGGGTTCTTTGAACTTTCGTTGACAATTGATGATGAACCATGGCGCGTCGAGATGAATTTCGACTTCCGCTTCGGAAGGTGTGAGTACACTACGACGTCAGTGGGCGCACGCTCTGGGGGTAACAGGACGGGACGATTGCCGACAACCCTGAGAGACAGTCTTCAAAAGGGTATAACTGAACTGTTCGTGTTCGACGGAGAGCTTGCTGCGGAAATTATTGAGCATGGGGCAGATCGAGCCGACAACTCCATCAGAGCACTTTATAAACTCGACAGCTTTGGAGATCTGTATCGGGATATTGACGCCCAAGCGAAGAAGCGCCGAAGCAATGCGGCATCTATCTCAGCCGCGACGACAAAGAAAGCAATCGACAGGTTCACGAAGGATCTTGAAGAAGCGGAAATCATGCTCGCACATTTGCAGCGTGAAGAGCGCAAATTGCTCAACCGTAAGTCGGAGGCAGAAACGCAACTTTCCGAACTTGATAAAAAGATTGGAGAGCTGTCGAGCCAACAAGAGCAGTACTCAGACGAACTTGCTGAGGTGAAAGCGCAGATCATTCAAGATAAAGTTGCGATTTCTGAGCTGACAACACGATCCACGGAGCTGTTTCGCTCCCCACCACTTTTCCATGCATCCGTCCGAGATCGTTTAAACTCGCTTGGTGGCACAATGCAAAAACTAAAACTACCGCGCACCATGTCGGAGGAGTTCTTTCTTCAGTTAGCAGAGGAAGACGAGTGCATATGTGGTCACAAAATTGGACCGGAAGAAAAAAATGCGATCATCGCAAATGCTAAGGAATTTCTTGGGCACGATCAGATTGCCGTGATCAATCAAATGAAACTGGCCCTAAGGGACTCCGGTCAACGTGGAGAGACACTAGGAAGTACCTTAGAACAGCTTCGAGCGGCTCGTGATGGATTGCAACTTGCTGAACAACGCCGACTTCGCATCGAAGATGAACTTGAGGAAGCTGGCTTTACTGAAATCGGCGAGTTCAAGCACCAGAGAACCAAAATCACCTTCCTCTTGGAAGGAATCCGCGAATCCTTAGACAAGCTCACAAGCAATCACCTGCAAATTAGCGAGATTGCCTGGAAAACAAACATTCCCGCATGCCGCAATGAAGTTAAAGATAGAAGTAGGAAACGTGATACCGCTGCCGGAACATACGAGTTCATTCAAAAGACTGAAGCTCTCAAGACTTTAGTCCGAAACGTAGAATTAGGTGCGATTACACGACTTAGAAACAGGATCAAACTCTCCACAAACCACCACCTTGAAAACATCTTAGCGAACGAGCCGCTTAGAGTGGCATCGATCGATGGAAGCTTGCGATTGACCACAGACAAGGTCGAGTTGAAATCTTCTGTCAGTGAAGGCCAGAAACTAGCGGTTTCTTATGCTTTCCTTACGGCTTTGCTTGCCGAAGCACCTCACAAGTTTCCTTTTGTGGTAGATTCCCCTGCAGTCTCTCTAGATGTTCAAATACGTAGAACAATAGGGCAACTTATCCCTCCTCTCTTCGATCAGATGATCATTTTTGTTATCTCGAGTGAACGGGAGGGGTTTGCGGATACTTTTTTCGATCGCAGTGAAGACGACGTTGAGTTTGTCACCATATCGGTCGACCCGGTAGTTGGACGTCCAAAGTTGCTGAATGGCAAGGAAGAGTTCATGAGTTTTCACTCCAAACGTGAAGGATCATTATGAGTTTCATTCTTCACAAGAGTGCACGTGAATATTTTGGATATCGCGACCAGAGAATGTTTCAGAGCTCTCCCAGAGAGCAAGATAGAAGCCGTGATTTACTCCTCTTTGATGCCTACTATGCCTGCTTATTAGTTGGTACATGCCTGTCTGGATTAGGACGCGAGAGTGACCTAGAGAGCACGAATTTCATTGAAGGCTATCCGGAGCCCTTCAAAAGCAGCAAAGAGTTCATCGCGGGTCTAATCGTAGAAGCAGAGCTTAGACGATTAGACACAGAAGAATACTCAGACAGAGATTTTGAGCGAGAGATCGCAAAACTGCTGGATGTCAATTCCCCAACTCGACTGAGCGAAGGGAACGGTATGACCAAAGCAAATCTCTATGCTGCGGGTGGTTTCGAGTTCATTGCCGAAAACCTCCAGCCAAAACCTGTGACGGCGCAAGAATTCTTGCTCAGATTCCACGACCTTTGGGAACGAGAGGTATCCGGGAAATGACGAGGGGAGAGAATCAGTCCTTACAAGCAGCACTAAGTTTCCGGCCTTCACAAACCACTATTTCGGCTTTGTTTGGAGGATTTGGAACACTTTCGGTTCCGGATTTTCAAAGAGACTATGCATGGGACGACGCCGCAGTTTCTGTGTTCATCGACGACGTGGAACGTTGCCGCCGCAGACGGCAGGCCTCCACCCCACTACCTCATTTTTTCGGAGCCGTCGTAACAAGTCCTGGTGAGGTCTCCGGCACATCACGACCACACCTGATCATTATTGATGGTCAGCAAAGGTTAGCAACAGTTTTTATGCTCATTACGACCCTAAGGAGACAATATCAACGTGCGGAAACAACGGCGCGAGGTTCCGGAGACGCTGAAGAACTTGCTGCTTATTTTGGAGCACGAGCAGAAAATCTGACACATGCCTTTGAATGTGCACAAGACATTGAATTCAAATCTCAAAAATCAGTACGTAAACTCATACTGAACAAAGCGGATGATCCCTTCTTTGCACGTTTATTGGCGCAGGAGGACAGAACCCCTACCCGAGCTTCACACAAACGCCTTGAAAAGGCCAACTCAGCAATTGAATCCTATCTCAATGGGCTGCAGAGCCGAGCAGAAAACCAGGAAGACATACGGAGGATATTGGATAGCCTTTATGTTGTTTTCCTTAAGGATTGGCTAATCGTACAACTTGCAGCTGGTACGGACCGAGAAGCAAATCGTATCTACCGTGTTCTCAACAGCCGTGGCGTCCCTGTGACAAACACTGACCTTCTTCGAGCATCAACTCTCGAACTTGCGGCCAAGAAGCTTGAAAACAACGACATCGATGCGATGGCGCAAGATTGGGACATGATCCTTGCAGCAACCCAGCTTGGCCCTGATGACGCTCTGGATGCTGCATTTTACTCCCGCACAGGCATCGCACGGCAGAAAAATGCCCCCATTGATCAGCTCGAGGAAGAACTGTTTCCTCTTTTACAATCAGACGAGAAGCCAACCACGGAAGAAGCCCAAGAGGTTTTCCGTACGGTTGGTCAACTCAGGAGAGATGTGGAGCAACTATCGACCATAGCTAGTGGACAGATCTGCCAACCGGCACATGATAGGTTTACACCTGTGTTTCGGTCTCGTTTCGATGCTCTTACGGCAGTTTTAAATCAGAGCTACTGCATCCCTTTCTTGCATGCTGCTGCCTGCCTGGAGCCACGCGCCTACGTGAGTGTTTGTGACTTAGTTGAACGATTTTCTTTTCGTTATGGCGTTGTTATTAGAGCTCCAATTCATGCCTTAGAACCAGTTTTCGAAGCTCATATTCGAACGCTTAGAGCAAATCCACGTGATTTCCGCATAAGTGACTTGAAACGTGACCTAACCACATTGATATCTGCATACGCAGGAAACGACCTTTTTAAAGAGCGTCTCCTCAATTTGGAATATGGTAGAGACACTCGAAAACCACTTCGGTATGCATTAGTTATGATAGAGCATATGAGCAGGTGGTATGGTGAAAACCCACAAGGAACACCAACTTGCCGAGACGTTACGCGGGTTATAGACTTCCGAAGCATAACGCTAGAACACATAGAGGCATCAAACTCGGTGAACCTAGACCCACAACTGACGCCGTATATCAACTCGCTTGGAAACCTTACAGTTATGAGCCAAGCTGAAAATGATGCTGTTGCCAATAAATCCTTTGAACAAAAAAAGAAAGTTTTCTCCAAATCGGACTTAGCAATCAACCGTGCAATTGCAGAGTACGACACTTGGAACCTTGAGAGCTTCAAAACTCGCCAACAGGATCTTCTAGATCAATGCATGGCCATTTTCTCAATTTAGAGAGCAAGAGATCGATGTCTTTTAAGTAGTGATAAAACCATGTTGGTTAAAAAATTGAATTCTGGGTAATTTCAGGAAATTAAGGTTTGTAAGCATTTACTCAATTCAGCATGCTTCATCGGGTTCTCATCCTTCAGGCGTCGCAGATTAAGAAGCTTCCATTGAACAGCCGGAAGCTGTTCTGCTGCAGGCAAACCTATCAAATTAAAATCCGGCTCTCCACCATGCAGCGACAACAGGAATTGGGCAAACTCCCCTTTAAGAGCGCTTTGAATATCGGCAATCAAACGCGACCGCACGTTTTCCAGATCAACGGGATTGACCTCGTCTCGCGTCATCCCTGCAAATTCCTGATCATGCAGTTCCTTGATCGGAACAAGTGCCGGGTCCAGTAATTCATGCGGCGGTCGTCCCGATGTGCTGACATAGACCAGAAAAACCCGCAGCAGATCTTTGGTCAGCCCTTCATTTTCATATAGCAGCTTGACGTCAAACAGGTCCCGCGGATGCTGACGATCAAGAGCGGCATGCAACTTCCCGGCATACAAATCCTCAAATGAGAGGACATGCATCTCGGCAAACCCGAAGGTTTCCTCCACGGCATCCGATACCTTGTGCAAAACGGGTTGCAGTACCGTACCGCGCATGACCGGAGACGTCTCAATCTTTACATTGGTCGTTCCGCGAGTGACCATGATCCGGGTTTCCAGATTTCCACCACCGGCGATCCGCTGAAACCGTACATCCCTGTTTTCACGGCTTGCCGCTGCGATGATCCGGTCGAGCGCCTGATCAATATTTGCAAGGGACGTTGCCCGGTCTTCAATCGGCAAATAGGTGAGATCAATATCGACAGACAGGCGAGGTAAATCTCGGTAGAAAAGATTGATCGCCGAACCGCCTTTCAGCGCAAAGACCTCCTCTCGCGCAATCACCGGCAGAAGGCGCATTAGCAGCCGAAGCTGTTCGACATAGCGCTCACGCATTATGGCTCCCCTCCTCGTGCCCCGAGGGCATGAATGCTTCGGGGACTGAGATCCGGTAGATCGGGTGTATTTTTCCATCCTTGATCAGGGCGCGCGGTCCCGATCCCAAATCGATCTGAGATTTGTCGAGATATTTCAGCCAGGCGTGAGCGTGACGATCAGCAAAAACGAAAAACAGCCGTTTGACCTTGATGCTGTTACAAGCGCGCAACAGCTTCATGAGATGTTTCGGGCGCAAATTGGAAAGCCCCTGGAAGATCATGTCGAGATTGTCAAAACCCGCATGCGATGGCAATTCATCGAGTGCTTCAAGGATCGCCCGTTCCGGCGAGGATACCTTGAGCGGCCAATGCCACGGACTAATGGTTGGACCAGTATTACCGCTCATATTCTCGAGTTGACGTTCCACGTTCTCTATACCGGCCAGATCATCCGCAAACAGGTTGGTCGAGCGGATAATAAACTCTGTTTCTCCCTGCAATCGGGCGAGCCAGGACGGCACCTCGCCATAAAGATAGATACGCTCTTTGTTGCCCAGCGACAGATAATGAGAGAAGCCGTGGAAGGTCAGTGCACTCAATCCTCCCAGATGGACCTCATGTTCCATGATCGACTGGATCGACAGCAAAACAAGCTGCCAATCGGGAGCGGGATTCCGGTTCAAACGGGCTGAATGATCCGTGCGTGACAATGGCCGACGATAAACGCCCCGGACCACCCGCTCCAACCAGCCGCGCTCGGCATAGTTATGAATCGATTTGGGATCGACGCCAAACCGCTTCAGCCATGCCGCATCAACCAGGAAGCCGGGTGGCACCCGCTCTAGCATCGGTTTCAATCGTGGTGTTCTTTGATGGCTCATAACCATCAAAATCGCATTTTTTGAAAACATCATCAATTGATTTTTTAATTTCTCAGCTTTTAATGGCTTTTAACCATCAAAATGATGCTTTCATAAAAAACCTCAAGAGTAGCGCCCTACGTCGAACCGTTACAAAAGCTCGGCATCTATTCACAAATGCCGAGCTTTTGTAACACCGCCCCCGGCATCATATGCGACGGACACCTGACCCACATCACTCACGACGATTTGCTTTGCCGCCCCTCCTGCGCGCCACCTTTCATCCCCTCCTTCCGCGCCCGCACAAACACACGATCATTCTCAAGAAACGCCTCAAGCATGAACGGGATCAATTCCGCAACCGCCTCGCTCTCACCATAGGTCTCGCGATAAAGCGTCGCATAGTCCCGAAGCTTCCGGTTCAGATCGGCATTAACAGTCACCGTCAGCCTGACCGGTTTGCGGTCGGGCAGCCTGGCAAGTTTCATCATCTTTGCTCTCCACCATAGGGTTTGAGGACGAGGTCGCGCTGGACGATCACCCGGGCCGGCCAGCCGGGACGAATCTTGATGGTCGGCTGGATATTGAGGTTCTTCTCGGTGATCTGCCGTCCGGCGCGATCGACATTCTGCTGGGTGCTTTCGCGAATGGCGCGGACCAGATCGCTCTCCTCGCTGCCAAGCGTCATTTCGGTTCCGACCCCGAGTAAGGTGGCCAGCGAGATGCCCTTGAGCAACTGCCATGTATGATAATCGACTTCATCCTCAAGCCCGGCATAGCCGCTGGCATCGGAGGCTGGCATGTTATCAAGCCGGATCGACGTTCCATCGGGCATCAGGATCCGTTGCCACACCACCAGCGCACGCGACTGACCGAAAGCAACCACACTGTCATAAGTCCCGATCAGCCGGGCCCCCTGCGGGATCAGCACCGTTGACCCGGTGACAGTGTCATACACATTGGCATCCACCTGGGCGATGATCTGACCGGGCAGATCAGAATTGATCCCGGTAACCAGACTGGCCGGGATGATGCTGCCAGCCATGACCTGCCAGGGAGAGACTGGTGTTTCCAACGAATGTGGATTGTAAATCCCGCCATCATCATAGTCCCGCATGAAGTCGAGTTTGCGTTGCCGATCATCCGGGACCGCACTTGGATCAGGACTGGCTGCAATTGAGGCAACATCCCTATTTATCGCCGCTCGGTTTTCGGAAGCTTGACTATTCGGTCGTTCAGACGACACCGCATTGGCCAGCGAGAAAAACACACCGGACTCTCGGGCATCAATCGCCTGTTGAGCCTGTCGTTGCTCGGCCAGAGAAAGCTCCCCGGATGTGACATCCATTCCCTGAGCCCGTTGGGCCGCAACAATCGGACGCCCGAGATCGCCCGGCAAGGGCGGCCCAAGCTTTGGTACATCCTGCTTTATCTCGGAATAATCCTTGGGCAGGTTTTCCAAGTGATCTGGCCGTGCCTGCTGCCCGGCATGATAGAGCTCGTTATTGTCGTTGGCATTTTTCAGGGACGGCGTTTGCAAGGCCATCATCGCGATCCCGAGAAGGGCTCCCGATCCCAATGCGGTAACCCCGATCACGATACTGCGCCGGAAGCGGACAATCCGGGCATCGGGCCGACCGCGCAGCTCAAAACTCTCTTCAGGCCTATCCGTCATGGCCGGGCTGCCCCACCTGAAGCCTCGACATGCGTGATCCGCACCACCTGCTGCGGGTCGGTGCCCATGCGCAGTTCAGCCACCCGGAACAGCTGATCAACGATGTAATAGGTGCCGCGTTTGCGGTAATTGACCAGTTGGGTATCGCCGTTGGCGCCGATCACAAACAGTGGCGGCACCTCGCCCCGATCAATATGCTCGGGGAATTCGATATAGACCTTGCGTCCATCATCAAAGGCCCGGATCGGTCGCCATGATGGATGATCCCCCTCAATCTCATAGCCAAAGCGTATCTTCTCAAGCGCCAGATTATGGGCGACCGGTTGTGCGGCAAGAGCAGCGGCATTGTTCCGGCGCAGCATCACCAACCGATCCTGCGGATAGCTCCAGGAAATCGCTGCCATCGCGGTTTCTTCGGTGCTGAGCATTTGCAGATGGTAGGTTCGCCTATCGGTGGCGATCATGAGATTGGTCTTGAGCGCCGGTGCGAAGGGTTTGATCAGGATATGAACCTGTTGCTCGTCGCCCGATCCACTGGTGGTATCGCCAATCACCCAGCGCACCGTATCCCCGGCCGAGACCGCACGGAGTTGTTCACCGGGCTGCAAGGCAATATCGGTCACCTGCCCCGGGGCACCATAAAGACGATAAAGCGCGCCTTCACTATAGGGATAGACCTGCACGGCATTGATATAGCCGTGTTTTGATGGTTCCAGAAGTGCTGCCTTATTCGCCGTCTCGACCCGCTCTTCAGGCGAGAGCTTGTCTGCCGGTAATTGGCCTGGCAGCGGCATCAGTTGCCCCGGCAAGGGCAAGGGTTTGGGAACCTCGACGATTTCGACAGGAGGTGCAGGTTCCGCTTGAATGGTCGCCTCTTTGAAGCTGGCCCGATCATAGCTGATTGCGGGCGGCGGTGTCCCCGCCTTGCAGGCCGTGAGCACCATCATCAAACAGGTAAGCATCATCGCATTGTGTTTCATGAGCATTACTCCTGCGATCCGGGAGAGGATGTGTCGAACTCACGCGACCAGTCGATTGCCCGGACATAGAGCCCGAGCGGGTTCTTGCGCAGTTCTCTAGCATCGACCGGCGGTTTGGAAATCACGGTCAGGATGGCCGTCCAGCGCTCGGTGCGCATCAGCGCACCGCGCTCATAGATGCGCTCCTGCCATTTGACCTGAAAGGATTGATCGGATGCGCGCACCACACTTGAGACCTCAACCGAGACACTGCGCTCGCCGATCCCGGCGAAGGGATCGTTACGATTGGCATAATCGTTGAGGAACTGTACTGCCTGACCGGTGACGAAATCATAGGCTGCCAGCCAGTTCTGGCGGACCAGCACCGGATCGGTCGAAACCGAACGGACCAGTTTGATGAAGCGCGCCAGATACCAGACCACTTGCGCATCGGTCGGCTGATACTCCGGCGCGACTGGTGCGATTGCTCTCGCCTCGCCGAAACGGTCGATCTCGACGATATAGGGCACTACCCGGCTTTGCAGGGATTGCCAGATCAATCCACCCGACAAGGAGCAAGCCAATGCGAAACAGCCAAAGGCCATCAGGCGCCAGTTCCGGGCCTGAACGCGTGCCGATCCGATGCGCATATCCCACACCTGACCGGCCCTCTGATACGGGGTTTCGGGCTCGGACGTCGTACCATAACGCTGCAGGGATCTTTTAAACGGCATCTATTCCCCCTTTTCATCGAGAGACGGATTGGCGCCAGCACCCGGACGATCACCATCGCGCACGGCCTGTGCGGTCGAGTGCCGATGGGCTCGCATGTTCTGCTCATGACGCAGACGTCGCGCCCAGTCGGGTGCAGTTGTCCTATTGCTGTTGGCTGCATGAAAGCTTGCCGATCCGGCAGGCGCGCCACCGGTCGCGGCCCAGGCCGACGCCCTGCCCTTCTCAGCCTCCAGCTTCAAGGTATTGACGGCACGATCCGACACAGAACGCACGGTTTGACTTGCCTTGCCACCGGCAGCACGGGCAACACCGCCCATACCGGCAGCAGTCCCAGCCAAACCCGTTGCTCCCGAGGCGGCACGTCCCACCTGAAAGGACGTTGTGACACCCGCACCAAGTGCAGTTGCCGCACGCAGGGCAACCAGACCGCCCCCGGCAACCGCTCCGACACCACTCAATGCGGCACCGCCGACCAAAAGCGTTGCCCCGGCAGCGGCACCGGCCGTTCCGAGTGCAGCCCCGGCACCAAGCTGCGGCGCACCTGAGACCAGACCCGACGCAATACCGGGCCCGAAGATGCCCAGCCCCAAAAGCGCCAAAGCACCGAGTACCATCGACATGGCTGCGGCCATGTCGGGTTCCTGCCCCTGAAGGGCGTCGGTAAAACTTGTAAACAGGGTGGAACCGATCCCGACAATCACGGCCAGCACCATAACTTTCACGCCTGATGAAATGACATTGCCCAGTACCCGCTCGGCCAGAAAGGCGGTCTTGTTCCACAGTGCGAACGGAACCAATACGAAGCCGGCCAGGGCAGTCAGTTTGAACTCGAGCACCGTGATGAAGAGCTGGATCGAGAGAATGAAGAAGGCGATGATCACCAGGAACCAAGCCAGCAACAGTACGAAGATGGTCAGGGCATTGACGAAGAGATCGGGAATGCCGACCAGATTGCCGACCTGCGCGATCAGCGGCCATGCTGCCTCATAACCGGTCGCGGCAATCTTGCCCGGTCGCAACAGATCGTCTGCGGTCAGGCTTCCCGGTACGGTTTGCAACCCCAGCCCGGCAAACGACGCATAGATGATCCCGGTCAGGGTCTGGAAATTATTAAGGATCAGGGCGAAGGTTCCGACATAGAGCACCTTGCGGATCAGGCGGGCAAGAATATTGTCCTCGCCACCCAGTGCCCAGAACAGACCGGCCAGTGTGATATCGATGCCGATCAGGATGGAGGTCAGAAACCCGACATCGCCCGACAGCAGTCCGAAACCGCTATCGATATAGCGGCCAAACACCTCCATGAAACGATCAATGATACCGAGATTGTCCATACCCAAACCCGATCCGATTATTCGTCATAGACACTGGATGTGCCGAGAAAGCGTTGGGTCAGAGCCCGCCCGCTTTCCTCGCTCTGAGCCTTGCCCGCCCGATCCTGGGTTTCCGCACGCTGCTGGGCGATCAGCATCGACTGGATCTGCATCTGCTGCTTTGTCGAAAGGGCCAGCAACTGATTGGCGGTTTGCTGTGCGGCCAGGGCACCGGGAGCGCCTTGGCTTCGCGCCACCAGATCATTGAGCAACGGGCGGTCCTGCTGGATATTGCCGGCAATCCCGGCCTGCAAACGCAGGCTCTTGCGATAGGCCGTCATGGTGTTTTGCCAGCGTTCGCGCGCAGCACGCGCCGCGTCACTGGCCTTGAGGGTTTCCTCATAGCTGTCGGGATATTGCCGGGCGAGTTGCAGGTCGAGCTCGGCAACATCAAACCCGATCCCGTCGGCCTGCATCATCAAGCCATCGATCCGGTCGAGCGCACTCATCATCTGGCTGGCGGAGGAATAATCCAGACGCTCGAGATTGCGCGCCATGTTCTGCAACATCGTCGCCTGGTTCTGAAGCGAGCGGATCTGGTTGTTGATCTGTTCCAGCGCCCGGCTGGCCTGCAGGATGTTCTGGGTAAAGTTCGTGGCATCGAATACCGGCCAGGCGGCAAGCGTCACATGGCTCCAGAGCAGAACCGGCACAATAAATGGAAGGGCTTTGGACACGGTGCGTTTCATGAGACCTCTCCTGCACTGGAAAACTGCCCGATCAGATCTCCGGCCCAGTCCAGACCTCTGGCCGCGAGGAAGTGTTGAGCAAAATCCGCATGCCCGTGATCGACCAAGACCTGATCGATGCGTTTCTGGGTTGCCGGATCCGAGGCCCCGCACAGGGCCAGAGCAACCGGGCCGAGCCCGAGTTCAAACAGCCGGTTGCCCTGCCTGGATTGCAGGTAATAGTGACGTTTGGGTGTGGCCTGGGCGATCAGGTCGATCTGACGGCTGTTCAAACCGAACCGCTCATAAGCTTCTCTGGCCTGCGGTTCGATGGCCCGGTCATTGGGCAGGAAGATCCGCTGCGGACAGCTTTCGATGATGGCCGGTGCGATGGTTGAATCCGCGATATCGGCCAGCGACTGGGTGGCGAAGATCACCGAGACATTGCGTTTGCGCAAAACCTTGAGCCATTCACGAATGCGCGCGGCAAACAGCGGATTGTCGAGATAGATCCAGGCCTCGTCGAGAATGAGCAGGCTGGGGCGACCATCAAACCGCGCTTCGAGCCGATGAAACAGCCAGGTCAGAACCGGCAGCACCGCCCCGGCCCGGTTCATCAGCTCCTCGGTTTCAAAGCAATGGATATCTGACAACGTCAGCCGGTCTTCAGCGGCATCAAGCAGATAGCCAAGCGGGCCTTCCAGCGTATAGGGCTGAAGCGCTGCCTTGATCGCATTGGACTGCAGCAGCATGACAAGACCGGTGAGGGTGCGTTCCGCAACCGGCGCACTTGCCAGACTGGAAAGGGCTGACCAGACCATGTCCTTGATCTCGGGGGTCACCCGGACTTTCTCGTGATCGAGCAGCATCGCGATCCAGTCCGCCGCCCAGCTTCGGACGGCCAGATCGTCGATCTCGCGTAGCGGTTGGAAGGACAGCCCTTCACTGGCACCCAGCGGATAATGCTCCCCGCCCATGGCCAGCACCGCAGCACGGGCTGAGTTGCCCTTATCGAACATATAGATCTGTGCATCGGGGTAACGGCGAAACTGCATCGCCATCAGAGCGAGTAAAACCGACTTGCCCGCCCCGGTCGGCCCGACAATCAGCATATGCCCGACATCGCCGATATGGGTGGAAAAGCGAAACGGCGTGGTCCCCGAGGTTTGCGCATAGAACAATGGCGAACAAGGTTGCCCTGTGACCTCGGAGAGATGGGCGTTATCGCTGGGACCAGCCCAGACTGCCGAAAGCGGTGTAAGATGGGCCAGATTGAGCGTATGGATCAAAGGCTGGCGCACATTGGCATAGACATGCCCCGGCAGGCTGCCAAGCCAGGCTTCGACCGCATTGATCGTCTCGCGGATTGTTGTGAAGCCATGCCCATTAACGATGCGCTCCACCGTTCTGATCCTGTCCTCGACCGCCTGAAGATCAGGATCGAAGACCGTCACCGTAACGGTGAGATAGCCGAACCCGACATGATCACCGCCCAAGGCCTGCAGGGCGGCATCGGCATCCACCGCCTTGTTATCCGCATCGCTATCAACAAGTGCTGACGCCTCATTGGTCATCACCTCACGCAGGATGGCCGCAACCGATTTGCGCTTGGCAAACCATTGCCGGCGCAGCCGGGTCAGCACCCTGTTGGCGTCGGTGCGATCCAACGGCAAAAAGCGCGACACCCAGCGATAGGCAAAGTCCTGATGATTGAGCGCATCCAGTACACCGGGACGGGTGGTATCGGGAAATCCGAGAAGGGTGATGCTGCGCAGATGCCAATCGCCGAGCATCGGCTCCAACCCACCGACAAGCGGCGTATCAGCGAGGATGGCATCGAGATAAATCGGGTTTTCCGGTGCGTGCACCGGATGATGTCTGGTCGAGACGGTTTCATGGAGGAATGTCAGCGTCTCGTCGTCATCCAACGGCACGACCTCGGGCATGAAGCCTGCCAGCAGGTCCAGCACCCGCTCCGTATCCTCGGTGAAGCGTTCCAGTTCCAGCCGCCAGTTCCGTCCTTCTTCTTTCCGGCCGGTTTCCACAAACAGCTTTGTGCCGCGTGACTGGAGATCAGGCGGCGGCATGAACAGCAAGGTCAGATAATAGCGGCTTTCAAAATGTGCTCCCTGGCGCGCTTCGGCAAAGGCCGCCCTGCGCTCCTCATCGACCAGCCATGAAGCCGGATCGGGAAATTCAGATACCGGATAGGTCTCAGCCTCGCTCCGGTTTGCTTCAAAGAACAGCGCCCAGCCCGAACCGAGCCGCTTGAGCACATTATTGACCCGCGCACAGAACCCGATCAGCTCAGCCTCGGTGGCACTTTCGAGATCGGGACCCCGAAACCGAAATGTCCTCTGAAAGCTGCCATCCTTGTTCAGGATAATCCCCGGCGCAACCAATGCCGCCCATGGCAGTAGATCGGCGAGACACGCATTCTTGTTGCGATATTCGGCAATGTTTAGCATCGCCACCATCTCCTCTGGCGCAGATGGCGGGCGAGGACCGGTAAAAAATCCGGATCACGTTTGGCGGCAAACACCGCCAGTGTCTGACCGATAAAGAACAGCCCCAACCCAGCAACCCATTGCTGCAGGCCAAGCCCGATGGCCGCCGCGAAAGTGCCATTGAGGATGGCCACCGAACGCGGCGCTCCGCCGAGAAAGATCGGCTGGGTCAGTGCCCGGTGGACGGGAATATCAAACCCTTCGATAGATCGATCATCACGCATCAGACCAGCGCCCCACCGCCAAACGAAAAGAAGGACAGGAAGAAGGAACTGGCGGCAAAGGCGATCGACAGGCCAAACACGATCTGGATCAGGCGCCGGAACCCGCCGGAGGTTTCGCCGAAAGCCAGAGTCAGACCGGTGACAATGATGATAATCACCGCAACGATCTTGGCCACCGGCCCCTGAACGGATTCCAGAATGCGCTGCAAGGGTTCTTCCCAGGGCATCCCCGAACCGGCGGCCATGGCATCGGGTGCCAGCACGATCAGCATGACGGCCGCCAGACAGAAAGCCGTCAGGAGAGTGCGAGGCGGTACGCAATGTCTTGCGGACATGATCTTGCTCCATTCACAGGGATTGCAGTCGGGGAAGAGTGAGCGGGGTCAGGGCGTAATCGCCATTGCCATCCAGACCGTTGAGTGTGGCGATGGTCTCGATCTTCCGTGCCGGACCACGCCCGGAGATGAACACCACCAGATCAATCGCCTCAGCGATCAGATGTCGCGGCACGACCGTGACCGCTTCCTGCACCAGTTGTTCAATCCGGTAGAGTGCGGCATGGGCGGAATTGGCATGGACGGTCGCAAGCCCGCCGGGATGACCCGTGTTCCAGGCCTTGAGCATGTCGAGCGCTTCCGGTCCCCGCACCTCGCCGACAATGATCCGATCAGGCCGCAGACGCAGGGTCGAACGCACCAGATCGGAAAGTGACACCACATCACGCCGGGTGCGCAGCGCCACACAATCACGGGCGGCACATTGCAGCTCAGGTGTATCCTCGATCAGGATCACCCGATCCTCGCAATCGGCGATCTCGGCGAGCAGCGCGTTGGCCAGTGTGGTTTTGCCCGACGAGGTACCCCCGGCAATCAGGATGTTTTTGCGATCACGCACTGCCTTACGCAGGGCATCGGCCTGCAATGGCAGCGCGATCCGGTCACGGACATAATCGGTGAGTGTGTAGATACGCTCAGCCGGTTTGCGGATGGCAAAACAAGGTGCCCGAACGACGGGCGGCAGTAACCCTTCAAACCGCTCACCACCGACGACATTGGTTTGGGACGGAAGTTCGGCGCTGACAATCGGCTGGTCGGCATGGATTTCGGTACGGATATGCGATGCCACCAGACGGATAATCCGTTCGGCCTCCGCCGGGTGAATAACCACCCCGGTATTGATGCAGCCCTGCCCCAGCCGATCCAGCCAGAGCGTGCCATCCGGATTGACCATGATCTCGATCACGGCAGGGTCCCGGAGCGCTTCGGAGATCGGGGCCCCCAATGCGGAGCGCAGCATGTCGCGGCGGCGTTGCTCTGAGACGGTGTTCATTGTTCCGCCTCCGTCTCGTCGCTCTCGAACGATTTGCGACCGCCTGCAATCTGGCGACCGACCTGTTCGATGAATTTCTGGTAGCGCTCATTGGCCACCGCCTGGGTGGCCTTGTCTGGCACCGGGGTATGCGCATTGAAGGTGAGATAGAGCCGCACGAAAAACGCGAGGCTCTCGGTCAAGACGTCGATATCCCGGCGGACCAGTGCACTCTCCCGGCTGAGGCGGTCCAGACGGATGCGCAACGCCTCGTCGAGCGCATTGGCACCGCGATGGCGGAGATAATGACGCAGGGCATCACCGATAATCGCCGACTTTGAGGTCCCCGGACGGGCGACCAGAGCCTCAAGCTCGGCACTGGTATCGGCATCGATATAGATGTTGTGACGCGGCTTCATCGCCCCTGCCCTGACTATCGGAAAAGGTCAGGGAAGGATGAGGGAAGAGCGAAGAATCTCTAATGTGCCCTACCTACGACGAAACACGTTCTTTATCGACAGAACACAATTGTAAGTTTTTAAATGTTCGAGCAAAGCTGACAGCGTTTATAATCCGTCTAGCAAATCACGCTCAGGGCCCAAAGCCTCATTCAAACCATAGACACGGGCAGGCTTTGACAAACGATCAATCACTCGTTTGTCCGCAACGACCTCACTATCTTCATCAAGCAATCCGGGCAGATCAGCTTGTGTAAGCTCCGGCTCATTGACTTTCTGCTCTTCGGACAATGAAGGATGTCGTTGCTGCTGCATTCCCCCCTCATCGGTATCCCCGGAAACGGAAGGATCACGATCTGTACTGGACAGACGTTCATCCATTTTGCGCACCTGTCCTGACCAGTCGTCTTTTCGTACGTTTGGTTTGTCTGAATATTCTACATCTGAAAGAACCGGTGCCTGCAAAATACGGCACGTGAAGTTTCGATCTTCGTAATAACGCAGCTTCTTCGCCCGGATCGGTGAAAGCCCGGAAATCAGGACCACTTCATCCTTGGGCGGCAATTGCATCACTTCACCTGCGGTCAGAAGCGGTCGTGCCGTTTCCTGACGCGAGACCATCACATGACTGAGCCAAGGCGCCAACCGATGGCCGGCATAGTTGCGCATCGCCCGCTGTTCCGTTGCCATGCCAAGTGCATCCGAAATCCGCTTGGCAGTCCGTTCATCGTTTGACGAGAATGCGATCCGGACATGGCAGTTATCCAGAATGGCATTGTTCTCACCATAGGCCTTCGAAATCTGATTGAGTGACTGGGCAATCAGATAAGCCCGGATGCCGTACCCGGCCATAAAAGCAAGAGCCGTTTCGAAGAACTCCAACCGCCCAAGAGCAGGAAACTCGTCGAGCATCATCAATAGCTGATGCTTGTGTCCCTTGGCAGGGTCCCCTTCAAGACGTTCCGTTAACCGGCGACCGATCTGGTTAAGCACCAGCCGCACCAAGGGTTTGGTTCGGGAAATATCAGAAGGCGGGATAACCAGATAGAGCGAAACCGGTTTATCCGCATCCATCAGATCGGCGATCCGCCAATCGCACGCTGCGGTCGTCATCGCCACCGTCGGATCGCGATACAACCCGAGAAAGGACATTGCCGTCGACAGAACGCCAGATCGCTCGTTCTCGGATTTGTTGAGCACTTCCCGCGCTGCCGAGGCAACGACTGGATGGACCTTGGGATCATCCGGTGTTCCCAAATGATTGGTTGCCATCATCCGACGTAAAGTGGATGGAAAAGAACGACGCGGATCGGACAGAAATGTTGCCACACGCGCCAGGGTCTTTTCTTCCTCGGCATAAAGCACATGCAGAATGGCGCCGACCAGAAGCGCATGACTGGTTTTCTCCCAGTGATTCCGCCTCTCCAGAGCGCCCTCCGGATCAACCAGGATATCTGCAATGTTTTGCACATCCCGGACCTCGTCAGGCCCTTTACGCACCTCCAGCAAAGGATTGTAACGGGCTGATCGGGGGTCGGTCGGGTTGAACAACAGACAGTGGGAGAATCTGGAGCGCCAGCCAGCCGTCAGTTGCCAGTTTTCCCCCTTGATATCGTGGATCACAGCTGAGCCGGTCCATGACAGAAGTGTCGGGATGACCAGTCCGACACCTTTGCCCGAACGCGTTGGCGCAAAGGCCATAACATGCTCCGGCCCATCGTGCCTGAGATACTTGCCCTGATATTTTCCGAGAAACACGCCTTTAGGACGGAACAATCCGGCTTTCGAGATTTCGCGCGGGAAAGCCCAGCGGGAGGACCCATAGGTCGTTACCAACCGGCTATGACGGGCGCGCCATAAGGAACCAGCCACTGCGGCAGCACATCCCATGAAGCCGCTTCCAGCTGCCAGCATTCCCGCCTTGTCGAACACCTCCGGCGCATAGGCCTCGTAGAAGTACCACCACGCAAACAGCTTCCATGGTTCATAGACTGGCCAATCGAGAATAATCAACCATGGATTACCAAGTTGCGCCTGATAATTCAGCATGTCGGCACACCACTGGGTCGCGGCCCAGACACCAAGAACAACTAACGTAAAGACAAATGCAATTTGGCCAATGAGGACTTTCGTTGGAGTCATATCTGTCGTTCCGTTCAATACATTAAACGGAATAAATGTCGCACAAACGATCAGAAAGACTTATGACCTTTATGTTCTATTAAAAACTATTTGTCAGTTCTAACTTTGACTAGGAACCAGTAGTCACGGTCAGGTGCTCTCCACCTATCGCAAAGGTAACCTGTTGCCGAGTATTCGATCCCGCGCGGACAGTTCGCTACATCGACGCCTAACTGTCCGAGAAGTTTATAAGAAGCCTGATAAAACTGCAGGTGGGAACCGATTTGAAATGGATCATCCGCAGTGCCTTCACCAGTATAGTCAGCTTCTAGAATCAGCTCTTTTCGGATAGGATCAAAGACCTGCTGTGCCATAATATCGGTTTCAGCAGCCGAAGTGCCCCCGAAATTAGCAGCGTGATCAAGCTGAGCAGAAAGGTTGAATGCTGTAGCGAGATGATCCATCTCTTCATCCCCGTCACAAAGGCGCTCCAAAACAAGCATTCCTATAGACCTTGCATAGCTCGTGCGACTGGTTTCATCTAGCATTAGCTCACAGCCTCGAAAAGTGCGGCCATGCATTGCTCCCGATGTAAATGCGTATAGGTGCCGGAAATAGTCAGTCTCCGAGAAAGCAGCATTGACTACATTGCCGAGATTCAACCATGCTATGCGTGTGCCACCGCTCTCACGCATGATCCAAGATCGATGATCTTCTCTCGACTCCTTAGCCTGCGCCGTCAAGAAGTTAGCGAGTGGTTGTTCAACATTAACTGCATTTTCAGGCAGAGGGGTCGCCACGTGAAGTTGATCCGCCAAATCCGTTAACGAGGCACGGACTTTCTGTGGTAGCCATGAGGCCAAGGCCCTGTGCTCAATCAACGACCGTACACAGAGCAGGATACCTAAACTGTTTCCTTGTGTGATCTGCCGTACGAGTTGTGTCTTAAACGATGCAACCTTCACCTGATCAAGCAGCATCGCAAGCCCGATAGATTGCGCATTGAAGCGAAGCCACCGTACCTGATCAGCGCTGTCAGGTGCACCAGACGGGAACTCCTTCGCTAAAAGTCGTTCGGAGTTCCGAGCAGAAGCGAGGGTAATCAGGTCGATCGCACGAGCACCGTCCCACATTCTAAAACATTGTAATACCGCTCCATCAGCAGAAGCGTTCTTCGGCCATCGCGGAAAATCTTTTAGCATTGGTCCACTAGCTAAATCGTACAGTATATCCTCAAAGTCATCTCGCTTTCTGGTAAGCCATTCAATTACCTTCGATATCTTTATCACGTCGACAATTTCTGACCCTGCGGCCCGTTGTTGGATTTCAGGCACAATGTGAGATTGAAAATTTTCTACCAAACGCTGCCAAGGATCCAAGGTACCAACGCCAATAGCGAAGGTTGGTCCAGCTACCGGCTGTTCGGCCCACGACAGGGTGAAGAATGTTTTATAAACCGCTACTATTGCTTCAAGCAACAACTGGGCTGCAGCCGTCGATTCAGGGAAGAGGGCAGAGATATGACTGCCGTAGTTTGGGTGAACATAAGCGTTGAGAGCACTTTGGGCCTTTTCAAGCTCAGGCATGTTCGCTCGCACTGGTTTCATGTTTGGCCAGTTTTTACCCTGTAAGATCATGTCCTCAGGTAGAGTATCGAGAGATACCAACGCAACCGAAAGGAACAGTTTGAATCGCTCCTGATCCGCAATCTCGTTAGACGCCGCGAGTTGGGCCAAGCGATCAACGTCCAAATCAAGTGCATGTAGCCGCTGCACTTCCTCACACATCGTTCGTAGCGTCAATGCAGCAAAAAGTAGGTCACCCGTCGCCGAACTGTCGAGAAAGGCACGCTCCAAGAGTAGCCATCTCGGCCAAATCGCAGCGTGTAACAATGGCTGTATTATCTCATAAATGTGGCGTATTACTTGGGAATGCACCTTTGGATCCTTTGGTGGCTCACCATTTGCCCACGCCCGCAGTGCGCAAATACCCAACGCAAGCTTTTCGCCGTTATCGGGAGCAGTCCAGTGTGGTACGCATTGGTTCCCTGAACTTCGCCTTTCGAGGAGCCTATCGGCCTCGACGAGCAATTCAGACACACCGTCTGTGGAAGTCCAAAGGTCCCTCCAAGTATGGAATACTGATAAAAAGGTGGAATGTGTCATTATAGCCCTCTCCACGAAATACCCACTGAGGTTGTACTGTGCAGTAACCCTTTCTCCAAAAAGATATTGCTCCTGAACAGTTTTCCTCGCAGCCCCACCTACTACACAGCAGGACCATTCCTTTGCCGCCCAATAATCCAAGAGACGTTCCCTTCACGCATAATCCCCGACACCTGCTTACCAAGCTGACGCTCCAGCACAGGCCGCCACGGAACAAGCGTAAACTCCCGACTTTTCTCAATGAGCGCATATTTCCCGCTGGCAAGATCGACTGAACGCCGTAATGTTCCCTCCACGCGCTCGCCAGAACCGGTCTCGACATAGGTCAAACCGAGTTCTTTCGAAAGCTGTCGGGCCATACGTGCCAGCTCCCGCTTTTGCAGTGTATCGATCAGATCGGAACGATAAATGACCCGGTCCTGCTCCTGACACGCCAGTCCCTGGGCCATCAGCCATTGCCGACGTTTGGCCTGAGCGTCGCGTACCTCCCGACCAAAACCGGCGTCGCGGGCAGGTATCGGGTCTGAAGTAACCAGCTCACGATCCAGCCAGATCGCTCCGTCAGTTTCGAGTTGTTGCTCAAGCGACAGATGGGATAGTTGTCGAATGATCACCGGCGAGGCTTTGCCGCGCTCCCGTTCATATGCAGCCGCCCGCTCCAGATGGTCGGGTGCAATAATCCATGTACCATCAGGTTCCCGTTCTACACCTTGGGTTAACCGACGCATGGCTTCCAGCCGCCGAACATGGGTTCTGGCATATTCCTCCGTCGCCGTCGGATCATGTTCCAGATGCAAGTCGATGCTGTAACGCCCGTCATTCTGCCGGGCGATTTCGGCCACCGTGCGATCAACCTTACTGGGCTGGATGTTTCTTGCAGATATCTGAACGATACTGTCTTCCGGAACCGGCTCGGTCGCTTCCCCCTTGCCGATCTCGACATAACGGGTCTTGCCATCCATCCCGTCGACAATCAGGTAATGTCGGTCGTTCAATTCATCGGACAGGCCGCGTGTAATGACACGACCGACGATAGGCTCATGGTCCAGTTCATGTTTCGCATCAATTACGAAGTCGGCAGGACTGCGGACAATCTCCCGGCGTTTCATCTCGCGATGCAAGGTCTTGATGATGTCATCGCGTTCTCCCATCCGGGATAATGTTTCTTCCAGACCTTCCTCAAGTCGCCATTGACCAGCGGTTATCTCCTTGGCCAATCCAAGACGACTGAGCTTCTGCAAACGTCCTGCCCGCAGGCTCTGACGAAAGGCATCTTTATCTGCGGCACTGACAATCAGGTCCCCTCCCATCTGACGCAGCAGGTTACGGTCGATGCTGGTCAAACGATCCTGATCGATTTCATGTCGCAACCGGTTTTCAATTTCCAGATCAGTGCGCGGTCCAAGATCGAGGCTGACAATCTCGGCGGCGCGTTCGCGCATGCCGCGTACCATATAGTTGCGGGCAATTACCAGATCGCGCCCCTGATCATCCTTGCCGCGCACGAGAATATGGCTATGCGGATGGCCGGTATTGAAGTGATCGACCGCGACCCAGTCGAGTGTCGTGCCCAGATCGATTTCCATCTGCTTCATCAGCCGTCGGGTGATGGGTTTGAGATCAGCATATTCTGCACCGTCCTCGGCCGAAACGATAAAGCGGAACTGATGCCGGTCACCATCGGTCCGGTCGAGGAATTCTTTACCATCCGCCCGATCCTGATCGGCATTGTAAAGTTCGCCTGGTAAACCTTCTCTGGTGACGCCGTCGCGCTGGATATAGCGCAGATGCGCCCGTGCGCCCTGCATGCCTTTCCCGGCCAGCCGGACAATCCGTGATTTGATGATCACCCGACGCTGCCGGAAGGCGGCATAACGATCCCGACCGGCGAGAACCTGCCCGGCCCCGCTCGCTCGTCCCAACCGGTTGCCGATAAATCGGGACCGACCCAAACGCCGATATCCCCCTGCCCGATTGGTCGCTGCCAGCACCCGATGCAGGAACTTGCGTCCACCCTTACCGCCGCGTGAGCGGATCTTGCCAAGCTTCGGTTTGAAAATATCGTCAGCCATTAGGTTCTCCACGAGCTGCCCCGCAACAATTGGCACCATTCAAGGCAAGGGTTTCTGCGCCTCAGCGCGGAGAATGGCACCATGCTCACCCGCCTTGGCACCATCCCTGATCCTGAAAAAAAGATGTGCAGACAAAGACTTGAGGGCATCGAGGCAAAGCGATGGTGCCGTTCTTTTATCTTGCCTTACGCCGCCCTGCTCTTCTGCCTGAAACCGCATACCAGTTCTCATGTGGCTCCAAGCCTGCGAGAGGCTCACGGGAACACACCGGACCCATTGCTGTGACTGGAAAGCGGGAAGAACAGAGCGGAGCCGGAGAAATCTCCGGTGCCACCGTTATTATTGCTTTCCCTATCAGAGAGAATCTGTTCGAGCTTTTCGACATAGCGCCTCGTTTCCACCGGCAACGGCTTTCCGGAACGCAGATGAGCTTCATAACGCCCGGGACCGGCATAATAGGCCGCGAACAGACCCGGATAGCCAAATCGGTCATACATCTCGCGCAGATAAGCGGTGCCTGCGAGAATGTTGTCACGCGGATTGAAGGGATCACTGCCAAACCCATAACGCTCTCGCAATTCGGCCCAGGTTGCTGGCATCAGTTGCATCAATCCCATCGCCCCGGCCGATGAAACCGCGTCCGGTTTACTACTACTTTCCACCTCAATGACGGCACGGATCCATGCTGAAGGAATGGCAAATCTTTGCGATGCGGTTGCGATTTCGCTGTCCCAATTCTTCACTGGTTGAGCATGAATATTGCTGCTGAAGCCCCAACAAAGAAGGAAGATCAGAAGGCTCAATTTGCCCATAATGGTACGAGCCTCCCGATCAGGTTTTCGCGCCTCACAGGCCCGAAATACCGACTATCAAAAGAGGTTGGTGCTTCTGCCATCAGTAAGAAATATTCACCTTCCCGCAGCAACCGGCAGCCCTGCCACAGGGGCATTTTGCGCCCGGAACTGTCACGCTCGAGCTGCCTGGCAATCGCATGACCGTTGATCAGAATGACGCGCTGATGCGCACAAACATGGTCTCCGGCAATCGCGGAAATGTGTTTGACAAGCGGGACATTGGTTGGGATGTAGTGGCGTGAGCTGGCCAGTTGCGATACCGGCTTCGGGGTACGGACCAGAACGAAATCGCCTTTCTGGGGCACACCTGATATCATCTGATAGAGCCCGACCGGAGCGCTCGGTGATGCGTTCCAGACCAACCACGGTGCGCTATGATGAACCGTCGAGAAGCCTATCAGACCGATACCGAGAACACCCAAAAGACAGGGGTTTGTGACATGCGGCACACCCTTCCGGCGCACCCAATGACGCGATAAATGACAGCACTTCATGAGCGCTCTCCGTCATCGGAGTGCGTGCCGGGTTCACGGCCTTCCGACCAAGCATCGAGATCGTCGATATGGTATCGGACATAACGGCCATGCTTGCGATAGCGTGGCCCCTTGCCGTTAAAGCGCATCTTTTCGAGCGTTCGGGCCGACAGGGAAAGATAGAACGCCGCCTGCTGGGTGGAGAGAAAAGGGCTGCCCTTTCGGGCCTCCATCGCCCGTGTGTTGTAATCCGTCATCACGCGATCCTTTCGTCGAACATCGTCAAAAGCGATCGGAGTGTGGCGGGACAGGACGGGTCTGGGGAGGCTCGGAAACCGCCCCCTGTCAAAAACGATCCCCCTATTGATGACGATTTCCAGCAACAACGGAGGTCCTGCCAACCGTCTTTTACGGCCTACAACATGCCCTTTGGTTAAGGATTGCGCAGGGATTTCAGCAAAGCATTCAGTGCAGTAATCTGCTCCTCTGCTTCCCGTTTTTCATCCGCCGGGAGACCGTTTCGCAGTTCGATTTGCACCAACCAGAGGGCCTCGCGCAGTTCGTCTTCACTGTAAAAATGGCCTAGATATGCGATGCGATATGACATGGTGTACTCCTTCGATTGAACCGTTCTGTCATTGAGAACAGCGATCCGAAGGCATCCGCGCGGCATCGGTCAGGGACGGCTTTAGCCGCCGCGAAGCGGGCGCGGGAGGAACCGAAATGCAGAATGACGCAAAGCGGAATGACGCATTTTGGCGGGGCCCGCGATCCTTGACGGATGCAGAAAGTCGGATGGCAAAATGGCACATTCGAGACGACAAACTCTCTTCCCCTGCCCGACAAAGCACACAGTCTGTGATGGAGGAACATAAGAAAAGCCCCACCGGGATAATCCGGCAGGGCCAAGTGAGAGGATATTTTCAGCGTTCGCGCGGTTCCCAGAGGGCCAGATGCGTGACGCCATCCTCGGTCGGTGTTTCGAGTTTGACGAGGCGGGCCCGGACCCAGTTCGGACCGAATTCGGGGGCGGCGATCTTGAGGTTGATATAGGTTTCACCGCTGGTTTTAGCGATCTGGCTCCAGCCCGCGCCCACTTCGTAACGGTTTCCGTTGCCGGCATAGACGCGATAGTCAGGAGCGTTTTCGGCGATTTTTTCGGTCGGAACGATAACCAGGTTGGCGTTGATGTTCAGGGTTTTGAGAAGGCCGGCGAAGCTGCCGTCATTCTGTTTGGTGAAAGTGCCAAGGGTGATAGCCATGATAGATCTCCATTTGCTGTTTTATCGCGGGATCATCCCTGCGATGTCGCCAGCGAAAAAACCGCATAGCCGGGACAGTTCATCCAAAGGAGCGCAGCAAAGCAAAGCACCCGCACGAGCGGAAAATTTGTCGCGCGAGGAAGCCGGACGCAGTGCGGCGGGGACATTTTTCGATCCGGCGGGTTGAACGGAACGGCGCGGGATTTACGCACCCAAAGACATGCAGGAATGGCTTCCACGAGCCCCAAACAGCCCAAGAAGGCAGACGAATGGTTATCGGACCAAGCCTTTACCAAGATGGGGGCAGCCTGAAACCCTGCGGCTTAAAGGCCCGAAATCAGTCTCGTATCTCGTTTTGTTCCGAGGGAACAGGATTGGCTGCCATTCCTGTTGTTCCAATGCAGACCAAAACCGTTTGATCAAGGTATCGGCTTTGAACCGTTCTCCTGACCGCTTCAAATCCTGCAATTCCCGGAATTATTTCTCGCCCATACGAACTTGAATCAAAGGCAACACCCCATACTTATGAATAGGACAGTAGTTACGGGCCGTCGTTACACGATTAAAGATCGCCCATCGCGATCACAACTCACTTCTGGGGAGAACCTTTCATGGCTTTCAATCTTTTCAAGAACGGTAATAGTGCGTTGCAGGGGCAACAGATTTATGAAGCTCTGGGCAGATCAATGGCCGTGATCGAGTTTTCTCTGGACGGTAAAATCCTCACCGCCAATCCCAATTTTCTTACCACAATGGGCTATGAGCTGGACGAGATTGTCGGCAAGCATCATTCCATATTTGTCTCATCCGAATATGCCAAAAGTCCCGCTTACAAGGAATTCTGGAAGAAGCTTTCAAACGGTGAATTTGAGCGCGATGCGTTTCAGCGCATTCGCAAGGACGGCGAAACCGTCTGGCTTGAGGCGACATATAACCCGATCCTCAATGCCAGCGGCAAACCTGTCAAAGTCGTCAAGTTTGCCACAGACATCACAACCCGTCGCAAAGAACGCGCCGCGCAGGAAGGGATGCTTAATGCAATTGATCGCTCTCAGGCCGTAATTGAATTTGATCTCAATGGCAAGATTCTCAAAGCCAATCAGAATTTCCTCAACACCATGGGATATAAACAAGAGGACGTGGCCGGAAAACATCACAGCATGTTTGTCGAACCGGGCTATGACCATTCATCCGAATATAAAGAGTTCTGGGGCAAATTGAGAAAGGGCGAGGTTCAGGCCGCCCAGTTCAAACGTCTTGGCAAGAATGGCAAGGAAGTCTGGCTGGAAGCCGCCTACAATCCGATTTTCGATCAGAATGGCACTCCGGAAAGGGTTGTCAAACTAGCAACGGACATCACCGAGCAGGTACAGCTTCTGATCGACCTCAAAGCGATGATTGATACCAATTTTGGTGAGATCGACGAGAATATTGTCAATCTCGACACGGCGGCAGCAAGCGGTGCATCGGCGGCGGCCCAAAGCTCGAATTCAGTGCAAACCGTCGCGGCCAGTGCCGAAGAACTCTCCGCTTCGATTGCCGAAATCTCACGCAGCATGGCACAGAGCCGCGATGAAACCGAACGCGCATTCTCGCAAACCGTGAGCGCCAATCAGTCAACCCAAAAGATGGCCGATGTCGTAGCCGCGATGACCGGCATCGTTGAAGTCATTCAGGGCATTGCCGGACAGATCAATCTGCTCGCACTCAATGCCACCATTGAGTCCGCGCGCGCCGGGGAAGCCGGAAAAGGGTTTGCCGTGGTCGCCAATGAGGTCAAAAACCTTGCCAATCAGGCGGCCAAAGCCACCGATCAGATATCGGGTGAGATCAGTGGTGTGCAGAATATCTCCCAAGAAGTTGTGCAGTCGCTTGAGACCATTCGGGGCTCCATCGAAACAGCGCGCGACAGTGTGACAAGCATTTCATCATCGGTGGAAGAACAAAGTGCAGTGACAGAGAGTGTTTCTCAAAACATGCAGACAATGGCGGTATCGGTCGATGAACTGGTACAAAGGCTCTCCGAGATTCAGGACATTTCCGGTACGGTCGGAAACTCGGTCACAAAAACGCGTGAAGCGGCCGAAATCTTGGCGAGGTAAGTCAAAGTCGGGGCTGCCAAAGAGAGTAGCCAGCCAATCAATTGCATGAGACCTGGAACAGAGCAGCTATCTCGGCTTTACCGACATCTTAAAGCCCGATACTTTGCAAGCCCTTGGTCTTTAAATCGGATCGGTGATGAAGGACATGACACTTGCTACTTACTCCGAACAGCACAGTTTTTCGATCCCCGTCCATACCGGAGAAGCATGTGACCGATATTGCTATCACCCTGCTTAAGACCGCTAAACCGACAGATGTTCAAGCTATTGGAGCGATGGTGACGCAACTGTCTTCAACCGCACCTGGCTTTTCTCTGGAAAACCTGAAGGCAATGCTTGTAGCCTCGTCGACAACAATCTTCGTAGCTCGTGCCAATGAAGAAATAGTCGGTATGACAACCTTGGTCGTCTTTCGGGTTGCAACGGGATTACGTGCCTTCATTGATGATGTGGTTGTAATGACAACCCATCGAAAGCTCCGTTTGGGGGAAAGGTTGGTGCGTGCCGCGATTGATCATGCTGCATCCCTTGGTGTCGAAAAGATAGATCTGACCTCCCGACCTTCTCGTGAGACAGCCAATCGATTGTATCAACGAATGGGATTTGAACGACGGGAAACGAATGTTTATCGCTTGAAACTCAACGGGAACGTGATTTCACCGGAGCAATAAAACGTTTGGTCGTCTATCGGGAAAATCCTCGTCAACACTGCCCCTCAAACGCCCGGTATGCGACAATATGACAACCAAGCTTGTCGCTTACTCATCGCTGAGACAGACGTGGCAAAAGGGTTGGTTCGTTGTATCGAGCCGTGGCCCGTTTACGTGCGAACCACAGTTTCGTGGGCACAGATTTTGGTAAGAGTAGCGCGTTACGCGCCACTCTCGCCAAACCGCCAGACCGGAATACCGGCCTTACGCGCCTTGTCCGCGAGGTTCTGCGAGATACCCGAACCGGGAAACACGATTAGGCCGATGGGCAGCGCATCAAGTATCTGATCATTGCGCTTGAAGGGGGCGGCATTCCGATGCCGGTTCCAGTCGGGCTTGAACACGATCTGGGAAACGCCCCGATTATCTGCCCAGCAGGCGGCAATCTTCTCCGCCCCTTTCGGCGAACCGCCATGGATCAGGACCATATCCGGATGCTTTGATTTGGCCGCATCCAGTGCTTCCCAGATGCGAACATGATCGTTGCATTCGAGACCACCGGTAAAGGCAATGCGTGGACCAGACGGCATCAGGGGTTCAATTTCCGCCTTGCGTTTGGCTGCCAGGAAATCGCGACTGTCGATCATCGCAGCGGTCACCGTCCGACGGTTGGTGAGCGATCCGTTGCGCGGACGCCAGGCCGAAGCGGTCAGAGCTTCGTAATGATCGCAGGCGATCTCGCGGAAGGTTTCGAACATGTCACGCCTCTCAATGATCAACTCGCCCATGGCAAGAGAACGCTCGAGTTCGACGGATTTTATCTCCGATCCGTCCTGTTCGGCGGTCAATCGGCGTTGTTGCTGCTCATTGTCATCCAACAATCGATCCAGCCAGGCAATACGGCGATGGAAGATATTGACGACATTCCACAGGCATTCGCCGAGATCTTTCTCAAGCGCACAGTCGCCCAGAAGATCGACGAAGATGTTCATCCCGGCCGCAATCAGTTGATCGGCCTGATCGGGTTCCGGCATTGGACCGGAAATGTTTTCATCAGGCTCCGGACGATATCCGAAGAGATGGAGTTGCTCGCTTGCCAGACTGGTGGCGGAGGCATCGGAGTGGTCGGCTTGCAGGTGAGAATTGCAGGACAGCATGTTCTTTCTCTCGGTGACGAGACCGCATCCTTTACGGTCTTTCCGGGGATTGCCCGCCGGAGGGATCAGGGCCGGTGGCATCCCTCGGTCCTTTTGCGATGGCAGCGCGCAAGCACTATCTGGACCGTAACGCAGTGGAGGACAGCCTGCTGTTGCCACCGGCCCGACCTCCGGCAAATCCCCGCACAGGAAAGACCGCGAGGCGGTCCTGTGGAGAAAGAACAGACCTGTTCTGTCATGCTAAACCGTGACCAGACGCATGACGGCTACATGCAGGCTGTGAGCAAGATACAAACTGAGAAACGTCTTCGGGAAGCAATTGACGCGCAATCCAATGCCGAACCGGATCGAAACCGAAGGTGACCAGGTCGGCATTGAAGTCATCGATCCGGGGCACGAGTGCATGGATATCCCGATCCGCATGCCGGGACCGGAGACGGTTGAACGCCCGCCATCCGGCTGGATCATTGTCGCGCGCCACATAAAGCCGCTGCAGACTATCGGGCAGGATCAGAGCTCCAAGATGTGCTGCCGACAGGGCGGCAAGTACCGGCAGGTTCGGGAACAGCATTTTGAGGGACAGAGCTGTCTCAACACCTTCCGCCGCGATGGCGATGTCGCCTACCTGACCGAAGTGAACGGCATTTCCCATAAGCTCTCCCAGCGCCCGGCGTGGTTGGTCGACCCGTGCCTTGTCGCACGTTTCCGAGTCAAGCCAGGTGCGATGAATGCCGGTGATCACGCCCTTGAGATCGGTCACCGCCGCAATCATCGCGGGCCAGACCTCAAACCCGGTTTCGTTGCGATAATAGCACTGCGGGTGGAACCGCAGGGCAGTGTGATCCTGGGTCAATTGTATGCCCCTGCTATCTAGATACCGTTCGACAAGTGTGCCCGTGATCGAGACTGATGCGGTAAAAAGACGTCGTGCTGCGGCAACCGGATCATAGGCATCCGGGCCGTGCTGAGAGACAGTAATCGGTGGTTCAGGAGGACACGGCATGCGCAGAAAACTCCGTGCTTCTGCCAGAGCCCCCCGAAAACCCAAGCCACGATTGAGCATGATCAGATCGAGAAGATCGCCATATTCCCCCGTCGCGGCATCGCACCATTTCCCGCCCCGGCGCCCGCTGATACGGACAAAAAGGCTGTGCCCCAGATTGCCATAGACATCACCACATATCCAGTATCGCCCCTGTTTTCTACCCGATGGCAGATAATATCGGCATACCGCCAGGGCCTGACGAGCCAACGCATCTGCCAGCATTCCTGCCTGCATGATATCGCTCCTCATGAAAAAGGCCCGATCCAGAACGGGCCGGGCCAGAAGGCAGAGACGGGTTTATTCGGCTGCTTTCACCGCCGGTTCCGAAGACACTTCAGCAGGTTCACCCTCGGGGGCTGGTTGCAGTTCCGGCGTCCGCAACAGCTCGGGCACCCAGCCGGTATCGATCAGCAACTGCTCGGCCTCGCGTACCATGTCGCCCTTCTTGAGATGATCGATCCGTTGGGCAGCGCGGGCACCCAGCGCCTCGGTGACCGCTTCAAGAATACGGTTCTTCGACACCCGCGAGAGGTAATTGTGCGCAGTCGGTTTCCAGCCGGATGCTGCCATATCGAGTTTCAGAACGTCGGCAAGGATATCGGCGTGGCGGACGGCATCGCTGTGACGGTTCCAGGGTTCCGACACCGCATAGAGGGTCAGCGAGACGCAATGAGCAAACAGTGCCATGCGGCTGTCCATATCCATGTCGCACAGCGCGGCCCAGAGATGATCGGGATCCCCCGGCATCTGCCGTTCCCAATTCTCATGACGTGCCGCGATATCGCTTGCCGCCGGACTGTCATTGAGATCGGGTGGCTGGACCGAGAAGCCGCTGCTTTTTAGCGTGATCTGCAGGCAGCTGCCCGAACCAAAGTGATAGAAGCTCTGCAGGACCAGAACATGCAAGGCGGCCAGAAAGGCGGTATCGGGATCACCAGCCAGGGCATTGCGCAAAGCCAGTGTCCGATAAGCCGTGAGTTCGAGAACCAGACGGTCCGAGAGCGGTTTGATACGCGGCTCATCCGGTTCGTCTGCCCCGTCTATGTCCGTGTAGGGCGCATTCCCAACGTCCTCACCTTCATCACCGGTTTGCATATCGTCGGCTTGATCAGGATCGGATGTATCGTCATCCTGCTCCTGATCTTCCGGTTTCACGAAGCCGCGTTCGATCCGCACACTGCCATCAGACTCAAGACTGATAAACACACCGGCCTTGGCGATATCTTCCGGAGCATAAAGGACGGGGCGATTATCAAAGGCTTCAAGTTCGGCCTCGATTTCCCCGAGACGTTTATCCACTTCTTCGGGCAGGTCCTCATCCTGATCGACAAAATAGCGCTCTTCGATCCCGGCCAGTTCGTTTCGTAGCGCGTCCTGCTGCGATGTTTCCTCGTCTGACAGTGGTTCGACCTCACCACTGATCCGTTCCAGACCGATGGTGTGGCCATAGAGAAAATCGACCGCGACCTCGATCCATTTCCAGCCTTCCTCGGCAATCGCATCACGCTCGGCCTCAAGTCCGGTAACAACCAGCTTTTCAAGCAAAGCCACATCCTGCAGCCAGCCTTCGTCGACCTGTGAGAACAGGTCACGCATGACAACACCACCAGCTTCCTCATAGGCTTCGAGACCGACAAACCGCACACGTTTGTCGGTAACCCGCACCGTATCTTCGGTCAGCAACCGGCGGATATAATACGGTTCCTGGTTATAGGCCTGTCGGACACTATCCCAGACCTGTTCCTGACGGGCCTGATCATCGGTCACACTAAAGGCCATCAGTTGTTCGAGCGTCAGTTCCTCTTCGGCATAGAGGTCGAGTAGTTTTGGCGATACGGATGCCAGCTTCAGCCGTTGCCGGACAATCTTGGCGGTCACGAAGAAGCGCGCGGCAATATCTTCGACGCTCAGGCTCTTGTCGCTCAGGGACTGAAACGCCCGGAACTGATCGAGCGGATGCAGATTGATCCGCTGGACATTTTCGGCCAGAGAATCTTCTTCAAGCAACCCGTCCTCACGAATGACACATGGGATTGCCGCGTTCTTTGCCAGCCGTTTTTGTTTCACGAGGAATTCCAGCGCACGGTAGCGCCGCCCACCGGCCTGAACCTCGTACCGACCGGTTTCCTGGTCGTCATCATCCGTAACCGGCCGGACGCTGAGAGATTGCAGCAAGGTGCGCCGGGCAATGTCTTCGGCCAGTTCCTCGATCGAGATTCCGGCACGGACATGCCGGACATTACGTTCGCTCATCACCAGTTTGTCAAACGGGATATCCTGCGAACGGGACAGGGAGATTTTCTTGCGATTAGTCATATCGGTTCTCCATGACGGACCGGGAAAAGCCTTCTTTTCCCAACCAGACCCGTCACAAAGCCCCGACCTGTTCTTTTACTCTTTTCCCGTTCGAGGGACCCGCCAGTCCTGGGGTCGGTCAAGTCCGCCCCACCAGATCCCCTTGCCAAGGAACTTCGCGGTGCGCTCCGCTACAGTATAATTATAAAGCCGGTTGGCATCCGGATCAGCCACCGCCCAGCCGTTTTTAACCAGCCATTCGGCCAGATCGTCGGCTCCGGCATGGCATATTGCGATCAGGCGGTCATAGACATCACGGCGATCGCCCTGCCAAGCCTCACATGACACCTCCCTGCCCCGTAGCAAACCGGACAGTGCATCTATCGCCTGCTGACCGCAAGGCCATGGGGTTCCGTTCGGTTTGCGGCACATTTGGTTGGCTTCCACCGCATCAACACCATAGAGACGATAGCGGGTATTGTTGATTTGCAGGGTATCGGCATCGATCACTTCCGCAGGTCCTCTATGCCGGTCCGTCTCAAACAGCGGTGCGATGGCAAGCCCTCCGGCGATCAGGGTAATGGTGATGACGGCATATTTGAGAGAGACGATCATGCGCATGATGCCACCTCCTTTGACCCGAATTCAGTTGCAGGATTGAAGCATGCCAGCAGATAATCGGCGGATTTTGACGCCTGGCTGGCCGCACGCACGATGGCCCGATTATCCTCGCGCAGGACCTGAAGCCATGAGGCGAGATAATCGGCATGCCGGACAGTCGGAACGATACCGAGCGAGGCACAGAGAAATGCCGCTGACATTTCTGCGACCAGTTCCTCGAAAGCATATTTTTTTGATCCGAACGATCCGCTCTGATCGCGGTTAAGGCGGGTTTTGTGGCCAGTGGCATGGCTGCATTCATGCAGGGCGGTGCGATGCCAGTTGATCGGCTCGAAATAGGCCTGGGGTGGCGGTACCCGGACATAATCGTCCTCCGGACTGTAAAAAGCCCGGCGTCCACCGATCCGGAAATCAATACCCGATGCCCGAATCAGTTCCTCGGCCTTCGGCTCGATCAGGCTTGTATCGGGCGGGACGGATTGTGCGGTTACTTGTTCTGGCAACCCGTCGCACTGGTCGAGATTGAAGACCGTGAAACGTTTGAGGAAGGGAATGGCCCTTGGATCCTTGCTGGTATCCGGGGCGAACTGCCCTTTCTTCTTGCCCTCACCCGGAATGAACCGGCTGGCATAGACGACCGTGACACCGCGTTCACCCTTCCGGACAGTACCGCCAAGTTTCAGTGCCTGACGAAAGGTCAGCCAGCTTTGAGAGGAGTATCCCGCTTCGAACACCGCCCCCCAGAGGATAAGGACATTGATGCCGGAATAGTTGCGTTCTGTCGCGGCGTTTTGCGGCAATCCGAGAAAAGCGCTTGCCGATGGACTTCCCCAGGGTTGAACCCAGGGAAAGGTTCCCTGTTCAAGCTGGGCGATGATTTTATCAGTGATGTCCTGATAGAGGTTGGAGCGGGTGTGTTTTCCCGTTTTGCGACTATAAGCTGTCATGGTAGTTCTCCACGGCAGGCCGGTCAAAAGCCTTTCTCTTGACCTGACAAACCTGTCGCAGAGTTGTTTGCCCACTCGGACTCTTGACCGGCTGACCTCCTGCCTGACAGCCCGCTCCCGCCCTGCAGGATGTCGAGATATCCGCCATGAACCAGCCTGTCGGCACCGCGCAGCAGGCGTTGGACACGGGTTCTCAGGAAACCCGCCGACCAGTCTTCTGCAACGGTTCGGGCACCATAAAGCACTTCGGCGATTTCTCGGTGAGAGGCTCCCGCCTGTCGTCCGTCCCAGGCCTGAAGCATCATCCTCCAGCGCGGTGCGCGTTGTTCGGTTGGATACAGGGCATTTGGAAATTGTCCGGTACGATAGAAAGCGTGAAACCGCTGCAAGGCGAGCGCCTGCTCCTTCAAATGTATCATACCAGAAATGATAAATCTCAAACGCACCGGTCCTTTGAGAAGGGTCCCTTTGGTAATCGCTATTTGAAGATGACGATATTGGTCGCTCAGCAGCAAATGCTGACAATCGTCTTGCGTAATCAGAAGAGTCGCTGAGATACCAAACCTGGAAATGTCGAAGGCGTCGACGTCGCCCTCTCTCGGGATATGAATTGCATGCGCGACCAGAACGTAGGGATTGAACTTCGGAGACCAGACAACAGTATCGGTCTTCCGGTCGGCAAAACATCACATGCCAAGGGATCAATTTCTGATTGCACTCTGGCCGCACTATCCTTGACTTATACGCCACAGGCTTATCGACTAGAAAAGAGCATTCCCGCAAGTGATCGGAATAGTTTCTGTTTCTCTTAAGCCACCGCCACGCCCACCCTGCCCGGTCCAGAGCATGAAAGCCATCATAGGCAACGGAATCAGCCCAATCGCGGGGATGAATCTGCTGTGATCTTACAGGCCTACCATTCATGTGGCGTGCCTCCTTCAATCCGTCACAGTGCACAATAAACATGCTTGATGGGCATAAAATACCGGCAAGCATTATCGATAAATATCGATAAGACCGGAGCATGATGCTTTCAGGTTTCAGGCATCAATTACAGGAGATGGCTGTAATCTTTCTTCAAGCTACACGCAGAGTATCTAACCGTCAGAACGACCACATTTCAGCCATCTTGCCACGAGAAAGTTTTTTTCAACTATAAGTTTTAGAATAAGAGATCGACCACTAGTACGAATCAACTCTCTTGGAGGATGTAGAAATGGTCGATACGGAAATTTGGGATTTTGGTTCTGCCATCCCGACCAAACATTTAAGGTTTCTTCATCACAAAGTCGTTGGAAATTTGGCTATTTGTCGCTGCACTATAGGAGCTTGCAAGGGGATGGTCATTGGAACCGCTCAACCATGTATGATCCTACATGAAGGGCCCCCGTTCCTGCTGAACTACTTTTCCGGCCGCAAAAGGTATCGTCTGAAGATAAGTCAAAATCATATTCACGTAAGCAACGCAACTTCAATGGCCAGACTACACTGGTCATCGCCACAACAAATATTGGCAGTGGAGTTCAATAACAGGTTCATTAATGAGAATATAGCCAACGCATTCTCCGACAATCTTCCTTACTTGCCATCCAGGTTGGCACTTCAAAACGAATGGCTCCTAGAACTATTGTTATATATGAGGAAATCTCTTGAGGAACCTGCTCATTGCAACAGTGCATGCCTCGAACTGATAGGAAGATCGCTGATTATCAAGTTGTACGAACTGTTCGGGAAGAGATGTAGAGCTCAATCACTCACAGCAAAAGGCGGACTGGGGCCGATGCGTGAGAAACATGTCAAAATCTTTATAGAGCGCCATCTGACAGAAAGCATACACCTGAAAGATATTGCGCTTAAAACCGGATTAAGTACTGACTACTTCCGAAAAGCTTTCAAGCAAAGCTTTGGCAAGTCGCCTTGTCGCTATATTCGGGAAAGGCGGATCAGTTTGGCAAAGGAGATGTTGGTGCAGAACGGTCAATCAATCACCGAGATTGCTTTGACTCTTCAGTTCTCAAGTCATGCGCATTTTACTGAGACGTTTCGCGACATTACTGGCATAACACCATCCAGGTACCGAATGGGTTACAAAACTTTTCTTCCAGTTGATCGACCTAAATCCCTCTATTCATCAATAAATTAACAGATAGTCTTTTACTGGATACATAGATTACATTAGGAAGACAAAATATACTTAAGTCTAACTGCTCAATCTTACTACCAACCGCAGGTTTCAGCATAAACCGTCGAATATTCGTGTGTAAGCTGTTGAGTCAAATCACTGAACAATGCAGCCTGACAGGCTAAGCCTGACACAGCAATATGATCCAACCGATCTATATCGACGTCACTATTGGCGACTGTTTCTACTTTGTCGATATGGGCCGTAAGCTCGGCCAAAACAAGCATGATCAGTATGACGACAATTGCAGGTGCAAGCGTCATGGCATGCTTGAATATCAATTGGATTACGTTGAGCATGACATGAATTGGTGAGGTAAATTGGGATTTATCATCTTATATATCAAAATGTCAGTTCGAATTTTCAGTCACATTAAAGTTCAGTGAGAGCCGATTGATGCTCCACCATCAATGAACACCGTCTGTCCGGTGATGAACCCTGCGGCATCGGACAGCAAGTACGATACCAGAGCAGCTACTTCATCTGGTTGACCAAACCGTTTCATCGGTACACGTCGAAGGTAAGAGCTCTCAGCGGGGCTTCCAACAGGATTAGTCTTTCGGAACATTTCTGTCTCAATAGGTCCTGGAGCTATCGCGTTTACAGCTATTCCATAGCGCGCAAGCTCCAAAGCCCAAGTTCGCGCTAAGCTTATCAAAGCCGATTTGGCCGCAGCATATGCAGAGCGTTCCATCACCCCCAAAGCGGACAAACTTGAGATATTGATAACGCGCCCCCAACGCTGCGACTTCATCGAGGGAAGCACAGCCTGCGTACATGATACTGCCGAATGCACGTTTAATGACAATACACTATCAAGATCATCAAGAGACAGCTTGCCCAAAGCTCCTGGCCGAACAATTCCGACATTATTAATAATGCCATCGAACCGATAGCGACCAACCAAACCAGCTAGAGTTTCCGCTGTTGCCTCACGGTCTGCTAAGTCGAGAGATACCAGTTCACCGGGAAAAGATGTCACATCTCTGGCTATTCCCACAACTTGATGGCCATCCGCAGAAAGTTTTTCAGCGATGGCTCGTCCGATACCTTTGCTAGCACCTGTTATTAGGAAAGTTCTGGCAGCCAAAGTCATCCCCCCTAGCTCAATAGCTTCCTGCAGCCACCACTCCACACAATTGCCTAGCCCATTTGTTTAAACAACCAGGAGCCAACAGGGCGGTCGTTGGCTCCCGGTTGCCAGCGTCTCGACTTCATGGAGTGTGGATCACCAGCCGCGACGACGACTTACAGATACTGAAGGTTACTTTGACCAATATTTGTCAATGTAGCGCTGAATTTCGGATCGCATAAAATGACCTGAGTTATCCGCTCTATCTTCCCAAGCGAAGACGCAAGCGGTCATTATCCCATCAAAGTCAATTTCTGCGAGTGTACCGAAGAAGTCGTCCCATGGAACCTCACCCTGACCAATGTCTAGGTGCTGATGAACTCGGGCGGTTGCCCCTGGCGGATTAACAATGTACCGCAAACCAGAGCTAGCTTTGTGGTTAAATGTATCGGCCACATGGACGTGAGCCAAAACATCCGCGCATTCGCGCAGCATCGCTTTTGTGTCATCACCAAAATAGAAAGTGTGCGGAGAGCAATAAAGAAACTTCACATTCTTTGAATTCACAGTACGAATGATGTCCACTGCTGGCTGCAGAGTCTCGCACCAGTCTTCAGGATGCGGTTCGATATGTAAATTGATACCTTCTCGCTCGAAAATCGGTACAAGTTCCTCCATAGAGCGCCACCAGGCGTCCTCGCAAGCTTCGATCATCGAGCCAGTATGACAGCAATAGCAAGTACCTTTATCTGGGTGCGGCCCTCGACCAAACTCGGAGTTCATCACGTCAACTTCCATCTCAACGGCAATTTCAATTGCGCGTTTCCAATGACGCACAGCAGCTTTGCGTTCCTCTTCGTCGTTTGACGCCCAACGATACATCGGAAGTAACGAAGCGATACCAACTTCGCTGTCCTTTAGTGCTTTCTTAAAGCTCTTGATTCTCTCCGGGAAAACACGTGGAGCCTTAAACCATTCGAGAAAGTCTCCTCGAGGACTAAGTTCAATCCAATCAAAGCCCAATGATTTGACCTTCGATGGTAATTTCTCAAGCGGAACATCACGATGCATAAATGGATCGAGGGCGATTTTCATAATATTGACCTCGTTATATTGAATGAATGATCCCAGCTTCGGCGAGCACAGTAGCTCTTCAGTTCAAGATTTCTGTCAAGACAAACAGCGCCGGCGTCTGGAAAAAATGGCCCGACCGAAGCCGGGCCAAGGCGTTCGTGAAGGTAAGGGAGGCACACCTTCACACAGGGTGAGGACTAGGCTTTTTTATTGCGGCGTTGACGATACTGGTCG
>Ga0207828_100187_pt1 | contig 48608 bp, 44 predicted proteins | sample TtaePargueraPR_11_FD_187276 | JGI IMG/M metagenome (GOLD analysis project Ga0207828, IMG submission 187276) | Aerobic enrichment media microbial communities from Bioluminiscent Bay, La Parguera, Puerto Rico - Tt and P2 (3) (SPAdes) | ecosystem: Environmental > Aquatic > Marine > Unclassified ...
GCGGGTGGGCCAAAATTTCTTGAGGGAAGAAAGCGGGGTTTCCGGCATTCTCTTCCCCAGCGGGATCAAGTGTTTGCTTGCCGTTGCAGGCTGCGGCAAGAAGATATGAACGCAGAAAATAATTTGCGAGCGGTTCGCAAAAATATCGCTTAAGTCACTGATTCTGCTTCCGCATTTGCCTTGAGGCGTCGCCTCGGCTAAATACTTGCACCAACGAACAACCGCCAGCATCAACCTTCGGGGCAGGACCTACGCATGGCTCAGTCACCTTCCGCCTCGCGGCCGCTTTCGCCGCATCTCGGCATCTACAGAAAAATGCTCACCATGATGATGTCGATCGTGCATCGCATCACGGGGGGCGCTCTTTATTTTGGCACGCTGCTGCTGGCCTGGTGGCTTGTGGCCGCCGCAAGCGGGGCGGAGGCATACGAGATGTTCGCCACGCATGCAGGCGCCTGGTACGGGCAGCTTGTGCTTCTCGGTTACACCTGGGCGCTCATTCACCACATGCTGGGCGGCCTGCGCCACCTGGTCTGGGATATGGGCAAGGGTTTCAATCTGCGCCTGGTGGAATGGATGGCACGCGGCACGGTTGCCGGCTCGATCATTCTGACCATCGTTACCTGGGCCATTGCCTATCAAATCATGGGAGCGCTCTGATGGCTGACATGCGCACACCACTCAGCCGCGTCCGCGGCCATGGCTCGGCGAAATCCGGCACTGACTCGTTCTGGATGCAGCGCCTGACGGCCATTGCGCTCATTCCGCTTACCGTTTTTCTCATCGCCTCCATCGTCGCGCTTGCGGGCGCCGATTATGAAACGGTGCGGACCTATCTTTCCATGCCGCTCGTCTCGGTCATTCTGCTGGCGCTCATTCTGGCGGGCATCTGGCACATGCGTATCGGCATGAAGGAGATCATCGAGGACTATGTGCACGGCGAATACATCAGGCTGCTTGCGGTTGTCGGCAACACCTTCTTCGCGCTTCTCGTCGGCCTTGCCTGTGTCTATGCCGCGCTGAAACTCGGCTTCGGCGGCTAAGACATCCGGGAACTGAACGTTATCAAGTCATAAAGGCATATCTCTCATGAGCGCCTCGAACGCATACGAATTTCAAGATCATTCCTTCGACGTCGTGGTTGTCGGCGCGGGCGGTGCCGGGCTCCGGGCGACGCTGGGCTGCGCGCAGGCGGGTCTGAAAACCGCCTGCATCACGAAGGTCTTCCCGACCCGCTCGCATACGGTTGCGGCCCAGGGCGGCATTTCCGCTTCACTCGGCAATATGGGGCCGGATGACTGGAAGTGGCACATGTACGACACCGTGAAGGGGTCGGACTGGCTGGGCGACCAGGACGCGATCGAGTATCTCTGCCGTGAGGCGCCCAAAGCCGTTTACGAGCTTGAGCATTTCGGCGTGCCGTTCTCGCGCACGGAAGAGGGCAAGATTTATCAGCGCCCCTTTGGCGGCATGACGACAGAATACGGCAAGGGCATCGCGCAGCGCACCTGCGCTGCTGCCGACCGCACGGGCCACGCCATTCTGCACACGCTTTACGGCCAGAGCCTGCGCTATGATGCGGAATTCTTCATCGAGTTCTTCGCCATCGATCTCATCATGAATGATCAGGGTGCCTGTGTGGGCGTCGTGGCGCTGAAGATGGATGACGGCACGCTGCACCGGTTTTCCGCCAAGCAGACGATCCTGGCGACAGGCGGCTATGGCCGCGCCTATTTCTCGGCCACTTCCGCGCATACCTGCACGGGCGACGGCAATGCGATGGTGCTGCGCGCCGGCCTGCCGCTGCAGGACATGGAATTCGTGCAGTTCCACCCGACTGGGATTTACGGCGCGGGCTGCCTCATCACCGAAGGCGCGCGCGGGGAAGGCGGCTATCTCGTCAACTCCGAAGGCGAGCGCTTCATGGAACGCTATGCGCCGTCGGCGAAGGACCTTGCCTCGCGCGACGTGGTATCCCGTTCGATGACCATGGAAATCCGCGAAGGGCGCGGCGTGGGCGCGAACAAGGACCACATCTTCCTTCATCTCGATCACCTCGACCCGGCCGTGCTGCATTCGCGCCTGCCCGGCATTTCCGAATCTGCGCGCATTTTCGCGGGCGTCGATGTGACCAAAGAGCCGATCCCGGTGCTCCCCACGGTGCACTACAATATGGGCGGCATTCCCACGAATTATCATGGCGAAGTCATCTCCGGCAAAGACGGCGAAGCCACGGTGCCGGGCCTGATGGCCATTGGCGAGGCGGCCTGCGTTTCCGTTCACGGAGCAAACCGTCTCGGCTCCAACTCGCTGATCGACCTTGTGGTGTTCGGCCGTGCGGCGGGCCTGCGCGCTTCGGACGTTGTGGACCCGTCCACCAAGGCGCCGGACCTGCCCAAGGGCGCGGGTGATTATGCCATTGAGCGGCTCGATCATTTCCGCAATGCCAAGGGCGGCACGCCGACGGCGGATCTGCGCCTTCGCATGCAGCGCGTCATGCAGAACAACTGCGCGGTTTACCGCACGGGCGACGTTCTGGAAGAGGGCGTCAAGCTCATGGAAGAAGTGCATGCTGGTATCGACGACATCGGTGTCTCGGACCGCTCGCTCATCTGGAACTCCGACCTCATCGAAACGCTGGAATTCGACAATCTGATCGTTCAGGCCCGCGTGACGATGAACGGCGCCGATGCGCGCAAGGAAAGCCGCGGCGGTCATGCCCGCGAGGACTTCTCCAGCCGCGATGACGACACCTGGATGAAGCACACGCTGGCCTGGGTGGATGAAAAACGGAACGTCACGCTCGGCTACCGCGATGTGCACAGCTATACGCTGACAGATGAAATCGACTATATCGCGCCGAAAGAGCGCGTCTATTAAGGCCGGTGAAGGGGTACGCAAATGGTTGAACTTGCACTGCCGAAGAATTCCCGCGTCAAGAAGGGGAAGACCCATCCGGGCCCGAAGGATGCGAAGAATGTGCGGAAGTTCCACGTCTATCGCTGGAACCCGGATAATGGCGAGAACCCGAGCATGGATACGTATGATGTCGATCTCGACACATGCGGGCCGATGGTGCTCGACGCGCTGATCAAGATCAAAAACGAGATCGACGCGACGCTGACCTTCCGCCGCTCCTGCCGTGAAGGCATTTGCGGGTCCTGCGCGATGAATATCGACGGCACCAACACGCTGGCCTGCACCAAGGGCATCGACGAGGTGAAGGGCGATGTGAAGGTCTATCCGCTGCCCCACATGCCGGTGGTGAAGGATCTGGTGCCTGATCTCACCAATTTCTATGCGCAGCACGCCTCCATCGAACCCTGGCTGCAGACAAGGACAGTGGAACCTGAAAAGGAATGGAAACAGTCGCCGGAAGACCGCGAGAAACTCGACGGGCTTTACGAGTGCATTCTCTGCGCCTGCTGCTCGACCTCCTGTCCGAGTTACTGGTGGAACGGTGACCGCTATCTCGGCCCGGCCGTGCTCCTCCAGGCTTACCGCTGGCTCATCGACAGCCGCGACGAGGCCACGGGCGAACGGCTCGACAATCTGGAAGACCCGTTCCGCCTCTACCGCTGCCACACGATCATGAACTGCGCGAAAGCCTGCCCGAAGGGTCTGAATCCGGCCAAGGCCATTGCGGAGATCAAGAAGATGATGGTCGAGCGCCGCGTCTGAGGCTCTGGCCTGTCAACGACTTCGGAAAAGCCGCCCTTCGGGGCGGCTTTTTTGTTTTCCCGTTTGTTTGCTGTCATCTCCCTCTTGACTCTTTTCGATATTTCCATAATTATAAAAATATGGAACAGGAAAAAGCCATACGCGCCCTCGCGGCGCTGGCGCAGGAGACCCGCTTGCAGGTTTTCAAGGCGCTTGTGCGGGCCCATGCGCCGGAGTCGGGCAAGGGCGGGCTTGCGGCGGGGGCCTTGGCGGAGGCGATGGGCGTGGCCCAGCCGACGCTCTCGTTTCACCTCAAGGAGCTTTCCCATGCGGGGCTCATCGAGGCGCGGCGGGACGGGCGGTCCATCATCTACAAGGCTGATCTCGGCGCCATGAGCGGCCTCATGCAGCATCTGCTCGAGGACTGCTGCGGCGGGGCGTGCGGTACTGTTCAGGATCTCGTTCAGGAGAAGGAGTGCGTGTGATGAAACGGCTTCATGTCAGCTTCAATGTGAGCGATCTCGATAAATCCGTTGCTTTTTATACCGAGCTTTTCGGTGCAGCGCCCAGCGTGCGGCGGGATGATTATGCCAAATGGATGCTCGAGGACCCGCGGGTCAATTTCGTGCTCGAAGGCGGCGGCAAGCCGGGCTTCACCCATGCGGGCATTCAGGTGGAAAGCGAGGAGGAGCTGCAGGACGTCTTTGGCCGCCTCAAACAGGCCGAAGCGCCCTATCTGCCCGAAGGCGTGACCACCTGCTGCTATCACAAATCCGAAAAGAGCTGGACGGCGGACCCTGACGGCATTGCCTGGGAGGCTTTCTACACCTTCCACCAGACGGAAGAGCGCGGGCATTCCAATGTGGGTGTGGAAACGGTTGCCGGGCAGGCGGCGGGCGAGAAGCCGCTTGGCTTCGGCGCCACGGGCTGCTGCTAAAGCGTTTACCGGCCATTAGGCATAAGTGCCGTGTGCGGATTAGTTTCGTGTCTGCTGTCACATAGTTGTGCGGCGGGCACGGCACTCTTTCCTTCCCGCGGTTTCTTGAATGGAGAGCGATATGAGCGGCGAGCCCCGCATCTTCAATGTGCTATTCCTTTGCACCGGCAATTCCTGCCGGAGCATCATGGCGGAAGCCTATCTGAACTTCGCCGGGCGCGGGCGTTTCAAGGCCTATAGCGCGGGCAGCTACCCGAAAGGCGAGGTGCATCCTTTGGCGCTTGAAACGCTGCGTGTTGCCGGCGTGCCTGCACAAGGGCTGACCAGCAAGGGCTGGGAAGGGTTCGAGGAACCGGGCGCACCGGAACTCGATTTCGTCATCACCACCTGCGACAACGCCGCGAATGAAGTCTGCCCGATCTGGCCAGGTCAGCCGATGAATGCGCATTGGCCGTTTCCGGACCCGGATGCCTTTGAGGGAAGCGAGACGGAGACGCGCGCTTATTTTCTCGATGTCTTCCGGCAGGTCAGAACGCGGATCGATATTCTTATGAATCTGCCGATGGCGAGTCTCGATAAGCTAGCCCTGAAGAAGCGGCTCGACGAAATCGGCAAGGTGAAGCCGGAAGAGACGGCTGGATGACTTTTCCTTTTCCCGTCATTCCCGCGAAAGCGGGGACAGCGAAAATTAAGTGTGCTCCAAACATACATCTTCAGGAATACTAATGTCTTCTCCCGTGCCGAAGCGGCTTTCTTTTCTCGACCGCTATCTCACCTTGTGGATTTTTGCCGCCATGGGGGCAGGAACGGCGCTTGGCGTTTTCTTTCCAGCGCTTCCTTCCGGGCTCGATGCGCTGTCCATCGGCTCGACCAATCTACCCATTGCGATTGGCCTCATTTTGATGATGTATCCGCCGCTCGCGCGGGTGAAATATGAAGAGCTGCCGCGGGTCTTTGAAGACAAAAAGGTGCTCACGCTCTCCCTCATCCAGAACTGGCTGATCGGGCCGGTGCTGATGTTCGCGCTGGCGGTTCTCTTTCTGCATGACGAGCCGGCCTACATGACGGGGCTCATCATCATCGGGCTGGCGCGCTGCATTGCCATGGTGATCGTCTGGAACCAGCTTGCGCGGGGGAGCAATGAATATGTGGCGGGGCTCGTCGCCTTCAATTCGATTTTCCAGCTTCTCTTTTTCAGCGTCTATGTCTGGTTCTTTCTCGGTTTTCTGCCGCCGCTGATCGGACTTGAGGGCCAAGTGCTCGATATTTCCTTCTGGACGGTCGCAGGGGCCGTTCTCCTTTATCTCGGCATTCCCTTTGCGGGCGGTTATCTGACGCGGCGTGTGCTGCGCCCGCGCATGGGCGCCACATGGTATGAGGAAAAGTTCCTGCCGAAGATCGGGCCCATCACGCTGGGCGCGCTGCTTTTCACGATTTTCGTCATGTTCGCCATGAAGGGCGAGACGGTGATGGAGCTGCCCTTTGATGCGGTTCGCATTGCTGTGCCGCTTGCGATCTATTTCCTCATCATGTTCTTCATCAGTTTTGCGATGGGGAAACTGCTGGGCGCGGACTATGAGCGCACCACCTCGCTTTCCTTCACGGCGGCCTCGAATAATTTCGAGCTGGCGATTGCCGTGGCCATTGCGACTTTCGGCATTGCCTCGCCGGTTGCCTTTGCGACCGTCATCGGCCCGCTTGTGGAGGTGCCGGTGCTGATCGCGCTTGTCTCCGTGGCGCTCTGGCTCAAGCGGCGGTGGTTTGCGGGTGAGGCGCCTTTCCCCCTGCGGCAGCCGGGCGCGTAAAACCGCCGCTTCTGACGGTCTTGACGCTGCGGCGGCCTTCTTTCCGGTCTAATATACTCGACAGGGCCCTTGCGCTTTCCGGCGCGGGGCTTGCCGGGGACTGCCAGCGGCGCTAAGCAACAGGCTGGAAGCCACAGAACCGGCGCCAATAAGACCCCATAAAGCCGGACAGCAAGAGGCGGGAGCGTGACATGACAAAGGAATTTCCTCATTTCATCGGCGGCAAGGCCGTGAAGGGCCAGAGCGGCCGGTTCGGCGATGTGTTCAACCCGAATACGGGCGAACTTGCGGGCAAGGTGCCGCTGGCGAGCACGGATGAAGTGCGCGCTGCCGTGGCTGCCGCAGGGAAGGCCTTCCCGGACTGGGCGGCGACGAACCCGCAGCGCCGCGCCCGGGTGATGTTCGAGTTCAAGCGGCTGGTTGAAGCCAACATGAACGAGCTTGCCGAAATGCTCTCCGCCGAGCATGGCAAGGTGATTGCCGACTCCAAGGGCGATGTGCAGCGCGGGCTCGAAGTCATCGAATTTGCCTGCGGTGTGCCGCATCTTCTCAAAGGTGAGTTTACGGAAGGCGCGGGCCCCGGCATCGACATGTATTCCATGCGCCAGCCGCTGGGCGTTGTGGCGGGCATCACACCGTTCAACTTCCCGGCGATGATCCCGATGTGGATGTTCGGCGTCGCCATTGCCTGCGGCAACACCTTCATCTGCAAGCCTTCGGAAAAAGACCCGTCCGTGCCGCTGCGCCTTGCGGAACTGATGATGGAAGCGGGCGCGCCGGAAGGCGTGCTCAATGTCGTCAATGGCGACAAAGAAGCGGTGGATGCGATCCTGACCGATCCCGTCATTGAAGCGGTGAGCTTTGTCGGCTCCTCGGCCATTGCCGAATATATCTATGAAAAGGGTGCGGCGAATGGCAAGCGCGTGCAGGCCATGGGCGGCGCGAAGAACCACGCCATCATCATGCCGGATGCGGATATGGACCGTGTGGTGGATGACCTTATCGGCGCGGGCTACGGCTCGGCGGGCGAGCGCTGCATGGCGATCTCCGTTGCCGTGCCGGTGGGCGAAGAGGCGGCGGACAGGCTGGTTGAAAAGCTCGTGCCGCGCGTGCAGTCGCTGAAAGTGGGGCTTTCGACGGACCCGGATGCGGATTACGGTCCGCTCGTCACCGCGCAGCACCGCGAAAAGGTGAAAGCCTGCATCGACCAGGGTGTCAGCGAAGGCGCGGAGCTTCTGGTGGATGGGCGCGGTTTCTCCATGCAGGGTTATGAGAACGGTTTCTTCCTGGGCGGCTCGCTTTTTGACAAGGTGACGCCGGAAATGTCCATGTACAAGGAAGAGATTTTCGGCCCCGTGCTGCAGGTCGTCCGTGCCAAGACGTTTGAAGAGGCAGTGGAGCTGCCGACGAAGCATCAATATGGCAATGGCGTTGCGATCTTCACCCGGGACGGTGATGCGGCGCGCAGCTTCGCCAGCCAAGTGCAGGTGGGTATGGTCGGCATCAATGTGCCGATCCCGGTGCCGCTGGCCTATCACACCTTTGGCGGCTGGAAGCGGTCGGCCTTTGGCGATACGAACCAGCACGGGCCGGAAGGCGTGAAGTTCTATACCAAGATCAAGACCGTCACCTCGCGCTGGCCCACCGGCGTGAAAGAAGGCTCGAGCTTCGTCATTCCCACGATGAAGTAAGCCAGCCGTTTTCGGCTTTGAATTGGTTCTTGCTGAAAAAGAAGACGGCGCCCTAAATGGGGCGCCGTTTTTCATGGAGGTGGCTCATGCTGGCGCAATCTTTGGATAAACAGGACGGGGCGGAGATCGACCTTGGCGCCTATTTCTCGCGCATCGGTTTTGAAGGGCAGGCGCGGGCGAATTTCGAAACGCTGCGCGCGCTTCAATATGCCCATGCGACCTCCATTCCCTTCGAGAACCTGCATATTCTTTTCGGACATGGCATCCGGCTCGATCCTGAAACGCTTCAGCGGAAAATCCTGACCGAGTGCCGGGGCGGATATTGCTTCGAGCAGAACGGGCTTTTTCTGCGTGTGCTCCGGCAGATCGGTTTTGCGGCGGAAGGGCTGATCGGACGGGTGCGCTGGATGACGCCGGAAGATGAACCGACGCCGCTCACCCACATGCTGATCCGCGTAAAACTTGAAGACGGGCCGTGGCTTGTGGATGGCGGTTTTGGCGGTTTGCGACAGACGGTACCTCTCAAACTAGTGCCGGGCCTCGTGCAGAAGACGACGCATGAGGATATGCGGCTTGTCGAGAAAGAGGACGGGCTGCTTTTGGAAGCCGATCTTGGCGAGCGCTGGGCGGGGCTTTGTCAGTTCGCGCTGAAGAGTGTGCCGCAGACCGATTACGAGCTTGGAAGCTGGTACACCTCCACCCATCCGGACTCGCTTTTCGTCAATAATCTCATTGTCGAAATGCCAGGGGAGGGCGTGCGGCGGACCATTTTCAATGGCGAGTTCATCGAGCGGCGCCTTGGCGAGGAACCCAAGGTCACGAAACTTGAAACGGCGGATCAGGCCGCCGCGGTGCTCGCCGAATATTTTCGCCTGCATGTGACGGATGCTGCAGAGAAGGCCGTGCTGCAGCGTTTCGTTGAAAAGCCGCGCATGTTTTGAGGCTTTTTCTTTCCCTTTAACCGCCATTTGCCTTTTACCCCGCATGCGGTAAAAGCGGCTCATGAGTGACGGGCCGCTTCAGGCATACCGGGCGCGGGTGGCGTCGGGGGAAATCTCGCAGGATCCGGCGCAGGAGCGGGCGGTGCGCCATCTGGCGCGTCTGCATGAGGAGCTACTGACCTGGGCGCCGGGCAAGAAGGCGGGGCCGCTGCGCCGGCTTGGAATCGGCAAGCCGGTCAGTCCGCCGGAAGGGGTTTACCTCTGGGGCGATGTCGGTCGCGGTAAATCCATGCTTATGGATCTCTTCTTTGAAGGCGCGCCGGTGGCGGAAAAACGCCGGGTGCATTTTCATGCCTTTATGTCGGAGACCCATGACCGGATCTTTGCCTGGCGGCAAAAGGAGAAGGCGGGGAAGGTGAAGGGCTCGGACCCCATTCCCCCGGTTGCCGATCAGATTGCCGCCGAAGCGCAGCTTCTCTGCTTCGATGAATTTCAGGTGCATGACATTGCCGATGCCTCGATCCTGGGACGGCTCTTCACGTCGCTGTTCGAGAAGGGCGTGGTGGTAGTGGCAACCTCAAACCGGGCGCCGGACGGGCTTTATGAGGGCGGGCTCAACCGGCACCGCTTTCTGCCCTTCATCGACCTCGTGAAGGAAGAAATGGAAGTCGTGACGCTTGATAGCGAGCGCGATTACCGGCTTGACCGGATGATGGGCATGAAGGTCTATCATACGCCGTTGGGCGGGGAAGCGGATGCGGCGATGGATCAGGCCTTCAATGAACTCACGGACGGGGCGCATGGGCATGCGCGGCGGCTTGAGGTGAAAGGCCGGGCGGTGGAAGTGCCCTGCTGCGCGCATGGGGTGGCGCGGTTCTCTTTCGCCGATCTTTGCGAAAAGCCGCTTGGCGCGGCGGATTATCTCAAGATCGCCGATACGTTCGACACGGTGTTGATCGACCGCATTCCCGAGCTATCGCCCGCGCGGCGCAATGAGGCCAAGCGGTTCGTCAATCTCATCGATGCGCTTTATGAGGCGCGGGTGAAGCTCGTTGCCTCGGCCGAGGCCCCGCCTCAGTCGCTTTATACTGAAGGGGATGGCGCGTTCGAATTCGAGCGCACGGTCTCGCGGCTGATGGAAATGCAGTCGCAGGAGTATCTGGGTCTCGAGAGCCAGATGAAGGCCGCCGATTAAGGCTTAGCGTACTTCCGGGTAAATCACCTGACCGTCAGAGCGGACCGCCGGCAGCGGCTGCGGCGCAGGGCGCGGCTTTGCCTCGGCGACGCGCAGTTTCTTCTCTTCAGGCGCTTCATAGGTCCAGGTCTGGCCATAGCTCGATTGCAGGAAGCCGAAGGAAACCGGCGGTGCTTTATGCTCCCCTTTCGCGGGCGCAGCGGCGCGGTCCAGCGTGAAGGTGCGGGCCAGGCGTTCCCGGTCGATGGGGGTGAAGCCATGAACATTTGGGGCCGCGGGTGCGGCGGCAAGCACCGTGCCCTCATTGTTCCGGGGTTCGAGAAGGGCGATCAGGCCGCCGAAATCCTCTCCCGTGGCGGCCGAGCCATGGTCCTCGCAAAAGCCGCGGTCGGAGCGCAAGGCGCTTTCCAGGAATCGGCAATCCTTGCCGGTTGCGGCGGAGAGCGCGTGCTCGCCAAGGTCCCGCCCGGTCAGGAAGGCGGAGCTGAGACCTGCGATGGTCAGCACTTCGCCCACGGTCAGCGCGCCGATGGCAGGCGCCGCGCAGCCGGTGAGCGCCAGGCTGAGGCCCGATGCGATGACCGCGCTTTTGCCGTTTTGCACTGTTTTGCGGAAATTATGCGCCAGCCGGTCCGCCCCTGCCATTCCCCAATAACCGCAGGTCTGGCGGCGCGCGGATTGGCCGCTTTCATCAAGCCCCAAAGCCATTACACCGTCACGGCCCGAAAGGCCGCCCCCCTTTAACGCATGATCCGGCTGCCGGGCATCCGAGCATGACGGACCATTTACAAGCCCCCGCTGCTGAAGGCGGCTGGAGCCTATCCGGCCGGTTTGACGGCTTTTTAAAGGTGAGGCCCCCGCCCCCGCTTTTGCAGCTTTTTGATCGTGCGCCGGGCGCAGGTCTTGAGTCAATCACATGGCTAATACAAGGTTAACGCGGCCAGCCCATTGCGGGCGCGGCCAATTCAGGCTACTAGGCTGCATGATTAACGAGGCGCGGTTCCGCGCCCTTTCAAGACCCGTTCCCGTCTGTTTTTCTTGAGGCCCTGCGAGGGTCCGCAATCAGGCAGTATTCCGGAGGCATCACTCATGGCGCGCAAAAAAATCGCACTTATCGGCGGCGGGCAGATCGGCGGCACGCTCGCTCATCTTGCCGGCCTTAAAGAACTTGGCGACGTTGTCATTTTCGACATCGCGGACGGCATTCCCCAGGGCAAGGCGCTCGACATTGCCGAGTCCTCTCCCGTGGACGGCTTCGATGCCGGTTATTCGGGCACGACGAAATACAAGGACATCAAAGGCGCGGATGTGGTGATCGTCACCGCTGGTGTGCCGCGCAAGCCCGGCATGAGCCGCGATGACCTGCTCGAAATCAACCTCAAGGTGATGCAGCAGGTCGGCGAGGGCATTGCCGCTCATGCGCCGAACGCATTCGTCATCTGCATCACCAACCCGCTCGACGCGATGGTCTGGGCGCTGCGCCAGTTCTCCGGCCTGCCGCACAACAAGGTTGTGGGCATGGCGGGCGTGCTCGACAGCGCGCGTTTCCAGCATTTCCTTGCCGAAGAGTTCGACGTCTCGGTGAAGGATGTGAACGCCTTCGTGCTGGGCGGCCACGGCGACACGATGGTTCCGCTGCCTCGCTATTCCACGGTTGCGGGCATTCCGCTTCCGGATCTCATCAAGATGGGCTGGACCACGAAAGAGCGCCTGGACGCCATCGTGCAGCGCACGCGGGACGGCGGCGCGGAAATCGTCGGCCTTCTGAAGACGGGCTCGGCTTATTATGCGCCGGCCGCTTCGGCAATCGCGATGGCTGAAGCCTATCTGAAAGATCAGAAGCGTGTTCTTCCGTGTGCGGCATATCTCAGCGGTGAATATGGCGTGAAGGACATGTATGTGGGCGTGCCCGTCGTGATCGGCGACAAGGGTGTGGAACGCATTGTGGAGATCACCCTCAACGCAACCGAGAAGAAGGGCTTCGACAAGTCCGTCGGCTCGGTGAAGGGCCTTGTGGATGCCTGCAAGAAGATCAATCCGGCCGTGGCCAAGGGCGCGGCGCCGAAGGGCAAGACCAAGAAGAAGTAAACTTCTTCTGCCTTACAGATATGAAAGGGCGGCTCATCGAGCCGCCCTTTTTGTTTTTCTTGTTCCCCATTTCTCTAATCGTCATGGCCCGGCTTGACCGGGCCATCCACGGAAACTTGTCGAAGCGCTTGAGCTTGCCTCCGTGGATGCCCCGCATAAAGCGGGGCATGACGGGGGAGGGGAACCTGAGATGGTAGTGGTTCCAATGCGTTTCGCTACTAGAGACCCAGATAGGCGCGCATCATGCGTTTCAGTTCTCTTTCGAAGGCGCCGTCGTGCAGGCCCAGGGGGCCTGGATCGTTCAGCATGGCGTTGACGCAGGCGGAGAAGACGAGCTGCAGCGCGAAACCGAGTGCAAGGGCGGGGTCGGGATGGGCGATGGCGTCAAGCCGGGGCGCCAGCGCGCGCACCAGGCCGCCGCGCATTTCGCCCACCAGCGTCCGGAAGTCCCGCCACTCTTCCGGCTGTTCCGCCGCGCGGGTGAGGGCGGCGCGCAGGAAGCCTTCATTCGCACGCAACTGGGCCAGCAAATCTTCGGTGATGGCGTCGGCCACTTCTTCCATCGGTTCGGTGAGAAGGCGGGGTTCCCCGGCAAGCTTGCCGATGCGCGCGCGCATGTCTTCCAGAAAGCGTTCCTTCATGGCGCGGAAAAGGCCATCGCGGTTGCCGAAGAGGTAATAGGCGGTGCCGACGGCGCAGCCGGCCCGGGCCGTGATGTCGGTCATGCGCACTTCCCCGAAGCCTTGTTCCGTCACCAGCGCAAAGGCGCTGGCGAGCAGTCTTTCCTGCGTGGCTTTCGCGCGGGGCTGGCGGGGTTTTTGGGCGGGGGCGGGCATGGGCAAGCTTTCGCGGGGAGAGGGGCTCTTGACGGCACCGCCAAACTCTAGCATTTTTGAATTTGAATTCAAATTCAAAAACTGGCGGGCACTATGAAAAAGCGGATGGGAATGATCGTGGCGGCAGGTGTGGCGGCGCTGGGGGTGGTGCTGGCCGGAATGGGCTACGCCGCGCTGCAGATGACCTCCGTGCAGGACGCGCTTTTTGAGCGGGCCGTGAAGGCGCGGGCGGGGATGCAGACGGAGGAGCTTCTCTCCAGAGACGCGCTGCATGTGGTGCTCTGCGGGACGGGCTCGCCTTTGCCGGACCCGGAGCGGGGCTCGGCCTGCGCGGCGGTGTTCGCGGGCGGGCATTTTTTCCTTGTCGATGCCGGGGCCGGTGCGGCGGTGCGCCTCGCGCGTTTCGGCGTGCCGATGGGCGGCCTTTCGGGGGTGCTGCTCACGCATTTCCATTCCGATCACATAGCGGGATTGCCCGATGTGAGTTTGCAGAGCTGGGCGGCGGGGCGGCATGCGCCGCTCACGCTTTACGGGCCGCCCGGCGTTGAGCGCGTGGCGCGCGGCTTTGAAGACACGTTCAAGCTCGATGCCAGCTACCGGACGGCACATCACGGGGCAACGCTCATGCCGCCTTCCGGCGGGCGTTATGCGCCTATCACGGTGCCGCTGCTCAATGACTTTTCCGAGGCGGTGGTGTTTGAGGAGGACGGGGTGAAGATCACGGCTTTCCGTGTCGGGCATGCGCCGGTGGAGCCTGCTTATGGCTACCGGATCGACTATGAGGGCCGCTCGGTCATCTTTTCGGGGGACACGGTCAAGCACCCGAACATGGTGCGTATGGGCAAGGGGGCCGATGTGATGGTGCATGAAGCCTTGGCAGGGCACATGGTCAGCGCCATTGCGGCGGCGCTGGAGCCTGCGCAACCGCGCACGGCTCAGATCATGCGCGATATCATCAATTATCACACAAGCCCGGTGCAGGCCGCTGAAAGCGCAAATGAAGCGGGTGTGCCCATGCTGGTTTACAGCCATGTGGTGCCGCCTTTGCCGAATGCGATTGCCCGCACGCTCTTCCTGCGCGGTGTGGCCGGCGTGCGGGGCGAGGGGGTGATGGTCGGGTATGACGGGCTTTATCTGCGGTTGCCGGTGAACACGGACGAAATCGAGACGCGCGATCTGCGCTGACGGCGACTCGTATTTCGCCGCAAAACGCTGCGTCCTTCATGAAGATACGTTCATATCTTTGGCGTATCTTTGCATTGACGCACGGTCCCCTTGCGCTGCGGCTCCTTGCCGCAGATGGCGGTTGCTATCGGGGGAACGAGTGTTATAACTCCGCACCGATTAGGCATTTTTCCAACCCGCGCATGTGTGGGCTCCGCGCATGCCCCAGCCGGTCGAGTCCAAATGAATATTCACGAATACCAGGCGAAAGCAGTCCTTGCGAAATACGGTGTACCCGTCGCAAAGGGCATTCCAGCATTCACGGCCGAAGAGGCGGTGAAGGCAGCGAAAGAACTCAGCGGTCCTATCTGGGTCGTCAAAGCGCAGATCCATGCGGGCGGCCGCGGCAAGGCAGGCGGCGTGAAAGTCGTCAAGTCCATCGAAGAAGTGGAAGCCGAAGCCAAGCGGATGCTCGGCCTTACGCTCGTCACGCATCAGACGGGCCCTGAAGGCAAGGAAGTGAAGCGTCTTTACATCGAAGACGGCTCCGCGATCGAACGCGAACTTTATCTTTCCTGCCTGGTGGACCGTGCCACGGGCCGCGTCGCCATCATCGCATCGACCGAAGGGGGCATGGACATCGAAGAAGTGGCGGCAAAGACGCCCGAGAAAATTCTCACCTTCTCGGTCGATCCGGCTTCCGGTGTTTCCAGCTTCCATGGGCGGCGCGTTGCTTTCGCGCTCGGTCTCAAGGGCGATCAGGTGAAGCAGTGCACGGCTCTCATCAACAATCTCTATAAAGCGTTTGTCGATGCAGATATGAGCATGCTCGAAATCAACCCGCTCATCGTCAACAAGGACGGCAACCTCTTGTGCCTCGATGCGAAGATCAACTTCGACTCGAATGCGCTTTACCGTCATGCCGACATCGTCGAGCTGCGCGACCTCGATGAAGAAGATCCGAGCGAGATCGAAGCGTCGAAATACGACCTCAACTACGTGAAGCTCGATGGCACGATCGGCTGCATGGTGAACGGCGCAGGCCTTGCCATGGCGACGATGGACATCATCAAGCTCTACGGTGAAGAGCCGGCCAACTTCCTCGATGTGGGCGGCGGCGCGACGAAAGAAAAAGTGACGGCCGCGTTCAAGATCATTCTTTCCGATCCGAATGTGAACGGCATTCTCGTCAACATCTTCGGCGGCATCATGCGCTGCGACATCATCGCCGAGGGCGTGGTCGCCGCGGCGAAGGAAGTTTCGCTCAATGTGCCGCTGGTTGTGCGTCTTGAAGGCACGAATGTGGATCTCGGCAAGAAGATCATGGCCGAAAGCGGCCTGCCGATCATTTCGGCGGACAATCTTGCCGATGCAGCCGACAAAATCACTAAAGCCGTGAAGGAGGCCGCGTAATGGCTGTTCTGGTCGATAAGAATACGAAAGTCATTTGCCAGGGCTTCACCGGCAATCAGGGCACGTTCCACTCCGAACAGGCGATTGCTTACGGCACGCAGATGGTTGGCGGCGTGAGCCCCGGCAAAGGCGGCAGCACGCATCTCGACCTGCCGGTGTTCGACACGGTGGCTGAGGCTGTTGAAAAGACCGGCGCGAATGCATCGGCGATCTATGTGCCGCCGCCCTTCGCGGCAGACGCGATCCTGGAAGCCATCGATGCAGGGATCGAGCTTGCGGTCTGCATCACCGAGGGCATTCCGGTGCTCGACATGGTGAAGGTGCGCCGCGCGCTGGATGGTTCGAACACACGTCTCATCGGTCCGAACTGCCCGGGCGTGATCACGCCGGACGAATGCAAGATCGGCATCATGCCGGGCCACATCCACAAGCGCGGCTCGGTGGGCATCGTTTCCCGCTCGGGTACGCTCACTTATGAAGCTGTGGCGCAGACCACGGCATCGGGGCTTGGCCAGTCGACCTGTATCGGGATCGGCGGTGACCCGGTGAAGGGCACGGAATTCATCGACGCGCTGGAAATGTTCCTCGCCGATGACGAGACCGAGTCCATCATCATGATCGGTGAGATCGGCGGCTCTGCGGAAGAAGAGGCGGCCGAGTTCATCAAGGCCTCGAAAGTCAAAAAGCCGATGGTTGGCTTCATTGCCGGTGTGACCGCTCCTCCCGGACGGCGCATGGGCCATGCGGGCGCCATCATCGCCGGCGGCAAAGGCGGCGCCGACGACAAGATCGAAGCCATGCGTTCGGCCGGTATTGCGGTGGCAGACTCGCCTGCCGCACTCGGCACCACGCTTGCCGATCTGCTCAAGAAGTAAACAGCCCCCCGCCGATGAAGAAATGAATCGGCGGGGAATTCTTCCCCGGTATTCAAGAGCTTGTGAGCGTGCTCTTGAAGTATCGTCGCAAGAATTTAAATGGCACCTTAACTCCCGTCGTGCCAAAGTCTTACAGTTAATTTGACCTCCGACTTTGGCATGCCGGGCATCTTCAGACAGGGGGGTGCGGACCTCCCGCACCGGCCGTTTAATGAGCAAGAACAGCACGAACGAAGAGTTTGAGCGGACCTCCTTTCTTTTCGGAGCGAACGCCTCTTTCGTTGAAGATCTTTACGCCAGATATAAGCAAGACCCCACATCGGTGGATGAGGACTGGCGCGAATATTTCCATTCTCTCGATGATCAAGCATCAGATGTCCTGAAAGAAGCGCGCGGACCTTCCTGGCAGCGCGACGACTGGCCGGTGCAGGCCAATGGCGAATTGGTGAGTGCCATCGACACCAACTGGCCGCTCGCCGAGAAAAAGACGCTGCAGAAGAAGATCGAAGCGCGCGCTCCCGTGGCGGCGACGGATGAAGATATCCGCTCTGCAACGCTCGATTCCATCCGCGCGCTCATGATGATCCGCGCTTACCGTATCCGCGGCCATCTCGACGCCGATATCGATCCGCTCAATCTGCGTCCGAAATCCGAACACCCGGAGCTTAATCCCACAACCTATGGCTTCGGTCCGCAGGATATGGACCGGCCGATCTTCATCGACAATGTGCTGGGCCTTGAAGCGGCCACGGTGCGCGAGATGCTCGACATTCTGCGCCGCACCTATTGCTCGACCTTCGCCATCGAGTTCATGCACATTTCCGATCCGGAAGAAAAAGCCTGGCTGCAGGAACGCATCGAAGGGCGCGATAAGGAAATTTCCTTCACCAAGCGCGGCAAGCTGGCGATCCTCGAAAAGCTCATCGAGGCGGAAGGGTTCGAGAAGTTTCTCGCCAAGAAATATACCGGCACCAAGCGCTTCGGCCTGGATGGCGCGGAAGCGGCGATCCCGGCGCTCGAGCAGATCATCAAGCGCGGCGGCGCGCTCGGGGTGGAAGAGATCGTGCTTGGCATGCCGCACCGTGGCCGCCTCAACGTGCTTGCCGCGGTGATGAGCAAGCCCTATCAGGCGATCTTCCATGAATTCAAGGGCGGCTCGTCCAATCCGGAAGATGTGGAAGGCTCGGGCGATGTGAAATATCACCTTGGCGCGTCGTCGGACCGCGAGTTCGACGGCAACAAGGTACACCTGTCGCTCACCGCCAACCCCTCTCATCTTGAAATCGTGGACCCTGTCGTGCTCGGCAAGGCGCGCGCGAAGCAGGACCAGAAGAACCGCGACCGCGGCACTGTGATCCCGCTTCTGCTGCACGGCGATGCGGCCTTTGCGGGCCAGGGTGTGGTGGCGGAATGTTTCGGCCTTTCCGGCCTGACGGGGCACCGCTCGGGCGGTTCGATCCATTTTATCGTGAACAACCAGATCGGCTTTACGACGAGCCCGATCAACTCGCGCTCCTCGCCCTATCCTTCGGATCTGGCGAAGATGGTGGCGGCGCCGATCTTTCATGTGAACGGGGATGATCCGGAAGCGGTGGTCTATGCGGCGAAGGTGGCGACGGAGTTCCGCCAGAAGTTCCGCAAGCCAGTCGTCATCGACATGTTCTGCTACCGGCGCTTCGGACATAATGAGGGCGACGAGCCCATGTTCACGCAGCCCTTGATGTATCAAAAGATCAAGGGCCATCCCTCGACGCTCAAGATTTATTCCGACCGTCTGGTGGCGGAAGGGCTACTGACATCGGACGAAGTCGATCAGCGTCTCAAGGGATTTCAGGACAAGCTTGAAGGCGACTTTGAAGCTGCCAACTCCTTCCGCCCCAACAAGGCGGACTGGCTGGACGGGCGCTGGTCCGGTCTCGGCAAGGCCGAGGGCGAAGCGCGGCGCGGCGATACGGATGTGGCGCTTGATGATCTGAAGAATATCGGCATGAAGCTGACGGAAATTCCGGAAGGCTTCACCGCCCATAAAACGATCACCCGTTTGATGGGCAACCGCCGGAAGATGATCGAGGCGGGCGAGGGCATCGACTGGGCCATGGCCGAGCATCTCGCCTTTGCCACGCTGCTCAAGGAAGGCTATGGCGTGCGTCTTTCGGGGCAGGATTCCGAACGAGGTACTTTCTCGCAGCGCCATTCGGTTCTGCACGATCAGGAAAATGGGGACAGCTATACGCCGCTCAACCATTTTGGCGCGGATGGCGAGTTTGAGGTCATCAACTCGATGCTGTCGGAGAACGCGGTGCTCGGGTTCGAGTATGGGTATTCCCTGGCCGAGCCCAATGCGCTGACCATGTGGGAAGCGCAGTTCGGCGATTTCGTGAACGGCGCGCAGGTGGTGATCGACCAGTTCATCTCTTCGGGTGAGCGTAAATGGCTGCGCATGTCAGGCCTCGTCATGCTGTTGCCGCACGGCTTCGAGGGCCAAGGCCCGGAGCACTCGTCGGCACGGCTCGAGCGGTTCCTGCAGATGTGCGCGGAAGACAATATGCAGGTAGCGAATTGCACGACGCCTGCTAACTACTTCCATAGTCTGCGCCGGCAGCTGCACCGCAATTTCCGCAAGCCGCTCATTTTGATGACGCCGAAGTCGCTCCTGCGTCACAAGCGCTGCATTTCCAAGCTGACGGAACTGGCGGATGAGTCCTCCTTCCACCGTCTTCTCTGGGACGATGCGGAGATGCTTCCGGATCAGGAAATCAAGCTGGTCGAGGATTCCAAGATCAAGCGTGTCGTGCTGTGTTCAGGCAAGGTCTATTACGACCTTTATGAAGAGCGCGAGAAACGCGGCATCAACGATGTTTATATTCTGCGTGTCGAGCAGCTTTACCCCTTCCCGGCCCGCTCGCTCATCAAGGAGCTGGCGCGGTTCCCGCAGGCGGAAATCGTCTGGTGTCAGGAAGAGCCCAAGAATATGGGCGCGTGGAGTTTCGTCGAACCCAATATCGAATGGGTGCTGACGCATATCGACTCGCGGTATCACCGGGCCCGTTATGCGGGCCGGCCTGCGGCGGCTTCGCCTGCCACGGGTCTCATGAGCAAGCACATTCAGGAACTCAATCAATTTTTGAGAGAAGCGCTGCGGATCGACTGACCTCCCTCAGCCATTCCGAGCCCAAAGGATCAAGGACAGATGGCCACCGAAATTCGCGTCCCCACGCTTGGCGAATCGATCACCGAAGCAACCGTTGCCCAATGGTTCAAGAAGCCCGGCGATACGGTTGAAATGGACGAGCCGCTTGTCGAGCTTGAAACCGACAAGGTGACTGTGGAAGTGCCGGCGCCGGCTGCCGGGGTGCTTTCGGAAATTCTGGTGTCGGACGGCGATACGGTGGAAGTCGGCTCGCTTCTGGGCGAGATCGGCGAGGGCAGCGGTGCCCCCGCGAAGAAAGAAGAGCCGAAAAAAGAAGCTAAGAAGGAAGAAGCGCAGCCTCAGAAAGCAGAGCCTCAGAAGGCGGAGGCGAAAGCCGAAACCAAGGCGGAAGAACCCGAAGAGGATGAAGGCGCCGACGCGCTTTCTCCGGCCGTGCGCAAGCTCATCGAGGAAAACGATCTCGATCCGTCCAAGATCGACGGCACGGGCAAGGGCGGGCGTATCGTCAAAGGCGATGTGCTGAAGGTTCTCGACTCGCGCGAGGAAGCGCCGAAGCAGGAAGCGAAGCCCGAGCCGAAGAAGGAAGAGGTGAAGCCCGCTCCTGCGCCGCAGCCTGCGGCCCGTGCAGACCAGTCTGCGCGCGAAGAGCGTGTGAAGATGACGCGGTTGCGCAAGACCATCGCCACGCGCCTGAAGGATGCGCAGAACACGGCGGCCATGCTGACCACCTTCAACGAGGTGGATATGAGTGCGGTGATGGAAGCGCGCAGCGAATATAAAGACCTCTTCGAGAAGAAGCATGGCGTGCGTCTCGGCTTCATGGGCTTTTTCGTGCGCGCCTGCATTCAGGCCCTGCATGACATTCCCGCGGTCAATGCGGAGATCGACGGCGAAGAGATCGTCTACAAGAACTACTATAATTTCGGCATTGCGGTCGGCACCGATAAAGGCCTTGTGGTGCCGGTGGTGCGCGATGCGCAGGACATGTCGCTTGCGGAGATCGAAAAGTCTATCAATGCGCTGGGGCAGCGCGCACGGGACGGCCAGCTCAAACTCGAAGAGCTGCAGGGCGGCACCTTCACCATTTCCAATGGCGGTGTTTATGGCTCGCTCATGTCCACGCCGATCCTGAATGCGCCGCAGTCCGGCGTGCTCGGCATGCACAAGATCCAGGAACGCCCGATGGTGGTGAATGGCGAGATCGTCGTCCGTCCGATGATGTATCTCGCGCTTTCCTATGACCACCGGATCGTCGATGGCAAAGAGGCCGTGACCTTCCTCGTGCGCGTGAAGGAAAGCCTCGAAGATCCCAAGCGCCTTCTGCTCGATCTCTAGCATCCAGCCGTCGTCCCTTCTTTCACGGGAATGACGGTGTGAGAGAATTGTCAAAGTCCTAGAGGAACCAGCCCATGTCCGACACATTCGATCTCATCGTCATTGGCGGCGGTCCGGGCGGGTATGAATGCGCGATCCGGGCGGCGCAACTTGGGTTGAATGTTGCCTGTGTCGAAAAGCGCGCGGCGCTGGGGGGCACTTGCCTCAATGTGGGCTGCATTCCTTCGAAGGCGCTGCTGCACTCTTCCGAGCTTTATGAAGAAGCCAAGCATTTCGGCAAGATGGGCATCAAGGTGGATAATCTCGGTCTCGACCTGCCTGCCATGCTGTCCTTCAAGGATGAAGCGGTAGACGGCAACACCAAGGGCGTCGAGTTTCTCTTCAAGAAAAACAAGATCGAATGGGTGAAGGGCGCGGGCAAGCTGCGCGGTGAAGGCAAGGTCGAGGTTTCGCTTTCCGAAGGCGGCAGCCGCACCCTTTCGGCCACGAATATCGTCATTGCCACGGGGTCCGATGTGGCGCGCCTTCCCGGCGTCGAAATCGACGAAGAGCGTATCGTCTCCTCCACCGGTGCGCTGGAGTTGAAAGACGTGCCGAAGAAGCTTGTCGTTATTGGCGGCGGGGTGATCGGACTGGAACTTGGGTCCGTCTGGGGCCGTCTCGGCGCGGAAGTGACGGTGGTTGAATTCCTCGACGCGATCCTGCCCGGCATGGATGGGGAGGTTGCGAAGAACTTCCAGCGCATACTCAAGAAGCAGGGCTTTGCCTTCAAGCTGGGCTCCAAGGTGACGGGCGTTGATACGTCCGGCGACACGCTCAAGGTTTCGCTCGAGCCGGCCAAGGGCGGTGAGGCGGAAACGATCGATGCTGATGTGGTGCTCGTCTCCATTGGCCGCGTGCCCTTCACGGATGGGCTCGGGCTCGATGATGCAGGCGTTGAGGTGGATAAGCGCGGCCGCATCGAGGTGGACACGCATTTCAAGACCAGCATCGACGGTGTTTATGCCATCGGCGATGTGATTGCGGGGCCCATGCTGGCGCATAAGGCGATGGAAGAAGGCACGGCGGTTGCCGAGATGCTGTCAGGCCAGAAGCCGCATGTGAATTATGATGTCATTCCCGGTGTGGTTTATACCGGGCCGGAGGTTGCGGCCGTCGGCAAGACGGAAGAGCAACTCAAGGATGAAGGTGTACCTTACACGGCTGGCAAATTCCCCTTCACGGCGAATGGCCGTGCGAAAGCCAATCAGCAGACCGATGGTTTCGTGAAGATTCTCGCGCATAAAGAAACGGATGCGGTGCTTGGCGTGCATATCATCGGTGCGCAAGCCGGTGAGATGATCCACGAGGCGGTGACGGTGATGGAATATGGCGGTTCAGCGGAAGATATTGCCCGCACCTGTCATGCGCATCCGACGCTTTCTGAGGCCACGAAAGAAGCCGCGCTCGCGGTGCATGGCCGTCCCATTCACATGTGAGGGGCGCCCTCGTTCCGGTTTTCTTTTCGCTCCCTTCAATGTCACCCCGCGGCTTGACCGCGGGGTCCGCTCGCTTGTCAGTCCGGCATAAGGGAGTACGGGACATAAGGTGCTGCGGCGGGAAGCCGCTTGCTTCTATATGCGTTGAGAGGCCAATGGGTCCCGCGATCAAGTCGCGGGACGACATCGGTGTGTGACGAAAACCAAAAGGCTTCCTTGCCCCCCTCACCCCGCCCTTGGATGCGCCTTCGCATAAACTTCCAGCAAATGCTGATCTTCGACGGCGGTGTATATCTGCGTCGTTGAAAGACTCGCATGGCCGAGCAGTTCCTGCACCGCGCGCAAGTCGCCGCCTGCCTTTAAAAGATGCGTCGCAAAGGAATGGCGCAAGGCATGCGGGGTGACGCTGCCGGGCAGGCCCAGGCGGCAGCGTAATTCTTCTGTCATCTTCTGCACCTGACGGGCCCCGAGCGCGCCCCCGCGTTTCGCCCGGAAAAGCGGCCCGTCCTTTTCGGGCGGGAAGGGGCAGGCTTTTACATAGACGGCCACGGCCTCGCGTGCCGCATCCAGCACAGGCACGATGCGTTGCTTCCGGCCTTTGCCGGTAATGCGCAGTGTTCTGGGCAGGGGGTGGTCCGCACCTTTGAGCGAAAGCACCTCAGAAACGCGCAGGCCGCAGCCATAAAGCAAGGTCATGAGAGCGGTGTCGCGCGCCTCCACCCAGCCTGCCGCCCGGCCCTGCACGGGGCTTTGCGCAGCTTCCTCGACAAGGGCGCGGGCGTCTTTTTCGGAGAGCGCCTTGGGCAGGGCCCGGGGCTGTTTCGGGGTGCGGAGGCGGCCCAGGGCCTGATTCTCCAGCACACTGGTCCGCTCCAGAAAACGGTAGAACATGCGCAAGGAAGAAAGATGCCGCGCCAGGGAGCGCGCGCCAATGCCTTCCATGCGGCGGCGCGCTAAGAAGGAGCGGAAATCCGCCGTGCTCAGCGTCTCAAGGTCCTTGAGGCTTGCCTCGCCGCCCAGATGCTCTCTCAGAAACTCGCAAAAGCGGGTGAGGTCGCGGGCGTAATTTTCCACCGTCGCGGGGCTTGCGCGCTTTTCATGGGCAAGATGCGAGAGCCAATCGGCAAAGGTGCCGCTAAGGTCGCGCGCGGCGGGCAGGGCGTCGGCCAGAGCGCCGATATCAACGCCCTCTTCCTCTCCGCTTCTTGCTGCTCTTTGCACCATGGCCGCGTCTCCTTTCCCGAGTCTCGCGGATCGGGCGGGCAAGGGCAAGCGCGTTACTTCTTGGCGGGCGCGGGCAGCTCGAGCCAGAGACGGATGCAGCGTTCGGCGATGCGGGCGATGAACTCGATGAGATCGCCGGCCTGGCTCGGGTGGAAATGGTCCGGATCGCGCGAGCCGATGGCCAGAAGGCCGGGCGGGGCGGATTGGGAGAAGTCGAGGCGGATCAGCGCTTCGGAGCCGATCTCTTCGGCAATGGCGCCGTAAAGGCTGCGGCTTGCCACCACATGATCGGCCAGCGCATAGGGCGCGAGGCCCAGAATGCGTTCGACGCCGCCATTTTCGAGGATGCGCACACCGCGCACGCCAATGCCGGACACTTCGGTTGCCGATTCCACGCAGAGCACGATGGCATCAATGTCCAGCGCCTGGGCGAGCCCGTCGGCGGAGATGATAAAATCGATCAGCTCTTCGAAGCTTTTTGCATCCAGCAGGCGCAGGACGGCGCTGTGCACGCGTTCGCGGGCTAGTGCGTTGAAGGAGGTGGCTTCGATCAGATCGGTCTGAATGTCTTTCAGCTGCGCGACCCGGCGCTGCAAGCGCTGCACCATGATTTGCTGCAGGTCGAGCACATTGGCTTCCGTCTCATGCGCGGCGGGCGGGGCAAGCGTGTCGATCAGGTCGCTGTTCGCTTCCAGAAAGTCGGGATGGGCGATGAGATAGGCGCGCACGTCTGCTGCGCTCAATATCCGCGCCTCTTGTCCTTCGCGGAAACCGCTTTGCTCGTTTGACTGGCTCATGACAGGCTACTCAACTCTTAATCAATTTTCTGGCCGGTTTTTTCCCAGTCGGCGAGAAAGGCGGCAAGGCCTTTATCGGTCAGCGGGTGCTGAGCGAGCTGGCGGAGAATTTGCGGCGGCACCGTTGCAACGTCGGCGCCGATGAGCGCGGCCTCGCGCACATGGTTCGGCGTGCGGATGGAGGCGGCGAGAATTTCGGTTTCGAATCCGTAATTGTCATAGATCTCACGAATGTCTTCGATGAGTTCCATACCGTCGAGATTGATGTCGTCGAGACGGCCGATAAAGGGCGAAATGAATGCGGCGCCGGCCTTGGCCGCAAGCAGCGCCTGATTCGCGGAGAAGCAGAGCGTGACATTCACCATCGCCCCATCATCCGACAGCGCCTTGCAGGCTTTGAGGCCATCCCAGGTGAGCGGCACTTTGACGGCGATGTTGGCGGCGATCTTCCGCAGGATATTGCCTTCCTTCACCATGCCTTCGGCGTCCGTCGCGGTCACTTCGGCGCTGACGGGGCCATCCACCACATCGCAAATATCTTTCAGCACGTCCTTGATCGGGCGGCCCGCTTTTGCCATGAGCGAGGGGTTGGTGGTGACGCCGTCCACCATGCCGGTCGCGCTCAGGTCGCGAATCTCTTCAATATCGGCGGTGTCGATGAAAAACTTCATGACGCTTCCTGCTTTCTGCCCATCGTTCTTGCCCGTGCGGAGCTGCCATCCGGCGCTGCGTTTAAGACCCGCACTTTGGCCGTCCCGCGGCTCATGCGCAAGACTTGACAATTCCCTATGCGGCTTCTGCCGTGTCAGGGTTAATCTTGCGTGACATGCAGACAGAAATTTCTCACATGCCAGTTTCTCACGCGTCAGGCGCAGCCTTCACATCAGGCTCAAGGGTCGCCGTGCTTCTGCCTCTCGCCTTGGCGGGAGCATACGACTATCTCGTTCCCGAGGGGTTAAAGCTGATCCCTGGCGATTATGTCGCCGTGCCGCTCGGGCCGCGGCAGATCGTCGGTGTGGTATGGGGCGAGGGGACGGGCGAGGTCTCGCCGGCGAAGCTGCGCAAGGTGATCGAGAAGCTGGATGTGCCGCCCATGCCGGGCGGACTTCGCGATTTCGTGACCTGGGTGGCGGATTACACGATGCAGCCGCCCGGCATGGTGCTGCGTCTTGCCATGCGCGCGCCCGGCGCGTTGGAGCCGGCGCCCTTGCGCACCGCCTACCGGCTCAAGGAAGACGCGGTGCTCCCTAAGATGACGGCAGCCCGCTCGCGTGTTCTCGGCATCGCCAAAGACGGCTTTGCGCGGCGCGCATCGGAGTTTGCGGAGGAGGCGGGGGTTTCCTCCGGTGTCATCAAAGGTCTTGCCGATCAGGGCGTGCTTGAAAAAGTGACCTTCACGAGCGAACGGGGCTTCGAACTGCCGGACCCGCTTCATGCGCGTGCGTCGCTTTCACCGGCGCAAGCGGAAGCGGCGGAGAGGGTTGCGGCGCGCATCCGCCAGGGCGGGTTCGAGAGCTTTCTGCTTGATGGGGTGACAGGTTCGGGCAAGACGGAGGTTTATCTGGAAGCTGCCGCCGCGGCTTTGGAGGCGGGGCGCCAGGTGCTCATTCTTCTGCCTGAAATCGCACTCACCTCGCAGTTCCTTGACCGGTTCGAGGCACGGTTCGGGGTGCGGGCGGCGGAATGGCATTCGGACCTGCCCTCCCGGGAGCGGCGGCGCGTCTGGCGCGGTGTGGCGGAGGGGCGTGTGCGGGCCGTTATCGGCGCGCGCTCCGCGCTCTTTCTTCCCTTTGCCGAGCCCGGCGTCATCGTGGTCGATGAAGAGCATGAAAACGCCTTCAAGCAGGATGACGGGGTTTCTTATAATGCGCGCGACATGGCGGTGGTGCGCGCCTCGCTGGGCGGCTTTGCGGTGATCCTGGCCTCGGCCACGCCTTCGCTTGAAAGCATGGGCAATGTCTGGGCGGGCCGCTACACACATCTGGTGCTTCCCGAGCGGCATGGGGCAGCGGAACTGCCGGAGGTCTTTTCCATCGACATGCGCGCCGCGCCGCCGGAGCGCGGGCGCTGGCTCTCGCCGCATCTGACCGAAGCCATTGCCCAGACCTTTGCAAAAGGCGAACAGACGCTGCTTTTCCTCAACCGGCGCGGTTATGCGCCGCTGACGCTTTGCCGGAGCTGCGGGCACCGGCTTGAATGTCCGCAATGTGATGCATGGCTGGTGGAACACCGGTTCCGCAAGGAACTTTCCTGCCATCATTGCGGCTATACGGCGCCGTCACCCAAAGCGTGTCCGGCCTGCGGGGCAGAAGACTCGCTGGTGGCTTGCGGGCCGGGGGTCGAACGGATTGCCGAGGAAGTGGCGGAGCTTTTCCCGCAGGCCCGGGTGGCGCTCCTTTCCAGTGACGTTCTGGGCGGGCCTGCCGCCTGGCGGGAGGCGGTGCGGCAGATCCAGGATCATGAGGTCGATATCGTCATTGGCACGCAGGTGGTCGCCAAGGGGCATAATTTCCCCATGCTCACCCTGGTGGGGGTGGTGGATGCCGATCTCGGGCTCGAGAACGGGGACCTGCGGGCCGGGGAGCGGACCTTTCAGCTGCTCCATCAGGTCTCGGGCCGGGCGGGCCGCGCCGCGCTGCCGGGGCGGGTCATGCTGCAGACCTATATGCCCGAGCACGGGGTCATGCGGACCCTCATTTCAGGGGAGCGGGATGCCTTTCTGGCCCGGGAGGCGGAGGCGCGGGAGCGGCTTGGCTATCCCCCTTACGGGCGGCTGGCCGGGATCGTCATTTCCTCGCCCCGGCTCGATCAGCTTCAGGCGCTGGCGCGGGACATGGCGCGGCTGGTGCCGGTTTCGGAGAAGATTTCGGTGCTGGGCCCCGCGCCCGCGCCGCTTTCCCTGCTCCGGGGGCGGCACCGGATGCGCTTTCTGGTAAAGGCCCGCAAGGAGGCGCATATCCAGGGCTTTATTTCCCAATGGCTTTCCGGCGTGGAGGTGCCGAACGCGGTGCGCCTGTCGGTGGATATCGATCCTTATAATTTCCTGTAAGATGAGGCCTTCAACTCCCTCCGGGATAATTGAAATGGCCCGTCATGACAGGCTTTTATGTGTGCATGACGCACCTTTTGCCGCACCTTCGCACTTTTCCTGAGGACTCGTGTTGCAGTCCCTGCACCTTCGTGTTACCTACTGCGCGGCCTTGGGGACTCCGGCTTGTCCGGGCGTCTTTCTCTGCCAAAATTGTCAAAGAATTCAGGGGCTTAGAGGCCGCCGGGGGCTGGCGGATTCGAGGGTCTAACAAGTATAAGCGCAGGCGAGCCACACGTGTCATCTGAAGACTCCATTGTCGCCGGTATGGCGGGCCGTTACGCGGTCGCTCTTTTCGAATTGGCCGAAGCTGACGGTGCTCTGGGTGAGGTGGAAAATGATCTTTCCGCGCTCGCCTCTCTCATTCAATCCTCCGACGACATGAAGCGGTTCATCCGCTCGCCGCTCTATAAATCCGATGAGCAGGCGCGGGCCATGAACGCGGTCATGGAGAAGGCCGGTGTCTCTCCGCTTACGAAGAATTTCGTGGGCGTTGCGATCAAGAACCGCCGCCTTTTCGCGCTGCCGGATATGGCGAAGGTGTTCGCCGTTCTCATGGCGCGCAAGCGCGGTGAAATTTCGGCGGATGTGGCCAGTGCCCATCCGCTTTCCGATTCTCAGGTATCCGAGCTTAAAGCGGCCCTCAAGGCTGCGATGGGCAAGGATGTCGCGATTACGACTTCAGTGGATGCGGGGCTTCTCGGCGGTCTCATCGTCAAGATGGGCAGCCGGATGATCGATGCTTCGCTCCGTACCAAGCTCAACAAGCTCAAGTTCGCTATGAAAGAGGCTGGCTGATGGACATTCAGGCCGCGGAAATTTCTGCAATCCTTAAAGAACAGATCAAAGGCTTTGGCGAAGGCGCCGAAGTTTCGGAAATCGGTCAGGTGCTGTCCGTCGGTGACGGTATTGCCCGCATTTACGGCCTCGACAATATTCAGGCCGGTGAAATGGTCGAGTTTCCGGGCGGCATCAAAGGCATGGCGCTCAACCTCGAGCGGGACAATGTCGGCGCCGTGATTTTCGGCTCGGACCGCGACATTAAAGAAGGCGACACGGTGAAGCGCACCGGCGCCATCGTGGACGTGCCGGTCGGTAAGGGTCTGCTCGGCCGCGTCGTCGATCCGCTGGGCAATCCTATCGACGGCAAGGGCCCGATCGAAGGCGCCGAGCGCCGCCGTGTGGACGTGAAAGCGCCGGGCATCATGCCGCGCAAATCCGTGCATGAGCCGATGCAGACGGGCCTCAAAGCCATTGACGCGCTGATCCCGATCGGCCGCGGCCAGCGCGAGCTGATCATTGGCGACCGCCAGACCGGCAAGACGGCCATCGCGGTGGACGCGATCCTCAACCAGAAGCCGCTCAACCAGTCCGATGACGAGCAGAAGAAGCTTTACTGCATCTATGTCGCCATCGGTCAGAAGCGCTCCACGGTTGCGCAGATCGTGAAGAAGCTGGAAGAAAACGGCGCGCTGGAATATTCCATCGTCGTCGCTGCAACCGCTTCCGATCCGGCACCGCTGCAGTTCCTTGCGCCTTTCGCAGGCTGCACCTTCGGTGAATATTTCCGTGACAACGGCATGCATGCGCTGGTGGTTTATGACGACCTTTCCAAGCAGGCCGTTGCCTATCGTCAGATGTCGCTCCTGCTGCGCCGCCCGCCGGGCCGCGAAGCCTATCCGGGCGACGTGTTCTATCTTCACTCGCGTCTCCTCGAGCGCGCTGCGAAGCTGAACGACGACAATGGCAAGGGATCGCTGACCGCGCTGCCGGTCATTGAAACCCAGGCGAACGATGTGGGCGCCTATATTCCGACCAACGTGATTTCCATTACGGACGGTCAGATCTTCCTTGAAACCGACCTCTTCTACCAGGGCATCCGCCCGGCGGTGAACGTCGGCCTGTCGGTGAGCCGTGTGGGTTCCGCCGCTCAGATCAAGGCGATGAAGCAGGTGGCCGGTCCCATTAAGGGTGAGCTTGCGCAGTACCGCGAAATGGCGGCCTTCGCGCAGTTCGGTTCCGACCTCGATGCGACGACGCAGCGCCTTCTCAACCGCGGCGCGCGCCTGACCGAGCTTCTGAAGCAGGGCGAAGCGTCTCCGCTTAAAGTGGAAGAGCAGGTCGTTGTGATTTATGCCGGCGTGAACGGGTATCTCGACAAGCTGCCGGTTTCCGCTGTCGGCCGTTTCGAAGAAGAGCTGCTGCGCGCATTCCGCGAAAAGTATGCAGGCGTTCTCGACACGATCCGCAGCGAGCAGAAGCTTTCCGATGACACGGAAGCCAAGCTCAAGGACGCGGTCGATACTTTCGCCAAAGGGTTCGCAGCCTAAGGCGCGGCTAAGCAATCGGAGGGTGAGGGCTTATGCCAAGCCTTAAGGAGCTGAGAAACCGGATCTCGAGCGTGCAGGCCACGCGCAAGATCACCAAGGCCATGCAGATGGTGGCGGCTGCAAAGCTGCGCCGGGCGCAGGATGCAGCTGAGGCTGCGCGCCCCTATGCCACGCGCATGGAGGGTGTGCTTGCCAATCTGGCCGCCGGCATGACGGGGCAGGACGAGGCGCCGACGCTCATGGTCGGCACGGGCAAGGACGATGTGCATCTGCTTGTCGTCGCCACGGCGGAACGCGGTCTTTGCGGCGCCTTCAATTCGTCCATCGTCAAGCTGGCGCGCGAGCATGCGGCCCGGCTTATCGGTGAAGGCAAGACGGTGAAGATCCTGTGCGTCGGCAAAAAAGGCGCGGATCAGCTCAAGCGGCTTTATCCGTCGGCCATGGTCGGCATCGTCGATCTGTCCGAGGCGAAGAAAGTCGGTTTCGAACACGCAGATGATGTTGCGAGCCGTGTGCTGGGCATGTTCGAGGCGGGTGAGTTCGATGTGGCGACGCTCTTCTATTCGCAGTTCCAGTCGGTGATCTCTCAGGTGCCGACGGCGCAGCAGCTCATTCCGGCGCATGTGCCTGCGGCCGGTGAAGTGGAAGAGTCCGATCTGGCAGGTGCGGGCGCTTACGAATACGAACCGGAAGAATCCGAGATCCTGAAAGAGCTTCTGCCGCGCAATGTCGCCGTGCAGATCTTCAAGGGCCTTCTTGAGAACGCGGCTTCCGAGCAGGGCGCGCGCATGAGCGCGATGGACAATGCCACGCGCAATGCCGGCGACATGATCGACGATCTGACGATGCAGTATAACCGCTCGCGTCAGGCGCAGATCACGAAGGAACTGATCGAGATTATTTCGGGTGCGGAAGCCCTTTAAAGGTCTTCCGGCCGTAATGAAAACGGCAAAGTAAAAGGGCCAACTATCCTCACGGGCTGGGAGAGACGCCGGAGGGGATGATGGCGAAGGATAACGGGGCACAGGAAGGCGGGCTGTTTCGGCGGCTTAAAAATGGCCTTCAACGGATCCTGCAGGGGATCCGGGCATCGCGGGTTCAAAAGAGCCGCGCCTTGCCGCCACCGGAAAGACATGGAACGCCGCAGGGCAGCTTCTTGGAGCTTCAGGCGGCAGAGATTGAGGAAAGACGGGCGCCCCATGCCGGCTTCGGCGGCAGGTCCCCGGCAAGAGATGAGGAAAGGGCTGCTCCTTTCTTCGGACGTGAAACAGGGAAAGACGACATGAGCACTGCTGTCGGAAAAGTCACCCAGGTCATCGGCGCCGTTGTGGACGTCGAGTTCGACGGCGAACTGCCGGCGATTTTGAGCGCGCTCGAGACCGACAATGGCGGCAACCGCCTTGTGCTCGAAGTTGCACAGCATCTGGGCGAGAACACCGTCCGGACCATCGCGATGGATGCCACCGAAGGTCTGGTGCGCGGCCAGGAAGTGAAGAACACGGGCGAAGCCATTCAGGTTCCGGTCGGCGACGGCACGCTTGGCCGCATCATGAACGTGATCGGCCAGCCGGTGGACGATGCGGGCGAGATCAAGGCAGACGCCAAGCGCGGCATTCACCAGGATGCGCCTTCCTTTGTCGAGCAGTCCACGGAAGCGGAAATGCTCGTTACGGGCATCAAGGTCGTGGACCTTCTGGCGCCTTACGCAAAGGGCGGCAAGATCGGCCTGTTCGGCGGCGCCGGTGTGGGCAAGACGGTGCTCATTCAGGAACTCATCAACAACATCGCGAAGGCGCATGGCGGTTACTCCGTGTTTGCCGGCGTGGGTGAGCGGACCCGTGAAGGTAACGACCTTTACTGGGAAATGATCGAATCCGGCGTGAACAAGGAAGGCGGCGGCGAAGGCTCGAAATGCGCCCTCGTTTACGGCCAGATGAACGAGCCGCCCGGCGCGCGTGCGCGTGTGGCGCTGACCGGTCTGACGGTGGCCGAACATTTCCGCGACACGGGCCAGGACGTGCTCTTCTTCGTGGACAACATCTTCCGCTTCACGCAGGCGGGTTCCGAAGTGTCCGCTCTGCTCGGCCGTATTCCTTCGGCTGTGGGCTATCAGCCGACGCTTGCGACCGACATGGGCGCCCTGCAGGAGCGCATTACGACGACGACCAAGGGCTCGATCACGTCCGTGCAGGCCATTTACGTGCCGGCTGACGACCTGACCGACCCGGCGCCGGCGACGTCCTTCGCTCACTTGGATGCGACGACGGTGCTGAACCGTTCGATCGCGGAAAAGGGCATCTATCCGGCTGTGGACCCGCTCGACTCGACGAGCCGTATTCTTGAGCCGCGCGTTGTTGGCAAAGAGCATTACGAAACGGCCCGCCAGGTGCAGGAAATCCTGCAGCGCTACAAGGCCCTTCAGGACATCATCGCCATTCTCGGCATGGACGAACTGTCGGAAGAAGACAAGCTCACCGTGGCGCGCGCGCGCAAGATCGAGCGTTTCCTTTCGCAGCCCTTCCATGTGGCTGAAGTCTTCACCGGTTCGCCCGGCCTTCTCGTGGACATCAAGGACACGATCAAAGGCTTCCGGGGTCTGTGCGACGGCGATTACGACCATCTGCCGGAAGCGGCCTTCTACATGGTCGGCACCATCGAAGACGCCGTGAAGAAGGCGGAGAAGCTGGCAGCGGAAGCGGCCTGATCCGGACCCTGATCTTCTTAGAAGGAGTTTCAGCGCGTGGCTGAGAAACTCAAATTCGATCTCGTCTCGCCCGAACGTCTTCTGCTCACCGCAGAGGTCGATCAGGTGACGGTGCCGGGCACGGAAGGCGAATTCGGCGTCGGCCCCGGCCATGTGCCGCTCATGTCCACCCTGCGCCCCGGCGTGGTGAATGTGGAAAGCGAAGGCGCCGCCCAGCGGTTCTTCGTGCGCGGCGGCTTTGCGGAAGTGAACGCTGAAGGGCTCACCATTCTGGCCGAGCAGGCACTGGATCTGGCGCAGCTCGATACGGGGGTTCTTGACCAGGAAGTCAAGGATGCCGAAGAAGACGTGGCGGATGCCAAGACGGATGCGGGCAAGGACGAAGCGGCCCGCCGCCTTGAGGCGCTGAAAGAGGTGCGCGCTTCGCTCTGAAGTCTAAAAAGCCCCGGATTCATCATGGTTTTAAGAAGGGCGGCGTTTGGCCGCCCTTTTTTGTTCACACTCCTGTCTTAAATCACTTTCAGGTCTCCGCTATAGTGATTTCTCTGTTAACGACGGACTGCAGACCTATGGGCCATTGGACACTTGACGATATTGACTGGGCCGCTTTCGACGCCTCGAAGGTCGAGCCGGACATACTGGCGGCCATCAAGGCGGCGGCAATGGTCGAGTTCAATGCGGATGATTATGTCTCCTATCTCTGCAATGTCTTTACCGAGTATCCGGAGGTGCAAGACACGATCCGGCAATGGGGGGCGGAAGAATCCCAGCACGGCCGGGCGCTTTCCCGCTGGGCAGAGTTGGCCGATCCTGCCTTCGATTTCAGTGACGCTTTTGCGCGTTTTCAGCGCATCTATTCGATCCCCAAGGATGCGACGGAAAGTGTCCGCGGCTCGCGCGCCGGTGAAATGATCGCGCGCTGTGTGGTGGAAACAGGCACTTCCTCCTTCTATACGGCGATCAAGGAAGCCACGGACGAGCCGGTGCTGAAGGAAATCGCCGGGCGCATCGCCGCCGACGAGTTCCGCCATTACAAGCTTTTCTATGACACGCTGCGCCGCTTCGAGGGTGAAGAGCCCTCACTTCTGGCCCGTGCGAAAGTCGCTTTCGGCCGGGTGAGCGAGGCGGATGATGATGAACTTGCCTCTGCGTTCTATGCGGCGAACACGCCGGCGGATGGCTCAGTGCCTTACAGCCGCAAACGTTTTGCAGCCGCTTACGAAGCGCGCGCGCTGGCGCTTTATAAACGTCATCATACGGATCGTCTTGTCTCCATGATCGCTAAAGCCGTCGGCGTGCATCCGCATGGCCGCCTCGTGCGCACGCTGTCCCCGGTCGTCTGGCACGTCTGGCAGTTCCGCAAAAGCCGCGCCGTGCAAGCGGCTGCTTAAGGGGATCGTCTTCGCAATCTTCCCAAACAAAAAGGCGGGCCCTGTCCGGGTCCGCCTTCGGATGCATTCATCCATATAGAGCGTAGATGGGAATGCAGCGTCACGCTGTCAAGGGGCGGCCGGAAACTTTTTGCGTGTCCATTTCCGTCAGGTGACGGAATTCGGCGATGACTTCTTCATAGACGCCGCGCTTGAAGGGCACGATGAGGCCGATAAGTTCGTCAATGTCGGCCCAGCGCCATTCGCTGAATTCCTGGTGCTCGTCAGCCATGATGTCGATGTCGCCATCTTCGCCTTCAAAGCGCATGGCGAACCATTTCTGTTCCTGGCCGCGGTATTTGCCTTTCAATGCTTTGCCGATCAGCTCGCGCGGCAGGTCGTAGCTGAACCATTCGCGGGACTCGGCAATGATGCGCGCCTTGTCCGTGCCGATCTCTTCATTCAGTTCGCGGAAGGCAGCGTGTTCGGGCAACTCGCCCGCATCGATGCCGCCTTGCGGCATTTGCCAGTGATTGCCGGCGGGCAGGCCTTCTCCAGCGAGCCGGTTGCCGATCCAGACTTTACCTTGCTTGTTGAGGAGCATGACGCCGACGCAGGGGCGATAGGGAAGTGTGTCGGCCAGGGAAGGGCTCATTGTGTCTTTTCCATTTTCCGTTCAATCGCCGCTGTCACGGGTATCAGCTTGATCCCGGCTTCATCAAGGGTTCCGATCCATTCGCTGACTTTTTCGACCGTGACGGGAAAGCCGGAGCCAGTGCCGATGGCGGTGCCTGTGGCTTCTGCGTCTTCCATAAGCGACTTCAGCGACGCGCCGATGACGGCGCCGGTGAGTGAGGGATCGATCAGCCTGTCGCCCCTGGCGAAAGGCATCGTGTTTTCCCGGGCGAGATCCCCTGCCACAGAGCGGCGCAGGGCAGCTGAATCCAGATAGGCGAGCCCGCGGGAGGAAAGCGCCTCCATGATGGGCGCCATGGCCTCCTGCCCGGCGGTGAAGCGGGCGCCCTGATAAGGGGCAACACCGGCATAGCCGGCAAAGCGGCTCATCAGCCAGGCGAGCCGGTCGAGATTTTCAGCCGCGTCCGCGTCAGACAGCAGCGTATAGGGGCCCGGATCATTGTTCGGATAATCGAAGGGCTCCATGGGCAGTTCGAGCAGCACTTCATGGCCCGCGGCCCGGGCGCGGTCGATCCAGCGCTGGATATGGTCGCCATAAGGGGCAAAGGCGAGCGTCACTTCCGGGGGCAGGTTTTCGATGGCGTTCAGTGTGGCATTTTCGGAAATGCCGAGCCCGCCAATGACGAGCGCGACGGCGGGGCCTTTGACGGGAGCCTGCGGGCGGGCATAGGCGGTCCAGGGGCGCTTGCCGCCCGGGCCGATCACCGGCAGGAGGCCGTATTTTCCCTCCGCCGTCAGGCCGTCGAGAGGCGCCTTGGGCAAGGCCTCGGGGCCGGGCTCTTTCTCTGCGATCTCTTCCGGCGGGGCCGTGGCCGGCTCAGGCGCGGGCACGGGGTCGAGCTGGACGATGGTGCCGGGTCTGTTTTCGGCGGGCGGAAGTGTCAGAGGCGGGGCGGCTGGCCAGTCCTCGCCCGCGCGCTCCCGCAGGGGGCTGTCTGTGCTGGACGGGTCTGCGGGCGGGGCAGGCGGTTCCGGATTGAGTGCGATCACGACTTCGGGCGGCGCGGGCAGTTTGTTGCCGCCGAAAATGCCGCTTAGGCCGATCCAGGCTAGGACGCCCGCATAAAGGGCCGCGACGGCGATGGCGGTGATCCAAAGACCGCGGCGGGGTGTGTCTGCACCCTCTGCCTTTTCGCGGCGCTGGCGCAGCCGCCCTTCGAGCCAGGAGGTCTCGCCGGATTCTGCCTTCTCCGCCGCCATTAAGGTCTCACTGCCCGGTCCGTTCCCGCCGCTCATCTGCAGAAGGTCTCCCCCCGCGGGCCGCAAGGGGCCGCCCGTTTCAATTGGCGGTTTCTGCTTCCGCGTTGGCGGGCGGCGTTGCCTGCGCTTGCTGAGCAGACACCTTGCCGTTCAGAAGGTCGATCGCATAAAGGAGCTGCGTGTCGTCTTTCTTGTCGGCGGGCACGAAAGAGGACGAGCCACTTTTCTCTTCCCCGCTCTCGGAATTCAGGTGACCGCGCAGGGAGGCTTCGCCGGTGACCCGGCCGCCGCCTTTGCCGTCTTCATCGGCCTGAAGGACGATGATATCGGGCTCGATGCCCTTGGCCTGAATGGAGGTGCCAGCCGGTGTATAATAGCGCGCCGTGGTGAGGCGGATGGCCCCGTCCGAGCCGAGCGGAATGATGGTCTGGACCGAGCCCTTGCCGAAAGACCGCGTGCCGAGCACGGTACCGCGGCGGTGGTCCTGCAAGGCGCCGGCCACGATTTCAGAAGCCGAAGCCGAACCGCCATTCACGAGTACGACAACGGGCTTGCCACCCGTCAGATCGCCGCCACGGGCATTGTAGCGCTGCGTGTCTTCCGAGCGCCGGCCGCGGGTGGAAACGATCTCACCCTGATCGAGAAAAGCATCGGAAACGGCAATCGCCTGGTCGAGCAAGCCGCCCGGATTGTTGCGCAGGTCGATGATGTATCCCTTCAGCCGGTTCTGGCCGATTTCGCCGCTCAGCTCGTTCACCGCTTCTTCAAGGCCGGATGCCGTCTGCTCGTTGAAGGTGGTAATGCGGACATAGCCGATGTTCTCTTCACGGCGCCAGCGCACGGATTTGATGGTGATGGTGTCGCGCGTGATGGAAACGTCGAAAGGCTCGTCCTTGCCTTCGCGGATGATGGTGAGCTTGATGCTGGTCCCAACCGGGCCGCGCATTTTCTCCACGGCGTCAGAGAGCGTCATGCCCATGATCGATTCACCGTCAATATGCGTGATGAGGTCGTTCGGGCGGATACCGGCTGCTGAGGCAGGCGTTTCGTCGATCGGGGTGACGACCTTAACGAGGCCGTTCTCCATGGTGACTTCGATGCCGAGCCCGCCAAACTCACCGCGGGTCTGCACCTGCATGTCGCGGAAATTCTTGGGGTTCAGATAGCTCGAATGCGGATCGAGCGAGGTCAGCATGCCGTTGATGGCATTGTCGATCAGCTTTGCATCTTCGGTTTCTTCGACATAATCGGCGCGCACGCGCTCGAAGACGTCACCGAAGAGATTGAGCTGGCGGTAGGTTTCGGAACTCGCCGCACTTGCGGGGGTTTCCTGAGAGATGGGCTGCAGGGCAAAAAGGGCAACGGTTGCGGCCACCGTGCCAAGGGCAAAACTGGCAATAATCTGCCTCTTCATTATCCTCGCGCCTTTCTCTCACTTGATGCGAACCAGGGCTCAGGGTCCAGGGGTTCGCCGTTCCGTCTGAATTCTATATAGAGGGCAGGCTTAACATTTTCCTTGCCTGCCTGATCATTTTGCCTTGTTTCGCTCATCTGGCCCAGGGGCTCGCCAGCCAGCACGGCCTGTCCGACTTCCGTGTCGATCCGCCCAAGTCCGGAGAACAGCAGATGGTAGCCTTCGCCGACGGAGAGGATCAAGAGTTGCCCATATCCGCGGAAGGGTCCAGCAAACACTATTTTACCGTCAAATGGGGCAGTAATTTGAGCGCCGGGACGGGTTGTCACTGAAATACCGCGGTTTCGCCCGCCTGCGCCGTCCGCATCGCCGAAGACTTTGACGATTTCACCCTGCGCGGGCAGGCGGATGCGGCCCCGCGCCTTGGAAAAGAGGCGCCCGGGGCCTGAAACAAGCGGCGTGTTTGCCGGGGGCAGGGCCGCGAGGTCGCGTTCTTCGCCGCGCGGCGCGGCCAGGGGTGTTGCTGGCGCTGCCCCGGGGCCGGGCGCGGGAGCGTCCGGGCGGACAGCGGGAAGGCGCGTTGCCGCTCTGGCTTCCAGCTTCTCGATGAGTTCGGTCAGCGTCCGGGCCTCTTTGGAGAGGCGGGCTACTTCCTCGCGCTCCTGCTCGAGCCGCTGGCCGAGGTCGTTCTGGGCTGCGAGTTTCCGCGCCAGAAGGCGTTCGAGTTCCTGCTGTTCGCTGCTGAGGGCGAGATTGGTGGTCTCAAGCGTTTCCCGCTCGGCCACGATGTCCGCGCGCAGTTTGCGCAGTTCGTCCAGACGGCGGCGCAGTTCCTGCGCTTCCGCTTCCAGCGCCGGCACGAGGGTTCCCAGGATCATGGCCGAGCGCATGGCGCCCAGCGCATCTCCCGGTTTGACAGCCAGAGCAGGCGGCGGGTTGCGGTCGAGGCGCTGCAGGGCGGCCAGGGTTTCGCCCAGTTCTTTCATGCGGATATCAAGACGCGCTTTAAGCACGGCTTCGGCGGCGATGAGGCCGTCAAGGCGTTCTTCGGACTGCGTGACATCGCGCTCGCGCGCCTGCACGCGGGCGGCGGCCTCGATCAGCTTCTGGCGCAGGTCCATCACCTCGCGCTCAAGGCTTTCCGCTTCCGCTTCGAGCGTGACCTGACGCTCGCGGGCAGTGCCGAGTTCCTTTTCGATGGATTTCAGATCGCGCGGGTCGAGATTTTCTGCGCTTGCCGCGGCGATGCCCAGCGCCGCGAGCGCGGCCCAGGCAAGAAACATGCGATGCGTTCGTTCCGCATGGCGCTTAAAGCGCGGCACGGGGCAGAGCCTCCTCTTGGGCTTCAATGAGAGAGCGGCCGGTCATTTCAGCGGGCGGGTCGATGCCGAGCAGCCCAAGCAGGGTGGGGGCAACATCGGCCAGCGTTCCCTGGCGCAGCGGCACGTCCGTCTTCGTCTTGCCGCCCTTCATCAGCACGAAGGGCACACGGTTGGTCGTATTGCCCGGCTGCGGGGCGCCGGTTTCGGGGTCCACCATGCTTTCCGCATTGCCGTAGGTCGAGGCGATGGCGAAGACGCCGCCGCGCTTTTCGATCTGGGCCGCGATCTTGCCAAGGCACTTGTCGATGGCTTCTGCCGCTTTGCGGGCAAGGGCGGGATCTCCCAAGCGCGCGGCGAGGCTCACATTCGAGAAGTTGAGCACGATCACATCATGGGTTTCTTTCTTGATCGCCTTGAGGGCCGCATCCGTCATGTCGAAGGCGGAGAGTTCCGGTTTCTTTTCGAACTTCGCGCGGGCGGGCGGGTCCACGATCTGAAAGCTTTCGCCGGGCAAAGACTCGGCCCTGCCGCCGGTCTGATAAAGCCGCGCCTTGGCAGCGATCTGCGGATCGGCAAGATGCAGCTGGCGCAGCCCTGCCGCCGCCACGGCTTCTGAGAAGCTGCCTGCAAGTTTCGTCATGCCGAAAAAGGGCTGTACCACCTCATCGAGCGGCGGCACGAGTTCGCAGAGCGAATAGGCGCCTGAGGGAAGCGGGCGGCCATTGACGCGGTCGAAGAGCGAAAAGTCGTCGCTCACCAGTGCGGACATGAGCGAAAGAAACCCGTCCTGGCGCGTGTTGACCAGCAGCAATGCGTCATCCTGCCGGATGCCGCGGTAATTCACATGCACCGCGGGGGGCGCCAGGTGCGGCGGCGTGCCTTTTTTCTCATGTTCGTCGACATGGGAAGGGCCGTGCTCGATCTGGGGTCCGAGGCCATGAGCGATGGCATCGAAGGCAAGCGGCAGGCGGTCCGCCACGCTAATGCCGTCCATCGCATAGGCGCGGCCCATCACGGTGGCCAAACGCGCATTTTCAGCGCCTGCGAGGTCTTCCATGAGTTCGGCCATGTAATCCACGGCCTTGAGGCGCGGACTGTCCACCCCGTCTGCAAAGGCATGCACCCAGACGTCGAAGCCTTCATGGCTCAACAGCGCTGCGATGACGGCAAGATGGTACTGGTGCGAGTAATTGGCTGCGGGCGAGGCGATGCCGAAAAGATGGACGGCGCCGCCAAGGCGCCGCAGGCGGGTCAGCATTTCCTGCATTACGGGGTGATGGGCAATGCCGCCGTCATCGTCCTGGATGATGGCCTGATGAATGGTTTGCGCGGGCCGTTCCACGGCGCGGCCAAGTCCCAGCACCCGGTGGCCGGTTTCGCCGTTGCCCGCTTCGCCTGGCTTCATGCCGATCAGTTCCCCGCTCGCGGTAAGCGCGGTGCGCGCATGCTGCGCGCAGATGCGGTCATAGATCGGCGTCTTCGCGTCGGCGAGCGCGCTTTCGCTGCGGTTGGGATTGAGGCCCCATCCGTCAATAACGGCAAGAACAAGGGGGTGCGCCGGCTGGGCCATCTTCGGAAACGACTCAAATCTTCGGGTCGGGAAGCGGAAGGGGCGACCATATCCAAGGCCCCTATTCCTGTCTATTCAATCCGGTTTACCAAAGCTTCACGCGCGATGGTAGGGGTGAGACGCCAAGATCGTCACAGCTCTGTAAATCTGTTCCAAAATCAGCACACGGGCGAGCATGTGCGGCCAGGTTTGGGGGCCGAGGGCCAGGGTTTTTGTGGCGCGGGCCCTTATGGCCTCTCCATGGCCGTCTGCGCCGCCAATGACAAAGCATATTTCTTCGGTGCCGTCATCGCGCTCCTGCCCGATCAGAGCGGCGAACTCTCCGCTCGCCAAGGCGCGGCCCTTTTCATCGAGGGCGATGACGAGGGCGTTTTCGGGAATGAGGGACAACAGGCGTTCGGCTTCGCGGTCTTTCAGTCCGGCGCCTTTTTTCTTCTCTTCCGTTTCCCGCAGATCGACGGCGGCAATCCCGTGTGCCCGGCCAAGGGCTGCGGCACGGGCCAGATAATCGCCGCACAGTTCTTTTTCGGGCCCGGCTTTCATCCGCCCGATACAGGCAATTGAAATGCGCATCACCCATGAGCCGTCAATTGACGGCTACGCGCTCCGCTTCGACGTCGGCCGCCCACATTTTCTCGAGCTTGTAGAACTCGCGCACTTCCGGGTGGAAGATGTGGATGATGACATCGCCGCTGTCGATCAGCACCCAGTCTGCCTGGGGGAGGCCTTCGACGCGCGCGGTGCCGTGGCCCGTCTCCTTGATCCGGCGCAGCAAATGATCCGCTACGGCGCCGACATGACGCTGCGAGCGGCCGCTGGCAACCACCATATGATCGGCGATGGCCGTTTTGCCTTCCAGATTGATGGAGACGATATCCTCGGCTTTGTCATCGCCGAGGCTTGCGAGCACCAGATCGATCAGCGGGGTATCCGCTTTCTTGGTTCCGGTGCGGGACGCGGTGCCGGTTTGTGTTGCGGCTTGCGGTTCACTCTGGGCTTCGATGCCCGTCCTGTCCATGCTCAGGTTTCAGTCCTTTCCTTTGGGTCTTCCGGGCCTTCCGGCCTGGGCGGAGAAGAGTGCCGGATGATCCTGGCAGCCTTCTTTTTCAACAATATGACCGTTTCCGCCGGGGATTCAACCTGTCCTGAAAGGGGCGTGATTCCAGATGCTTAGGGACGCACGCGCAGCCAATGGAGGCTGAAATAATCGTTTTCATCCGTCCAGAGCGCCGCGCTATCAAAACCGGCACGGCGGGCGAGGGCGGTGAATTCTTGCGGCTCATATTTGTAGGAATTTTCGGTGTGAAGCGTCTCGCCTTTTTCGAAGCGGATGCGCTTTCCAGCAAGAGTGATGGTCTGATCTTCCAGGCTTTTCAGATGCATTTCGATGCGGCCTTCCGCTTCGTTGAAGAAGGCAAGGTGGCGAAAGCGGCCCGGGTCGATTTCCGCGCCCAGCTCCTGCTTCATGCGGTGAAGCACGTTCAGATTGAAGGCGGCGGTGAGGCCTGCGGCATCATTATAGGCGGTATCGAGAACGGGTTTGTCCTTCTTCAGATCAACGCCGATGAGAAGTGCGCCGCCCGGCCCCAGCAGCTTTGCGATGCGGGTGAGAAAGGTTTCAGCGGCGGCGGGCGAGAAATTGCCGATGGTCGAGCCGGGTAGAAAGCCGAGTGCCAGACCCTTGCCGGCTTTCACGTCTTCCGGCAGGGACAGGGGCGCGGTGAAGTCCGCACAAATGGCGCCCATGGCGATATGCGGATAATCGGCTGCCAGCGTGCGGGTGGCTGCCAGCAAATGCTCGCGGCTGATGTCGATCGCCGCATAGGCTTCGGGCCGGTCCAGCGCATTCAGCAGTGTACGGATTTTTACGCCCGCGCCGGACCCATATTCGATGATGCGGGCATGGGGGCCTGCCAGCGCCGCAAATTCCGGCTTCAGCTTTTCAAGCAGCGCGATCTCGGTGCGGGTCACGTAATATTCGCGTGTTTCGCAAATGCCTTCGAAAAGCTGCGAGCCGCGCTCGTCATAGAAATATTTCGGCGAGAGGCTTTTCGGGCTTTTGCCGAGGCCCGCCAGCGCATCGCTCAGAAAGTCGTCCGCGGGCGGTTTCAGGTCTTCAAAGAAAAGAAGAGAGGGCTCTGCCGGGACGGGCGGCTTTGTCAGGGGCTTCATCTTGGGTCCTTTTGTTTTCAGGCGTCTTTGGCGAGCCGGATGCCGGAAAACTGCCAGCGCGCGGCGGCGGGAAAGAAATTGCGGTAGGTTGCCCGCATGTGCCCTTCCGGGGTGGCGCAGCTGCCGCCGCGCAGGACCATCTGGTTGCACATGAACTTGCCGTTATATTCCCCGATTGCGCCGTCCGGCGGGCGGTAGCCGGGATAGGCGCTGTAGGAACTGGCAGTCCATTCCCAGACATCGCCGAAGGCTTGTGCGAGGCCTTCCGCCTGCAGCGCGGCTTGCGGGTGAATGGCACTGCCGGGGCGGAGCAGATTGCCTTCAAGGGGAGCGTCTGCAGCAGCGATTTCAAGCTCCGCTTCCAGCGGCAGGCGGGCGCCCGCCCATTCGGCAAAAGCGGCGGCTTCATAAAGGCTGACATGGGTGACGGGGGTTTCCGGATCAAGCTGCACTTCCCCATGCAGCGTGAACTGGCGCCAGCCGCCTTCCGCGCCCTTGCGCCAGTAAAGCGGGGCCTGCCAGCCTTCTTCCTGCACTGCGTTCCAGCCATCCGACAGCCAAAGCTCAGGACGCTTATAGCCGCCATCCTCGATGAAGCTCAGATATTCGCCATTGGTGACGGGACGGCTTGCAAGGCGGAAGGGGCGGAGCAGCACTTCATGGCGCGGGCCTTCATTGTCGAAGGCGAAGCTTTCCGGCTCCATGTTCCGCCCGATTTCGCGGATACCGCCGTCATAAGAAATCCAGCTCAGGGGCGGCGCTTTGGCGCTCTCAGGCGGGGCAGGATAGAGCGCGGGCGCGAGCGGGTTCTGCGCAAGCACATGCTTGATATCGGTGCAGATGAGTTCCTGATGCTGCTGTTCGTGATGAAGGCCAAGCACGATGAGCATGCGGATGTTTTGCCAGAGCGCCTGCCCTGCTTCCGCGATCAGCGCTTCCATCGCCTCGCTTACATGGGCGCGGTAGGCCAGCACTTCGCGCACGGTGGGGCGGGAGAGAAGGCCGCGATGCGGGCGCAGCCACTGCGGGCCGACCTGCTGGTAATAGGAATTGAAAAGCACGTCATAGATTTCGTTGGCGGGTACGTAGCTTTTCAGATGCGGCTTCAGCAGAAAGGTTTCAAAAAACCAGCTTGTATGCGCCAGATGCCATTTTGCCGGGCTCACATCCGCCATGGTCTGGATTACCATGTCTTCGGGTTCCAGCGGTGCGGTAAGGGTTTCCGTGTCCTGCCGGATCTGCCGGAAATAGGCGGCGACGGCATCGCGGTCATTCAGATCCGCTGGCGCATGACGGGAGGCTGCAGGGATATCCTGCCGCAAAGGGGTGACTGCCGTTCCGGTTCCGTGCATCGCATTATCCTTCCGTCCGGGCTTCAGGCGATGTTCCCTATTTAGTCCATCACAAAAGCATGTCACGGGTCCACCACCCTTTTATGAAAACGGTTTGGGGGCGGTGTCCGTTCCAGAGGACCAATGGCAGGAAGCGTCAGGAGGCGGGGATTTCTCAGCCGAAGCGCAGCTTCGCGGCGAGCACGGCAAGGGCGAGGCCCAGCGTCACGCCATTGGCGATGATGAGCGGCAGGTCCGAGAGCAGAAGCCCGTAGATGAGCCAGAGCACGATGCCCGCGCACATGGCGAGAAACATGACAAGCGAGACGTCCGCCGTCGAACGTGTCTTCCAGGCGCGCAGGGCCTGGGGCAAAAAGGCGAGGGTGGTGAGCGTGCCGGCGCAAATGCCGATCAGGGTGATGTGGTCCATGAGCTATGTCCGGCGCGCGCGGCTCCCGCGCGGATGGCGGTGGCAGAGGCCGGGTGCTCCGGCCCCTCTATAAAACCGAGCGCCGGGGCTTTGACAAGCGGCAAGAGCGCCGCATCGCCGCTGTCCATCCGCCAGGGTTCAAGCATCTGCGCGGCTTTGCAAAGCCGGGCCTTCATTGTGAAGCCTGGGCGGGGCAGTACGGCAATGGGCATGAGGGCGGCGATCTCCTCCCAGCCCTTCCATTTCGGGAACTGAATGAGATTATCCGCGCCCATGAGCCAGACAAAATGGACATCAGGGTGCCGCTCGGTCAGCGCATGAAGTGTGTCCACCGTGTAGCGGGTGCCGAGCCGGGCTTCTACATCCGTGACGCAGATGCGCGGGTCATTCGCCATCTTGCGCGCAGAGGCAAGGCGCGCTTCGAGCGGGGCCATGCCTTTTTCCTCTTTCAAGGGATTGCCGGGCGAGACCATCCACCAGACGCGCTGGAGGTTCAGCTTCGCCAGCGCCATGCGGGTGATGTGCAGATGACCTTCATGGGCAGGGTTGAAGGAGCCGCCGAAAAGGCCGGCGCGCATGCCGGGCATGAGAAGCTCTGAGGCCGTGCGCATGCCGTCCGCCGTCACGGCCGCGTCTGGCCTTCGCCGCGCACGGTATATTTGAAACTGGTGAGCTGTTCGACGCCCACCGGGCCGCGCGCGTGAAAGCGTCCCGTTGCGATGCCGATTTCCGCGCCCATGCCGAATTCGCCGCCATCGGCGAACTGGGTGGAGGCATTGTGGAGCACGATGGCGCTGTCGACTTCATTGAGGAAGCGCTCTGCGGTCTTCGCATCGGAGGTGATGATCGCATCGGTGTGGTGCGAGCCATATTTAGCGATGTGGTCCATGGCTTCCTGCACGCCGTCCACCACCTTCACGGCGACGATGGCGTCAAGATATTCCGTATACCAATCCTCCTCGCTGGCCTGTTTCACGGCGCTCACTTCCGCGCGCACCAGATCATCGCCGCGCACTTCGCAGCCTTTTTCAAGAAGGCCCTCGATGAGGGGGCGCAGATGCGTGCCGAGGCAGGCGCGGTCGATCAGCACGGTTTCCGCCGCACCGCAAATGCCGGTGCGGCGCATCTTGGCATTCACCACGATATCGCGCGCCATGTCCCTGTCTGACGCCTCATGCACATAGACATGGCAGACACCGTCGAGATGCGCGAAGACGGGAACACGGGCTTCTTCCTGCACGCGCTCGATAAGGCTGCGTCCGCCGCGCGGCACGATAACGTCAAGATTGCCGCCCAGGCCGCGCAGCATTTCGCCCACTGCCGCGCGGTCGCGGGTGGGAACGAGCTGGATCGCGGCTTCCGGCAGGCCCGCCGCGGAGAGACCTTCGACAAGCGCGTCATGGATTGCATGGCTTGAATGAAAACTTTCCGAGCCGCCGCGCAGGATCGCGGCATTGCCCGCTTTCAGGCAAAGCGCGCCCGCATCCGCCGTCACATTGGGGCGGCTTTCATAAATCACGCCGATCACGCCGAGCGGGACGCGCACACGGGAAATCTTGAGGCCGTTCGGCCGGTCCCAGGCGGCCATCACATCGCCCACCGGGTCTTTCAGCGCGGCGACGGCTTCTAGGCCCTTGGCCATGCTTTCAATGCGTTCTTCGGTCAGCAGCAGACGGTCCAGCATGGCGCCGGTCAGGCCCTTCTCCTTGCCGAAGGCCATGTCGCGGGCATTGGCGTCCAGAATGTCATCGACATTGGCGCGCATCGTCATGGCGGCGGCAAGCAGGGCGGCGTCCTTCGCCTTGGACGGGGCAAGGGCCAGAAGCGCAGCGCCTGCGCGGGCCTTGCGGCCCACATCGTTCATCAGACCGGCGACATCCGCCGTTTGATCTTCCGCCATGCTCATAGCCGTCACTCTCTGCTTCGTCTTATCTCTTCGTCAGCACCAGGTCGTCCCGGTGGATCATCGCCGCCCGGCCACGATAGCCGAGGCGGGCCTCGATTTCACTCGTGTTGTAGCCCGTTATCATTTGGGCATCCTCGCTGGAATAAGCAACCAGGCCGCGCGCCACTTCCGCGCCCTCCACGGTTTTGACGCGCACCGCATCGCCCCGCTCGAAATGGCCTTCAATGGCCTTGACGCCTGCGGGCAGCAGGCTGCGCCCGCCTTTCAGCGCCTTTGCCGCGCCTTCATCGATGATGAGCGCGCCGCGGGGCTGGAGCGAGCCCTGAATCCAACGTTTGCGCGCGGTGACGGGGTTCTGGCCAGCCAGGAACCAGGTGACGCGCGCGCCGTCCTCAATGGCCTTCAGAGGGCCGAGCACATGACCATCGGCAATCACCATCTGACAGCCTGCGCCTACCGCGATCTTTGCGGCCTCGATCTTGGTCTTCATGCCGCCTTTGGAAAATTCAGATCCCGCATCGCCTGCCATGGCCTCGATCTCGGCGGTGACGGCTTTTACCTCCGGCAGGTGCTTGGCGCCCGCTTGCGAGGGCGGGGCGGTATATAGTCCGTCCACGTCGGAAAGAAGGACAAGGCAATCCGCGCTGATCATGGTGGCGACGCGCGCGGCGAGGCGGTCATTGTCGCCGTAGCGGATTTCGGTGGTGGCGATGGTGTCGTTTTCGTTGATGACGGGCACCGCGCCAAGCTTGAGGAGGGTGGTCAGCGTCGAGCGGGCATTGAGATAGCGGCGGCGCTGCTCGGTGTCATCAAGCGTGAGGAGCACCTGTGCGCAGGTGTGACCGTGGCGCTTCAAGGCTTCCTGAAAGGCATGGGCGAGGTGGATCTGACCTGCGGCGGCGGCGGCCTGGCTTTCTTCAAGCTTCAGCGCGCCTTTGGGCAGGCCGAGCGCGCCGCGCCCCAGCGCGATGGCGCCGGAGGAAACGACCACCACGTCCTGGCCGCGTGCGCGCAGACGGGCAATGTCCTCGATCATGGCATCGAACCAGGCGCGGCTCAGTGTGCCGGTGGCGCGGTCAGTCAAAAGGGCAGAGCCGATCTTGACGACCACACGTTTGGCTTTTGTCAGGCGCTCTGCGTTCATGGGTCTTCTGCGGCGTTTAAGGCCGCCAGCCTTCCGTTTTTTCTTGCGCCTCTTCGGCCTGTTCCGCGGCGCGCGCCTTCTTGATGACGGCGACGAGTTTGTAGAGCACATCCTGCACCCCGTCGCCCGAAACGCCGGAAATCGCCAGCACGTCCATGCCGCTCGCCTTTTCAAGCGCCGTGCGGCGTTCTTCTATCACATCCGGCGTCAGTGCATCGCATTTGTTGAGGGCAAGGATAATGGGCTTTTCGGCAAGGCCGTGGCCATAAGCTTCAAGCTCGCCCTTGATGGTGCGGTAATCGGCTTCCACGTCTTCGGAGGTGCCGTCCACCAGATGCAGCAGGATGGCGCAGCGCTCCACATGCCCGAGAAACCTGTCGCCCAGGCCGTGGCCTTCATGGGCGCCTTCGATGAGGCCGGGAATGTCCGCCAGCACGAAACTGTCGCCGCCTGTCTCGACAACGCCAAGGCCGGGGTCGAGGGTAGTGAAAGGATAATCCGCGATCTTCGGCTTGGCCCGGCTCACGGCGGCCAGAAACGTGCTCTTGCCTGCATTGGGCAGGCCCACAAGGCCGGCATCGGCAATGAGTTTGAGGCGCAGCCAGACCCATTTTTCAATGCCGTCCTGACCGGGATTGGCTCTGCGGGGGGCCTGATTGACGGAGCTTTTGAAATAGGCGTTGCCGAAGCCGCCATTGCCGCCCTTGGCGAGCAGAATGCGCTGGCCCACCTCCGTCATGTCGGCGATCTGGGTTTCGCCGTCTTCCTCGAAAATCTGGGTGCCGACGGGCACTTTCAAAACGGAGTCGGCGCCGTTCGCGCCGTGGCGGTTGCGGCCCATGCCATGGCCGCCGGTCTTTGCCTTGAAATGCTGCTGATAGCGGTAGTCGATCAGGGTGTTGAGGCCCTGGACGCATTCCACCCAGACATCGCCGCCCTTGCCGCCATCCCCGCCATCGGGGCCGCCGAACTCGATATATTTTTCACGGCGGAAAGAGATGCTTCCCCCGCCGCCATCGCCGGAGCGGATATAGACTTTTGCCTGGTCGAGAAATTTCATCTGTCCGTTCCGGTTGCCGTGTCAGGCCCCGGAGCCAGCGGCTCCGGGGACCCAAAATCAGTGTCAAAAGGCCTCAAGCGGCATCCTCGGTCAAGAGGTAGTCGCTCAATGTCTGCTCCAGCAGGAAGCAGCGCACCTCTTCCTCCCGCGCGGTGGAGAAGCGCTGTTCCTCGCCCACATAGCGGAAGCCCGCCTTGGTGAGCACGCGGCCCGAGGCGGGGTTGTCCGCGAAATGGCCGGAGATCAGGCGAGGCAGCCGCCAATCCTCGAAGGCATGTTTC
>Ga0207828_100188_pt1 | contig 47827 bp, 43 predicted proteins | sample TtaePargueraPR_11_FD_187276 | JGI IMG/M metagenome (GOLD analysis project Ga0207828, IMG submission 187276) | Aerobic enrichment media microbial communities from Bioluminiscent Bay, La Parguera, Puerto Rico - Tt and P2 (3) (SPAdes) | ecosystem: Environmental > Aquatic > Marine > Unclassified ...
AAAGCTTTTGACAAGCCGGGCACGGTTGGCACCATTTGCCGTGACGCTTGTGTGGCCAACGGGGTGATCATGCGCGCCTGTGGGGATCGCATGGTTCTTTCGCCGCCGCTTTGCATCACACGTGATGAAGTCGACGAGCTGGTCAAACGCGCCCGTGCCGCCTTTGACGAGACGGCAAGGAAAATCGGCAAAATGTAAAAACCGGTTTGATCTGAATTGAGTAAATGACACAAACACCCGGCGGTATCATGATCGCCGGGTGTTTTCGGTTTACGCCCGTGTTCCTTGCCCAAATCCCTGCGCCATTGACGGCCCCATTACCTGCCCCATTACCTGCCCCATTACCTGACAGAGTGCGACATGCTCAAACGTCTTTATCAGCCGCTTGCCTATCAGACCCAAACCATGCCCGACAGTTACTGGGCGGCAAGTGCCGGTCCTTTGCCCCGATGTGAAACGCTTCCCGCTGAAGGCACGTTTAAAACCGGTGTTGCGATTATTGGCGGTGGCTATACCGGGCTTTCGACCGCGTTGGAGCTTGCCGAGAACGGGGTCGAGGTTGCTGTTTTCGATGCCGGGCGCAGTGGCTGGGGCGCTTCGGGCCGTAATGGCGGATTTTGCTGCATCGGTGGCAGCCCGCTTAGCTATGCCGAACTGGGCTTACGCTTTGGCGAGGACGAAACACGCCATTACGCGCGGCTTCAACGTCAATCCATCGACCTTGTCGCATCCCGCCTTGATGACTGGGGCATTGATGCAGACCGTCATTCCGATGGTGAAGTCGTTCTGGCCCATAAACCAAACCGCATCGCAGAGCTTCATGAAGAAGATGCGCAACATGCGCATTTCTCCGATATCGATTGTCAATTTCTGACCCGCGAACAATTGCATGAACGCGGCCTTGTTGCGGCTGACACCTATGGCGGTTTGCATGTCAAAACCGGGTTCGGTCTGCATCCGCTTAAATACCTTGCCGGTCTACATCAGCAATGCCTTGCCAAAGGTGTTCGGATATTCGAACAGGCGATGATTGAAGACCTGAAAGATACCGGCACAGGCTATGACCTTCGGTCCGGAAATACCCGTATTTCGGCACAAAAGGTTGTCATCGCGACCAACGGTTACAGTGCGGAAAACCTTCCCGACTGGATTGGCGGGCGTTTGATGCCGGTCTTTTCCGGAATTCTGGTAACCCGACCGCTGTCCGATGATGAACTTGCCGAACAGGGCTGGACCAGCGATCTGATGGCCTATGACAGTCGCATCCTTTTGCATTATTTCCGCAAATTGCCTGATAACCGCTTCATGTTTGGTGGTCGGGGCGGCATTACCGCGACGCAATCGGCCTTTGATTCTGGCAAAAGGGATCTTTTGCATCATTTCAATCGCATGTTCCCGGCATGGCGGGATGTTGACATCACCCATCACTGGAACGGGCTTGCCTGTCTGTCACAATCCTTCCGGCCCTATATTGGTCGCGTACCGGGCCATCGCGAGGTCTGGACCGGGCTTGGCTGGCATGGCAATGGCGTCGCCCTTGGCAGCCTTGCCGGGCAGATGTTGGGCAAACAAATCCTTGGCACCGGAAAACCGTCCGATATCGGAACCATTCTTGGCACCCCGCCAGACCGGTTCCCGCTTGCTCGGTTCCGCCGCCTTGGACGCAGCCTTGCCTATCGCTATTACGGATTGCGCGACAGATTTGCGTAATGGCCCAAACTGACCTATGTCATGTCGCGGCGATATGCTTTCGGGCTATTGCCGCAATCATATCACAACCCGGAACGAGCCCGCATTCAGATGTCAGACCAACCGACCCTTGCCGAAATCAGGGAGCGCCGCGAAATCGCCACCCGTCGTATCAAGGAAGATACCGGGATCGATCAGGACATGATCAAAAACATCGTTCATGGCTTTTACGCCAAGGTCCGCGATGACGCGATGCTGGGCCCTGTCTTTGATGAAAAGGTCGAAAACTGGGATCATCATCTGGATCGCATGGTGATGTTCTGGTCATCGGTAGCCCTTGCCACGGGCAATTATGATGGCCGTCCGATGCAAAAACACCTGTCGCTTAAGATCACCCGTCATCATTTTGACCGCTGGCTGGAACTGTTTGCCCAGACCCTGTCGGAATATTGCGAAGAACCCGCCGCCCGCCATTTCATGGAACGCGCCCTGCGCATCGCATCAAGTTTCGAGATCGGCATCGCCGCCCATAATGGCGTGATCCTAGGCAAAGGCGAACGTTATGATCCGGTGTCAAGCTGGGATCCGGAAGGCAGCAACACCTGAGCCCGTCAAAGCTTGTCGCGGATCGAGTACCACAACATCGCCGCGACCAGCAGCGGAAAGCGCAATGACTTTCCGCCCGGGAAGACCGGGATTTTGATGTTCGACATCACATCAAACCGGTCCATGGTGCCCGCCACCGCATCGGCCATGATCTGTCCGGCCAGGGTCGCCATGGCAACACCATGTCCGGAATAACCCGATGCGGTGAAAGTGTTGTCGTCGATCTTGCGGAAGAACGGCATGCGGTTCATCGTAATCGCCAATGTCCCACCCCAGCCATAATCAATCTTCACGTCTTTAAGCTGCGGATAGACTTCAAGCATATGCGGCGACACAAAAGATTTGATATCGCGCGGGAAGGTATAGCCATATGTCTCCCCGCCGCCAAACAACATGCGTTTATCGGCACTTAGGCGGTAATAGTTGATAACAAACTTTGAATCCGCGACCGCCACATCATCACGGATCAGCTCGCGCGCCAGATCATCACCCAGCGGTTCGGTAGCGATGATGAAATTGTTGATCGGCATGACGCGCCTGGCCACCCGGTCATCAAGCGCATCCAGATATCCGTTACAGCCAAGGATCAGCTTGTTTGCGCGAACAACCGCGCCATCCCGCGTTTTGACCGTAACCTTGCCTGCCTGGTTTTCATAGGACGTGACAAAGGCCCCCTCAAATATCCGGGCACCGGCACGACGGGCCGCGTCAGCAATCCCGAGTGCGAAATTCAGTGGATGAATATGACCCGCTCCCATATCAAGCGACCCGCCGTGATAAAACTCGGATCCGAGCATCTCGCGCATCTCATCGCGATCAACGGCCCGGATCTGGTCATAACCATATTCGGTCTGAAGCTTGTGGGCATATTCATGGGTTTCCGGGACAAAGCGCGCACGATGATCGGCATGTAGAATGCCCGGTTTCCAGTCACACTTGATGTCGTGCTTGGCGATCAGCGACTTGACGATATCCTTTGACTGTTCGGCAATATCCCAAAGTTTCTTGGCATCCGCGCGCCCGACCATCTTTTCAAGATCGTCCTGTTCGCGGCGCTGGCCCGATCCGACCTGACCACCATTGCGGCCCGAAGCGCCCCAGCCAACCCGGTGTGCTTCAAGCAGGATGACGTCAAATCCGCGTTCCGCAAGATGCAGGGCCGAAGACAAACCGGTAAAACCCCCGCCGATCACGACAATGTCGCAGGTTTGATCCCCCTCAAGCTTTGCAAATTTTTCGGTCGGATTTGCGGTGGCCGCATAATAGGACGCCGGATAGGTGCCGTCCTTGTCATTGGCCGTCAGCAGATTGGGGGTAAACACGAGGAATCCTCATTTTCGTTGTTTATCGTCACCCTATCCTGCCCGAACAGGCCCATCTATCAAGGGAAAACTGCCCGTTTTCGGCATGGTCTGGCGCATTTCGCCGATTATGCCAAAACAGACACCCCAAAGGGAAAAGGATTGCGCCAACCCGCACCCAAAACGCGATAAATGTCAGTCGGCTTTAACCGAAGTCAGATGCCACATCCCTAGGCACCTTGCGTAACCGCCTCGACCATGCGCAACGCGGTTTTGGTTGCCGCACAGCCGCCGCGCGCCGTACAGCGCAAATCCGGATGCATCATCGCGCCGATCTTGACGGTCTGATCGACCAGTTCGTCATATCCCAGCACCGCATCAAACCCGGCAAGAACCGCCATTGCCGATGAAAAGGCGTGCGAAACACCTGCAACATTGCGGGCATGGCACGGGATTTCAACATCCCCGCCGACCGGGTCACAGACAAGGCCCAGCGTATTCATCAGACACATGCTTGCCGCATCAAAGCATTGCCTTGCCGACCCGCCATAGGCCTGCGCGACACCGGCAGCCGCCATTGCCGCAGACGCCCCGGTTTCCACCGAACAGCCGCCACATTCTGCGGCAAAGGTTCCGCGTGCAGCAAACACCGCGCCGATCAGTGCCATGACCTGAAGGGCATCCGTCGCCCCTTCGATATCAATGCCGTGACGGATCAGGCCATAAAGCGTTCCGGGCACCACACCCGCACTTCCCGCCGTCGGGGCAGCACAGACCAGCCCCCGGTTACTGTCACGCTCCATCGCCGAAAGCGCACCGGCAATTGCATCCTGAAGCACTGGTCCGCCAAGACCACCTGGCAGATTGGCATCACGCACCTTGCGGGCCCGCAAGGTCAGGAACCGCATCACGTTGTCTTCGGGTTTGGCATCAAATCCCTCGGCCACGACACGCAACATCAATTCACAGCGTTCACGGAACAGAATGCGTGTTGCCTCACGCGAAAGGCCAAGACGCCTGGCCTCAAGGGCCAAGGCCGCATCGGCGATTGATCCGCCTTCTTCCTGATCGGCAACCGCAATCACCGCGTCACTGGTTGAAAACAGATCATCCATTGCGCAGACCGGGTATTGTGACGCATCGGCGAACCGTACATCGCGAACGTCATCACGTGCCGCAATCCCGGCCAGACAGTCGGCGGACGGCACGGATTGCAGGGAAATCTCGACGCGGTTGTGCTTCTGATCGACCGACATCCCCAAAAGCCTGTTCTCACCAGTTGCAAGAAGGCTTGCAATTTGGTCGGCATCAGATACCGCGCCCGCGCCCCAGACAAAAACTGTCGCTGTTTTACCGGTCATAAACAGGGCTTCGTCATTCATGCTGTCGATGTAATACATCCCGCCACCAACCGAGGCACCGGTATAGATATCGGTTCGTGCATCCCCGTCCCGACCACGCAGGGTCAGTTCAAGGTCCACCCGGTTGGGGTGGTTGTTGTTATCAAGTTCGGTGACCTCGACCGCGAAATGAAATCCTTCGCCGCGCTCCACCCGACCCAGAATTTCGCGGTAATCGGCATCGGTCAGCTTGGCCCCGTAAAGCCCGGCAGCAAAGTTTTCATCCGAGCTTTGCGCCTTGTAGCACGGGGCAAAAGACCCGCTCGGATCAAACCGCACCACCGCCTTTTCAAGAACCTCGCCGTTCGAGCACGAAAGTTCGCGGACAAGCTTTGCCATCATATAGGGTGCAGCACAGTGCGAACTGGACGGCCCGCGCATGACGGGACCGATGACGGAATTAAGCAGGCTGATTTCTTGCATGGCGGTACTTCTTGATTGGCGCTGTATGTCGGATTTTGCGGGATAATTGCATACAATATGCCATGATCATCACCCGCCTTTGATGCGAATGCAATCACCCAAAACAAAATCCCGGTCGGTGAACAAACACTGACCGGGATTGAAATTCGATTATCGTGAAATCTTCTGCCGATTAACCGCATCGCGATGCGCGGTATCTTTATTTGTATGACAAATAAAATCAGCCACCGGTCACGGGCGGGAACAGGGCAATCTCGCTGGCTTTGGTGACATCGGCATCAGGCGTTGAATATTCCTGATCCACCGCGACGCGGATGATGGCGGGATCGGCAAGCGCATCCGCAAAGTTCGCCCCCCGCCCCGGAAGCCAGACAAGAAGGTCTTCGACGGTTTTAACATCATCGGGAAGATCAATGTCTTCCTCGCCAAAACCGATGCGGTCCTTAACCCACGAAAAATAGACCAGTTTCATTTGCAATCCTGATGACTGATTTGAGTTTGGCCCATGCTTGCGCAATCACTGCCAAGACGCAAGCCCCCAAAACCCAGATCAATCCGCCGCAACGCTGTCTATCCACATCGCCAAAAGCCCTTAGGGGGTCATGCGGCAGCTTGCATCTTGATAGGTTCTAATTTTTCACATATATAATAAGAATCACCTTACAAAAGTGATAGTGTCTTATAATTAATGCATCTAGGGAGGCAAGAGATGACACGTAAGATCACCCGTCGTTGGGCGCTGGCAACAGGTCTGGCCGCAATCGGAACTGTGGCACTGCTTGGATTTGGAAATCCGGCGGTTGCCCAAGACAAGACACAGCTGCGTTTTTCTGCCGTTTTCTCGGAACAAGACATTCGCGCTGACATGATGAAGCAGTTTTCGTCAGCACTTGGTGACAAGTATAATGTTGAACTGTATTACGGCGGCAACCTGTTCAAGCAGACCACCGAGATTCTTGCGATCCAGCGCGGGAACCTTGAAATGGGGAACGTTTCCCCGCAGGACATCGCAACGCAGGTTCCGGCATTTTCCATCCTCAGCTCAGCATATCTGTTCCGTGATGCGGATCATATGCGGAAATTCTTTGCCAGCGATGCTGGCACTGAAATGAAGAAGATGGCCGAAGATCAACTGGGTATTCACATCCTTGGCCCGACCTATTTTGGCACACGTCAGGTCGGCCTGCGGACAGATCAGAAAATCAACACCCCGGCAGATATGGGCGACATCAAACTGCGCATGCCCGGCGGTGATGCATGGCAGTTTCTGGGCAAGGCACTGGGTGCCAACCCGACCCCGATGGCCTATGCAGAGGTTTACACCGGCCTTCAGACCGGTGCCATTGACGGTCAGGACAACCCGCTGCCAAACGTTGAAAACATGAAGTTCTATGAAGTCATGAAGCAAATCGCCCTGACTTCGCATCTGGTTGCTTATGACTTGCTCGTCGTGTCATCCAAGGTTTGGGATGGATTAAGTGCCGACGAACAGGCGGCCTTCCAGAAAGCAGCGGATGACGCCATCAACTGGAGTCAGGAACAGCACCTTGCCCGCGAGCAGAAACTTGCGGACTTCTTCAAGGAACAGGGCCTCGAAATTTATACTCCGGACGTTGCTGCATTCCGTGCCCACGCACAGAAAATGTATCTGGATTCCGATCTTTCCAAAGACTGGCCGGAAGGCATGCTTGATCGCATCAACGCGATGTAAGTTTTCCTAACCGTTCATCCACTCCAAAACCGTGCGCAGGGAAGCTTTCCCTGTGCACGCAAACCGGAATTCAAGACATGTCTGACAGGATCAGAATGATCGGCGCCTGGCTCCATCGTCGAGCAGAGAACATTGCTGCCTTGATGCTTGCCATCATGTTTGGCGCCTTCATTGTCCAGGTCGCCTTTCGATACTTGCTGAACTTTCCGATTGGTGGCGCATCCGAACTCACCATCATCATGTGGCTCTGGATTGTTCTCTGGGGTGCTGCCTTTGTTCTGCGTGAAAGAGACGAGATACGCTTTGACATAGTCTATAGCGCAGTGCCCGCAAAAGTTCGCCGTGTGATGACCGTTTTGTCGGCACTGGCCTTGCTGTTTCTTTATGGGGTGTCTTTCCCTGCGACCTGGGATTTCGTGACCTTCATGAAAATTCAGGACACGTCATATCTTGATATCCGTTTCGACTGGCTATTCTCGATCTACCTGATTTTCGCCGTTGCCATTCTGGTTCGGTATGTGTGGATTTTGATTACTGCGTTACGCGGGCAAAACACCTCTGAAAACCCGGCACACCTTTCCGATACGGATACCCATTCATGAGTTTCGTTGATCCCTTTGCGCTTTGCGTCATTTCGATTGTGTGCCTTTGCCTTCTGGGCCTGCCCATCGGGCATGCGATGATTGCCTCTTCTATTCTGTATCTGATGGTCTCCGGACTGGATATGGGGACAGCATCAGAGCAACTGCTCAATGGCATGTTTTCGAGCTATATTCTGCTAGCTGTGCCTTTGTTCATTCTTGCCGCCGAGCTGATGAATTCGGGCAGCATGACTGTTCGCCTGCTTGCTTTTTGTAACGCTGTCGTTGGTCGTTTCCCGGGTGGTCTGGCGTTGGTCAACGTCGTTCAAAGCATCATTTTCGCCGGCATGTCCGGCTCTGCCATCGCGGATGCTGCTGGCACGGGTAAAATGATGCAACGCATGATGACCGAGGATAACAAGTATCCGCCAGCATTTGCCGCCGCTCTGACAGCCGCATCTGCTGTCATCGGTCCGATTATTCCGCCATCCATTCCGATGGTTGTCTATGCGCTCGTTTCCGATGCATCGATTGGATATCTGTTTCTGGCGGGTGTCATTCCCGGCGTTATTATGGGGCTTTTTCAGGCCGGTTACATCGTAACATCCGCCCGTCGGCGCAAGTTCCCGATCGAATCTCCTGTCCCGCTAAAAGAGTTACCCAAGGTTACGCTAAATGCCTTTCCGGCCTTGTTGATGCCGGTTGTTCTGCTGGGCGGGATTTACGGCGGCATTACCACCCCGACAGAAGCCGCCGCGATTGCAGCTCTTTACGCATTGCTGGTTTCGACAATCCTTTATCGCAGCGTAAACCTGAGCGCCCTTTATCATTCGCTTCTTTCAAGTGCGCGCACAACGACATCAATCGGCATGCTGATCGCCGGGGCGATGGTATTTAACTATGTCGTGACTGTTGAAAATATCCCATCAAGCCTCAGCACATGGCTGGGCGGCTTTGACCTTTCACCAATGGCATTCCTTTTGATGGTGAATGCCATCCTGCTTGTCCTTGGCTGTCTGCTGGAAGGGACGACCATTCTTCTTGTGATTGTCCCTGTCTTCATTCCAACTGCAAACATGCTTGGTGTTGATCTGGTTCATTTCGGTGTGATCTGCGTGATCAACATCATGATTGGCCTGATCACCCCGCCGTATGGATTGCTGCTGTTCGTGATGACGGCAATTTCAAATCGTCCGCTGCGTGAAATTTCCCGCGAAATATTCCCGTTCCTGATCGCAATGCTCGGCGCATTGCTGTTGTTTACTCTGGTGCCCGAGATTGCGCTCTGGCTTCCCAGAGCATTTGGCTACAAAGGTTAAGAGGACCACCATGTCTAAGCCCATTTTTGTTTTAAACGGCCCCAATCTTAACCGGCTCGGTCGTCGTGAACCGGAAGTTTATGGTTACACGACCCTGGCCGACGTGGAAAAAATGTGCCGCGCTGCGGCTGGCGATACGCCGCTTGAGTTTCGCCAAAGCAACTCCGAAACCCAGCTTATCGAGTGGATACATGAGGCAACCGACACGGCATCGGGCCTGGTTTTCAACCCAGCCGCCTATACGTTCACGTCGATGGCGATCATGGATGCGTTGAAGATGTTTTCCGGTCCGGTAATTGAATTGCACATTACCAATATTCACCGTCGCGAAGAGATGTATCACCATTCGCTGATGTCGGGCGTTGTCACAGCAGTGATCGCCGGACTTGGTGCCAAGGGCTATCCGACTGCTATCGGCGCACTCAAGGAAATGATCGCAGAACAGGAAGCAATCCCCGCCTAGGCGGGGATTTTTCCTGTGCCAAGAACGTGATTAAGACCACTTTCAACATGGCTGGTCAGAAGCTTTACCGCAGCTTCGACATCGCGTTCGATGACAAGATCACGCAACTTTGCATGTTCATCAGCGGCTGGCTTGCCACGGAAGTCCAGAACCAGCATATGATAGCGCAGAAACCGGTCAAAGGCCGTTGAATGGGCCGCCATCATCGCAGGTGACTGGCATGCCGAAATGGTCGCATGGTGAAACTCCCAATCCTGCTGAACCCATTGTTCCACCTGACTGAGATCACCTTCGATCAGCTTGGTTTCAACCACTTTAAGCATATGATGCGAAGAAACAACGCGCGCTTCCCATTGCAGGTCACCTGTTGCAATAGACTGTCGCAAGGCATGGGTTTCGAGCAACAGACGCAGTCCCGCAATATCACGAAGCCCCGCCTCGGAAACGCCTGTTACCTCAAATCCGCGCTGGCCCTCGGCAATTACAAATTCTTCGGCCGCGAGCCGGTTCAAAATTTCGCGAAGGGTTGGAACCGCTACTCCGTACTCCGCCTTGAGCTTTTCAAGTTTAAGCTTTTGCCCCGGGGCCAATCTCCCCCGGATGATATCGGATCGGATGTTACGAAAAGCGACTTCACCAACGGTTTCGTTTTCGCGTGCGACGAAAAATGATTTTTGTTTCATAGATGCAAGTTTCTCAGACTGCTTATTAACTTAGCTCTTTAATCTTTTACCAGACAATCATAAAAATATAAGATAAATTTATCAAAATGCATTTTTTGACGATAACCTTCTGTTATAAATTATTATTTTATGTCTCAAGATGCCATTGTATGAGGAAAATCCACGGCAGGCGCTTTATGGATAGACAAAATATCCATCAGGGGCATGTGACAGGCGTGCGGTCAGGTTATCGATGAAGAACCGTTCTGCCCGGCTCAGCGACATGCGCGGATTGGTGACCAGATAGATGTCAATTGCCGGTGGCGCATCATAGGGCGGCAAGCGCCACAGCTGTCCGCGTTCGGTCGCGTTCTGCACCACATGGATCGGCAGCGGCCCGATGCCCAGTCCGGCATTGATCAGACGACGGACCTCTTCAAGGTGCGGGCTGACAGCAACGACCTTGCCGCGCATGCCCTCCTGTGCGCGCAAGATGGCGACAGGGGCCAGTGCATCGGTAAGCTGATCGGTGGAAAATGAAACGAAAGCCTCGCTGCGCAGATCGGCAAGTGTCAGGTTCTCCTTGCCAAACAAATGATGGCTGGGCCCACAGAAGAAGCCAAAATGTTCGCGGTAAAGCTTGCGATATTCCAGTCGCGGATGCTGCTCCTTGACCAGACAGATGCCAAAACTCGCCTGCTGTGAGAGAACCTGATCAACAACATGCATCGAGGTTGCAACATTGATTTCATAGGTCACCTCGGGGTGCGCACGGTTGAAATCAAACAGCGCATCGTCAAGCGGCGGAAACACCACGTGACTGGCCAGCCAGAGATGCAAGTGACCGGTCAGCTGACTGCCGCTATCAGACATCACATCAGATAAACGGCCAATCGCCCCGCAGATTTCACGACATTCGTGATAGAGTGCCAGTCCCTGTTCGGTGACTTCGAACCGGCCACGTTCCCGGTCAATCAAACGCGCGCCAATCTGATCTTCAAGCCGTTTGAGCGCATTGCTGACACTTGGCTGTCGCAGCAAAAGCCGGTTGGCAGCCCCTGTGATCGAGCGTTCTTCGACAATCACGGTAAAGGTATGCAACAGGTTCCAGTCAAACTGGCGACGCATCAGTTCATTCATCACAATCCCCCGGCTGCTGCCATGTTCAACCTATCCCATAGTTATTGGCTATGAGATCTATTCTACTTATCTATTTGCGCTATGTGCAAGTCTGGGGTGGAATGGCGCCTGCAATTATTTCAACGGCCAAATAACCGCGCACGGCATCGCCGGAGCACAATAACGGGAGGCATAAATGGCCGCAGATATCGCCGGGACGCGTCGCGCGCCCTGGATACTGTTATCGCCATCGCTGGCAACAGTCGGGCTGCTTTTGATCATCCCGATGCTGTTTATTGTCGTCTATTCGTTCTGGTTACGCACAGCGACCGGGGCGGATCAGGTCGGCTTTTATCTTGATAACTGGATCGAGGTTCTCGGCGACCGGTTCTATCGCGATATCCTGTTTCAGACCTTTGCCATTGCCTTTTACACCACAGTGATCTGTGCACTGGTGGGGTATATCCCGGCCTATTTCGTTGCCAATACGCCAATGAAATCCAAGGCATTTCTGCTTTTGATGCTGATGCTGCCCTTCTGGATCAGCTACATCATCCGCACCATGTCATGGATCAACATTCTGGGCACATCGGGCGCGCTTAATACCGTGATGCTGTCGCTTGGTATCATCAATGAACCGATCCAGATGCTTTATAACCAGACCACGGTTGTGCTGGGGCTTGTGCATTATCTGCTACCTTTCATGATCCTGAATGTCTATGTCAGCCTTGATGGTATCGACAAGAACCTGACGGAAGCGGCCCAAAGTCTTGGCTGCACAGGTTTTCAGGCCTTCCGCGAAGTCACCTTGCCGCTGTCGCTGCCCGGTCTGGCAGCGGGATCGCTTCTGTGCTTCGTGCTGGCGGCGGGCACCTATATCACCCCGATTGTTCTGGGCGGTCCGCGTGATGCGATGTTTGCCAATCTGGTGTTCGAGGCCATCGTCACCCAGTTGAACTGGCCGCTTGGATCGGCACTTTCACTCGTCCTTCTGGCCCTTCTGGGGGCGCTGGTCGTCATTTACACCCGCTATCTCGGCATCGATCAGATCGCCAAGAGCTTCAAATAAGGGAGGTATATGACAATGTCCGGCTGGTCGATGATCCGAATTGCCACGATCCTTGTATATCTGTTCCTGTTTGCGCCGGTTGCCGTGGTGATCCTTCTGGCATTCAACGCAAATCAGTTTGGCGGATTTCCAATCGAGGGGTTTTCTCTGCGCTGGTTCGAAGCGCTTTGGAACAATGACGCCATTGTGCGCGCGTTTAAAACGTCCCTGTTACTGGGTTTTCTGACCAGTGCGGTGTCAACGACGCTTGGCACGCTGGCCGCCCTTGCGATGGTGCGCTATGACTTCCCGGGAAAACGGACGATTTCGACCCTTCTGGTTGCGCCGATCCTGATCCCCGAAGTTGTTCTGGCTGTTGCCTTGCTGCTTTTCCTGCAGGCATTGTCGATGCCCAAAAGCTTTGGCCTGCTTCTGATGGGGCATGTTGTCTTTACCCTGCCCTTCGTGGTGCTTGTGGTACAGGCGCGACTGGTGTCCATCCGGCGCGATGTCGAAGAAGCCGCCATGAGCCTTGGCGCAACACCAATTCAGACATTCTTTGAAATCACCCTGCCGCTGATGATGCCAGCGGTGATGGCCGGGATGCTGTTTTCCTTCACGATTTCATTTGATGACATCACCGGCACCCTGTTCTGGAAACCGGGCGGTGTTGAAACCGTGCCAACCCAGATTTTTGCCATGCTGCGCAATTCCATCAGCCCGGAAATCAATGCCCTTGGCGCTGTGATGGTGATCTTCACCATCGCCCTGCCCCTTGTCGCGGCATCAATTGCGCGCGTGATGGCGATGCGCAAATTGCGCGCATCAAACCGCAAGACACAGATTGCCTAGACCAAGCTTTGAATATCGCGGGAAACCGCCAAAACCAACAACAAGACCAAAAGACCAACGACCAAGAACAAAACCGATAACGGAATAAATTGTTTTATCAGGAGGCCTTAAATGGACGATACGAAACGCTATGAACGCCTGCTTAATCGCTACCGCGATGGTGATATCAGCCGTCGCACATTCCTGACCGCACTTGGCGCGGCCGGTGTTGTTGCCGGTGTCACCGGCGGCCCGATGGGGATGCTCGCACGCAAGGCACATGCCGCCACCCCGGAACAGGTTCGCTTTGACGGTTGGGGTGGCGTTGTTTCCGAGGCATTCGAAAAATACGCCTTTGCACCATATACCCAGAAAACCGGCATCAAGGTTGTTTCGGGCACCTTTGGCGGGGCTGACGAATATATCGCACGCGTCAAGGCAGGCCAGCCGGGCGAATTCAACCTTGCCCACCTTTCGGGCGTGTTTGACTATGCACGTTATCATGGTCTCGAACTGACTTCGGAACTCAACGAAGCCAATATTCCGAACCTTCAAAACGTGATTCCAAGCCTGATCGAGCCGCTTCGTAAAATCACCGGCGGCACGATTTCGGCCGTGCCATATGATTACGGCACCACGGGCATTGCCTATAACCGCAAATATATCAGCGACGACGAAGCCAAGGCCAAGGGCGCCAAGCTGATGGTCGATGAAGCCTATAAAGGCAAGATCGGCGGTTGGGGTGAATGGAAAACCCGTATCTGGTACGGCGCCCTTCAGTCCGATCAGGACCCGAACAATATCAAGGACATTGACGCGGTTTGGGACATGATCCGTTCGCACCGTGATCTGGCGCTTAAATACTGGAGCTCGGGCGCGGAACTGATGAGCCTTCTGGCCGAAGAAGAAATCTATGTTACCGAAGGCTGGTCTGGCCGCATCAAGGCACTTCAGGATCAGGGCCATGACATTGGCTATCTTGATCCGGCTGGTGGTCTTGGCTGGCAGGAATGTCTGTTTGTGCTGCGTGGCAGCCCGATGGCGGCCTGTGAAGAGCTTCTGAACTTCATGCTGGAGCCGGAAGTCGCGATTGCAGTTGCCGAAGGCCAGAGCTATCCGCCGGCCCTTGACCCGCAGAAGGTTGAACTTGGCAAAGTCATCCCGACGCTGCCGGCATTCGATCCAAAGGGCACGCTCGCATCACTCAGCTTCTTTGATCCGGCCTACTGGAACGAGAACGAAGCCGACTGGTCGAAAACCTTCTCACGTGTGCAGCGCGGTTACTAATCCCGCCTTGCGCACCTGATCCTGTGTCCTGGCCTTCGCACAACCGGCCAGGACACATTTGCCCAACTTTTTGGGCGGGCATCTTTATTCTGACAGGGTATTAAACACAATGGCAGACACATCCAACGCCGTTGAACTTCAAAATGTCGTCAAGCGTTACGGGGAATTCACGGCGGTCAAACGCATGGACCTGACCGTGCCAGATAACAGCTTTGTCACCTTTCTCGGCCCGTCGGGCTGTGGCAAAACCACGACATTGCGCATGATCGCGGGTCTGACCGATATTACCGAAGGCGATTTGATGATCCGGGGCAAACGGGTCAACAGCCTGCCGATCCACAAGCGCAATCTTGGTCTTGTGTTTCAGAACTATGCCCTGTTCCCGCACAAGACGATTTTTGACAATATCGCCTTTGGCCTGAAATATCGCAAAGTCGCCAAGGCCGACATCGCAAAGAAGGTCAATCAGGCGCTTGATCTGGTGCAGCTTCCCCATGTTGCGGAACGTTATCCCAATCAGCTTTCCGGTGGTCAGCAACAGCGCATTGCGTTGGCGCGTGCCATTGTGATCGAACCCGATGTTTTGCTGCTTGATGAACCCCTTTCGGCCCTTGATGCCAACCTGCGCGAAGAAATGCGGGTCGAGCTCAAACGCATTCAGCGTGAACTGGGCGTTGCCACCGTATTTGTTACCCATGATCAGTCCGAAGCATTGGCGATGTCTGACAAGCTGGTTGTCATGAATAACGGCATTGTCGAGCAGGAAGGCGCACCGCAGGATGTTTACAACAATCCCGCATCAGCATTTGTTGCCGACTTCCTTGGTCATTCCAACATTATCCCGGCAAACCTTGGCAGCCCGGATGCAGGTTTCACACGTGTCAGTCTTAAAAGTGGCGAGACACTTCTGACCACGACCGAGCAAACCGCCAAGGCCAATGGGTCCAAAGATGTGCGTGCCGTCGTGCGCGCGGAAAAAATTGAACTGTCTGATCAAAATGGTTCCGGTCACGGCGTTATCGCTATTCCCGGCAAGATCAAAACAGTCGATTATCTTGGCCAGCAGGCCCGTTATTTCGTCGAGGCCAATGGCCGCGACTGGCAGGTCATCAACCCGATTGATGCCCGCCCCCATCAGGAAGGTGCCGATATCTATATGCATATCGCAGCACGTAATTGTGTGTTGTTGCCCGGTCATCAGGACTAAGGATCACTGATACCGGTTCAGGAGAGCCACCATAAATGACGCATGATATCAAAAGCCCGGTCGGTCATAACCGGGAGTCCCGTCTGTTCTATCAAAGCCGGTCGCGTCGTCCGCTGATCGACCGTGCCGAAGGCGTTTACATGTGGGACGTCGATGGCAAACGCTATATCGATGCATCCAGCGGGGCGATGGTTAGCAATATCGGCCATAGCGACCCGCGCGTGATTGCCGCAATGAATGCCCAGCTTGAAAAGGCAAGCTTCGCCTATCGCCTGCATTTCGAAAATGATGCGGCCGAAAACCTTGCCTGGCGACTGGCAGAACGGGCACCGGGCGATCTTGAACGGGTATTCTTTGTTTCCGGTGGCTCCGAGGCGGTTGAAAGCTGCATCAAGCTTGCCCGTCAATATGCACTGGCCAAAGGTCAGGCACAGCGTACCAAGATCATCTCGCGGTTCCCGAGCTATCATGGATCGACCCTTGGCGCACTGGCCCTGACCGGCTATACGCCGATGCATGCGCCATTCGCCCCGATGATGGTGGATCAACCGAAAATCCCCGCACCGACCTGTTATCTGGATCGTGATGATCTGTCCGATCATGATCGCGGCATCAAATATGCCAATATGCTCGAAGCCGAGATCATCAAACAGGGCCCGGAAACTGTTCTTGGTTTCATCATGGAACCGGTGGGTGGGGCTGCGACCGGGGCACTTGTTGCCCCTGATAGTTACTATGGCCGCATTCGCGAGATTTGCGATCAATACGGCATTCTTCTGATCTATGACGAGGTCATGACCGGGGCCGGTCGTACCGGCAAGTATTTTGCCTGCGAACATTGGGGCATCACGCCCGATATCCTTGCCGTGTCAAAGGGACTGGCAGCAGGTTATGCCCCGCTGGGTGCGATGATTGCGCCTGATCGCATTGTTGGCCCGGTTCTCGATCATGGCGGGTTTATCCATGGTTACACCTATGCCGGTAATCCGCTGGCCTGTGCGGCGGGCAATGCGGTTCTTGATGTGATTGACGAAGACGGCCTGCTTGAAAATGCAGCCGCCAGCGGTGCGGCATTGAAGGCCGAACTTTCCAAGCTGTCGGACGAATTCACCATGATCGGTGATGTGCGCGGCAAGGGATTGTTGCTGGCGGTCGAGCTGGTCAAGGATCGCACATCCATGGAGCCGATTGATCCCAAGCATATGGCGGCTGCCCGTCTGGTGGACATTGCCTATGACAAGGGGCTGATCATTTACTGGCGTCGCACACGCGGCGGATATCGCGGCGACCATGTCATGGTTTGCCCGCCCATGACGATCAAGCCCGAACAGTTCGACGACATTCTGGTGCCACTGCGTGCCGCCCTTGTCGAACTTCAGGACGAACTTGCCACCGCCGGAGCGTTTTCATGAGCCGCAAAGTTATCATCACCTGCGCGGTGACCGGATCGGTGCATACACCATCCATGAGCCCGCATCTGCCCATCACCCCGGACGAGATCGCACAGCAGGCCATTGATGCGGCCAATGCCGGGGCCTCGATCCTGCATCTGCATGCCCGTGACCCGCAGACCGGATTTCCAAGTCCCGAACCGGATCTGTTCATGGAATTCCTGCCCAGGATCAAGGCGGCCACCGATGCGGTAATCAACATATCGACCGGCGGCGGCATGACCATGACAGTCAAGGACCGCATTCGTGCGGCCCGTCATGCTGCGCCGGAAATGGCATCGCTGAATATGGGCACGATGAATTTCGGCCTGTTCCCGGCCCTTGCCAGTCGCACGGACTGGAAACATGACTGGGAGCCGGAGTTTCTTGAAAACAGCCGCGACTTTGTTTTCAAGAACACGTTTTCGGACATCGAGACCATTCTGGCCGATCTGGGCGAAGCCAACGGCACGCGGTTCGAGTTTGAATGCTATGACGTCGGCCATCTTTATACCCTTGCCCATTTTGTCGACCGGGGTCTGATCAAGGGGCCGATCTTTATCCAGTTTGTTCTGGGTGTTCTGGGCGGCATCGGGGCTGATCCCGACAACCTTGCACATCTGAAACGCACTGCCGACAAGCTGTTTGGCGACCAGTACCATTTCTCGGTTCTGGGGGCTGGTCGTCATCAGATGCCGCTTGCCAGCATGGCAGCCGCCATGGGTGGCAATGTCCGGGTCGGCCTTGAAGACAATCTTTATCTGCGCAAGGGCGAACTTGCGCCCGACAACGCATCCCAGGTTCGTAAAATTCGCGAAGTTCTGGACGGGTTGTCACTTGAAATCGCAACCCCCGACGAGGCGCGCGCGATTTTGGGACTGAAAGGTGCCGACAAGGTCGCCTTTTAGTTCGACACACAACTGAAGACACAAAGCCACAACCGTTTGACCACGCACAAAGTGAAAGGCGGCAGCGATGATGCATGCCTATTTCTCAGACGATCAGTTACGCCATCACGGCAAGACATTCATTGTCGCAGGTGAGAAAAAGCCGATCCCCGAAGTCCCCGAACGCGCCGATATTCTGCGCACGGCGGTATCGCGGCTGGGCCTTGAACTTCGCGCGCCCGATGATGCCGGTATGGCACCGATTGCCGCCATTCACGATGAGCAATATCTGGACTTTCTGCAAACCATCTATCGGGAATGGTGTGAGGCGGGCGGATCGGAACTGGTGATCCCCAATATCCATCCGTTTGACCGCAATGGCCCCTACCCGCGCCACCATACGGGCAAGGCCGGTTTTCATTTGGGCGATACGTCCTGTCCGGTATCGGAAACCACCTGGCATTCGGCCTATGCCAGTGCCCAGACGGCGATTTCAGCCGCCCGCCACGTCCGCGACAAGGGCGCGCATGCGGCCTATGCCCTGTGTCGTCCGCCCGGCCATCACGCCAGTTCGAACCTTGCAGGCGGGTTTTGTTATCTGAACAACAGCGCGATTGCTGCACAGGAACTGCGCGAAAAGCATGACCGGGTGGCGATCCTTGATGTCGATCTGCATCACGGCAATGGTACGCAGCATATCTTCTATGACCGCGCCGATGTCATGACCCTTTCGATTCATGCTGATCCCATGGATTTCTATCCGTTTTTCTGGGGCCACGCAGAGGAAACCGGTGCTCAGGAAGGTCATGGATTTAACAAAAACTATCCCCTGCCACTGGGCAGCGGCGATGCGGTATTTCTCGAAGCACTTGATCGCGCCATGGCAGCGATTGACGATTTCGGGGCGGACGCGGTTGTGGTTGCGCTTGGTCTTGATGCGTCCCGTGATGATCCGTTCGGCGGGCTTGCTGTCAGCCCCGATGGTTTTTCGAAAATCGGCGAAAAAATTGGCACCCTTACCTGCCCAACCGTGATAGTGCAGGAAGGTGGTTATGTCAGTTCCACGCTGGCAGAAAACCTGTATCAATTCCTCAGCGCCTTTGGCGTCACCAACAAGAACACCACGTTATCAGAAGGCCCCAAATGACCCATTCAGACATCCTGATTATTGGCGGCGGCATTGCCGGTATGTCGGCTGCATATTTTCTGGCAAAAGCGGGAAAATCCGTCACGGTTCTCGAACGCGAAGATCAGCCGGGCTATCACAGCACCGGTCGTTCCGCCGCCCTTTATAGCGAGACCTATGGCCCCAAGATCATTCGCAAGATGTCAACCGCCAGCCGGGACTTCTTTTTGAACCCGCCAGCCGGTTTCACCGAGAACCCGATCCTGGCCCCACGCGGGATCGTGATGTATGCAGCCCCGGGCGAAGAAGCCGAACTGGATGCACTGATTTCCGAAGGACGCGCCAACGGGGCCACTTTCACAGAATTAAGCCCTGCGGAACTCAAGGAAATAGTTCCGATCCTTAATATCGATCTGATTGGCAAGGGCGCCCATGAAACCGATGCCATGGACATCGATGTTCACGCGCTGCATTGGGGCTTTATCCGTCAGTTCAAAGCCAATGGCGGAACGCTTGTCACCAAGGCCGACGTGCATTCAATCACCAAGGCCGATGGAAAATGGCAGGTCACGCTTGCCAACGGTTCGGTTTATGGGGGTGATATCGTTGTGAATGCCGCAGGCGCATGGGCCGATGACATCGCAACCAAGGCTGGTGTCAAACCGCTTGGCATCGTTCCCAAGCGCAGAACGGCCGTAATGATTGATGCCCCGGCAGATATCAACATCCATGGAATGCCCATGGTCGCAGCCCTTGATGAGTCCCTTTACTTCAAGGAAGACGCCGGTCGTTTGCTGGTATCGCCAGCCGATAAGACACCGACCGAACCCCATGATGTCCAACCCGAAGAACTTGATATCGCCATTGCGATTGATCGTCTGATGACGGCGACCAATGTTGTTGTGCGTCGCCCCGGTGAATCATGGGCCGGACTGCGCAGTTTCTTTGCCGATGGTGATCCGGTTTCCGGCTTTGATGCGGACGAAAACGGGTTTTACTGGCTTGCCGGTCAGGGCGGCTATGGCATTCAGACGGCACCCGCCATGGGTGAATATGCCGCAAGCCTGATTTGTGGCGATGGCGTCCCGACCCATATGGAAAAGCTTGGCGTGACCAAGGATGCCCTTTCGGCCACCCGACCGACCCTTGCCACTGGCAAATGATGACGACACAGGCAATCGGCTAACAAGCCTTGCCTGAACGGAGAAGACACTATGACCGGTTTTGATCGCGCCGCCCTTCGCAAGGCCGTAGCAGAGCGTACATCTGCGGCGGTTGATGATCTTTGCGCGCTGGTGCGTCACGACAGCCTTCTGGGCAACGAAGCATCGGCGCAGGACTGGATCGCCGAACAGTTTGCCAAAATGGGACTGGATGTCGAACGTGTCACAATCGATATCGAAGCCCTGCGGGATCAACCCGGCTTCTCCCCGCCCGTAATCGAAAATTATGACGGGCGCGAAAATGTGGTTGGCCTGCATCGACCGCAAAACCCGACGGGAAGAAGTCTGATCCTCAACGGGCATATGGATGTTGTACCGACCGGACCGGTTGAACAATGGCGGCGCGGACCGTTTGACGCGTATGTCGAAGGCGACTGGCTTTATGGCCGCGGTGCGGGCGACATGAAGGCCGGTATCATTGCCTATTGCCATGCCCTTCAGGCCCTGCACGATATCGGGCTTGAACCCGCTGCCCCGGTTACCCTGCAATCGGTGATCGAGGAAGAATGTACCGGCAACGGCGCGCTTGCCTGTCTTCATGCCGGATATCGTGCCGATTGCGCAATCATCCCCGAACCGTTTAACCAGACACTAATGACCGCACAGCTTGGCGTGATGTGGTTCCAGATCCATGTTTCGGGAAGCCCCGCCCATGTTCTTGATACCTCAGCCGGAAGCAACGCCATTGAAGCCGCATTTGGCTTCTTTGAAGTCCTTAAGGAGGTCGAGGATATCTGGAACCATCCGACGGACCGGCATTGTGCATACGGGGCGCATGTTCACCCCGTGAACTTCAACCTTGGCAAGATCGAGGGCGGCGAATGGGCATCAACCGTACCGCCGGTTTGCACGGCTGATATCCGGGTTGGTTTCTATCCGGGAATGGAACTTGAAAAAGTGCGCGAAACCATCGAAGCGGTGAAACAAAGCGCGCTTGATAATCATCCGTCCTGCAAGGGTGCCAAGATCGAGATCACCTATCGCGGTTTTCAGGCCGAAGGATGCGAAATGGATGTCAATCATCCGATGATGACAATGATTGGCGACATCCATCAGGAAGTCACCGGAAACGCGATCAAAAACTATGCCTCGACTGCGACCACGGATGCCCGTTTTTTCCAGATTTACGGTAACATTCCGGCAACCTGTTATGGCCCAAAAGCCGAACGAATTCATGGCATTGACGAACGGGTTTCAATCGCCTCCATGATGGAAGTTACCGAAGTACTTGCCCTGTTCATTGCTGACTGGTGCGGCGTGCAAAAGCGTGGTAGCTAAACCCGAATAAATTATTCAATTTTGTCACCAAAGGAGAGCTTCATGAGCGTTCAACGTTTCCACACCGGCCCGCGTATGAGCCAGGCCGTTGTTCATGGCAACACCATCTATCTTGCTGGTCAGGTCGGCGAACCGGGCAGCGACGTTACCAACCAGACCAAAGAATGCCTGGCAAAGGTAGACGCGCTTCTGGCCGAATGCGGTTCGAGCAAGGAAAACATCCTGTCGACCACCATCTGGCTGGCTGACATGAAAGATTTCGCCGCAATGAACGAAATCTGGGACGCATGGGTTCCGCAGGGTCACACCCCGGCACGTGCATGCGGCGAAGCGAAGCTTGCCACCCCGGATTACCTTGTTGAGTTCATCGTGGTTGCGGCAAAACCGTAATCTGATCGATATCATCACAAAACGCCCGGCATATGGAATGTATGCCGGGCGTTTTTGTTTTCGCACTCAAGCCGAATATTCCTGTGTCACGATCACGGAACTGGCTTCAAGTGTTCTGTGAACCGGGCATTTATCGGCAATTTCAAGAAGCCTTATGCGCACGTCATCGGTGAAATCGCCATGAAGCGTAATCAGGCGTTCAAACCGGTCGATCTTGCCCGACTTCGACATCGGTTTTTCGGCGCATTCTGCACAGTCTTCGGCGTGGACTTTTTCGTGACGGACTTCAACCCGGACACTATCAAGCGGGATCTGCTTCTGATCGGCATAAAGTCGCAGCGTCATTACCGTGCAGGAACCAAGGGCGGCTGACAGAAAATCATAGGGAGACGGGCCGCTGTCAAAGCCACCGACATTTTCCGGTTCATCGGCAATCATGCGGTGCTGCCCGGCAATCACCATCGACTGGAATTTGCCAAGGCCGGTCTCGCGCACCACCACACCTTCGGACACTTCCGGCTGCTCGGGCGTATCGTCGGGAAGATAGCGTTTCGCCCATGCCGCAATGACGTTTGCTGCATATTCGGCGTCATCAGGATTGCGCAAAAGATGGTCGGCGCTATCAAGCGAGACATAGCTTTTGGGATGTTTGGCCGCATCATAAATCCGCCCGGCATTTTCGATCCCGACGGTCTGATCCATTGGCGCGTGGAGCACCAGCAACGCCTTGTGCAATTTGCCAACTGCAGCTTCGACACTGTGATGACGCAGATCTTCGACAAACTGGCGCTTGATCACAAAGGGTCGCCCGCCCAGTGATACTTCCGCCTGCCCGTCGCGTTCGATATCATCAAGATAACCATCAAAATTATGCGTCACATGTTCGACATCGGCAGGTGCGGCAATAGTTGCCACGGCGGTTGCTTCGGGCACGCTATCGGCAACGGCCAGAACCGCCGCCCCGCCCAGTGAATGGCCGATCAGAAGTCTGGGGGGCGCAAATTCATGCCGCATAAAATCCGCCGCACGCCGCAGGTCTTCAAGGTTGGAGGTGAAATTGGTCGACGAGAAATCCCCGCCCGAACCGCCAAGCCCGGTAAAATCAAACCGCAACACACCAATCCCCTGCAAGGTCAGGGACTGGGCGATTTTGCGTGCCGCGGTTAAATCCTTGCTACAGGTGAAACAATGGGCAAACAGCGCATAGGCCCGCACGGGCCCCACCGGCAAATCCAGCCTTGCGGCCAGCTCGGCCCCATGGGCACCTTCGAATGTCAGTTTAATGGGCTTGACCGGCATTGATCTCTCCGTGTCTACAGACCGAAAAACGGCTTTGATTACATGGAATTCACGGTAAAGTTCTGAACGTCTTTTTCCACCATAACAAGCGCCCCACATCATGACCATTCTTGAAACACCGCGCACAATCCTGCGCGAAGCCACCCATGACGATGCCCCGTTCATTCTGCAACTGCTCAACGAGCCGGGATGGATCCGTTTTATCGGTGATCGCAACATCCACGACCTTCAGGCCGCACGCGATTACATTGATCTGCGCTTTCGCGAGAATTATGAAAAGCTTGGCTTCGGAATGTGCGTTGCGCTGGAAAAGGAAACACAAAGCCCGATTGGACTGATCGGCTTTGTCAAACGCGATACCCTTGATGCGCCTGATATCGGTTATGCCGTGACGGAGCCACATCAGGGCAAGGGATACGCCTATGAAGTCTGTTCCGCGCTGCTTGATCACGGCTGGAACGTCTATGGTTTTGACAAGGTTTACGGGTATTGCCTGCCCGATAATGGCCCGTCCATTCACATGCTTGAAAAACTGGGCCTGACATTTTTACGGGATCAGGATGTCAATCAGTCGGGTGAAATGTGCCGACTTTATATGGCAAGCCGTCCCTAGGCCGGTACATTTCGCAAAAAGAAAACCCCGCATCCATCCGATGCGGGGTTTATCATTTTACTTGCGGCGGATGCCGATCTTGCGCCCGACACCGGACGGGATCGGAAGGTCAGCATGGGCTTCCCTGATCTTGTTGAGTGTCGCCATGATATCGTCGGGGAACGGGGCCGACCGGCGTTCCGTCATATTGATATGCATGGTGATAATTTCGTTGGTTGATGCCAGCCAGCCTTCGGTGCCATGACGCATTTCGTGATACATGTGAACACGCTTCTGGTCGCAATCAAGTACACGGGTGTGAATGACAAACGGTTCATCCTGATGAATTTCCCGGTCATAGGTCACATGCATTTCAAGGGCAAAGGTCGATCCATTACGCTGTTCGGGATAGTTCAAGCCCATACCCACCGCATTCAGGAACGCCATGGACCCCAGATCGAATGCAACCACGTAATATCCGACATTCATATGGCCGTTAAAATCAATCCATTCCGGTTTGATGGTTCCGCGAAATACTTCGAGCGGTTCTTTGGCAAACAGATCCTTGCTGATCATTTTTCAACCGCCTTGACTACAGCAACAGCGGCAAAGAAATCTTCCAGCGAATGTCCGACGGATTTAAACACCGTGCATTCGCCATCGGTTTTACGCCCTTTGACTTCACCACGGGTCAGGCCAAACAGATCACCGATGATATCGGACTTGGCGATGGCACCGCTTTTGATTGCCTGAACAACATCGCCGCCTTCGGCGCTGGCCCCTTCGAAGCTGTCGACATAGATGCGCGATTTCGCCATGACGGCATCATCACTTTCGCGCATGGTCGGCTTGAACGCGCCCACCAGATCGACATGGGTGCCATCACGCAGCCAGTCACCGCGTACCAGCGGCTCGGTCGAAAGGGTCGCACATGAAATCAGGTCTGCGGACTTGCAGGCGGTTTCAAGATCATCGGTTCCCGACGCATTGAAACCAAGTTCTGCGATCTCGGCGGCAAGTTTCGTCGCCTTGTCGGCATTGCGGTTCCAGATCGTGACATTTTTGATCGGACGCACCGATGCATGAGCCTTGATCAATTGCGGGGCCATAGCACCTGAACCGACCATGACCATATCCGTCGCATCCTTGCGCGCCAGATAGTCAGCCGCCAGCGCCGATGCCGCCGCCGTGCGGCGCGTGGTCAGCTTGGTGCCATCGAGAACAGCAGACGGCTGTCCAGTGACCGCATCAAGCAGCACATAGGTTCCCGAAACCGCCGGAAGATTGCGTGCAGAATTCCCCGGCACAACAGCGGCGATTTTAACGCCTGCGGCCCCGTCTTTTTGCCAGGCTGGCATGATCAGGAAAGTCGCATCATCCTCGTTACTGCGTTCCATGTTGAAATGACTGCGCAACGGCGCTTCGCAGCCTTGTGCAAAACCATCACGAAGGGCTTCAACCAGATCACGGGGCGATACAAATTTGTCGATATCTTCGGCAGTAACGAAACGCATGGGCCTTCCTGTAGAATTATTTGTGTTTCAGTATGGTAGCGGACATTTTTTATATCACGTCAGACTGCCCGCGTCACAGGAAGTGCGATGGTTTTTCATGCTGTTTTTAGGTGATTTTCCGTGATTTACGGTTGCAGGAACCGTTTGAGATGCCCAAACAACGAACCGGTGCCCAAAAACACTTCTTCAAGCACGGTAAAGTGGTTCGCCCCCCAGGCCTTGTAGACAGGAACCTTGTGCCCGGCACTTCCGCAATAGGCGGCATAGGCATCACTTTGGCGCACGAATTCCGGGCTTTCATTGCCGCCGACAATGACCATCATATGCACATCCATCGGCACAGCATCAAGCATCGGGGAATTATCGGCAGCCGATGCTTCATCAAGACGAATATCATCATTCAGACTGGTGTGACGGATCGGCTCAAGATCAAAAACACCCGAAATCGGAATCACAGCCGAAAACGGCGTCGCATCGCCAAGTGTTTCTTCCCAGTCATGGGTGGCAAGGCGCGCGACAATCTGCCCGCCTGCTGAATGGCCAGAGATCGAGATATTGTCCCGATCCCCGTTAAAAGCTTCGACATTGCGATAGACATAGTCGATGCAACGGACGGCTTCCTCGGTGATATCGGCCACCGTGACATCAGGACAAAGATCATAGTTCGGGCAAATCACCGTAAACCCGGCCGCCACCAGATCACGGGCGACAAAGGCATAATCCTTTTTGTCCTGACTGCGCCAGTATCCGCCATGGAAGAAGATATGAACCGGGGCACCGGGATCGGATGCCATGAAAACATCCATGGTTTCCTTGGGTCCGTCACCGAACCGGACATCAATTTTGCCGCCCAACTGTGCGCGGGTTTCACCGGACAGTTTCACAAACCGTTCGAAATGCGTCATGAATTCCGGCACGGTTTCGCGCGGATTATATTGCCATTCAAGTTCAGCTGATGTGAAACCACCCCAAGCCATCGGCACCTCGGATTTTATGGGTTAGATCTGTATACGATCTGATCTTCAATACCGATCTTTCTTCAATTTTTCCCTGTTTGCAATCACTTCGCATCGGGGATGCGTATTTTTACGCGTTTGTTTCTTCTGTGATTGAACCGCCATCGCCGGGATGCGAAAATGGGTTAAATCATTTTTATATCAACTGGATAGACAGCAATGCGCCCCACCGATCAAAGCCCGTTTCCGCCATCTGATACCGACCGCAATCAAATATGGGAAATGCTGGTTCCGCGCGATATTGCGGCCTTCGTTGCCGCCGACTGGTCGATGGTCGAGGATGATTTCAAGGCAGACGGGTTTTATGCGATTGATGCCTGTAAATCCGATAATCCCGATGACTGGAAAATGATGTTTCCCGATCTTGGGGCCTATCGCGATGAATGGCTGCGTCAGGCGATCGAAGCGCAAAAAATCGCGTTTGCCGAAGACCTTTATGCGGGTGTATTTCGCGCAACCAGGCTTGAGAAAATCGACATTACCGGCAACCGCGCATTGGTGCGCAAACATTTCAACGGGCGCGTCAAAAAAGCAGACGGCACAGAAGACCGTCTGCTTTGGAAAACCCATTATTACTGCGAAAAACAGGATGACGGGAAATGGCTGATCACCGGTTTCACCGGCTATCTGCCCAATCACGACCCGGCGTGACCGCCGGGCCTTCCCGCGATATGGATTGTTTGGTTACAAAACCTTGCCGCGTGCGGTGACATCGACCGTTGAGATCACGTCCCCACGCACCAGATGCACCTGATCAAGCATATTGCTGACCACGCAGACATGGTTGGGGATGATTTCGATCCGCTCGCCGATTTCAAACGGGCTCAGATCGGCCTCGAAATGCAGGATGCCGTGTTCTTCGGAAAGACCGACCACATTGACCTCGGGATGGCCAACGACACAGCCATATCCCTCAAGACCCAAAAGATCGGAAGTCAGAACCTTTGATCCCGCATCAATGATTGCACGTCCGGGTGCCGGGAGTGAAACCACCTCGGCCAGAACACGAAGTGCACAATCATCCTCGCCACAGACCTCACGCGCCATCAATGACCGGTCGTTATAGATATAGGTGCCGATACGATGTTCGGTGACGTTCGATACTTCGTGGGCCTTCCACATATCGGGTGTCCCGCCCGAACTTCTGATCGGGCAGTCAATCCCGACCGCGTCGAGCTTGGCCATGGCATCGCCAAAGAACCCGCCAACTTTCGGTCCACCACCGGCCGCCGGATAGGTCATCAGACCGGCAAAGGCAATGCCCGGAAGGGATTGGATCTTTTGTGCAAGAACCACTGCTGCATCGGGGCTTTGCACACCACAACGTCCGCCGCCGGTATCACATTCAATCAGGATTTCCAGCGGCTTGGCACTGTCAGAAAAGGCACGCGACAGGCCTTCGATGACGGCCTCGTTATCGGCAACAACACGAAGCGTTTTGATCCGGTCAAACAAGGCACGCAGACGGGCAAGCTTGCGTTCACCCAACACGTTATAGGTCAGAAGAATGTCATCCAGTCCGGCATCGGCCATAATTTCGGCCTCGCCAATTTTCTGACAGGTAATTCCCCTGGCCCCGGCATCAATTTGCTGCTTGGCAAAGGCCGGGATCTTGTGGGTCTTGATATGCGGGCGCAGCGCAATGTCGTGCTTGTCGCAATAGGCCTGATAGGCATTTACGTTGCGATCGACCGTATCAAGATTGATCACCGCGCAAGGCGTATCAAGTTGGGGATATTGCGGTGAACGGGTCATGAAAAACGTCCTTTGATTTTCGGTGGTGACGCGAAGGGGCGATGGCAATCAACAATCAGCTGGCCTTTTGGGCAAACGGATCATCGACAATCGGCCAAAGCGGACGTTTGACATGACGGTATCCATTGGTTTTCGGATCCGACGGATAAGGACCATGCACATCAATATAGATGATCTCGCCCGCGATTTTGGCGAAGGCATCGTAGAAGTGATTGGTCGATTTGATAAACAAATATTTTTTTGATTTCGGATCGATCCCCATATTCGAAAACAGGCTGGGATCGAAACTTTGCGACCGGTTGGTATTGAGGATCACCTCACCCCCGCCCGGAAGAACGATCACCGCACAATCGCCAAGCGGCACAATGCTTTGACCAAAATACTGCCAGGCATTACGTTCAAGCTTCTTGACCGTGACCTCGGCGTCAATCGGGGCACCGGCATGGGCACCGGTTTTACCGCCAAAGCGCAGCGGCAATGTCGCGCCCTCGCCCGCAGAAAAACAGGTCTTTACCGCCATCGGGTCCCAAAGCGTGCCAAAGGCATAATCAGAAAGCCCGCGTTCCATCACCGCGCGCAGTAAAATCGTGCTGTCGCCCGGCACGCCTCCGCCCGGATTATCCCAGACATCGGTTAGCACTATCGGTTTGGCATCAGATGCCAATGCCTGATCAAGGGCCGCTTCGGGTTTAAGGAATGTCGGCCGGGTGGCCCCACGGAAACCAAACAACTCAACCCCCAGGTCTCGTGCAATCTGCTTGGCTTCCGCAGGGTTATTGTTGGTGGTGACAATGACCTTGGCACCAAGGTCGGGCACGTCACCGGCCATAAAGCCGTGAATGAAGGAAACCGATAAAATATCGCCCGTCCCTTCCATATCCTTTGCCCGGTCGATAAAGGACCGCATCGGTTCACGCGATGTCGGCAGGACTTCGATCATATGGCAATCAAAGACTGCCTTGGTCGGCGTGATTTCACCGCGCAGCGTGCGCAACACAAGATCAACCACCGCACGCCCGGTTTCGACGAAATCGGTATGGGGGAATTCCTTGAAGGCGACGATGATGTCGGCATTATCGACACGCAATGCAGTCAGATGGCTATGCGGGTCAAAGCTGGTGCCGATCACAACTTTCGGACCAACAAGCGCGCGAATGCGCGAAATAAGATCGCCCTCGCAATCAAGATAATCCTGCGCAACCATCGCGCCATGCAGGCCAAGGATCACGCCATCAACCGGCATGGCCGCGCGGAGCTGCCCCAGAACCTCGTCGCGAAGCTGTTCATAGGTTTCGCGGCTGACAAGCCCGCCGGGCTCAGCCCAGGTTGCAGTGCCTTCGATCAGGTCCCAGCCTTCCTTTGCGGCACGAAGGCGGCCTTCGGTAAAGACGGCACTGCACAGCGTCGGGGTCACCGGATGCTGACCAGGCGGCGCGTAAAAGCTTTCCTGAAAATCGGAAAAATCGGTTCTTAAAGGTGAAAATGTATTGGTCTCGGTTGCAATCGAGGCGCAAAAAATCCGCATGGCCCGTGCCTTCGTTATTGGTCTTTTGATATCAGCTAATGAAATCCGAAGGGGCAGAAAGCCGCCCCTTCGGTGGGTGGAATGGCTTATTCCATGTAGCGGCTGGCGTTGGCTTTCTCGACTTCTTCCTTGAACAGGTTCAGAAGTTTCACACCTTCATCGCCAAGGCTTTCCTGTACGTGCTGGATCACGACCGGCTGGGTTGCCTCTTTGAACTTTTCACGGTCTTCAGCCGACAGAGCGGTGATTTCCATTTTGTCCTTAAGACCGGCAAGACCACGATCAGACGCCTCGATCACGCGTGACACACCGCGGCTTGCAACAACGCAAGACTGGGCAGCGTAGCGGATGATTTTCTGCTGATCGGCGGTCAGGTCATCCCAGAATGCTTTGGACAGCATCATGGTGTAAGGCGAGAACAGGTGATTGGTCAGGGTCAGGTATCCCTGAACTTCGTAGAACTTGGCAAAGGTCACGGTCGGAACCGGGTTCATCTGACCGTCGATCACGCCGGTCTGAAGGCCGGCATAAACTTCGCCCCAGGCCATCGGATATGCTTCTGCACCCAGTGCCTGCATGATTTTCTGGTGTGACGGCAGTGACATGGTGCGGATACGAATACCCTTGAAATCCTCAAGGGTGGCAATCGCATGCTGGGAGTTGGTCACAGCAAAGAACCCGCCGGTATCAGGGAAGCCCAGAACCTTGACATCACCAAGGGTACCTTCGATGTCAGACGCAAGCGCCGAGCCGAAAGGACCATCAAATACGTCATAGGTGGACGCGTTGCTGTCAAATGCGAATGCAAGGTTCAGAACATCGATGCGCGGATAATAGGATGCCAGCGCCCCGGTCGAGGTCAGGGTACCCTGAATCAGACCATCACGAACCATTTGAACATGTTCGGCGGCCGAACCAAGCTGGTTGGACGGATAGACTTCAACCTTGATTTCGCCATTGGTGTCAGCTTCGACAATATTGGCAAAAACAGCAGTACAGGCATGTGCCGGGTTTTCGAACGGGTCGGTTTTATTGTCGTGGGCGAATTTCAGGACTTTGGCCTCGGCAAACGCCATCGAGGTGCTGCCCATCAGCATCGCAGTTGCCAGGGCGGCTGCGCCCAAACGCTTTACGGTTTTCATTCTTACCTCTCCTTGATGTAACGACTTTATGGTGTCCGGCATTTTGTTTTGGTGCGTGCCCCGGCCCGGACTGACCGGGGCTGTCTTCACCCCGCAGGCCTAGCGGAAGCCAAGCAGTCGCGGTATCGCGAGCGCCAGATCCGACCAGAAGGCAAACAGAAACAGCACACCCAGTTCAGCCAAAAGGAATGGCCAAAGCTGTGCTGCGATTTTTTCAAGCTTTTCACCCGTCACCGATGACAACACGAACAGACATGCCCCAACAGGCGGCGTCATCAGCGAGATATTGAGCGCAAGGATAAAGATGATCCCGGCATGGATCGGGTCCATTCCGATCTGGACTGTCAGCGGAACCAGAACCGGTGCCAGAATGATCAGGATGGCGTTGATATCCATCACCATACCGATCAGCAGAAGCAGACCGACAATCATGAAGATCACGATATAGGGGTTCCCGGACACGCCCAGAACAAGGCTTGCGACTTCTTGCGGAATGCGATTGAAGCTCAGCCACCAGCCGAGGATCGACGCAAAAGCAATGATCACAAAAATCACGCCTGTGACGCGGGCTGTGCGCACCAGCATCCCGAAGAAATCGGCAAAGCTCAGCGCACGATAGATGAACACACCGATAAACAGCGCATAGGCAACCGCAACCGATGCGGCCTCGGTCGGCGTGACAATCCCGCCAAGAATGCCGCCCAGAATGATCAGGGGCATGATCAGTGCGGTAATCGATGATTTGAAAATCTGCCAGATTTCAAGAAGCGTGGCCCGACGTTCATTTTTCGGCAGGTTCTTGGCGCGTGCCGTCACCGCAATCACGGTCATGCAGATCAGACAGATCATAAGACCCGGCAAAATACCTGCGGCAAACAGACCACCAATCGAAACCCCCATCAGTGAGCCATACACCACCATCAATCCCGATGGGGGAATGGTCGGGCCGATGATCGACCCGGCGGCAGTCACCGCACAGGCATAGTCCCGGCGATATCCGCGTTCGACCATGGCAGGAACAAGCGTCTTGCCAAAGGCCGCCGCATCCGCCGTTGCGGCACCCGTAAGCCCCGCAAAGAAAACGGATGCCAGCATATTGGTATGGGCCAGACCACCACGCATATGCCCGACAAGGGCCTGGGCAAATTTCACCAGACGGCTTGTGATGCCGATATGGTTCATGATTTCGCCAGCAAGAATAAAGAAAGGCATGGCAAGGAACGGAAAAACGTTCAATCCGTTAAATACCTTGCTTGGGCCCTGGGACAGAAACATCCCCCCGCCCATGTCAAACAGGCCAACGACACCTGCCACACCTAGGGCAAAACCGATCGGCATGCCCAAAACCATCAGAACGACAAAAATAATGGCGACGATCATTCCGCGCCCTCCGCAAGATCAACCGGGATGAAGCGGCCCTGATCACGCAAGGCTACAAGAAGAAGCTGGATTGCCGCCAACAGGCTTGAGACCGGTACTGCGGCATAGGGAAGTGCGAGCGACATCCCGAAAATCATGGCCTGACGGCGCATGCCGCCTTCGGCAAAGCCCAATCCATAGATCGCAAGATAGAGGAATGCGGCGAGTGCTATCAGATCGACCAGAAACAGGATGCTGCGCTGGATCGGCATTGGCAGGCTCAGAACAAACATCCCGATCCCTATATGCTCGCGGCGCGCAATCCCGGCCGAAATCGCCAGAAGTGCCGCCCAGATCATCAGATAACGGGCGAGTTCCTCGGGCCAGGGTAGTTGCCAATGGAAAATGTATCGATCAATAACGCCAAGCCAGACATCCAGAACCAGAACAAGCATCAAAAGCGCAATAACGCGTTCGACAACCCAGTTCAGGGAACGGCTTAGGGTCGCTGCAATGGTTTCAACACGGCGTAATGCCATCTTCGCCAATCTCTCCGCTGATGAATCTTTTGTGTAATTTTTCTACATCCTGAGATCATTTTTGTAGCTTGTCTACACATTTTTAACATCATCGGCGCAATTTTTCCGCTATTGACCGAATATTGAAACTGTTTTAGGTAGTTAAACTACATTTTAAACAGGGTGCGTTCTGATCTGCACCCGCAAGCCAAAGCAGGGAGATTTCCATGGCGATCAAACATTATGGCAATGAGCGCAGCGGTGCCGGCGGACAGAAACTACCTTTTTCTCCGGCAGTTCGTGCGGGCGACTACGTTTATATTTCCGGTCAGGTTGCCATGAAGGAAAATGGTGAAATCGCCTATGGCGGTATCGAGGACCAGACACGCCTGACCATGGAAAATGTCAAAGCCGCCCTCGCACTTGCCGATTGCACCCTTGACGATGTTTTCAAGATCAATGTCTGGCTGGCTGATACCCGCGATTTCTGGACCTTTAACCGCGTCTATGCGGAATTCTTCCCCAATGAGCGTCCTGCACGTTCTACGGTACAGTCCCAGATGATGGTTGACGCCAAAATTGAAATTGAAGCTATCGCTTACAAGCCGGAAAAGTGATACTTGCCAAAGGGGTGCCATGAACGGCAATTGTCTGTGGCGCCCCTACCCGTCCCTGAAAACAGAACCGGACCAGTGTGATGCAACCGACCGCCGACATCATCAGCCTGCTGCGCAGCCAGTCGGGAAGCTTTCCCAACCGGGAACAGCTGGTCGCCGATTATGTCAGTGAAAATCTGGAAGCTGTCACCACGATTGCCCTTTCAGATCTTGCCAGTAATGTCGGGGTCAGCGAGCCAACGGTTATCCGTTTTTGCCGGACACTGGGCTGTGACGGTTTTCGTGATTTCAAAATGCGTCTGGCGCAAAATCTTGCGGTCAGCATGCAGTATCTGACACCCGAGGATATTTCGGATGACACAACTGCCGCAGACGTACTTTCAAGTCACGTTCTGGGTGTGATCATTGATAACCTGCGCCTGCTCCGCGATCAGATTTCATCCGAACAGATCGACAAGGCCGCCGACATTCTGGTCAAGGCACGCCAGATTGCCTTTTTTGGTGTCGGGGGCGGGTCGACCATGGTGGCCTTCGATGCGGCCAACCGCTTTTTCAGGCTTGGCATTCCCGCACAGTCACAAAGTGACGGCTATTTGCAGCGCATGCTGTCTTCTACCCTTGGCCCGGAAGATGTGGTGTTTGCCATCTCAACCAGCGGTCGCCCGACCGAGCTTATCCATTCTGCGGCCATTGCCCGGCAATATGGCGCCAAGGTCATTTCCCTGACCCACCCTGACAGCCCCCTTGCGGCTGAGAGCGATCTGGTGATCGGGATCGAAATGCCCGAAAACCCGGACATCTACAAACCGACCGCAACGCGCCATGCCTTTCTGGCAACCATTGACGTGATTGCAACAGCAGTTGCGCGACGCATGCCTGATCAGGCAAAAGAGAAGCTGCGTCGCATCCGGTCGTCGCTTTTGACGCTCAACCCGCCTACCGGGCGTCAGCCGATCGGCGACTAGGCGCATTGTCACGGAATTATCTTACCCAAGTTCAAAGGTTACCCAATGCCCCACATCGCGTTTATCGGTGAATGTATGCTTGAGCTTTCCGGTGCGCAGCCCGGCACGGTTTTTGGTGCAGCAAAGCTTGGCTTTGCCGGGGATACCCTGAATGCCGCAACCTATATGGCACGCACCAGCCGTCTTCTTGACCCGGCCAGCATTAAATGCGCTTCCTATATCACAGCACTTGGCACCGACGCCTATAGCAACGCGATGATCGAAGCCTGGCAGTCCGACGGCATTGCCACAGATCTTGTTCGCCGGATCGATGGCGCTCTTCCCGGCCTTTATACCATCCAGACCGACGCAGACGGCGAGCGCAGTTTTTCCTACTGGCGTGATCAGGCCGCAGCAAAGCAGGTTCTTGGTGGCGGTCATGACGCACAAATCAGGGATTCTTTCGGGCGTTTTGACGGCTTTTACCTTTCGGGGATCAGTCTTGCGATCCTGTCGCCCGATGATCGCCAGAAAATGATCGCCCTTGTCGCCGATTACGCCAACAAGGGCGGCAAGGTCTATTTCGACACCAATCATCGCCCGCGTCTTTGGTCCGGCGATCAGACCGCGATGGACATTTATCGCGCCATTGCCCCGTTCTGTGACACTGTTCTTCCGACCTTTGATGATGATGCGGCCCTGTTTGGCGACAAATCCGCGCAGGAAACCGGGCAGCGCTGGCTTGAAGCCGGGGTGCGCGAAGTCATCGTCAAATCGGGGGGCGATCCGACCTATTGGCGCAACAAGGACGGTCAGTCCGGTTTCGTTACCCCGCCCGTCATCACCGAGATCGTCGATACAACATCGGCCGGTGATTCCTTTAACGGAGCGTTTCTGGCCGCACGTTCGCATGGCCAAAGTGTCGAAGGGGCCATCCGCATTGCCCAGAACGTGGCCGGCCGGGTGATCTGCCGTCACGGAGCACTGGTTGATATCAGTGATCTGGAACTCGGTTAGTAATCCAGCCGATACTGCACACCGGCCTTGCTGTCGATCTCGGTGCTTTCACTGGTCACGCTGATATTCGGCGTGACCTCGATTTCGACTTCGACCCCGCTTGATCCCGGTGTTGCCCCGGCCTTGGTGCCGACATAGACGCCCTCGCTCAGATATTTGCCAACCTTGACCTCGGGCCCGTCTTCGCCACCGCCAACCTGAAGCACGTCAGCCCCGATAAAACGGCGCACACTGCCAACCACATCAAGACCACTGCCGCCGCCGGACAATTCATTAAGCGCACTTGCCAGCTGCACGGCTTCGACAGCACTCAGACTGCCTTGTGATTTGCCAAACAGGACCTGCGACAGAATTTCATCCTCGGGCAAGGACGGATTGGATGACAGGACCAGTTCTGGATCGCTTGCCGGTCCCTGGAAGCCTGCGGAAACTTCAAGATCGGTTGTCGTGTAGATACCCTTGATATCAAGCATCGGATCAGGCGGCGAGCCCCCGGCAAAGGTGATTTTGGAATCCTTGATCACAAAGGTTTTGCCAATGATATCAAGCTGCCCGCGAAGTGCAGACAACTGCCCGACAATCCGGGGATCGTCGGTCGTCCCTGAAATTTCAAGTGACCCGCCCCACTCGGAATCAAGCCCCTTGCCGCGTACAAACAATCGTCCGGGGATATCGACCGTAACATCCAGATTACTGACAAAACCGGTATCCTTGTCGGCGGCCTTGCGGGCCTTTTCCTTTTCCGCTTCGTCAGGAAGGTTCGAAATCTCGATCGTCGGAACGGATTCTGGCAATGCCAGTGACAGATCGACCTCGCCACGCTGAACGGCAACGGTACTTTTGATATCGGCACCGTTCTGATTGCCATTGACCTTGGTATCGACATCCGCCCAGAACCGCAATTCATCGACCCGCGACAAGGCAAAATTACGCAGCTTGGTGGTCACCTCATAGGCGGCCTCACCGCCATCCTTCATTTTCAGATCAACCGACGCATCAAGACTGCCATTGCCGCCATCCGTTGCCGTGATCGACGGGATCGAAAGCCCGTTCTGATCAAATTCCCCCTTAAGGGCCAGTTGATCAAGGATCGTGCCATAGACCAGATTTTCATAATGACCATCCGAAAGATCCAGATTGCCATTCCAGCCGATATCATCAAGCGTTCCGGCAACATCAAGCTCAAGCCTGATTTTGCCCGAAACCTGATGGTCCGGTGCCGGGACATAGGGCCAGAATTCGGCGATCTGGCCATTCATGCGAACGCTGGCCGATACAGGTGCCGAAAGATCGGGACTGAAATTCTGTTCCAGGACCGAAATCGCAAGCGGCACCGTACCCTTTGCTGACAGCGCCTCGATATCCGAATTGGCGAGATTTGCCGTACCGTTCAGAATGCCCTTGGCCAGATCAATATCGAGTGCCATCTCAAACGGTTCGAGATCCTTGACCGCCTTGGCAGTAATACCTGTGATCCGCCCTTTGACCTGTGCGGCTGGCAAGGTTCCCCTGCTTTCACGCAAGTTTGCCGACAGGTTGGCTGTCCCACTTAGTCCGTCATACCCGGCAATGCGCCCCCATGGGGCAAGATCGACACCGTCAAGCGACACATCACCCTTGATCGATTTCTGACCGGCTTCCTGTGTCATGCGTGCGACAAGCTGCCCGGACCCGACCGCAAGATCGACGTCAAGTTTCTGTTGCCCGTTTGCGGCCATGACGAATTGCAACGGACGACGCAGGGTGACTGCCTGATCACTGACATCGAAATCAAATTTCTGCGCTGTCACACTGATGTCCGGGCCAAGAGCGATATCTGCGACAAGGTCGGCTGATATCGGGACATTTCCCTGATAAAGACCGCTGGTATTTAAAACGATATCAAGCGCTTCCAGCCCGCCTTTTACGTCCAGCGATATGTCATCAATTGCGACTGGCGAAAAGACGATATCGCGTCCTTCAAGCTTGGCTGTGATATCCGGGGCGGCGAAGGCATCGCGAACCGTGACATCAAGTTCGACATCCTCGATCATCGACGGGTTGCCATCACTTTCCACAATCATGCGAAGCCCCATGGCAAGTGCGGAAACTGTGACTGTCTGACGTTCGCCATCGGGAGTAAATCCAAGATCGGCTGTCACAGTGCCATTGGCAAAGGGCACACCGAAATCACCAAGCAATTCGGCATCAAGACTTTCAAGCGCAATGTTGCCCTGGATCGGCGTGGCATAATCGGGCAGCACCAGATCACCGCGCAGCACCAGATAATCGCCACGCAATGAAATCCCCTCAACCCTCAGACCGTCGTCAGGCAGTCGCACATTTGCCGCAAGTTCATAACCATGTTTGCCAAGAGTAAACGCACCGCGATTAAGCAGCGACAATACCGCCTGATCCGACCATTCCATCCGGGTTGAGAGTGCAACCTTGTCAAAGCGTTGCCCACCGGCCTCGACACTTGGCACCGTAAGATCAATCTGCCCCGGTGGTGCTGAAATATCCCCATCCAGCCGTACGGAAAGCTTTGCCGGTGCGATTGAAACACCTATTTCCGGCGGGACAGTTCCGGGGGCAACATCAAGATCACCAACTACGGCAAGACGTTCAAATTCTTCGGTAATATCGACCCTGACCGGTCCCTTGACCGTCGCGGTCTCGACCGATGCCAGATCAACTGTCAGATCAAGATTTGGCATCAGCGCGACCTGACCGGTGATCGTTGGGGATGGTCCGACAATCCGGTCAAGATCGGCAATGCCAAATCCGGTTTCGGTTGTTGATATTGCCAGATCGCTTTTTAATCCGGCTTCTGTCGACCACGACATGTTGCCAAGCGAGACCTGCCCCTGCCCGCTCAGATCAAGTCCGGAAATCGGGGCAAAGATCGAAAGATCGGCAACATCACCGGTCAGCTTGGCTGTCGTGATGGCAAAGGCACCATCAAGTTCGGCATCACCATGCAGCTTCATTTGGGGTGCTGAAACCAGCACATCCCGCAGCGCCACACTGGAAAAATCAGACGATATCAACGCATTAATGGACAACTCCTGACCCGTGCCAAGAAACGCCGCAAGATCTGTATCCTGCCAGTCACTTCCCGATGTCGATGCCATAAGACTTGCCGTGATCGCATCATCATTTTCGGGTTCGGGCATATCGGCGCGCACTGTCACATTCGCAATGGTCGAGACCGGTGTTGTGACATCGCGCCCGTCAATCGTGACCTCAACCCCGGGCATGGCAAGATCACCCTTGGCTGAAACACCAAGATCAAGCTGCCTCCATGTCACCGCGTCATCAACAAGTGCGGACAATGCCGGATCGATCTTGCCATCAAGCTTTGCCGCCACAGTGCTTTCTGCCAGATCAAGATCAGCCGTGGCCGAAATCGCCACCGCATCCGCCATCGCAACCGAAACACGATCAAATGACAGGCGCTGATGATCAGCATCAAACGCCCCGCCAATGCCAAGATCGATTTTCTTGCGCAACTGCTCTGGCAACTGATCAGAGATACGATCAAATGTCTCAAGACCACCATCAAGTGTGAAAGCCAGAATATCAGATGAAAGCTGAACACCGATGTCAGCTGACAGTGCACCATAGCCATCCGCCCCGACATCAAGTGTTCCCCGCCAGTCATTCGCCGGACCATTCCCGGCAAGCTTGATATCGATGTCGGTGGCCACATCGGGTGCCACCCCGGCAAGGGTCATGACAAGGCCTTCTCGCCCAAGCGCGCCATCGATTTTTGCAGCCAGTCGCTGGTCCGGTCCATCGAAATCCAGATCAACATCAAACCGGTCAGACCCGTCATCCAGCGGGTGCAAATCAATCTTCGCCGTTGCCGAAAGATTGGTTCCAACCGCTGCCTTGGCATTAAGCCCATACAGAAACTCTTTGCCTGACAGCGGATCAATCAGCGCTATCTCGCGAAGCGCGACGGCGTCAATTGCAACGGCAAGCGGAAGAGAAAAACCGCTTTCTGAATCAGATGTCTCTTCCTCGACCTCTTCCGGGCCTGTCGTATTTGGCAGAACAACCTTTGCACTTTGAAGTCCAAGATGATTGACCTTTAATGTCCCGCCCAACAAGGCCAGTGGCGACCAGTCAAAATCAGCCGATCCCAGTTCAAGATGAAAACCATCGCCCGCCCGGTCCATCAAAAGACGATCAAGCGTCAGACCAGTCCAAAGACTTCCTTCTATGCGGCCAATCTCAAAGGTGCTGTCCGTTGCGGTCGATACCGTTTCATTGATCATCGGGGTAAGCGCACGCAGAACCGGGCCGGTTCCGGCAATCGCCACAATACCGGTAACGCCAAGCACGGCACCGCCCAGACCATAGGCAGCATAACGCCCCCATCTTGATGCAGAACGGGAACGTCTTGTTTTCTTTGATGCCTTGCTGGACGGATGTTCAGCCCTGGTCAAAATGCCTGCCCCAAACTGATATAAAGCTGGAAATCGTCATCGACATTGTCACGTTTATCAAGCGGCACGGCCACATCAAAACGCAGCGGCCCGACCGCCGTGTAATAGCGGAAACCAAGCCCCGCCGCCCAAAGTAACGAGATGTCTTCGGGTTCGCTCCGGGCATAGACATTGCCGCCTTCAACAAACGGGACGATGCCAAATGATTCCGTTACCCGTGCACGAAATTCAAATCCGACTTCCAGAACAGACCGCCCGCCAAGCGGATCGTGATCATCATCAAGCGGTCCGACCTTTTGATATTCATAGCCACGGATCGATCCACCGCCACCAGAATAATAGCGTTTGTTGGACGGCAGGCTGCCGCGTTCTTCACCAATGATCGTCCCGGTGCGCGCGCGTGCGGCAAACACATAATCGCCGTCTTTATCAACTGACAGATATTGCGAACCGGCAAGCGAGACCGAGGTAAATCCCGTATCCTGATCCGTCAGTCCCATATAAGGCGACACGTTGATTTCAAAGCGCGTGCCTTTGGTCGGATCAAGCGGATTATCGGTGTTGTCGTGACGCAAAATACCGCGCAGACCCGCCAGATAGAATTCCTCATTCGGGGAGTCTGATCCGGTCAGATCGGAATATTCCGCTGTCACACCAAGGCTCGCTGACCAGTTTTCACCAAGTGGCCGTTCGATACCGACAAAACTGTCAATCGTTGAGCCCTTATAGGCATCCGTGTCGTTGTTCTTGGCATGGGCATCTGCAACAAAGGATTGCTTCCGTTCCAGGAATTGCGGCTTTTTAAATTCCGCACTGACACCCTGCTCAAGACTTGAGACATCCATCCCCAACCGCAACCTTTCACCCGCACCAAACAGGTTGCGATGTTCCCAGAAAGCATTGCCACCGGGACCTTCGGCAGTCGAGAAATCAAGCCCGCCACCGATCGAGCGCATTTTGCGTTCAACCACATTAATCTCGACAGGGATTTCACCGTTCTCACCAACCGGACCGGCAACCTTTACAATCACACTGTCAAACAGGTTGGTCTGCGCCAGATCGCGTCGTGTGGTTCTGACCTCCTCGGGGCTGTATTGCTCGCCCGGATCCCAACTGCGATATCCGGCGATAAAGTCCTTATCAACCTGTTCCGCACCATTGACCGTGACCGCACCGAAATTGGCCGCGGGACCGGTTTCAAAGGCATATTTGATCGAAATGGTTTTCCGGGCAGTATCGGCCATCACGGTCCGCTTGGTCGATTTCACCAGCGGATATCCCTGATCCTTCAGAACATCGACACCATATTGCTCGGCAAGGATAATCGGCTGTGCCGTTGCACGTTGTCCGATCTGCAGGCGGGTTCTGACCAGTTCCTCGTCGGTGGCCGGACGTTCGATGGTTTCATCGGGATGCACAATCACCAGATCAACCGATGAAATCAGATATGGCGCACCTGTATCGATATTATAGGTCAGAACAAGCGGCGTCGGCGTGTCTGCCGGTGAAACGGCATCTCCGGATGCGGCACCGTTGGCGGTATCGCTTGTTGCATCTCCCGCATCTGCATTTTCCGATAGCTCGGTGTTTTCGTTGCCAGATTGCGGGACAACGGGCTTTTGCTGAATGTCGAAGGTGATCTGGCCGTCATAAAAACCGTTTGAGCGCAGAACCGCCTGAAAACGTTCAATATCGTCCTCGGCCCGGCGTTGCAGACCTGCCCGTGACGCTGTCGGGCGCGATTGCAGGCGACGTGCCGTACTTACGGCCTCAAGGGCGGAAAGCAGATCGCTTTCCTGCGCGTCAATCCCGACCAGTTCGACCTCATAGGGGATGGTTGATCGCAGATCGCCCTGCTCCACCGCATCCTCATTTCCAAAACCGAACCCCAGCCCCCCTGATCCTTCATCCGATGAACATGCACCCAAAATCGTTCCCGCCAGCAAAAGCGGAACAATTGCCCGATACCGTCCAAGTGATGCCAGATTGCGGGGATTGTGCCTGTTCAAGAATATCTTGTCCTTTGTGCTTCATGCCCGGTCGACTGATGCAGGTTCCACCAGCCCGATCCATTTTATATCCGACGCTCATGGCAGGGCTTCGTGCAAGCGGAATTATTGTTATTTTCAAAACTGCTATCACGAAATACCATATTTTTATTCATCTTACAGGTCGAGTGTCACCTATGCCAATTCCCATGAAAAAATGGCATGGCTGTGAACAATAAACGCACTTGTGAGCTTTTTGGTTTGAGCGTACCGGGAGTTGAGCGCACCATATGCGTCACACCCCACATTGCAGGAGGTCCATCTCGTGGCTTCAACCCAGACCAATACCGTCATTATTCGCAATGCTGTACGCGCCGACCTTGACGGGCTTTGCGCCCTTGAGCAGGCAAATTTTGAAACTGACCTGATTTCGCGCCCATCCTTTTCCCGTTTCCTGCGTCAGGCAACCGCACGCCTTTTAGTCGCGGATGCCGGGGATGCCGACAAACCGGCAATCGTCGGTTACGGAATGTTGCTGTTGCGCGCCAACACGGTCACGGCACGTATCTATTCACTGGCGATTGCACAGCAATGGCGTGGCAAGGGTCTGGGCACGCAACTTCTGGCCGGTCTTGAGAATCTGGCGATGGATGCCGGCTGCCTGCGCATGCGACTGGAAGTCCGCGTAAAGAACGATACAGCACGCAATCTTTATGAACGACACGGCTATCAGAAAATTGCAGATCTTCCGGGCTATTACGAAGATGGCGGCGATGGCATTCGCCTTGAACATGCACTTTACAACGGGCAGACCGATGTCACCCCGGCGGTTGCCACCGGTGCACCGCTGATTCTGGTGGATCGACTGTCCGATCAGCGTTTTGCAGTTTCGGGTGCACGTGTGATGCGGGTGCGTGATTATCTGGCCCTTGATCACGGGGTGCGTAACCGCCGTGTGATCAACCTGTGCCAGTCTTATGAATATCTGTCGCGCGGATATTATTGCAGCCTTCTGGCCGCAGCCCGCGCCGAACGCGTAATTCCCGAGGCAGATGTTCTTCTTGACCTTAACTGGAAACGTCTTCAGAAAACCGCCCGTTCCGAACTGAGCCCGCAGATCATTGACGCCCTTGCCAAATCGGGGCACGGCCCGGAGCAAGCCCCTGACCATATTGATGTCTATTTCGGACGCACCGCCGACAAACGGTTCCGCCAGATCGCCGAACGGGCCTTTGATCAGTTCCGTTGCCCGATCCTGCGCCTGCATCTGAACCGGCAGGACCGCAAGATTTTGCGTGAAATCGAAGCCCCGTCACTTGGCCAGCTTGATGACAGCAACCTTGCCGAGTTTGAAGCAGCGCTTCGGGCCTATCTGCGCGGGCGCGTGCGCAAACAGGGCAACGTCACCCCGCCAACAGCACTGGTTGCGATCCTGCATGACCCGGACGAGGTTTTGCCGCCGTCTGACAAGGAAGCCTTGGCAAACTTTGTTCAGGCTGCATCTGATCTTGGAGCCAAGGCCGAACTGATCACGGCCAAGGATTTCCATCATTTGTCGGAATTTGATGCCCTTCTGATCCGTGAAACCACCGCCCTTGATCACCATACCTATCGCTTTGCCAAACGTGCGGTAAAGGAAGGCATTCCGGTGATCGACGATCCGGACTCGATGCTGCGTTGTACCAACAAGGTCTATCTGGCCGAATTGCTGCGCACACACCGTATTCCGGCCCCGAAAAGTGCGATCTTTGACAAACGCCGTATTACCGAAATCGCTCAGCAATTCAGCTTCCCGTCGGTTCTTAAGGTGCCGGACGGTTGCTTCTCGCGCGGGGTGCGCAAGGTAAAATCACCCGAACACCTGAATGAAGTTGCGACCGAGATGTTCAAGAATTCGGAACTTCTGGTCATTCAGGAATATGTCGAAACGACCTTTGACTGGCGCATTGGTGTTCTGGGCGGCGAGCCGATCTTTGCCAGCCGCTATTTCATGGCACCGGGACACTGGCAGATCGTCAAGCATGAAGACGATGGCAAAAGCTTTGAGGAAGGCGGATTTGAAACAGTCGCCGTCGAAGACGCGCCAGCAGATATCGTTTCAACCGCCCTTGCCGCAGCGCGCCTGATGGGTGACGGGCTTTATGGTGTCGATGTCAAGGAAACCCCGCATGGTCCGATGGTCATCGAGGTCAATGACAACCCCAATATCGATGCCGGGGTCGAGGATGTGGTGCTGGGCATGGACCTTTACCGCCGCATCATCGCCCATCTTCTGGGCAAGATCGCGCGACCGTAATCCGGTCAACACACCAACGAGAAAGGCCGGGTTTTACCCGGCCTTTCTGTCAATGAACACTGCGGCTTGCAGCTTGTCGCGCCCATATCGCGCCATCAAGTCAAACTCGTGACGCAGGATCGGGACAGACAGGCAGTCACTGCCCGTGAACGGTTCGTGGTCTTCGCCGATATCCGGATCGCTGACATAGACAAAGCGGTCATCAAAACCCGACACCACCACCCAATGCGGGATCTTGTCGCCGTAAATCCGGTACTGACTGATCAGGACCAGTGCCATTTTTCCTTTTTTGGCACGTTCCTCGATCTCGGCGACGCCAAAGGGTCCGGTCGTCACGGGGATACCCATATCCTGGGCCTGACGGGCAAAATCATAATGCACCAGTTCGACCACTTCGCGGTTCTTGGGTTTGCGTACGGTGTCGACAAAAAGCGGGCCATCGCGGCTGCTTAGAACCTCGACATCAAAGCCGCGCCGGTTGGCCGCAAGAGCAAGACCAAGCGGCCCGCATCCGCCATGGCCCGAGGTCATGAAAATAGTGGTGGCTTCGCGCCACAGGGCAATTTCAAGATTGCGATCAAGTTCAAGCGACGGATCAAGCGCATTCATCGCCATCATCAAAGCCGCCGGACCACAGGTAAATGGCAGGGTCTGGTGATAGAAATGAATGGGCGATGGCAGGGAAAGTGCATTGGGCACAAGGACCTTTTCCATGCGCAAAGCATCGCTATGATCCGGGTAATAATCCGGATAAAGGGCAAATTCGCAATATCCGACAGCCCGGAACAGCGAAATCGCCCTCGCATTTTTCTGACTGACTTCAAGACGCAGGATCGGTGCCCCGAAATCGAGACTGAGGTCTTCGGCCCGGGTGACAAGTTGCCTGCCGATACCCTGCCCTCGCATATCAGGCAAGACCGCCATTGAATAAAGACGCGCCAAAGCCACATTGCGCCGGAAAATAACCAGCACATATCCGACAACACCGCCGTTCTTGCAGGCAACCATCAGGCGCGCGGTTTCGCTTCCGACAAAGCGTTTGAACGCACGACGGTTCAGGCGGTCTATATCAAAGGACTGGTTTTCAATATCGCACAGCGCATCAATATCGCCGGGCACAGCCAATCGAAACTCTATCGTGGCGTCTTCGCGCGTCTTCAAGTTCACATCCACACCAGAAAATCAGACATACGGATTACATACCGTCATGTCATATCGCCACGATTTGCAAAAAATCGATAGTGCAATTTTGGCAGGCGTGCCGCGCGATTATGCGATGGGGCATGATCAACCCCACCGCATCAATTCATCACAAATTCTAGGCGCGCGCAGCAATACGCGGCAAAAGCGGTGACATGTCATAACCGGCATCAGACGCCGACTTGATAATGTCCTGAACCGGAAGTGCCCCGGCATTGGCCAGCGACCACAGGATCGTGCAACGTGTCCCCGTACGGCAATAGGCAAAAATCGGCTTGGCCGCATCTGCAAGATTGGCAGCAAAGGCATCGGCATCGGCATCCGTGACATTGCCGCTCACGACCGGCTGGAAAATCGCCTTTATGCCTGCGGCTTCGGCCTTGGCAGAAATTTCGGCAAAGGATGGCTGCCCCGGATCTTCATCATCCGGGCGGTTACAGATAATGGTTTTGTATCCGGCCTTGGCAATCTCGTCGATTGCTTCAAGGGGCAATTGCGGGGATACCGTCAGATCGTCGCTCAGGCGTTTCATTTTTCTGTTCCGTTATTCATTGCCGGTGGCGTTATCACATCATGCCCTGTCAAACAGGGTAAACGTCACACACCGTAACTGTTACGGATGTCACTATAACGCGCTGTTGCCAACAGCTCGAACAGAAATTGCTGCGCGGGATTACTGAACGGCTCCTACTTCGAAAGCGGGCAGGTCCGCAAACCGAAAATCATATAAAGCGGGCAGAAACGGAATGCGGCCGTCACCAGCAAGACGACACCAGCTGCGATCATGACCCAGCCATAAACACCAAATGCAATTGCACCTTCTGCGGGATTGGCCATCAGGAACGGCAAAGCAAGCAAAATGACACCAGCACAGGCACGCAACAGGCGATCAACGGTTCCGACATTTGCCATGACATCCTCCAAGGATGATTGAGAAGAACTGCCTATACCATTACATTCTTATTTGTTGTTTTACATTGATAAGCATCAATCACGTCACAGATGTCCGGGCAAATTATTGGGTTCTTGCCCTTGCCACAATCGCGTGTAAAAAGAAGAAAAATCAAAGATATCAGGAAACGCGCCGTGACCATGAACAACACCCAACCAGTTCCCGATTGCCCGGTCTGGAAACAGTCACATCCCGATGGGGTCTTTTCCGACTGGCTGAAGGCATCCGTTGCCAAAGACTGGCACCGTGTGACCCATCATCCCTTTACCGATGCGTGGGGAAAGGCGGCAGTTCCAAAACGCAATCTTGAAAACTACCTTATTCAGGACCATCGTTTTATCGACCGGTTTGTCGCACTTCTGGCCGCCGCCGTTTCGCGTGCCCCGACATTAAAGGATCGCATTCCGGGCTGTCAGTTTCTTGCCCTTGTGACCGGGGCGGAAAACACCTATTTCGAGCGATCCTTTGTGGCACTTGGCGTCAGCGAGACGGCACGTGAAGACCAGCCGGACTGGCCTGTTACGGCAGATTTCAAGCAATTGATGGCAGATGCCACCAACAGCAACCGATATGCCGATATGCTTGCGGTTCTTGCCGTTGCCGAGGGCACCTATCTGGGCTGGGCGGACCGGGTCAATCGCGGACTTGAAACGCGCCCCACGGATTTCTGGTATTCCGAATGGCTTGATCTGCATGTCGGCGCGTATTTCGAAAGTGTTGTTGCCTATCTCAATGATCAGCTTGATCAGGTTGGCCCCACACTTTCAAATGATGAACGCCAGAGCTGCCTGTCCTGTTTCAAACGTGCCACGGAACTTGAAGTTCAGTTCTTTGATGCTGCATGGGATCAAGATGCATGATCACGATACGTCCTTTTCGCGATGAAGATGCCGCGATGATGTCCGAGATTTATCGTCGCGCTGTCAAAAAGCTTGGCCCCAAAGGATATGGCCCAGAACAGGTCGCCGTCTGGGCCAGTTTGCAACCGGCCCCGGCGCGGTTTGCCGAAGTGATGAATGACGGGCGTTATTGCCTTGTTGCGGTCAATGACAGCGATCAGGTCGTCGCATTTGGCGATATCGAACGCGACGGACATATCGGTTTTTTGTATGCCGCCCCCGATGTTGCCGGAACCGGTGTCGTGGCACAGCTGTATACCGCCCTTGAGGCCGAGGCCAGAAAACAGGATATCGGCAAGCTTTATTCAGAAGCCAGCGAGCTTGCCAAATCCTTCCTGCTCAAACAGGGATTTTCGGTGGTGGAACGCCGCGACTTTGAAGTCAATGGCGTCCCCATCCACAACTATGCCGTTGAAAAGCGACTGCGCGCGCCGCGCTAGACATAGCCGCAAAATCAAAAAGGCTGCCCCGGGGCAGCCTTTTTCATGTCTGTTTATTCCCGAAAGCCGCGCTTTGCCGCCCCCAGAACCCGGTCAATAAACAGGTCGGACTGCCCGACATAATTGGCCGGACTGCGCACATGCGCCCAATCGACCGGTGCGTCGGTCAGACGCGGCAATTCATCAAACAGATTGGAATTGTTGGTTGCCGATCTGGCAATCGCTTCCTTGACCAGCTTGTCCGCAGCATCCCGACCAAGATGATCGGCAAGGGCAAATGTCGCGGCCTCGGCCAGCATGGCACCACGCGACAGTTCAAGGTTTTCAGTCATGCGGTTGG
>Ga0207828_100189_pt1 | contig 46983 bp, 39 predicted proteins | sample TtaePargueraPR_11_FD_187276 | JGI IMG/M metagenome (GOLD analysis project Ga0207828, IMG submission 187276) | Aerobic enrichment media microbial communities from Bioluminiscent Bay, La Parguera, Puerto Rico - Tt and P2 (3) (SPAdes) | ecosystem: Environmental > Aquatic > Marine > Unclassified ...
TTTCCACGCCTCGCCGCGCAAACACTAGCGTGCCTCGATTCGCCGGGGAAGCCGCGAACGCGCGAAACACGGGGACTTCTCGCGCCTGCGCTTCGCTTCATCTCCCTTCGCCCGCCGCTTTGACAGGGCGCGCGCCGCCGCTATGGCGCGCGGATGAACGCAAGTGACGGCACCAAGGGCGAGAGAATCGCGAAGTTGCTGGCCCGCGCCGGGGTCGCCAGCCGGCGCGAGGTCGAGCGGATGATCGCCGACGGGCGGATCGCGCTGGATGGCAAGGTGCTGGAAACGCCGGCCACCATCCTCACCGGCCTGCGCGGCGTAACGGTGGACGGCAAGCCCGTCGCCAAGCCGGAACGGACCCGGCTGTTCCTGTTCCACAAGCCCGCCGGGCTACTCACCGCCGAGCGCGATCCGCGCGGACGGCCGACGATCTACAACGCGCTGGCCAATGCCCTGCCCAAGGATGCGCCGCGGCTGATGCCCATCGGCCGGCTCGACCTCAACACCGAGGGCCTGCTGCTGCTGACCAATGATGGCGAGTTCAAGCGGGCGATGGAACTGCCTTCTTCCGATGTGCCGCGCACCTATCGCGCGCGCGCCTTCGGCGAAGTGACCCAGCCGCAGCTTGAAAGCCTGTTCGACGGGATCGAGGTGGACGGCATGCGCTACGGCCCGATCGAGGCCAATCTCGAACGCCGCAGCGGGCGCCAGCACTGGATCGAGATGACGCTGAGCGAAGGCAAGAACCGCGAGGTTCGCAAGGTCCTCGAACATCTCGGCCTCAAGGTCTCGCGGTTGATCCGCACCGCCTATGGCCCGTTCGAACTGGCCGACCTGCCCAAGGGCGCGGCGGTCGAGCTGCGCAAGGAAGAGGTCGAGCGGTTCCGCAGCACGCTCAAGAGAGGCGGCCGCAAGTGAGGATCATCGCGGGCGAATGGCGCCGCCGGCAATTGCGCACGCCGCCGGGCGAGACGACGCGCCCCACGGCGGACCGCACGCGCGAGACGCTGTTCTCCATGCTCGCCAGCCGGCTCGGCAGTTTCGAAGGGCTGAGCGTGGCGGATCTGTTCGCCGGATCGGGCGCGCTGGGGCTCGAAGCGCTCTCGCGCGGGGCGGAAAGCTGCATCTTCGTAGAGAGCGAGGCGGCGGCGATCCGCGCATTGCGCACCAATATCGCAGCCCTGCGCGCGCAGCAGCGCTGCGATGTCCGCGCGGCCTCCGCCATGCAGCTCGGCCCGGCGAAGCAGCCGCTGGACCTGATCCTGCTCGATCCGCCTTATGGCAGCGGCGCGGGCGCGGTGGCGCTGGACAAGCTCAACCGGCTCGGCTGGATCGGCCCCGCGAGCTGGATCGCGCTGGAAACCGCGCGCGGCGAGGACGCCAATGTCCGCTCGCTGGAAATCGAAAGCGAGCGCGAAGTCGGCGCTGCGCGGATTACCCTGCTGCGCTTGCCGGACGACCCAGAATAATCCCGGCCAGCGTCACCAGCCCGGCGGCGCTGAGGAACAATCCGACCAGCGAGGTCCCGCCGGCCCCGCTCAGCATTTGTGCCGCGACCGGGGCCACCGCGCCGCCCACGATCCCGCCGCCATTGAAAGCGATCGAGATGCCGGTGTAACGCAGATTTACCGGGAAAAGCTGCGGCATCCAGGCCCCCAACGGCCCATAGACCAGCCCCATCACCAGCAATGCGAATGCCAGCGTCAGGAAGACGATTGGCAGCGATCCGCCCGCCAGCGCGGGGCCGAAAATGAAGCCCAGCACCACGGTAGCCCCCGCGCCCCAGCCCAGCACGCGGCGTGTCGATGCCCTGTCGGACCAGATCGCGGCAATCACGATGCCCAGCGCAAGGAACAAATTCGCCGCCAGTTGCAGCGCCAGCATCTGTTCGCGGGCAATGCCGCGCACGGTGGTCATGTGGCCGAGCGCGAAGGCGGTGGAGAGATAGAAGATCGCGAAGCAGGCGATCACCCCTGCCCCCGCCGCCAGCACCGCGCCCCAATGATGGGCCAGCACGCGGCCGACCGGCACCGCGACGGGCGGTTCCTTCTCCAGCGCCTCGGCGAAATCGCGCGTTTCCCCCACGCGCAGCCGCACCCACAGCCCCACGCCGACCAGCACCGCGCTGAACAGGAAGGGTATGCGCCAGCCCCAGGCGATGAAATCCGCATCGGACAGCCACAGGCCGAGCAGCAGGAACAGGCCGTTGGCGGCAAGGAAGCCGATCGGCGCGCCAAGCTGCGGTGCCGATCCGAACCGGGCATGCCAGCCTTCCGGCGCATTCTCCACCGCCAGCAGGGCCGCCCCGCCCCATTCGCCGCCAAGGCCGAAACCCTGCCCGAAACGCAAAATGCACAACAACAGCGGCGCCACCCAGCCGACCATCTGGTAAGTCGGCAGGAAAGCGATCAGCAGGGTGGAAATCCCCATCATCAGCAGCGAGACCACCAGTGTGGACTTGCGCCCAAGCCGGTCCCCGAAATGGCCGAAGGCAATCGCACCCACGGGCCGGGCGAAGAAAGCGAGGCCGAAGCTCATCAGGCTGAGCAGGAGCTGCGCCGAAGCGCTTTCCGCCGGGAAGAAGAGCGGCCCGAAAACCAGCGCCGCCGCCGTCGCATAGACGTAGAAATCGTAGAACTCGACCGAGGTCCCCACCAATGCGGCGGCCAATACGCGGCCATGTGTCTTCAATGGTGACGCCATCATTCCCCACCCGTCATCCTGCCGGGCGCGGCTGGGGTGGAATGCCGTGCATGTCAAGCCGGCGCGGCTTGCGCGCATCGGCCGTATTCGCTCGCCGTTCACCGGTGACGTTGCTGCGGCTTCGCAACTGGGACGGTCGTTCATTATCCCGGGGCAGGACAGTCAGGAGCCCGGTTCGTCTCCGGCCTGGGCCTCGCCCGGACTGATGCAGTCGTCCTGTATTTCACCGCCGCACACCGGGTAATCCTTGTTCAGGGATGAGGCGGGCGGCGGCCCGTAATTGTTCGGGAGAGTGTAGGTGATCGTCGGCCGCCCTTCGAATTCGCTCCGGTCGAGCGTCGCCAGCTTGTATTCGATCTCGCGCCAGACCTGCTCCTGCTCCTCGGGTGGCAGCCGCATGATCCCGCGCACCTGCTCGGGCGGCAGCAGCCAGAAACCTTCCCACTGCATCGCGGGCAAGGTCCAGAAATAGTCGCGAAGGTCGTCCGGCAGTTTCTCGTAGGATGCCTGCTCCTCCGCGGGCCAGCTCTCCATGATCGCCTGCCGTTCGGCTGCGACCTTGTCCGAAGGCGCATCGGCCTGCGCCGCCAGCGGCGTGCAAACCGCCATGGATGCCAGCGCGGCGGCACCGGCGAAGACGATATGTCGCATGATCCTTCCTCCGTGGTACGTCTCTCTCGCTGGAGAGACGGCCCGCTTATCGGCTGGTTCCGTTTCCCAGCATGCCGCATGCTTGCGCGCACTCCGTATGTTCCCTAGCTGTTCGCTGTGAACGATAGTCCCCTGCCCTCGCCCGTGAATCCCTCGGAAGACGCCCCCGCCTGGCTGCAACGGCTCAACCCGCCGCAGCGCGAAGCGGTGCTGACCACCGATGGCCCGGTGCTGATGCTGGCCGGTGCGGGCACGGGGAAGACCGCCGCGCTCACCGCGCGGCTCGGCTATCTGGTCGGCATGCGGCTGGCATGGCCGAGCGAGATCCTCTGCGTCACCTTCACCAACAAGGCCGCACGCGAGATGCGCCACCGCGTGGGCCAGCTGATAGGCGAGGCCGTGGAAGGCATGCCCTGGCTCGGCACTTTCCATTCGATATGCGCCAAGATGCTGCGCCGCCATGCCGAGCTGGTCGGGCTCGAAAGCAATTACACGATCATCGACACGGACGACCAGCTACGCCTGCTCAAGCAGCTGATCGCGGACCAGAATCTGGACGAGAAGCGCTGGCCCGCCCGCCAGCTCGCCGGCCTGATCGACCGCTGGAAGAATCGCGGGCTCAATCCCGGCGATCTCGACCAGCTGGAAAACGAGAGCTACGCCAATGGCCGGGGGCAGGAGATGTACCGGCTCTATCAGGACCGGCTGAAAGCGCTCAACGCCTGCGATTTCGGCGACCTGCTGCTGCACATGCTCAACATCTTCCGCCGCGAGCGGGAGATCCTCGAACAATATCAGCGCCGCTTCAAATATGTGATGGTGGACGAATATCAGGACACCAATGCCGTCCAGTATCTGTGGCTGCGGCTGCTGGCGCAGGAGCGCAAGAATATCTGCGTGGTCGGGGATGACGACCAGTCGATCTATTCCTGGCGCGGTGCGGAAGTGGCCAATATCCTGCGTTTCGAGAAGGATTTCCCCGGCGCCAAGGTGATCCGGCTGGAGCAGAATTATCGCTCCACCCCGCAAATCCTCGCCGCCGCATCGGGTCTGATCGCCGCCAATAGCGAGCGGCTCGGCAAGACGCTGTGGACCGAGCTTCCCGCCGGGCAGAAAGTCCGCGTGGTCGGCGTGTGGGACGCGCCCGAGGAAGCCCGCCGCGTGGGCGAGGAGATCGAACGGCTGGAACGCGAAGGCGCGCCACTGGAACAGGTGGCGATCCTGGTGCGCGCGCAATACCAGACCCGCGAATTCGAAGACCGTTTCATCCAGATCGGCCTTGGCTATCGGATCATCGGCGGCTTCCGGTTCTACGAGCGTGCCGAAATCCGCGACGCGCTGGCCTATCTGCGGGTCATCGCCCAGCCGCAGGACGATCTCGCTTTCGAGCGGATCTACAACCAGCCCAAGCGCGGGCTCGGCGCCAAGACGCTGGAGAAGATGCACCAACATGCCCGCCGGCAGGGCCTGGCGCTGGCCGCCGCCGCGCTGGACCTGGCCGATAGCGACGAATTGCCCGCGCGAGCGCGCGGCACGATTGCCGGGCTGATGGGCGATTTCCTGCGCTGGCGCGAAATGGCCGAAGCGGTCACGCCATCGGAACTGCTGCGCACCGTGCTGGAAGAGACCGGCTATGACGCGATGCTCAAGGCCGACCGCTCCGCCGAAAGCGCCGGCCGCGCGGACAACCTCGTCGAACTGGCCCGGGCGATGGAGGAATATGACACGCTCGGCGATTTCCTCGAACATGTCAGCCTCGTCATGGACAATGACGCGGCCGACGACGAGGAGAAGGTCACCATCATGACCATGCACGCCGCCAAGGGGCTGGAATTCGATCACGTGTTCCTGCCCGGCTGGGAGGAAGGCGTGTTCCCCAGCCAGCGCTCGCTCGACGAAGGCGGGCTCGCCAGCCTAGAGGAGGAGCGCCGCCTCGCTTATGTCGCGATCACTCGCGCAAGGCGCCGCTGCACGATCTTCCACGCCGCCAACCGGCGGATCTACGGCCAGTGGACCAGTTCGATCCCCAGCCGCTTCATCGAGGAACTGCCCGACGAGCATATCGAGGTGGAAAGCACGATGAGCGGCGGAGCCTCGCTATGGCGCGCGAACTGGAGCGAGCAGGAAGACCCCTTCGCCCATGTCGCCCGCGACCGGCCCGAGCGCGCCCAGACGCGCGGCCCCGGCTGGCAGCGCGCGCTCACCACCGGCTACGACGCCGCGCCCAAGCGCCTGAAGGAACCAGGCCGCAGCGCCGCCAGCTTCGCCGCCAAGCCCCGCAGCGACATCGCCGTGGGCGCCCGCGTGTTTCACGACAAGTTCGGCTACGGCACCGTCACCGACCAGGAAGGCAACAAGCTGGAAATCGAGTTCGAGCAGGCCGGGACCAAGCGGGTGATCGACAGCTTTGTGAAGCTGGCGGATTAGAGCCCCCTATTCGATCATCGCTTCCACCATCTCATGCGGATGGGCCGTGAATTCGCGATAGAGCTGGAAATGGTAGGTATCTTCCAGACGGGTCGGGCGTACGCCATATTGATCAATATGCCACAAATCCGCCCCGGGCAGCGCCATCAGAATGGGCGAATGTGTCGCCATGATCACCTGTGTCTTCTTCTCCCTGTTCATCCGGTGCACGATTTTCAGAAAGTCGAATTGCTTTTGGGGCGACAGCGCCGCCTCCGGCTCGTCCAGAATATAGAGCCCCTGATCCGTCAGGCGCTCGTTGAAGAATCTCAGAAATCCCTCCCCATGCGAGGATGAGAGGAAATTGGCATAGCTCGAGCCGGACTCATCCAGATAACGCGCTACGGAAAAGAAGGTCTCTGCCCGAAAAAACCAGCCATTGCGAACCTGCGGCAACCAGGATGCGCGCAAATGCTCGCCTAATGCCCCCGCATCGCGGTCACGGAAGGGAGTAGAAGCCGAAGCAACCGCCCGCATCCCCTGGGCTCCACCCGATTCGCTGAAGCCCGCCATTTGCGCGATCGCTTCCAGCACGGTGGATTTGCCCGCTCCGTTCTCTCCTATGAGAATGGTGACCGGCGCTTCAAAAGTGAAATCCATCCCCCCATTGCGCACAATCGGCAAGTTGAAGGGATAGAGGGGAAGCGGCCCCTCATCCACCGGTACGCCATCCATGGGCAGCCACACCCGCTTGAGAAAAGGGGAAGGCAGAGAGGTTATGAATTGCTGACGGGCCATACCGCCAGACTATCCTGCCGAACTGGAGGTGTCAGCCCACCGAAACACTAGGGGAACCCGGGACCGGGCCGTTCCATTCGCCCGGTGCCGACGACTCATCCACGTCAACAGGCACCCTGGGCGCGCATTCGCGGCCGGGCATTTCGGACCGGCAGGTGGAGCGGCCTGCCCGAAACGAGCAAGCCGCCCCGAGGCCGGTCAGCGCGCGAAATTCTCGCGGATGCCGTCGCTGATCTGTTGCAATGCAGCCTCGGTAGAGGGCACCTGCCGCAAGGCGTTGAGCAGAACGAAATCGTGGATCGTGCCGTTGTAGCGGACCGCCGTCACGGTGACGCCGGCTTCCTTCAGCTTGCGAGCATAGCTCTCGCCTTCGTCGCGCAGCGGGCAGTTTTCCGCGGTGATGACGAGCGCCGGCGGCAAGCCTTCCAGCTCCCCCTTGCCGGCACGCAGGGGCGAGACATAGAGGCTGTCACGAATGGCGGCATCGGGAGCGTACAGGTCCCAACCATATTTCATGAAGGCTCGTGCCAGGAAACGGCCAGTGCCGTATTGGTGATATGACTGGGTATCGACGTCGGCATCGGTCGCGGGGATTAGCAGAACCTGATAGCTGATCTGGGGGCCGTTGCGATCCCTTGCCAGCAGCGCAAGCGCGGCCGTCAGATTTCCGCCCACCGAATTGCCGGCTACCGCAATGCGGCTGCCATCGGCGCCCAGCTCGTCCGCATGATCGGCGATCCATTCCAGCGCCGCATAGGATTCTTCCAGCTGCACCGGATATTTGGCTTCCGGGAGCGGCGTATATTCCACGAACACGCCGATCTGGCCGGAGCCGACGACAAGATCGCGCAACAGGCGCTTATGGTTCTCGAAATTGCCGACGATCCACACCCCGCCATGCAGGAAGAGCAGCACACCCGGATCGGCCTCCCCGTCTTCGGGTTTCATGATATGGAGCTTAACGTCCCGGCCATTTTGGGAAATCACCCGCTCGACGGTGGTGACGCCCGACATGTCGACCGGAGTCTGGTCCTGCAATTGCGTCAGGATATCCTGCGGCTGGGGCTGCGGCAGCTCCCAAAAAGGGCTTTGATCCTTGTTTAGTTCGACGAGGAAAGAGCGGACTTGTCCGTCGAGATGAGGTCGCTGGCAACGTCCTGTACCTTGATGGTCTGTGTCATGAAGTGGCTCCGATCATAATGAATATGATTTTCGAGAAACCGGGCGAACCCGGCCATCGTCTCCGAATGGCCACCATCGCGGCTGACCTGTCCGGCGATGCCCGGCGGTTAGCAAGGCTGACGCCACCGCTCTTTCATACGAATGTATGCGCCCCTCGGAGAGCCGTGAGCCATCACAGGCACCCTACTGATTTAGTGGGATTACAACGCGATTTTCGCGCACTGGCAGCCGGACCGTCATACCTGCGTATGGTTCACGTCCGGCGACCAGCGGATAGTGCGGTCTCAAATGACATGGGATGATCTTGGAAGGCTGCGGCCGGCCCACATTCGTTGTCGCGACCGTATTTTCCTACAAGCCCCGAACCGGCTAACCGCACGCCGGCTCTTTCCACCGTTCAGTTCCCCCTGCAAACATCTGTTTCGCAGCGCATTTTTCGCGCGCGGAGGCAGAAGGTTTTTTCTCCCTGGAACAGTGTTCCAAGTGTTCCAGCCGCGCGCCAACGGCGCGCGCGAAAATCGCGCGTGCTGCGGCTCGGTGTCGTCGATTTCGCTGGTGCCCGAAGGCGGTCAGCCGGCGGAAACGCCGAGGAAGCCCGGGACGGGTCCATTCCATTCGCCCGGCTCGCCGGCGGGCTCGCGCTCGGCGGGTGCGGGATCGCGTTCGGCCGGCTTGCGCGCCGTGCTGCGAGGCGCCCGCCTGGGCTTTTCGCGAACCGGCTCGTCTTCTTCCGGCAGGTCGTCCGCCGGTTCGGCCTCGCGCTTCGGCTTGCTTTCGGACCGGCGGCGGCTTTCGCGGCGGGGCTTGCGCTCCGGGGCCGGCTCGCGCTCGGCCTCGTCCGCGCCGTCATCGCCATCCAGATTGAACACCGGGATCGCCATGCCGGTCAGCTTCTCGACATTGGCGATGGCTTCGGCATCCTCGGGCGTGACGAAGGTGAAAGCCCGCCCCTTGGCGCCGGCGCGGCCGGTGCGGCCGATACGGTGGACGTAATCATCCGGGTGCCAGGGCGTGTCGAAATTGAAGACGTGGCTCACGCCCTTCACGTCCAGCCCGCGCGCGGCGACGTCGCTGGCGACGAGGATGTTGATCTCGCTGCTCTTGAACAGCGCCAGTTCGGCCAGGCGGCTGGTCTGGTCCATATCGCCATGGATCTCGCCGACCTTGAACCCGTCACGCGCCAGGCCCTTGGCCAGATCGCGCACCGTGGTCTTGCGGTTGGAGAAGACGATCGCGGTGCTGACATTGTCTGTACGCAGCAGATGGCGCAGCACGTCGCGCTTCTTGCGCGCCGAGACCATCACCTTGTGCTGGGCGATATCGGTATTGGCCGTGGCCGGGCGGGCCACTTCGATATGCTTGGGATTGGTCAGGAACTTGTCGGCCAGCTTCTTGATCGGCCCCGGCATGGTGGCCGAGAACAGCAGCGTCTGGCGGTTGGCCGGCAGCTTCTCGCAGATGAACTCGATATCGGGGATGAAGCCCATGTCGAGCATCCGGTCCGCCTCGTCGATCACCAGCAATTCGCAGCCGGTGAGCAGGATCTTGCCGCGTTCGAACAGGTCCATCAACCGGCCCGGCGTGGCGATCAGCACGTCCACGCCGTCATCCAGCGCCTTGACCTGCTCGTTCATCTGCACGCCGCCGATCAGCAGGGCCAGCTTGAGATCGTGGTTCTTGCCGTATTTCTCGAAATTTTCGGCCACCTGCGCGGCCAGTTCGCGCGTCGGCTCGAGAATCAGCGAGCGCGGCATGCGCGCGCGGCGGCGGCCGGCGGCAAGGATGTCGATCATCGGCAGCACGAAACTGGCGGTCTTGCCGGTGCCCGTCTGCGCCACCGCGATCAGGTCCTTCATCATCTGGACCTGCGGGATGGCCTGCGCCTGGATCGGCGTAGGCTCGGTGTAGCCAGCGGCCTCGACCGCTTGCAGCAATTCGTCAGACAGGCCGAGATCGGCGAAGTTCATAAGGCGCGTAATGTCCGGATCTGGAGCGGGAGGGCCCGCTGCTTCAGGGGCGGTTCCAAAAGGCACCGCCGTGATCGCCGCGCCCTATGCACTGACGGGCGCGAGAGTCAAGGAAACGCAGGAGGCGCGGGTCAGTCGCTGATGGCGATGAGCCGGTTGAACTGCTCCACCTTGCAGCGCGATCCGGCGCGCGATTGCAGGTGATCGCGCCCGGTGCAGAGCTTCCCGTCCTCGCTCCGTTCGATATAGAAGCCGGAATAGAAATCATGCGCGTTGCAGGCTTTTTCCAGCGCGGCGGTCAATATCCGCTGGTCACGCATGAACAGCAGCAGGCGGTTCTCATTGGCCGGCTGCACGCCGACGATCGCGCCCACGGGTACGCAATCCTTGATCTTCTCTTCCTGGAAACGCTGCGGCATCGGCCGGCGCGGCAGGTCCGAAAGCAGCCGGTCGCGCGCTTGCGGTGGGCCGGGCGTGATGCGGATGATCACGCGCTGCTCTATCCGCACCTGCGCCTGCTCCGGCGTGCGGCGGGCCTGTTCCAGCACCCGCAGTGGCTCCGGCAGGGGAGGCTGCAGGCCCAGCGGGGGCCGCTCCTCCATATCGGGGCTCTCCGCGGCAGCTTGCCACATGACCGGGCCGTGATGGCCGGGCATCGCCACCGTCATCAGCATGGCAAGCGGGGAAAGGAACGTGGCGAGGCTGTTCATCGGCAGCTTGGTTCGGTGCATGCGACCACGCAATGCGGCCGGCTCATCCCCTCAATAGCCCGGTCGATTGAATGCTGGCTTAACTCGCCATTTGCCCTTTGCAAGCCCCCGCGCCCGCTGGCAAAGGCAGCCGCATGGCTCGAACCGAGGAATTCCTTGCCGCCGCCGGCGAAGCGCTGGGCCCGCGCGGCCTCACCCGCGACCCGGAGCTGATCGATCCGTGGCTGACCGACTGGCGCGGCCGTTTCACCGGCAGCGCGCTCGCCCTCGCCTCGCCCGCCTCCACCCAAGAGGTCAGCGCGCTGATGAAGCTATGCGCGGAATTCGGCGTGCCAGTGGTGCCGCAGGGCGGGAATAGCGGCATGTCCGGCGGCGCGACTCCCGATGGCGGGGGCCAAGCGATCCTGCTCTCGTTGCGGCGGATGAACGCGATCCGGCGGATCGACACGGCCGCACGAGAGGCGGTCTGCGAAGCCGGGGTGATCCTGCAGACCTTGCACGAAGCGGCCGCTGCGGAAGGCCTGCGCTTCCCGCTGACGCTGGGTGGCAAGGGCTCGGCCACGGTCGGCGGGCTGATCTCGACCAATGCCGGCGGCACGCAGGTGCTACGCCACGGATCGATGCGCGCGCAGGTGCTGGGGCTGGAGGCGGTGCTGGCCGATGGCAGCGTGTTCGATGCGCTGGTGCCGCTCAAGAAGGACAATCGCGGCTTCGACCTCAAGCAGCTGCTGATCGGCTCCGAAGGCACGCTGGGCATCGTCACCGCGGCGACGCTGCGCCTGCTGCCTGCGCTGGCCGACCGCGCCGTGCTGTGGGTCGGGCTCGGCGATGTGCGCGATGCGCGCAAGCTGTTCCTCCATGCCGAGAAAATGGCGGGCGAGGCGCTGGAAGGGTTCGAGATCCTGCCGCGCCATAGCCTGGAGGCGGTGCTCGATCTGATGCCCGACGCCCGCTCGCCCCTGCAGGGCGATCACGAATGGCATGCGCTGATCGAGCTGACCGCCGATGCCGCCGGCGCGGATGCCCTGCCCGCCTTGGCGCAGGATCTGCTGGAAAACGCATTCGAGGCGGGCCTGGTGGAAGACGCGACGATCGCCGCCAACGAGGCGCAGGCCGAACAGTTCTGGGCCTTGCGCGAGGAGATCTCCCCGGCGGAACGCGCGATTGGCCCCGCCATGCAGCACGATATCTCCGTGCCCGTGGCGCGGATGGCGGATTTCGTGGCCGAGGCGGTGCCCGAGGTGGAAGCGCGCTTCGCCGGCACGACCGGCATCGCCTTCGGCCATCTGGGCGATGGCAATGTGCATTTCCATGTGCTCGCGCCCCGAGGCTCGGAGCGCGGCGCGTGGGAGGCAAGCCAGGGCAAGGATGTCAGCGCCTTCGTGCACGATCTCGTCACCAAATGGGGCGGCTCGATCAGCGCCGAACACGGTATCGGCCAGCTCAAGGTGGACGAGCTCGGCCGGCTGGGCGATCCGGTGCAGCTCGCGATGATGCGCGCGGTGAAGCAGGCGCTCGATCCCGAGGGGCTGCTCAATCCGGGCAAGCTCGTGCCGCCTTGCACCTGATACGCTACGCCTCTAAAGCCCGCCATCATCTTCGCGGGGGGCCTTTTCCCCGCAATCGCATACAGCTTACCGGAGAGTGACAATGGCCAGCGCGCCGCAAGCCCAACTGCCCCTGTTCTACAAGGACCTCATGCCGCTCAACAGCCGCGACCATGCGACATGGTCAGCGCGCTCCGTCGATCGTGCGGGTTGGGTCGGCAACCAGCACGCCATCCCGCTGACGGTGGACGAATTCGCCCAGGCCCAGCGCGATTTCCCGATCGTGTTCTCCGCCGGCGACAATTCCGTGCCGCTGGCGCTGATGGGCCTCAATGAAGGCATCAACGTGTTCTTCGACGACGAGGGCAAGGCGGTCGAGGATTTCTACGTCCCCGCCTATATCCGCCGCTATCCCTTCCTGCTTGCCAAGCTGGACCCGAACTCCACCAACATGTCGCTGTGCTTCGATCCGACCAGCGACCTGCTGGGCGAGTTCGAGGACGGGCACAAGCTGTTCGAAGGCGACCAGCCGAGCGCACACACGCAGAACCTGCTGCAGTTCTGCGAGCGGTTCGAGGAAGCCGGCCAGCGCACCCAGGCCTTCATCGAAGAGCTCAACAAGCATGAGCTGCTGATGGACGGCGAAGTTTCGATCCAGCGCAACGACAACCCGGACCAGCCGTTCATCTATCGCGGCTTCAAGATGGTGAACCAGGACAAGCTGCGCGAGATTCGCGGCGACCAGCTGCGCAAGTGGAACGAGAGCGGCCTGCTGGCACTGATCTTCGCCCACCTCTTCTCGCTCGACATGATGCGCATCATCTTCGCCAAGCAGAGCCAGCAGGGCAAGGGCCCGGGCGCGGCGAACGGTTCGGCGGCGACGGCGGACATGGCCGGCGCGGAACCGGCGAACAGCTGATCCCGGCGCCGCCGGTCGGGTCAATCCGCCGGCAGCATGCACGACAATCTAAAGAGCCGGCGAACCGCGATGGTGGTTCGCCGGCTCTTGAACATCTGGCGCCACTGCTTAGATTAGCGCTGTCCAGTCGGGCTCCCCTCATGGTCCGATCGGATAGGTACGCTTCGGCGTACCTCCTCCCTGAACCTTGGCCGCCTCGTGCTTCATGCGCGAGGCGGTTTTTTCTTGGGAAAGCGGGCCTATTCGGCGGCTTGCGGCAGGCTGCGCCCGGCGGCGATCTCGCCCGCGAGGCGGCGCACGAGCCCCGCCAGCACATTCACCACCGACGCCATGCCCGGCCCCGGCTCGCGCAAATGCGAATCGAGATAGGCGGTGCGGCACACTTCGATCTGCATGGCGTGGAGCGAACGCGCCGGCGCGGCATGGCGATCGAGCACATAGCCCCCGGCATAGGGCCTATTATGCGCGGCCCGGCAGCCGGCGGCGGTGAAATGATCGAAAGCGGCGGCGGCCAGCGCCGAATCGCAGGACGCGCCGAAACGGTCCCCGATCACGAAATCGGCCGCCGCATCCGCGCCCCGCTTCGGCCCGAGCGGCGGCATGGAATGCAGGTCCAGCAGCAAGGCCGCGCCCCAGCGGTCGCGCAGGCCTTCCAGCGCCGATGCCAGGGCGGCGTGATAGGTGCGGTGGACATGCTCGATCCGGGCATCGAGCTCCTCCGTCGTCATGCGCCGCTTCCACAGCTCGCCCATGCCCGGCAGGCGGCGCGGCACGAGGCCCAGCCCACTGCGGGCGCGCTGCCCGGCCGCGAGCCGCGCGCGCCCTTCCGGCGCGCCGCCGGCGACCATGTCCCAATCCATGTCGTCCGGCGCGCGGTTGAGATCGATCATCGCCCGCGGCGCATGGGCGACCAGCAGCACCGCCCCGGTCTCACGCGCGATAGCCTCCGCCAGCAGGTCGGTGAAACGATCCTCCAGCCGCAGGCTGGCCGTTCCGGCATTGCGCATCCGGGTGGAAAATTCGGCCGGATAATGGCGCCCGCCATGCGGCGCGGCGATCAGCACGGGCAGCGGTGCGGGAGTGCGCCGTGTCAGCGACCAGGCCGGCTGACCGGCAGTTCCGGGGATCCGGCCGCCGCGTTCCCTATGCGAATCGCGTGCCGGATTTACGGTTTCGACCATCTATCCAAGCTGGCCCGGAAAGTGGTCTGTGTCAAAGCTGGCCACTGCGGATTCTCATCGAGATTCTTAACGGCACTGTGGTTATGGAAGCTGCGGACACCGACAAACAGGGGACAAACCGATGATCCGCATCCTGCTGGCCGAAGACGACGATGCAATGCGGACCTATCTCGCGCGGGCCCTGGAAAATGCCGGTTATTCGGTCGCCGCGGTCGATCGCGGAACCGCCGCGCTGCCGCTGCTCGAGATCGAACGGTTCGACCTGCTGCTGTCCGATATCGTGATGCCGGAAATGGACGGGATCGAGCTGGCCCAGCGCTGCGCCGAACTGAGCCCGGAAACGCGCGTGATGTTCATCACCGGCTTCGCCGCCGTGACCCTGCGCGAAAGCCGCAACGCCCCGCAGGCGAAGATGTTGTCCAAGCCCTTCCACCTGAAAGACCTGGTGATGGAGGTGGAGCGCATCTTCGAAGACGAGGCGATCGCTTCTCTCTGACGCATACCCCGCACGGGGCCATTTGCGGGCTTGCTAAGCGCCGGCACCGGCGCTAATGGGCCCGCCTGCCGAGCGGCCATGCCGCACCGGCTGCCCGAGATGGCGTGGGCGTATAGCTCAGTGGTAGAGCACTGTGTTGACATCGCAGGGGTCGGAAGTTCAACTCTTCCTACGCCCACCATCTCCCCCTTTCCGACAGGCCCGAACCCGTCGCTGTCGCGGCGGGTTTTTGCATTTTGCGGAGCCGCCTTGCGCTCCCCTGCCGCCCTCCCTAAGACCCCGGCATTCTTGCGAACACCAAGCAACAGGATTCCCACCGCATGGCGAAGATCAAGGTCGTAAACCCGGTCGTAGAAATCGACGGCGACGAGATGACGCGGATCATCTGGGAATGGATCCGCGAACGGCTGATCCTCCCCTATCTCGATGTCGACCTCAAATATTTCGACCTCTCGATCCAGAAGCGCGACGAGACGGACGACCAGATCACCGTCGATGCCGCCAATGCGATCAAGGAACATGGCGTCGGCGTGAAATGCGCCACGATCACGCCGGATGAGGCGCGGGTGGAGGAATTCAATCTCCACCGCATGTATCGCTCGCCCAACGGCACGATCCGCAACATCCTGGGCGGCGTGGTCTTCCGCGAACCGATCGTGATCTCCAACGTGCCCCGGCTCGTGCCGGGCTGGACCGATCCGATCGTGGTCGGCCGCCATGCCTTCGGCGACCAGTATCGCGCCACCGACACGCTGATCCCCGGCCCCGGCAAGCTGCGCCTCGTCTATGAGGGCGAGAATGGCGAGAACATCGATCTGGAAGTGTTCGATTTCCCGTCCAGCGGCGTTGCCATGGCGATGTACAATCTCGACGATTCGATCCGCGATTTCGCCCGCGCCAGCTTCAATTACGGGCTCAACCTGGGCTGGCCGGTCTATCTCTCCACCAAGAACACGATCATGAAAGCCTATGACGGCCGCTTCAAGGACCTGTTCCAGGAAGTGTTCGAGACCGAAGGCTTCAAGGAGAAGTTCGAAAAGGCGAAGATCACTTACGAACATCGCCTGATCGACGACATGGTGGCGAGCGCGCTCAAATGGAGCGGCAAGTTCGTCTGGGCCTGCAAGAATTACGATGGCGACGTGCAGTCGGACGTGGTGGCGCAGGGCTTCGGCTCGCTCGGCCTGATGACCTCCGTGCTGATGAGCCCCGACGGCAAGACCGTGGAGGCCGAAGCCGCTCACGGCACCGTCACCCGCCATTATCGCCAGCACCAGCAGGGCAAGGCGACCAGCACCAACCCGATCGCCAGCATCTTCGCCTGGACGCGCGGCCTTATGTATCGCGGCCGGTTCGACGATACGCCCGATGTGGTGCGCTTCGCCGAAACGCTGGAAAAGGTCTGCATCGATTGCGTCGAAAGCGGCAAGATGACCAAGGACCTCGCGCTGCTGATCGGCCCGGACCAGAGCTGGATGACCACCGAGCAGTTCTTCCAAGCGATCGTCGAAGGGCTGGAAAAGGAGATGGCCAGCTGGGCCTGATTCCCGCCCTGCAGGCATCCTGCGCATGACCAAGGCCCGACTAGAAATCAGGCCGGCCAAACCGGGCGACGTCGCGGCAATCGCCGCGCTCGTCCGGCGCGCCTATGAGGATCTTCCGCCCTACAAGCACAGCGAGCTGCGCGGACAGATCAACAATTACCCGGAGGGTTGCTTCCTCGCCGTGCTGGACGGCAAGGTGGTCGGCTACTGCGCCTCGATGCGCATTTCCGGCAATATCGCGCTGAAACCGCATAGCTGGGACGAGATCACCGGCAATGGCTATGGCTCGCGCCACGATCCCAAGGGCGACTGGCTCTACGGCTACGAGATGTGCGTCGATCCCAAGGTGCGCGGCACGCGGATCGGCCGGCGGCTTTACGAGGAGCGCCGCGCGCTTGCCGAGCAGCTGGAACTCAAGGGGATCGCCTTCGGCGGGCGCATGCCCAATCTCAACCGGGTATGGCGCCGCGTCAGTGGCCCGCAGGACTATCTCGACCGTGTGATTGCCGGCAAGCAGGCCGATCCGGTGCTGCGTTTCCAGCTGGCCAACGGCTTCGAGCCGGTCGGCATTCTCAAGAACTACCTGCCCGAGGACAAGCGCTCGCGCGCTTTCGCCGTGCACATGGTGTGGCGCAATCCCTTCGTAGATCAGGAAGACAACCCGCAGCATCGCGTGCCGCGCGGCGTGGAAAGCGTTCGCCTCGCCACCTGCCAGCTACAGGCGCGCGCGGTGAAGGATTTCGACGAGTTCATCGGCCATGTCGAATATTTCGTGGACGTGGCGGCCGATTACGAATCGGACTTCATCCTGTTTCCCGAACTCTTCACGCTGATGCTGCTGAGCGCCGAGGAGGAGGAACTTTCCTCGATCGAAGCGATCGAGGCGCTGAGCCGCTACACGCCGAAAATCCGCAAGGCGCTCAGCGAGATGGCGCTCAAATACAATATCAACATCGTCGGCGGATCGCATCCCACGCGCATGCCCGACGGGGACATTCACAATGTCGCCTATGTCTGCCTGCGCGACGGCTCCGTGCATGAGCAGGAGAAGATCCACCCAACGCCCAACGAGGCCTATTGGTGGAACATCAAGGGCGGCGATTCGATCGACGTGATCCAGACCGATTGCGGGCCGATCGGCGTCACCATCTGCTATGACAGCGAATTCCCCGAACTGACCCGCCGCCTGGTGGACGAAGGCGCGCGGATCATCTTCGTGCCCTTCTGCACCGACAGTCGCCAAGGCTATATGCGGGTGCGCTATTGCGCGGCAGCGCGGGCGATCGAGAACCAGTGCTTCATGGTGCTGAGCGGCAATGTCGGCAACCTGCCCAATGTCGCGAACATGGATATCCAGTATGCGCAGAGCTGCATCCTGACGCCCTGCGACTTCCCCTTCGCGCGCGACGGGATTGCCGCCGAAGCCAGCGAAAACGTGGAAACGCTGACGATCAGCGACGTGAACCTGGCCGATATCGCCTGGGCCCGCGCGGAAGGCACGGTGAAGAACCTCGCCGACCGGCGGTTCGATCTCTACCGGATCGAATGGGAAGACGGGACCGCCGCGGGCGCAGGACCGCACGGGGTGGCCCCGACCGCCAAGGGCGGCCCCGGCGGCGGCTAGGCTGCGCGGGGTGCCGGCTCCGCCGCGCCCTCGGTCATCCTGCTGACGCCGACAATGGCGAGCCATGCGGCGATGAAGCCGGGGATGATCTCGTAAATCCCCGTGGTCTCGCCGAGGCCCGATGCGATCCAGGCGACCACCACGACGGCCCCGGTGACGAGGCCCGCCAGCGCGCCGGACCCGGTCATCCGCTTCCAGGTCAGCGACAGGATGATCAACGGCCCGAAAGCCGCGCCGAAACCGGCCCAGGCATTGGACACGATATCGAGCACATTGCTCTCCGGATCAGAGGCGATCCAGATCGCCGCCAGCGAAACCAGCAGCACGCAGATCCGCCCGACATTGACCATTTCCCGCTCGCCCGCATCCCGGCGCAGGAACAGGCGATAGAAATCCTCCGTCAGCGAGCTGGAGGAAACGAGGAGCTGCGAGCTGATCGTACTCATGATCGCGGCCAGCAGCGCGGCCAGCAGGAAGCCGGTGATGAAGGGGTGGAACAGCGTGTTCGCCAGGAGGATGAAGATCGTCTCCGGATCCTCCAGCGTCAGGCCGTTCGCCTCGACATGGGCGCGGCCGGCAAGGCCGACGCCGAGCGCGCCGATCAGCGCCACCAGCATCCAGCTCATTCCGATATTGCGGGCCGTCTTCACCCCGCCTTCGCGCACGGCCATGAACCGCACGATGATATGCGGCTGGCCGAAATAGCCCAGCCCCCAGGCGATCGCCGAAAGGAAGCCGATCGCGGTCAGCCCGCCGAACCAGCTAAGGAAATCGGGGTCCACCGATGTCAGGATTGCATCGACATTGCCCACGCCGCCCTCGCCGGAGATCACCACCAGCGGCATCAGCACCAGCGCCACCACCATGATGCAGCCCTGCACGAAGTCGGTGAGGCTGACGGCGAGGAACCCGCCCACCATCGTGTAAGCCAGCACCACCAGCGCGGTCAGCCACACGCCGGCCGTATAGGGGCTCATCCCCCAGATCTGCCCATCGATGAAGGAGGTCTCGAACAGCTTGCCGCCGCCGACCAGCCCGGCCGCGCTATAGACGGTGAAGAACAGCACCACGATCACGGCGGAAACCACGCGCAGGGCGATGGCCTTGTCGGGGAAGCGGTTGGCCAGGAATTCCGGAATGGTCAGCGAATTGCCATACTGCACGGTCTGTTCGCGCAGGCGCGGCGCGACCACGATCCAGTTCGCCAGCGCGCCCACGAACAGGCCGATGCCGATCCACGCCTCGACCAGCCCCGAAAGATAGAGCGCGCCGGGCAGGCCGAGCAGCAGCCAGCCCGACATGTCCGAAGCGCCGGCGGAGAGCGCCGCGACCGCCGGATGGAGCTGCCTGCCGCCAAGCAGATAGCCTTCGCTATCTTCGGTGGACTTGCGCCAGGCATAGAGGCCGATGGCGAGCATGAGGACGAAATAGAGGGCGAGAGAAATCAATGTGGCTGTCTGCATGGGCGCCTACATAGACAACTAGGCTCTCATGTCACCCGCAGCCCCGGAACTGGCAACACCATGTGCCAGATTGCCGCCCCGGGGATTCCAACATTGTCGCGAACGGCACTTATCTGACATAAAGCTAGCCAGATGCACTCCGAAGCCATTTCTCCCATGATGTCGGACGCGCTGGTGATCCTCGGTGCCGCCGGCATCGTGATCCCGGTTTTCGCCCGCTTTCGCATCACGCCGGTGATCGGCTTCATCCTGGTCGGCCTGCTGGTTGGGCCATACGGGCTCGGCCGCATGGTCTATAACCATGAATGGCTGACCTGGGTGACGATTAGCGATCCCGAGCGGCTGGTTCCCTTCGCCGAGTTCGGGATCATCCTGCTGCTGTTCACCATCGGGCTGGAACTGTCGTTCAACCGATTGTGGGAGATGCGCAAGCTCGTCTTCGGGCTGGGCGCGCTGGAGCTGATCGTCATCGCCGGGCTGATCGCCGCCGTCCTCTCCATGATGGGGCAGTATTGGAGCGGTGCGCTCGGCCTCGGCCTTGCCCTCGCCCTCTCCTCCACCGCGCTGGTGCTGCCGATGGCCGGCACGCAGACCCCGGTGGGACGCGCGGCCCTGTCCATGCTGCTGTTCGAGGATATCGCCATCGTGCCGATCATCTTCATGCTCGGCGCGCTGGCACCCTATGCGCAGAGCGACGGGCTCGACGGGCTGATCGACACCTTATGGATGGGCCTGCTGGTGGTGATCGCGATGATGATCGTCGGCCGTTACGCCCTGCCGCGGCTGTTCGCGCAGGCGGCGCGCACCAAGAGCCCGGAACTGTTCCTCGCCGCATCGCTGCTGGTGGTAATCGGCGCCAGCCTCGCCACGGGCGTCGTCGGCCTTTCGCCGATCGTCGGCGCGCTGATCGCCGGGCTGCTGATCGCGGAAACCGAATATCACTCGGAAGTCGAGGGGATCATGGAGCCCTTCAAGGGCCTCGCGCTCGGGATTTTCCTGATCACCGTCGGCATGGGCATCGACCTGACGACGATCTGGGCCAATCTCGGCATCATCACCGTGGCCGTGGTCGGCGTGCTGCTGCTGAAGGCCGTCGTCACCGCCGTGCTGCTGCGGGTGATGGGCGCGCGGCGCAGCACCGCCACCGAAACCGGCATCTTGATGGCCAGCCCTTCGGAAACCACGCTGATCGTGCTCGCCGCCGCGACCGACGCCTTGCTGATCCAGCCCGGCACCGCGCAATTCTGGCAGATCGTGACCGCGATCGGCCTCACCGTCACCCCGCTGCTCGCCATGCTCGGGCGGCACTTGGGGCGGCAGGTGGAGCCGGTGCCGGAGATCGACGATACCGGCGTTTCCAGCACCACGCCCCCGGTCATCATCATCGGCTGCGGCCGCGTGGGCCGGCTGGTGGCGCAGATGCTGACCACGCATGGCAAGCCCTATATCGCCGTCGATTCCGATTCCGACCTGATCGAACGCTGCAAGCGCGAGGGGTATAACGCCGTGTTCGGCAATGCCGCGCGCGTCGATGCGCTGGACCGGCTCGGCGTGGACCGGGCGCCGGCGGTGATCCTGACCATGGACGAGCCCGTGCTCGCCCAGCGCATTACCAAGAAGCTGCGCTCGGCCTATCCCGAGCTGCCGATCATCGCTCGCGCGCGCGACACGATCCATGCGGCGGAGCTTTACAGGGCCGGCGCCAGCACGGCGGTGCCCGAAACGCTCGAAAGCTCGCTGCAGCTGTCCGAGGCGGTGCTGGTCGATCTCGGTGTGCCGATGGGCCCGGTGATCGCCTCGATCCACGAAAAGCGCGACGAGTTCCGCGAACGGATCATGGAAAGCGGATCGCTGGAACAGAAACCCAAGCTGCGCACGACCACCGCCGACGCCGCCTGAGCGGCGCCCGCGCGCCTTACTGGGCGGGCACTTCCTCGCCTGCCAGCAATGCCTTCACCGCGGCGAGCGCATCCTCGCCCTTGTCGCCATCGGGGCCGCCGCCCTGCGCCATATCCGGCCGGCCGCCGCCGCCCTTCCCGCCAAGCGCGGCAACGCCGGCACGCACGAATTCGACCGCGTCGAACCGCCCGGTGAGGTCCTCCGTCACGCCGACCGCGAAAGTCGCGCGGCCATCATTGACGGCGACGATCGCCGCCACGCCAGAGCCCATGCGCTTCTTCGCCTCGTCCAGCAGGCCGCGCAGTTCCTTGGGGTTCATGCCTTCCAGCACCTGGCCGGAGAACTTCACGCCGGCCACTTCCTCATCGGCGGAAGGCGCAGCACCGCCCCCGCCGCCGAGCGCGAGCTGCTTTTTCGCTTCGGCCAGTTCCTTTTCGAGCCGCTTGCGCTCGTCCACCAGCGCGGCGACGCGCTCCTCGACTTCCTCGGGTGCGGTCTTGAGCGTCGCGGCGACCGATTTGAGTGCTTCCTCGCGCCGCACAACCCATTTGCGGGCGGCCTCGCCGGTCAGCGCCTCGATGCGCCGCACGCCGGATGAAACCGCGCTTTCCGAAATGATGCGGAACAGGCCGATATCGCCGGTGGCGCGCACATGGGTGCCGCCGCACAGCTCGACCGAGTAATTCCGCCCGGAGCCCTGCCAGTCGCGCCGCCCCATCGAAAGGACGCGCACTTCCTCGCCATATTTCTCGCCAAACAGCGCCATGGCGCCGGCCTCGATCGCGTCATCCGGGCTCATCAGCCGGGTCACGACATCCTCGTTCTGGCGGATCTCGGCATTCACTTCCGCCTCGATCGCGGCGATCTCGTCCGGGGTCAGCGGCTTGGGATGCGAGAAGTCGAAGCGCAGCCGGTCCTCGGCAACCAGCGAGCCCTTCTGCGTGACATGCTCACCCAGATGGTTGCGCAGCGCCGCATGCAGCAGATGCGTGGCCGAGTGATTGGCGCGGATGCGATCGCGGCGCTCGGCATCGACTTTCAGATGCACCGTGTCGCCCACGGAAATGCTGCCGCCTTGGATACGGCCGTGATGCGCATGCAGCCGGCCCAGCGGCTTGCTGGTATCCTCGACCGCGATGGACAGCCGCTTGTCGCCAGTGATCGTGCCGGTATCGCCAGACTGGCCGCCGCTTTCGCCGTAGAACGGCGTCTGGTTGGTCAGCACGACAACGTCGCTGCCGGCATCGGCGCGCTGCACTTCCTTGCCGTCCACCACCAGCGCGACCACCCGGCCCTCGCCTTCGGTCGCGGCATAGCCGGTGAACTCGGTCGAGCCTTCGCGTTCGGCGATGTCGAACCACAATTCGCCATCCGCCGCCGCACCAGAGCCTTTCCAGGCCGCGCGGGCCGCCGCCTTCTGCTGCGCCATCGCTGCATCGAAGCCGGCGCGGTCCACCTCAATGCTGCGCGCGCGCAGGGCATCGACGGTCAGATCGTAGGGGAAGCCATAGGTGTCGTAGAGCTTGAAGGCGGTTTCGCCGGGCAGGTGCGCGCCCGCGCCCATGCCTTCGGTCGCTTCGTCGAGCAGGCGCAGGCCCTTGTCGAGCGTCTGGCGGAAGCGGGTTTCCTCGCGTTCGAGCACTTCGGAGATCAGCGCCTGCGCGCGCGGCAGTTCGGGATAGGCCGCGCCCATCTCGCCGACGAGCGACGGCACCAGCCGATGCATCAGCGGCTCCTGCGCGCCGAGCAGATGCGCATGGCGCATGGCGCGGCGCATGATCCGCCGCAGCACATAGCCGCGCCCTTCGTTGGACGGCAGCACGCCATCGGCGATCAGGAAGCTGGTCGAGCGCAGATGATCGGCGATCACGCGGTGGCTGGCCTGCTGCGCGCCCTCCGCCTTGGTGCCGGTCAATTCCTCGCTGGCGCCGATCAGCTCCATGAAGGTGTCGGTCTCGAAGACGTTGTGCACGCCCTGCAGCACGCCCGATATGCGCTCCAGCCCCATGCCGGTATCGATGCTCGGCCGCGGCAGGTCGCCGACGATCACATCGTTTTCCTGCATGTTCTGCATGAAGACGAGGTTCCAGATCTCGACGAAACGGTCGCCATCCTCGTCCGGCGATCCCGGCGGGCCGCCGGCCACTTCTGGGCCGTGATCCCAGAAGATTTCCGAACAGGGCCCGCAAGGCCCGTCCGAACCCATCGCCCAGAAATTGTCCTTGGTGGCGATGCGGATGATCCGTTCGTCCGGCAGGCCGCTGATCTTGCGCCACAGGTCGAAGGCTTCGTCATCCGTGTGATAGACGGTGACGCTCAGCCGGTCGGCGGAAAGGCCGAATTCGCGCGTGACCAGGCCCCAGGCCAGTTCGATCGCGCGTTCCTTGAAATAGTCGCCGAAGCTGAAATTGCCGAGCATCTCGAACAGGGTGAGATGCCGCGCGGTGTAGCCGACATTGTCCAGATCGTTGTGCTTGCCCCCGGCGCGCACGCATTTCTGGCTGGTCGTCGCGCGCGGGGCGGGCGGCGTTTCGAGGCCGGTGAACACGTTCTTGAACGGCACCATCCCCGCATTCACGAACATGAGCGAAGGATCGTTATAGGGCACGAGTGGCGCGGACGGGCGCACCTCGTGGCCATTGGCCGCGAAATAGTCCAGGAACGTACGGCGGATATCGTTGGTCGAATGCATTATGTCTCGCGAGTTAGGGCGGCGGCGCGCCCACGACAAGCCGATTAAGCCGCAGAGAGTATCCGGGCGCGGCGATCAGCAATCTATCAGGCCTTTTCGGCGGTGACGATCCACGCCGCCGCGCGCAGCACCACGATGCCATCATGGCAGTGCCGCTGCAGCAGCGCGCGCAGATCGCGCAGGAAGGCTTCCCGCTGCTCCTCATCCAGTTCGGGAAGCGAGCGCGCGGCCGGGCCAATGGTCGAATAATAGGCGATCGCATCCTCGATCGGATCGGCGCCGCCGCCCGCTATCATGCCGAAATCGAAGGGTTCGAAGGCGATATCGCGCCATCCGCCGGCCGACAGGATCGCTTCGACGCGGTCGGCGTCGGCGAAGGCGAACGGCCCCGGCGCATGCGGATCGGGCGGCGTATCGCCCGGCGGCAGCAAGCTGCCGACTTCGGTGAAGAACGGGTTTTCCGCAGGCGTGCGGAAGCAGGAAAACAGCAGTTTGGCGCCGTCCGCGGCGATCGAGGCGAGGTGGGAGAATGCCGCCGGCGGATCACCGAAAAACATCACGCCATGCCGGGAGACGAGCATATCCGGGGCAAAACCGCCTTCGGGAACCCATTCGGCGGCGTCTCCCAGCGCGAATTCGGCATTGGTCAGATTGGCCCCGCGTTCGCGCGCCGTCTCGATCAGGCGCGGCGATATGTCGACACCGATCACTTTCGCCTGGTGGCGGCCGCGCGCGATCGCCAGCGACAGTTCGCCCGCGCCGCAGCCGATATCGAGCACTTTGCCGAATTCGAATTCGCGGCTGCGCTGGAGCAGGCGTTCGGTTAGCATGCCGAAGCTGCGATCGGTTCTCCGCCATTCGGCCGCCCAGCTATCGCCGGCGCGCCCGGTCCAGTCGAACTTGTCGGTCATTGCCTGCCAATCCCCGTCACAAGGCGCGGACCAGCCGCATCACCCCGATCAATCCATTACCGCCCGGCGACAGATTGCGAAAGGGCCGCGCATGAAGCGCCCCAAAAGAACACCCCACACGAAAGAAGCCGGCGCGGCTCCCGTGGGAAAGCACCGCGCCGGCTCCGGTTCTGCAAGCCCGCCCGCTCCCTTCGCCTGTCGGAGCGGCGCGCTTCTTGAGAATCAGTTGTCGGTATCCGCGTCCGGGCCCGTCATCATCTCCTCGGCGACTTCATCGGTGCGGCCACGAATCGCGGCTTCCAACTTGTCGCAAATCTCGGGATTTTCCTTGAGGAAGGTCTTGGCGTTCTCCCGCCCCTGGCCGATCCTCACGCTGTCATAGCTGAACCAGCTGCCGGATTTCTCGACGATGCCGGCCTTGACGCCGAGGTCGAGAATCTCGCCGATCTTCGAAATACCCTCGCCATACATGATGTCGAATTCGACCTGCTTGAACGGCGGCGCGACCTTGTTCTTGACGACTTTCACGCGGGTGGAGTTGCCGATGATCTCGTCGCGATCCTTGATCTGGCCGGTGCGGCGGATGTCGAGACGGACCGAAGCGTAGAATTTCAGCGCATTGCCGCCCGTGGTCGTTTCCGGATTGCCGTACATCACGCCGATCTTCATGCGCAGCTGGTTGATGAAGATCACCATGCATTTGGAACGGTTGATCGAGCCGGTCAGCTTGCGCAGCGACTGGCTCATCAGCCGGGCCTGCAGGCCGACATGGCTGTCGCCCATCTCGCCTTCGATCTCCGCCCGCGGCACGAGCGCGGCAACCGAATCGACCACCAGCACGTCGATCGCATTCGAACGCACCAGCGTATCGGTAATCTCCAGCGCCTGCTCGCCCGTATCGGGCTGCGACACGATCAGTTCGTCGATATCAACGCCCAGCTTGCGGGCATAGACGGGATCGAGCGCATGTTCGGCATCGACGAAGGCGGCGGTGCCGCCGGCCTTCTGCGCTTCGGCGATCACATGCAGCGCCAGCGTGGTCTTGCCCGAGCTTTCAGGGCCATAGACCTCGATCACGCGCCCCTTGGGCAAGCCGCCGACGCCGAGCGCGATATCCAGCCCGAGACTGCCGGTGGAAATCGATTCCACCTGCATCGCCTCCTTCTGGCCCAGCTTCATGGCCGAACCCTTGCCGAATGCGCGATCAATCTGTGCGAGTGCGGCGTCGAGCGCCTTCTGACGGTCCACGTTACCTTCCTTTTCGACAAGCTTCAGTTGCGTTGCCATGACATGGCCTCCGTCAGTTTCCTAGGGTTGCACACCAACTCTTCAACTGACGCGGTTGTATCTGGTTTGTTCTCACGGAACAAGAGGGGAACATAAAATTTCCTCCAATGGTCCGTAAACCTATGAATCTGCATCCGTCTCGCTTGCCTGCCAGTCCACATCGCGCGTGGAATTTGCAGGAACGGTGATCTCCGTGACGCGCTGCCCGTTCTTCACAACGGTCCCGCGCAGGCCCGCGATCGTCCACTGGGACGGCCGGCCAAGCTGCAGCCTCACCGTGACCGGGAAGGGATTGGCATTGCTGAGAGCGGCGCGCATCCGCGCCTTGCGAACCGGCCCGGCCTGTTCCTCTTCACTATCGAGGCGCAGGCATTTCAGGAACACCTGCCCACTTTCGCCAAGGGCCAGTTCGACATCCTGCCCTTCCGCGTGATCGCGCATCTGCTCCTCGCCAACGAATTGCTCGCCTACGGCCGAGGGTTCGAAGAAAGTGACGCCACCCATCGGCAAGGCCACGCCCAATCCATGCCGATCGTCGTTCACGGTGGCGAACAGCATCCTGGCCGGCCGCACGGAATCGTCCGCGTCCCACGGTTCGCAATAGCCTTCGTAAAGCATCCGGCCCTTCACGGCGTCGCGCTGCAGGAAAGCGACCTGCTTGAGCCCCTTTGCGGCAACCGTCACCGGTTCGGGCACACGGTAGAGCTTGAGGTCGCCGAGTTGCTCCTCGCCCGCCATCATGGCGACAGGCGCACTCATTTCCATATCCGCCACCCTCCGCGAAGCGGTGACGACGATGCCCTGGGCGGCCATCATCGCCGGCGGAGGCGGAGCGGGCGGCGGCGGAGGCGGCCAGCTCCCGTGACTCGTGCTGCCGAGCGGATAGCAGGTCAGCCGCAGGGGCCGCGCCTCGGGCGGATCGGACAGCGCCCGATAATCGCTTTCGACATTGAGCCTGCCGGCAACGACCAGCAGTTCGGCATCGGGAAAGCTCTGGCCGTTATCGTTGAGCAGGGTCAGCCAGCTGAGCAGCTTCAGGCGGACATCCTCGCGCTTCCCGCTTTCGGCGAAAGTCGCGACATAATGCGCCTGCCAATCGAATCCCCAGGCCAGATAGGTAAGCTGCACGGTGTAGGTGCCGCCCGACGCATCGCGCGTATCGATGGTGAAGACGGGCTGCGAGGAAAGGCCAGCGGGAATGGTCTCGAAAGTCAGCTTCTCCGGCAGGCCGGAGCAACGCACCGCCTCGTAGCCTTCACCGGTCTGCAGCACGAGCCCGCCATCGGCGCGGGTGCGGACGATCGCCTGCTCGCTCCGCTCCGCGCCGGTCGCGGGGTCGGTGCGGGTAATGCGGACGCGATTGCCGAGCGTTCCATCGACCAGCGCCGCGGGGCTCAACAGATCGGCATTGCGGTTCTTCTCGATCGTCCCGCCCGGCAGGCCGGTAACGATGGCACTGACCGCGACCATGCCTTCCGCGACACCGGTAAAGCGGATGGTCGATTCACCCGGTGGCAGGGTGACGGTGCGCGTTTCGGTGATCATGGCGAAGCCTTGCGGCCAATCGCGGTTCATCCGCTCGTTTTCTGAGCGGTTCGGGTCCCGATAAAGCGTGACGGCAAGATCCTGCGGCGCGGAGGCATCCACTATCTCACGCGCCGGGGCGGCCTGGCTCCACAGGCCCAGCATCAGGATCAGGAGGGCGGCGCGCGCCATAACCGCCGCGCCTCAGTAGCGGGTTTCGTAAGTGACCCGGACCACGCGCTTGCCGTTCGCAGGCACGCTGATCACATATTTGCGGCGGTCGGCATTGAGCTGCTCGCCCGGCACATCCTCGCTCGGAATACGGAAATCGCGGCCCCAGACGCCGCGATCCAGCCCGGCCTGCACCAGTTCGACATCCACCGGCTCCGCCTTGGCGTTGGTCAGCGTGTAGCGCATCGTCGTGCGGTAATAATCCACCGCTCGATCCACCTGAACCTCGCGCACGGTCTCGCCATTCTCGATGATACGGTAACGGGCGGAACGCTCGAAATCGGCCGCGGTGATCTTCTCGCGCTTTTCCACCTCGACCTGTGCGAAGATGTCGAACGCATCGCCCGTATCCAGCACGAGCTCACTGCCCATCGGCGTGTGCGGGATGCCGTTCTCGCCGATGAATTGCGGATTGCCCTTCGCATCGCGCTGGTAGAAGCGGACCGTCCCGGCCGGCAAGGCATCGCCAAGGCCGCCCTCGCGGGAAGATGAGAAGGCGATCCGGCTGGAGACGTTGACCGGCTGCTGGTCCGTGACCAGCCAGCGCACCGTGCGGCCATAGACCTTGCGCGCGGGCACGCCCTGCACATCCAGGAAGCTGACCTGCTTGGTCTGGTTATTGGCGATCGTGGTGCGCTCGGCGATCGGATAAAGGTAGAACTCGCCCAGCTGCTCGCGCTCGGCCGTTTCCGTTCCCGGCGATATCCGCGAAACGCCTGAAGGGCGGACGACGCGCCGCTCGGAATTGGTGTTCGGATTGCCCGCCACCAGCAGCGTATCGGCGGCATGGAAGCTCGTGCCCGTGGAATTGGTCAGCGTGACCCAGCCCTGCATGTCCACCGTGCCTTTCGCCTCGTCGAACAGGGCAACATAGTCGGCCGACCAGCCGAGGCCCGGCGTCAGGTAACGGATCGAGGCGGGCCTTGTCCCAGCACGGCTGCTTTCGAGCGTGACCGACAGGGTCGGCCGCGCGCGGAGATTGGGCGGGACCCGGTCGAAAATCACGCGAACGGGCAAGCCATCGTCGCGCAACACTTCGATTCGGTCGCCGATCTGCATAACCACACCGCCGGCAGTGGAAAGCACCGTCGCGCGTTCACGCGTTTCGGCGCCGGTGGCGGGATTGGTGCGGATCAGCGTGACTGTCTGGCCGATCGCCTTTTCCATCAGCTTGGTGGGCGTCAGCAGGTCGAAATCGAAATTCTGCTCGACGATCGCCGTATCGGCCGCCGCGAAGCTGAGCGTTTCGGGGCGGATCTGCGCCGAGACATCGGGAAAAGCGATCCGGCTGCGGCCTCTGGCGATGTCGAGCTGGCGGACATCCTGCACGAGCGCGAGATTGTTGTTGTAGATCGTGACCGAGACATCGCCCTGCGCGGTTTCCCCGGTTTCGGCGCCGGACTGGGCGGCAGCAGGGCCCGCCAAAAAGACAAGAATGGCGGCAGTTGAAGCGGCGGAAAAGACGGCAGGCGCCAGATATTGCAGTTTCATTCGCTTCCTCCCCCGAAACGGCTGATCCTGCAACAATCTATCGCGTGTGTTTACCACTTGTGAATATGCGCGAAAAATTCACCGCCGGCTCGCCCGCAAGACCTGTTCCACCTTCTTGGCAATCTGCTGCACGCTGAAGGGCTTGGCGATGAAATGCATGCTGTCGATATCGATCTCGCGCCGCAGCTGTTCCTCGGCATAGCCGGACATGAACAGCACGGGCAGGCGCGGATGGAGCTTGCGAATCTCGCGCGCCATGGCCGGGCCGTCCATCGTCGGCATCACGACGTCGCTGACCACGAGATCGAACTTCTGGCCGCCGCGCACGGCTTCCAGCCCCTCGTCGCCATCGCCCACCGCCACCACCGTATAGCCCTGCCGGGTCAGCGCGCGTTCGGCGACGGCGCGGACCATGTCCTCGTCCTCCACCAGCAGGATATGCCCGCCGCCCGACCATTCGCGCGTCTCCTCCTCGGCCTCCTCCTTCGCCAGCTCTTCCTCGCTCGCGTGGTGGACCGGGAGATAGATGGTGAAGCGCGCGCCCTTGATCGTGCCGTCGGGAAGCAGGGCGTTGTCGACGAAGACGAAGCCGCCCGATTGCTTGACGATGCCATAGACGGTGGAGAGGCCGAGGCCGGTGCCCTTGCCCAGTTCCTTGGTGGTGAAGAAGGGCTCGAATATCTTGGAGAGGTTCTCCGGCGGGATGCCGCCGCCCGTGTCCTCCGCCACCAGCACCGTATAATCGCCCGAGGGGATGATCTCGCTGCCCATCCGCTGGATGTCCTTCGCCTGCACGCGGCGCGTGGTGAAGGTCAGCGTACCGTGGGCATGTTCGCCCCTGGCGGCCTGGATCGCATCGCGCGCATTGACGGCGAGATTGATGATCACCTGTTCGAGCTGGCGCGGATCGGCCCGCACCGGGCCCAGGTCGCGGTCATGATGGGTGCGCAGGGTTATCTTGGCGCCCAGCAGCCGCTTCAGCAATTGCGAGACTTCGGCGATAACGTCGGGCAGTTGCAGCACTTCGGGCTGCAGCGTCTGCTGGCGCGAGAAGGCGAGCAATTGCCGCGTCAACGAGGCCGCGCGGTTGGAATTGGCGCGGATCTGCTGGATGTCGTCATAATCGCTGTCGCCCGGCGTGTGCCGCAGCAGCATCAGGTCGCAATAGCCAATGATCGCGGTCAGCACATTGTTGAAGTCATGCGCCACGCCGCCGGCAAGCTGGCCCACGGCCTGCATCTTGGTGGCCTGGGCGACCTGCCGCTTGAGCCGCGTTTCCTCGGTCGTGTCGGCCAGGCTCAGCAGCACGGCCGCTTCGCCCAGCCCGCGTACGCCGGCAAGGCCGAGCGAAACCGGGTCCTCGGGCTCGGCGCGCAGCCGCACGGCGATGTCGCCGGTGGAAGCGGGGCCCTTGCCATAGCGGCGCACGGCATCGGACATCGCCGTCTTGTCCTGCCGCACCACCAGATCGGACGGGTAAGGCGGCAGGCCCTTCGCCTCGCACCCGGCGGCGCGCAGGAAAGCCGGGTTGGCGAACAGGAAATGCCCGTCGCGATCGGTCATGGCAAGGCCGAGCGGGAGCTGTTCGAGCAGCGCTTCCAGCTGCGGCGTCTGGCCATGCGTATCGGCGCCCCAGCCGCCCAGCCCGACCGAGGAATCGAGCAGCAGCATCAGCGAAGGCGCCTCGTTCACGCCCACCGGCGGCGAATCGGGATCGGAGAGTGGCACCTGCACCAGCGTCTGCGGCGATCCCTTGCGGCCTTCGCGCGCGAAATAGATGCGGTCGCGATCGTCGGAGCGCAGCAGGGTGACGAATTCCAGCCCGGCCATGCTGGCATTGGCATCGCCGCAGGCGCGCCGGGCGAAGCCCTGGTTGACCGCGCGGATCGCCCCGTCCGGCCCGACCAGCGCGACCTCTATTCCCGCCGCGCTGAGGATACGGCCGAAAATCCCGGTGATCTGCTTGCCGATTCCCGCCAGGGGCTCGGTGCGGGTGATCGGGGTGAAGCGCCAGACCAGATATTCATCCCCGCGCCCGGCGCGCTGGATCGTCGCGGTCCAGGCCTGCCCCTCATCGGCGACAGTCACCTGTTCGCCCTCCCCGTCGCGCCAGGCGGCGCGCGCGGCGCGGTTGAGCTGGTCGGAGGAAACGCCGTCCACCGGCAGGCGCGGCGGCGCGTGCGAGGAACCGAACCACAATTCGAACGCGGCATTGGCGCAGACCAGCCGGTTGGCCCGGTCGGTGATGGCGACGGCCATGCCCGGATGCTCGATCGCGGCCACCGTCACCGCCCAATCGGGTTCGGCATTGTCGGATGTGGCGGAGGCGGCCGGCTGGCGGCGGCCGGCGGAAAAGGCCACCAGGCCGAGCACTACCAGCCCGCCGGCATAGGCCAGCGTCACCGGCGCGCTGCGCGTGACCAGCTGGATCATCGCGATGCTGGCCAGCACCGCCGCGGCAACGGCCAGCGTGTCAATCAGCGAGCGCGAGCCCTGCTGATTGGAAAATCCCAGCCTGCGGTCCGGCATTATTCGGCGGGAAGGCGGGCGAAGCGGCCCGGCCGCCGCGTCCATTTGCGCGCCACCACGGCGCGCCAGACGAGGCTGGAGAGCAGATAGCCGATCGCCGCGGTCAGCAGCGACAGGACGATGAAGCCGAAAGCCGTGACGCCCGCGGTCTGCAGGAACCAGCCGAATTCCTGCCAGCGCCCGCTCGATATCTCACCATGCGCCACGCCGCCGGTCACCGCATCGATCTTGAGCACGAAGCGCCCGACCTTGTTCGCCACCACCAGCCAGAACGGCAGGGTGAAGGGATTGGTGATGAAGGTCACGCCCACGGCCAGTGGCACATTGGCGCGCGCGGGCAGGGTCAGGAACGCGGCGAGGAATATCTGGCCGACCGGAACGATGAAACCGGCGAACAGACCGAGCGCGACTCCGCGCGGCACGGAACGGCGCGTGAAGCGCCACAATTCAGGGCTGAGGAAGCGATGCGCGATAGGCGCGAGGAAGCGGTTGCCCGCGAGCTCTTCGCGCGTGGGCATCTTGGGCATTTGACGCCCGAGCCATTTGCCGATCCTCCTCGCCATCGCGGCTTCCATACACCTTTCGAAACTGTGCGGAAGGGAAGCTTAGCGCACCAAGGCCAAACCGCCGCTTAACGGCGACCAAGTGTGACCGCTCAGCCGCGTTCGCGCATCAGCCGGGCCTTGTCGCGCTTCCAGTCGCGCTCCTTGATCGACTGGCGCTTGTCATGCGTCTGCTTGCCCTTGGCCAGCGCGAGTTCCACCTTCGCCCTGCCCTTGGAATTGAAATAGATGCTGAGCGGAACCAGCGTCATCCCCTTGCGCTCCACGGCGCCCACGAAGCGCTCGATCTCGCGCGCATGCAGCAGCAGCTTGCGCGGCCGCTTGGGCTCGTGGTTGAAGCGGTTGCCGTGGCTGAATTCGGGGATGTTGGCATTGATCAGCCAGGCCTCCCCGTCGCGCACTTCGGCATAGCTTTCCGCGATCGAACCCTCGCCGAAGCGCAGGCTCTTCACCTCCGTCCCCGAAAGGGCGATTCCCGCTTCGAACGTGTCCTCGATGAAATAGTCGAACCGCGCGCGCCGGTTCTCGGCGACGGTCTTCTGCTTGTCGAAGGTCGAGGGTTTCGGGCGGGCCATAAGGGAGGCGCATGTAGGGCGCGCATGCGCATTGCGAAAGCCCCCCTGCGGATTCGCGGGACGCGGAGAGGTTACCCGCGAAACCGCCTTGCGGCAGGGAAATGCCGGTGCTTAATATCCGGCGGGATCAATTCAGGGGTCGTTCCATGCCTGCCAGCCATATCGCGCGTCGCCTCGCGGGCGTGTTCCTCTTCGCATCCATTCCATATGCCCCGACTGTCGCAGCGCAAGTCGCACCGCCGCCGCTTGAGGCATACGGTGAACTGCCGACGCTGGAAGACATGACCATCAGCGATGCGGGTCAAATCGCCATGCTGACCACCGTGAATGGAAAAAGACTGCTGGTCGTGGTCGATCAATCGATGAAACCAAAGGCGGCGATGGAAGTCGGCGATATCAAGGTGCGCGGCATCCGATGGGTGGGCGAGGAAACCATCGTCATACTGCGCAGCGACACGCAGGAACTCGGCTGGCGTTTCGTTGCCGACAAATTCGAATTCCGCAATGCGATGATCCTGCCCGCCGACGGACAGGGCGATATCCAGACCGTCTTCTCGAACGATCGCAGCATGCTCAATTCCATATGGGGCGTGCGGGGTTATCGCCACATTGGCGGCAAATGGATCGGCTATTTCGGCGGAATTGCCATGACCATGGGTCAGGCCGGAAACTACTATTTCGATAGCAAGACCCGCGCAGGCCTCTATGCGGTGGACCTGAAAACCAACAAGGCGCGAAAGGTCGCCGCGTCGCCGAGCGGTAACGAATATTACGACTGGCTGCTCGACGAGCGTGGAGAGATTCTCGCAACGCTCACCTTCAATGACGCCAATGGCGCCTGGCGTATCGTCAACGAGCGCCGCAAGGAAATCGCCTCGGGAAATATGCCGAAGGGCGGCGGTGAGCTGATGTCCTTCAACGTCGACGGCACGAAGGCGATCTACGACATTTTCTCCGAACATGGCGATGACGCGTATTACGAAGTGTCGCTCGACGGGAGCGATAAGCCGAAGCGCATCTTCGCAGATGTCGATATCGACGTGCTGTTCACCGACCGATCCGACAGCCGGATCATCGGATATCTACCCAGCGCGGAGGAGGAGAACGACGATCCCGTATTCTTCGACCCCGCCGCCCAGGAGAAGATCGGCAAGGTTATCAGTGCTTTCCGCCCGGTAGATGGCAAACTGCAGAGCTGGACTCCGGATTTCGGTCGCATCCTCCTGACCACCGCCGGCAACAATGACAGCGGCACTTGGTACCTGATCAATACCGTGGAGGGCCGCGCCGACGTGATCGGCTACTCTCGCCCGCAAATCAGGGCAAATCAGGTCGGTCCGATCTCGACCGTCCATTACAAAGCGCAGGACGGGCTCGAAATCGAAGGCGTCCTGACGCTGCCGCCGGGGCGCGAGGCCAAGAGCCTTCCCGTTATCATATTCCCACATGGCGGGCCGCGCGCGCATGATGAAGCGACCTTCGACTGGTGGGCGCAGGCCTTCGCCTCACGCGGCTACGCCGTACTTCAGCCCAATTTTCGCGGTTCAACCGGTTATGGCGACGATTTCCTCCATGCGGGGGACGGCCAATGGGGCAAGAAAATGCAGTCCGATCTATCGGACGGTCTGGCTTTTCTTGCCGAGCAGGGGATCGTCGATCCGCAAAGGGCCTGCATCATGGGGGCCAGCTACGGCGGCTATGCAGCGATGGCCGGGATTAGCCTGCAGCAAGGCGTCTACCGATGCTCGGTGGCTGTGGCGGGCGTGTCTGATCTGGAACTTTTCGTCCGCCGCGAATTCAATGAGACCGGATCGCGCGAACTCAAAGATGCCTGGCTTGAAATGATGGGCAGTCAATCCAATCTGGACGAAGTTTCGCCGCGTCATTTCGCAGACAAGGCCGATGCCCCAATCCTGTTGATTCACGGCCGCAACGACACGATCGTGCCCTATCAGCAGAGCCGCGTGATGGCCGACGCGCTGAAATCGGCGGGCAAGCCCTTCGAATTGGTCGATCTGGGCGAGGAGGACCATAATCTGGCCCATTCCGCGACACGCAAGCAAATGCTCGAGGCGGCGATGGCCTTCGTGGAGAAATACAACCCGGCAGATTGACTGGGCACTGGGCAGCGGAACGGAGAGCGGCGCCTTTATTGACTTACTGTATTGCATCGGCAATACAGTAAGTCATGTTCAGTCTTCTGCCGCGTCGCCGCCCCCGTGCATGGTTGCTGCTTCCGCTGGCGGGCGCCGCCCTCGCCGCCTGTATATCCCCCGCCTTGGCCGAAGACCGAGCCGATACGGAGCGCGCGCCCGCGCGGCTTGTAACCGGCAATGTCATCGTTTCGCCGGCCGATCCCGCGGCGCGGATCGTCCTGCCCGAAGGCGTACGCTATCTGGGAACGCGGCGCTGGGACTTGCGCGGCATCGCCGATGCGGACCTGCACCTGTTCGTGGAACAGGACGACGACGGGCGGGCAGTGCGCGGCTACTGGATCCAGTTCGAGCAATATCTGCCCTCCGCGCCCGATGCGCGCTACCAGCCGATCAGCGGAGGCGATCCCGTGGCTTTGGGCAGGATGCGCTTCCACACCCGCACACGTTACGGCCCTGGACGCCCCGTCGCGCCGCCGCCGGGCAGCGAGCTGGAGAAGGTCGCCGAATTGCTCGATGCAAGCGGGATCGAAGTGCCCGCGGAGACCATGAGCGTGACCTTCCACGCCGTGATTGGCGAAGCCGCGCGCAAGGAATTGCTGATCATCTATTTCGAGGATCTGTCCTCCGCCGGGCTCACCCGGGCCGGGCTCGATGCAGAAGACGGCCACGGGCCGCTGACCGATCGCCTGCAAAAGATCGCGATCGAGCGGGCGCAGGCGCGAATCTCGGTCGAGCCGGAAAGCAAATAGGCCGCTCCGGCTCAGAGCAGCCCGGCACTCTCCATCGCCGCATCCACCGCCTTGCGCGCCGGTTCGCTGCAGGGCGTGATCGGCAAGCGGACCTCTTCCGTCAGCCAGTTATGCAGGCGCGACAGGGCGTATTTGACCGGCGCGGGGCTGGCGTCGGCAAACAGGGCGCGGTGCAGCGGGAACAGGCGTTCATGCAATTCCCGCGCGCGCGCGATGTCGCCCGCGCCGGCCGCGGCGTGGAATTCGGCACATAGCTTCGGCGCGACATTGGCGGTGACGGAGATGCAACCGGTCTGGCCCATCGCATAGCCTGCGAGCGAAAGCGGATCGTCGCCCGAAAGCTGGCAGAAATCCGCCCCGGCGCCGAGCCGCTGCGCGGTCACGCGGGTCAAATCCCCGCTAGCATCCTTGATCGCGACGATCTGTTCCGGGAAGCGTCGGCGCAGCTCGATCACCGTCTCGGCCGAAATGTCGGTCACCGTGCGGCCGGGCACGTTGTAGAGCACGATCGGCAGCGTGGTTCGTTCGGCAAGGTAGGTGAAATGCGCCAGCAGCCCGGCCTGGCTCGGCCGGTTGTAATAGGGGGCGACGATCAGCGCGGCATCCGCGCCCGCCGCGGTCGATTCCCTGATATGCAGCAGCGCCGTCTGCGTATCGTTGCTGCCGCAGCCGGCGATCACTTTCACCCGGCCGGCCACCTGCTCCGCGCAGAGGGCGATCACCCGGTGATGCTCATCGACATCGAGCGTGGACGCCTCGCCGGTCGTTCCACATGGGACGAGCGCACTCGAACCGCTTTCGACCTGCCAATCGACCAGCCGCCGGAACGCTGCTTCATCCACAGCTCCGTCGCGGAAAGGCGTGGCAAGCGCCGGAATCGAGCCAGAGAACATTTGCACCGCTCCCGCTTTGTCCCTTACATCAGAGGCAATTGCCCCCGCCCGAAGCGCCGTTCGGAGGGCGCTCCGTTAAGCGCCTGATAAGGAGCCGGTCAACATAATGTCCACCATGCTCCGTCGCTCCGTCATCGCCGCCCTGCTCGCTTCCGCCTGTGCCACCTCGGCTCCGGCGCTCGCCCAGCAGGGCAATGAGTGGGATCAGGCGCGCGCCAGCCTGGTCGCGCGCGAGCCCGGCCGGATCGCGCAGGCGATCTCGCGCTGGGCGACGCTGACCGCCAATCCCAAGCTTTCCTTCCACGATTATGCGGGCTTCCTGCTCAGCTATGAGGGATTTCCCGACGAGAACCGGCTGCGCACCTATGCCGAAGCCCGGCTGCGCGAGGAATTCGTCAGCAATGACGATCTGCTGGCCTTTTTCGACCGCTATCCGCCGGTCACCAATTACGCCAAGGCGCATTACGCGCTGGCGCTGATGGGCCCGCGCCCCGCCGAGGCCGAGGCGATGGCGCGCGAAGCATGGCGCGGCGGCGAGATGAGCGACACGGCGGCCGCCTCGATCTTCGCCATGTATGGCGCGAAATTCTCTACCGACGACAATGATGCGCGGATGGACGCCCTGCTGTGGCAGCGCGATCCCGATGCCGCCGCGCGCCAGCTGCCCCGCACTTCCCCCGCGAAGCAGGCGGTGTTCCAGGCCCGGCTGGCGATCCTGCAAGGCGGTGACGGCGCGACCGGCGCGGCCCAGGCGCAGACCGATCCCGGCTATCTCTACAACCGCAGCCGCGAATTGCGGCTGGAAGGGCATCCCGCCCAGGCGGCGGCGATGCTGGCGGACCGCCCGCTGCTCACCTCGATCCCGTTCGACCAGTCGGCCTGGGTGGAGGAGCTGCTCAATGTCGCGCGGCTCGGCACCGCCCGGCAGGCGCAGCGGATCGCCGCCTCGGTCGATGACGGCTTCAAGCCCGGCGCCGATATTTCGGCCAAGGGCTACAGCCTGCGCGACGATTACACATCGCTGATGTGGCTCGGCGGAACGCGCGCGCTGTGGGAACTTCATGATGCGGCAAATGCAGCCCCGTTGTTCTACCGTTACGGGGCCGCTGCACGCACGCCGCAAACACGCTCGAAAGGCTTCTTCTGGGCGGGCCACGCCGCCTCGATGGCGGGCGACAAGGACGGGGCGCAGCGCTATTTCGAAATGGCGGCGATCTATCCGGACCGGTTCTACGGCCAGCTGGCACTGAAGGAACTGGGCCGCAAGCTGCCCGAATTCGCCGAAGGCCCCTCCGGCCAGCCCACGCCGGAAGAGCGCGCGGTGTTCATGAACGCCCCGCTCACCGCCGCCGTCAGCGAAGTGGCGCGCGACGCGCCCTGGCAGCAGGGCATCCGCTTCTACCGCGCCATTGCCGACCAGGCGGAAACGCTGGGCCAGCACCAGCTCGTCGCCGAACTGGCACGCCAGATCGGCCGGCGCGATCTCGCCGTGAACCTGTTCGATGCTGCGGAAGAGAGCGGCTATCGCGGCTTCACCCGCCTCGGCTTCCCCACGCTCGTTCCCCCCGCCGGCACGGACTGGACGATGGTCCACGCCATCGCCCGGCAGGAAAGCCAGTTCGCCGAAAATGCCATCAGCCATGCCGGTGCGCGCGGCCTGATGCAGCTGATGCCCGGCACTGCGCGGGAAGAGGCTGGCAAGGCCGGGCTCACCTATATGTCCGCCTCGCTGACGGCCGATCCGAGCTATAATCTCCGGCTCGGCAGCAATCATTTCGAGCGGCTCTATGCCCGTTACGGCAGCTATCCGCTGGCGATCGCCGCCTATAATGCCGGGCCCGGCAATGTGAACAAATGGCTGAGCCAGAACGGCGATCCGCGAACCGGTGCGGTCAGCTGGATCGACTGGATCGAGCAGATCCCGTTCTTCGAGACCAAGAATTACGTCCAGCGCGTGCTGGAAAATGCCGTGGTCTATGAAGCGCTCTATCCGGACAAGGCGACCAAGGGCCATTCGCGCGAATTGAGCGAGTTCCTGCGCTAGCTTGCACCTTCGGGCCCCGCGCCCCTATCTCGTTTCGCGATGAAACCCGCTTCCAACCCGATCACACCCTCCGGCCTCGCCGCGCTCAAGGCGCGCTACGACCACCTGCTCGGCAAGGAGCGGCCGGAAATCGTCGAGATCGTCAGCTGGGCGGCGGGCAATGGCGACCGCAGCGAGAATGGCGACTATCTCTATGGCCGCAAGCGCATGCGCGAGATCGACCGTGAACTGGCCCATCTCGCGCGGCGGATGAAGGCCGCCAAGGTAATCGACCCGGCCGCCCAGCCCGACCGCGAACGGATATGGTTCGGCGCCACCGTCACCATTGCCGACGAGGACGACAATGAGCGTTCGCTGACGCTGGTCGGCGATGACGAGCAGGATGCCTCCGCCCACAAGATCGGCTGGAGCGCCCCGATCGCCCGCGCGCTGCGCGGCGCCGCAATCGGCGATCTGCGGACCGTCCGCCTCCCCGCCGGGGAGAAGGAATGGGAAGTGATCGCGATCAGCTATCCCGGTTGACGAGCTTGCCGTCCACCCGGGCGCGCCCGCGAGCCAGGTCATAAGTCACCACGCGGCCGCCGCCATTGTGCTTGCGCTGCTTCCATGCCCAATGGTCCAGCGAATGTTCGGCATCGTGCCGGCCGTGCTTCCAATGGTTGCGCACCGTCAGGCGCGAGAATTCGTAATCCTTGGACTGCGTTTCGAAGCTCTCGCCCCGATTGATCAAGTGGACGACCGACACGGTGCCCTCCTCCCGGTTGGCGGCAAGCAATTTGGCATCCGGATCGTCGCGCAGCTCAGGCGGCAGCTTGGCCGCGAGCCGCGCCGCCGCGCCGCGTATCTCCAGCAGCTGCTTTTCCATGTCGGTGTTCAGGCGGGTCCGGCTGGAATAGCGGATATCCTTCTCGCGCTGCACGACATCGGCCAGCGTTTCGGGCAATTTCCCATGCGCGCTGAACAAATCCACCTGGAAGGCGATGGCATCGCCCTGCGCCTTCTTGTCGAGGACATATTGCAGCGGCGTGTTGGACACGAGCCCGCCATCCCAGAAATAGTCCGAGCCGATCTTCACCGGCGGAAATCCCGGCGGAAGCGCGCCGCTGGCCATGACATGCTCGGGCCGGATTTGCTGCTCGGCGGAATCGAAATAGGCGAAATTGCCGGTCACCACATTCACCGCCCCGACGCTGAAACGTATCGGGCCGCTATTGAGCAGCTTGAAATCCACCAGTTCGAGCAAGGTCTCGCGCAGCGGCTCGGTGTCGTAGAAGCTGATCGCATTGTCCGTGCCGGGCAGCACGGCGAAAGGCGGCGGGATATGCGGCGTGAAGAAGCCGGGCGCACCGCATAGCGCGGTGGCGGCCGCCGAAGCCTCGTTGAACCAGCGCCGCCCGATGCCGACCGAAGCCGGCCATTCGAACGTCACCAGCTCCGAAATGCGGTCCCAGAATTCACGCAGCTTCTCCACGCGTTCGCCAGGCGGATTGCCGGCGATGATCGCGGCATTGATCGCCCCGATCGACATACCCGCGACCCAATCGGGGCAGTAATCCTGCTCTTCCAGTGCTTCGAAAACACCCGCCTGGTAGGCGCCCAGCGCCCCACCACCCTGCAGGACGAGATAGACGGGCTCATGCCGTGAATCGCCAGCTTTGCGTGCCATGCGCGCTATGTGGGCTCGCCGATGCTGCATTGCAACATCGCTAGTCCGCCGGTCATGCCGCAGTCGCTGTTGGAATTGGCGCGCAGGGCCCATATCCTGCTTCCAGGAAGCGAGGGAAACCGAAGATGGCCGAGATCGTGAATCTGCGCATGGCCCGCAAGGCCAGGGACCGTTCGAAGAAGGCCGGGCAAGCGGCAGAGAATCGGGCGAAATTCGGCCAATCGAAAGCCGAACGGAAAGCCCGCGGACACGAACAGGCGCGAGACGCGGCAATGCTCGACAACGCGAAGCGGGAGCGCGATTGATGCGCACGACCTTCGCCGAAGCCACGGTGCGCCTCTATCATCTCGACAACGCCAGCGAGGGCGGCGCGGCCAATACGCTGTTCTACGGCCCCCTATCGCAAGCCGTGGAGATCGCCGCCCGCCAACCCGAAGCGGTGCAGGACAGCCTCTATCTAGCGACCGACAATGACGTGATCGCCTATCTCGATTTCGTGGAAAGCTGAGCCGCCGAAAATCGCGGTATTCCCCGGCCGGCAGCATGGCCGGCCGGGGTGCCTGTCGAAACGCGGTCAGTCGTCCTTGGAAGGCGCATCGCCTTCCGCGACTTTCTGTTCAGGCGCGGCATCCTCTTCCAGCGCCGCGCTGCCGCCCGTAACCGTCTCCGCCTTGGCCGCGGGAGCGATCCCGGCCGGACCCGATACGAGGCTGCCCAGCGAGCTGCCGTCGAGCCCCAGCTCCTTCATCAGCCCGTCGAGCACCGGCGCCTGCGCGCGATAAGCGAGCGCCGCCGCCACCGCATCGCTGGCGAGATTGCCACTTCCGCCGCCGCTTGTGGCGCCGGGCGCGCCGGCCTTCTGGGTAAGCCCGTCCACCTGAACGATCTTGATGGATTCGATCGCCTCCATCGGCTTGGCGCTTTCGCGCACGAGCTCGGGCAGGACCTTGAGCAGCGCTAGCTTGGTCTGCAGCGAGATCTGGTCCATCGACAGGATGTTCGCCGCCTCGTTGACCGCGCGCTGGCCGGCCGCCTCGACTTCGAACCGCACACGGTCCGCTTCCGCCTTCAGCTTCTCGGCATCGGCCTGGCCCTCGGCTTCGCGGCGCGCCGCCTCGGCGCGGTTGGTCGCCGCATCGCGTTCCGCTTCCGCCTCCACCTTGACCCGGATCGCATCGCGCTCGGCCGCCTTGGCCGCCTCGATCAGCTCGATCCGCTTCTCGCGTTCGGCCACCTCGGTATCGCGCGAGGTCGTGACCTGTTCTTCCGCGGCGACGGCCTTGGCGCGCGCCTCGTCGGCCTGGGCCTTGGCCTGGCTTTCCTCGCGGCTCTTGTTCTGCACCGCGATCTGCTGTTCCTGCCGCGCGATCTCGAGCGCCTGGATCTGCGCGATGCGCGCCTCCTCCACCAGCCGGTCGGCCTCGATCTGCTGGGCATCGACCTGCTTCTTGGCCTCGATCCGCGCGGCTTCGGCTTCCCGGTTGCGCTCGGCCTGCTCGCGCGCGACTTCGGACGCCTGCTTGGCGCGGCGCATCTCGACCTCGCGCTCCTGTTCGAGCCGGGCGAACTCGTTGTCGCGGCTGATCTCGAAGGAACGCTGGTCCGCCTCGAGATTCTTGGTCTCCATCTGCACGCGCGTGTCCTGCTCGATATCGTTGCGCAGCTTCTTGCGCGCCTCGATCTGCTCGGTGAGCTTGGTCAGACCCTCGGCGTCGAAGGCGTTATTGGCGTTGAAATGCTCGATGCTGGTCTGGTCGAGCCCGGTCAGCGACACGGATTCGAGTTCCAGCCCGTTCATCGCCAGATCGTTGGAACTGACCTGCTGCACCTTCTGCACGAAGTCGGCGCGCTGCTCATGCAGCTCGTTCATGCTCATCCCGGCCGCAACCGAGCGCAGCGCATCGACGAACTTGCCCTCGACAAGATCCTTCAACGCCTCGGGATGCATGGTCCGCTGGCCGAGCGTCTGCGCGGCCATCGCGATCGAAGCGGCATCGGGCCGGACGCGGACATAGAATTCCGCCTTCACGTCGATCCGGAGCCGGTCGAGGGTGATCAACGCGTCGGCATTCTTGCGCTCCACGGCCAGCCGCACCGTGTTCATATTCACCGGCATGGTCTCGTGGAAGACGGGCAGCACCAGCGCGCCACCATTCATCACCACCTTCTCCCCGCCGACGCCGGTGCGCACGAAGCCCACTTCCTTGCTCGCGCGGCGATAGAGCTTGGTGATCATCAGGCCGATGATGAGCAGGACGAGAAATACCGCGCCCGCCCAGATAGCGATTTCCATCAGATTGAAGTCCATTTGCCTCTCCAATAATATCCGTCGCGCATCACTGCTCGGGCGCCAGCCGGCGATCCTGCAAGGCTACGCAATAGAATGTTTCTTTTTCGCGGCGGACGAGCAGGACCTGCTCTCCTTCCTGCATTTCGGCCGAAGCCTCATGCGGTTCGACCATCACGTGATGCGGCTGGCCGAAGCGATCCTGCACCCGCGCCCGCGCGGGATAGCCCGCCGCCGCCCTTCCAGTGACGATCACGCCCCGACGGCCGACAAGGCTATCCAGCCCCACGGCGCTCGTTTCGTCATGCGGAAGGATGCGCGCGAGCGGGCGCACCAGCGCTCCCGTTACGGGCAGGGCCGCTCCGCCCGCCAGCGCCGCCGCCAGCCAGCGATAAAGCGGGCTGCCGGTCAGGCTGTCGGCAAGCCCCTGGATGCTGACGCCGAGAGCGGCGAACAACAGCAGGAACACGGCCAGCCAGATGAGAAATGGAACCCGCCCGATGCCCAGCAGGCTCATCAGCCCGCCGGCGGCACCGCCCGCATCGGCATCCGCGTCAACGTCGAGATCGACTTCGACCTCGGGTTCGCCGAACAGATCGCCAAGACCGGCGGCCTGCAACACGGCCAGCATCACCATGAGCATGAGCGCCACGGCAAAGGGCAGATTATGGTCTGCCAGCAGGCTCATTGTCCCCTCCCCCCGAACGGATTCCACGCACGACCAGACTGCCCCGAAACGCCTTCCCAAGGAAGACATTCCACAGCCATGATCCGACTTCTTTTCTAGTGAAACTAAGCCTTTTTTGATTTGGGGATGAACGGCAGATTTACAAGAGGTTCATGTCCGATTTCGCTTCGGGCCCGGTTTCCCACATCGCGCGCTGCTGCTACTTCCCCGAAGGCGATGAAACGTCTTGTCCTGTCACTTGCCCTGCTGGCTTGCGCCGCGCCGCTCGCGGCCAAGGACAGCCTCGGCATATTCGACGACTGGGGCGCCTTCCGCGATCCCGGGCTGCCCCGCTGCTATGCCATCGCCGCCGCGGAGAACGATCCGCGCGACTATGAACCCTTCGCCAGCATAGGCACATGGCCGAAACGGCAATTGCGCAACCAGGTGCATATCCGCCTATCACGCACGATCGCCGCCGGCAGTGCGATCACGTTGCGCGTCGGCAATACCAGGTTCCGGCTCACCGGCGGCGGCGCAGATGCCTGGGCGCAGGATCAGGCGATGGATGCGGCGATCGTGGCCAGTATCCGCGCCGAGAACCGGATGTGGGTGACGGCGCGCGACCGCAATGGAAGGCGCTTTACCGATGGTTACAGCCTGGCCGGCGCGGCGACCGCGATGGATGCGGCGCTGGTAGGCTGCGCGAATATCCGCTCGCCGGAATAGGCCGGGAACGGCCGCCCAAATGCAAGCGGGCCGGAAGGTTTCCCTCCCGGCCCGCCAGTTCACGCTATCGCGCGATCAGAAGCGCATGCCGACGCTGGCCACGATCTGGTGGCGATCGGTATCGATGTCGAACCGGTCGCTATCGGGGATATCCTCAGCCTCGAAATCGATCTCGCCCTTGCTGTAGTTCGAGTAACGATATTCGAGACGGCCGAAAGCGTTGGAGCCAACCTTTTGTTCGATGCCGGCGCCCAGGCGATAGCCATCGGTGTCGAGGTGCTCGTTATATTCGGTCGTGCCGTCTGTGCCGACATAGTTGAACCGGGCGTTGGAATAGCCGGCCTTGGCATAAAGCAGTGTGCTCGGCGTCACCTTGTAGCCCGCCCGCGCACCAACATAGATGTCGCGGCCGGCATCCACCGTGCCGAGGCCGAACGTGTTGAAGTTGTTGTCATAGTCGGAATCGGCCGTGGAATCGGTCAATTCCGCTTCCGCGCCCACCACGACATTGCCGAGATCGTAGTCGTAACCGACCGCAGCACCGTAGGTCATGCCCTCGACGCTTTCATCGACGTCGGGATTGGCGTCGTCATCCTGGGAGCTGCCGGCCTTGTTGATGTCATAGCCTGCAATGCCGGCGATCCAGGGTCCGGAAAAATCCGAATCCTGCGCCAAAGCCGGCGTGGCGATAGCCGCCATCGAACCGGCGGCGATAAGTGCGAGACCCTTTTTCATCTTATGTACTCCATTCACTTCAATCGCGCGGCAATGCGCCGCGGACCAGTGAAATGGCGCAGGCCCGAGTCCGGTTTCATGAACGTAAGACAACGAAAACATTGATGTTTTTCCGCAACACCCCCTTGCGGCAAGGCGTTTCGTTCCTACGGCAATCGACGGGAACGGAGCGCCCTGGCGCGGCGTTCGCGCGGCGCGCATGCAACGCCCGGACGCGGATCGCGCACGGTTTGGCCGCGCTTCTGGCATCGTGCCTCGGCTCGCCCTATATGCGCCACCAATGGCCGACACCGCACTCATGAGCATCCCCGGACAAGTCGATCCGGTTCCCGTCGCGCGCGACATCACGCCGCGCGAGGATGGGCGCGTGGATCTCATCGGCCTGCCGAGGAAGCGGATCGCCGAACTTTTCGCCGAAGCCGGGCTGGATGCGAAACAGGCCAAACTGCGCGCCAAGCAGGTGTTCCACTGGCTCTATCACCGCGGCGTGACCGAGTTCGAGGCGATGACGGACATCGCCAAGACCATGCGCCCCTGGCTCACCGAACGCTTCGTGATCGGCCGCCCGGAAGTGGTCGAGGCCCAGCATTCGAGCGACGGCACGCGCAAATGGCTGCTGCGCACGGCGGACGGGCACGATTTCGAGATGGTGTTCATCCCCGATGCGGACCGCGGCACGCTATGCGTCTCCAGCCAGGTCGGCTGCACGCTCAATTGCCGCTTCTGCCACACGGGAACCATGCGGCTGGTCCGCAACCTGACGCCGGGCGAGATCGTCGGCCAGGTGATGCTCGCGCGCGATGCGCTGGGCGAATGGCCCAAGGGCCGGATGGACGTGGCGGAAGTCGAGGACGAGGCCGAATATACCGCCGACGGTCGCCTGCTCACCAATATCGTGATGATGGGCATGGGCGAGCCGCTGTATAATTTCGACAATGTCCGCGACGCGCTGAAACTGGTGATGGACGGCGACGGGCTTGCCCTTTCCAAGCGCCGCATCACGCTTTCCACCAGCGGCGTGGTGCCGATGATGGAGCGCTGCGGCGAGGAAATCGGCGTGAACCTCGCCGTGTCGCTGCACGCGGTGACCAAGGACGTGCGCGACGAGATCGTGCCGATCAACAAGAAGTTCGGCATCGAGCAGTTGCTGGAAGCCTGCGCCGCCTATCCCGGCGCATCGAATGCCCGGCGCATCACTTTCGAATATGTGATGCTGAAGGACAAGAACGACAGCGACGCCGATGCGCGCGAGCTTGTCCGCCTGATCAAGCAGTTCAACCTGCCGGCCAAGGTCAACCTCATCCCCTTCAACCCCTGGCCCGGCGCGCCCTATGAGTGCTCCACGCCCGAGCGGATCCGGCGCTTTTCCGATATCGTGTTCGAAGCCGGGATCAGCGCTCCGGTGCGCACGCCGCGCGGGCGCGACATCGATGCCGCTTGCGGCCAGCTGCGCACCGCAGCGGAAAAGAAAAGCCGCGCCGAACGCGATCGCGAGGCGGCAGCGCAGGCGGCGGCAACCTAGCTCCACCCTGTTGCAATGCAGCAACATCCTTGACCCGAATTTCCGGAAGGCCGGAGTTTTCTTGGCTTTTTAGGCTGGGAAACAGACAAAACAGAATGAGTTGCATTCGTAAGCAACCATTCGCCGCCGCGCGGCGAGACGAAAGTGACAAGGAGACTGGTGAAATGATGCGTAAGTTCGGTTTGGGACTGGTCGCCGCAAGTCTGGTGATCGGCTCCGCAGCAGCGCAGGCGGCTACCACGCCTGCTACCGACGTATCGCAAGTCCGTAAGGGCGCTCCGATGGCGGATAGCGAAAAGGTAAGCCCGGCACTCATGGGCCTCGGCATCATGGCGGTGATCGCCGTAGGTGGCATTCTTGTCGCCACGAGTGACGACGGTCCGGATTATTCGGTAAGCCCATAACTCAGGGTCTCCGAATCGATAGGTAAATATACGTCAGCGGCGCACCTTAGGTGCGCCGCTGTTCGTTTCTGTGGGGGCCGTCAGCGCTGCAGACTGAAGATCTCACGTAAAACCTACTGCACGTACACTCGCGCGGGAGCGCGCTTTTCCTTCACGAATTCCTGCAGATCGCCGAGCAGGACCATCGGATCGGCCAGCCGCTCGTCCTGCATTGCCTCGACGAAATCGGCATATTCGG